>Ga0307509_10011908_pt1 | contig 10454 bp, 13 predicted proteins | sample 10_EM_MG_FD_202245 | JGI IMG/M metagenome (GOLD analysis project Ga0307509, IMG submission 202245) | Populus trichocarpa ectomycorrhiza microbial communities from riparian zone in the Pacific Northwest, United States - 10_EM | ecosystem: Host-associated > Plants > Roots > Unclassified | place...
TCAGATATCTGACGAGGATATTTGATTGATTTCGTGTCACCCCGTGCGCTTTACTCTAGTCCCCTTCTCGATTTGTTGCACTATTTTATCTATTGCTATGGCTTTCACATACATCAAAAAGACATCGCTTCATCGACTGTCCCATCGATCGATCTCGACCTCGCATAAGGGTTCCCATCTAACGTCCCAGCTGTCGTCTTCGAGGTGCGGTTGTTCGACCCATGTGTTGGCAACTTTGCGGGACGTCTCAAAGGAGACATCATGACTGCGTAATGTGTCGAGAAGTCTGATGTGCTGTTCCAGGGATCGCCGATATGGCCAGAGGATGTCAGAAATGGAGGTGACTAGCAAAAGCTGCGTTACATTTCCAAACGGGTATGGATGACACTATGTGGACGGACGCACCAAACTTTTCCATGGGCCAACTTGTCCACATTGGCTCCGAGGAGACCCAGTGCCATCCTTTGGCCTTGTGCGCATCGGCGAGCAGAGCTTCCATGTTGTCGACAATAGAATTCATCTTTTGAAATTGTTTTCTCTGGGGTGCGTGGCGAGCGTCAGACGTTGAGGTGACAGACTCGGTCCGGGGCAGAGTAAGAAAGGACCACGGACGAGCTTTGATATGACCAGGTCGATCGCCGCGATGCGCTCGTCCATGTACGAGAGCTTTGGACCGACGATGCGAGAGCGCGGTTGCTCTCCTTCGGGCACGAGTGCGAGCATATTGCTAACAAAAATACAAAGGAGTGATGAGCCACCCATCGTATGAAAATGACCTGAAATAGACTAGACGGGGAAAAGCCTTTCACTGATGAGACGGACGCACTCGAGGTCGGTTCGGGCATCTATTAGCTCGCGGACGGACCTAAGGCCATCCTTGCACACAAGATCGTCCCACGTGTGGCAAACAGCCCGGAGCTCCTGCAGCGAGGCGCGCACTTTGCGGTGATACGTCGACTCGGCTTGTTTGGCGGCTGCTTGGGTAGATTTAGAAGTGGGAGATTGGGCCTGCTTTACGGGTGATGACGACGGTGTGGACGGTCCACGGAATGATGCTAATCGTGCGGACATGATAACTTCAAGAGTTCGGCAACGGTCCGGTCGTTGCAAGATAAAGCCTTGTCTTGGAATCAAATCAGTATCGGTTTCACGATCGCTGGCATGTCCACCGCGATAGAGGAAAATCTCCTCCGGTCAGAGGCGGAGCTCAAGCTTGATTTGGTATCGAGCATCTCTCTGCATTATAGTAGTGGGGCAACGCGGCACCCATAAACCGCACGCTGACACCTGGGACTTGCTTGCACAGGCGAGGAAACAAAAGGCGGAGAAGTACAAGGATGTCGGTAAACCCATATCCCTCCCCGGCGCACCCATCGATATAGAAATACGCGGGAACTACGCTTGGATCGCCGAAAGCACGCATATCGCTCGTAAAGTCGACCTCCATGTACGTTTCAAATCCAAACACTTTCGTTTCTGGACGTTGCAAAATGTGGACGTTTACTTTTGTATCGCGTTTTAGACCGGGAAGACCACACAAGTCTACAAGGGCCATTCCGGACCAGTGACGTCTCTGGTATTTTGCGACAGGGTACATGGTTCCGGAGACGAGAATCTTCTGATAACCGGCTCATGGGACAAGGTGGGTTTTAGTGACCCTGGTTCGCAGAAGGGGCGCCTCTTTGACGCCTCTTGGAAAAGACCATCAAGGTGTGGGATACGGGCGTGAGCATCCATGTATCCTTTGGACTAGCCTTAGTCTCTCACACTCGTCCTCTTCAAGACAAAGGCACTGATCTCATCAACTCTGGCACACACGGATTTCGTCAAGACACTTCTCATCGTGCCATCTCTCAAGCTACTCGTGTCTGGCAGCTCGGACAAGTCTGTACGATTCTGGTCAGTAATATTTTGAAACCTTTTTTTTTTTCCCTCGCAGTTCATCTAGTGAAAATGCTGGGCATGAACACTACTCTAGGGATCTATCCTCACCCCAGTCGTCAGATGGACCATCCCCCGTTGGCTCCATATCCGCACATAGCCGGCCGGTCGAGTCCCTAGCAGCATACCTCGACACGACTACCAGTCCACCGCAACTCGTCTTATTCACAGCTGACACTATGGGCGTGATCAAAGTTTGGGACGTAGTGAAAGACTTTGCGGAAGGACCCCCAATCTGGCGCAGTACTCTCCGCGACGAATTGAAGGACCACCGTACGCGGATCAACGAGATCGTGTATGGAGAGGGTCATCTGTGGTCAGGCAAGGACTCACGAGCTCGTCCCTCTCGGTCAGTCCAGCTGATGATGTTGTTCATTCCTTCCCCTCAGCTTCTGCGGATGAGACAATTCGGTTGCATGTATATCCGCCATCTACGGATACAAAGCCGAAGCCAAGTCCGCCCATCACACACGGGACAGGGTTTAGAGCTGTCCTACCCATTTACCTCAACTCCAAATTGGATCCGGACGCATTTCCATATCTTCTAGCCGGATCTGGGGATTCCATCCGTACCTACGATGTTTCTTCGGTCGACGAAGTGGAGTTCATAAGAGAGGTCGAGGGACATTGGCATGATGTCACACATCTACGAATATGGATCCAACAGTCCGCAGATGGGACGAAGAGAGATCTGTGGGTTGTTAGTGGGAGTCTTGACGGTACTCTTCGCAGATGGAAACTATCAGGTGCGGACGGTCTGACACCACTTTAATGATCATGCCCTTACCGCGTTTGTCAGACCTTGTCGTCCCTCCACCGCCCATTAATGAAGAACGAAAGGATGCTACGACGAATGATACGAGTCAGCCGGATGAGCCACTCAGCCTTACAGAAGAAGAGGAAAGAGAGCTTGCTGAGTTGATGGGAGACGATGTGTAAATACTGTGCAGTGTCCAACTACTAATAAATCCAAAACTTAGAACCAAGCCACAAAGTACCTAGAGTTTAGCCTGAGGTCTAATTAGGTTATGTGCACGACCGAGGCTTTTCGCTGCGGTTGTTACGAGTTCATCCACGCTGATAAACGAAATTGAGTATTGTCTTACGAGACGAGGAAAATCAGAACTCACATTTCCTTTGCTGGTTTGATGTCCTGGGGAAACAACGTAAAATCAGCAAGGTATCTTCAGAGCGGGAGCCAAAAGAAACAAAGAGCCACCTTGATAGAAGCTGCGACTTGTCCCATTAACCCTGCGTGCAACGGTGAGTTGCGAACCACTGCCAGAGCCTCAAGGGAACTCACACATGCGGCCTTGCAACAACTTATCGGGGTGTTCGTCCATCTCAACCGAATGCGGTACCTTGCCCGCGGCAAGCAACTCTGACATTTCCTGCTGACGATTTTCCTCCCTGGGGATTTGGGCCAGCCACGTTGAATGCGTCAAACATGGGCGGCAAACCCCGGGTGGGACAGGCAGGGGGGTTCATCTCACCAGTCTCGGACGTACTCCGTCTTGCGCACATGCAGCGGACGGCCGCTGTACACTAGGGTTTTGACCATGTCATCGTAGCCAGCCGATACGACAAGCTGCTTGTGCAAGGGTGGCGCGCCGGACTCCTCGCTAGCCACGAAACGGGTGCCGACCCACACCCCCGAGGCGCCGTAGGAAAGCGCGGCGGCGAGGCCACGTCCGTCAGCGATGCCGCCGGCCGCGACGACGACAATGGGCTCTCCGATCAACGGGCTTTTCTCGTCCTTGCAAAGGTCGACCACGGCGGGAATGAGGACGGAGAAGGGCGTGTCACCGGTGTGTCCACCGCCTTCGCCGCCTTGGGCACATATAATGTCAACACCTGTGGTGCGCCGGTTTTAACGAGCGGACGAGGTTGATAAGACAAAAAAATGTGTTGTTGACCTTGATTCAGTGCCTTCTTCACATGCTACAACAACTGCTTGGTAAACATGATGAGGCGACTGATCTAAGTTGGACGGCACCTTCGGATGTCCTATCATGCTGTGGATGGGACGAGAGAATATGACCCCCACTTCTATTTGCAGTCCGGAATTTACACGCACTTCATTACAAGAATCCCAGCAGCGTGGAGTCTGTCAACCATCTCTTTTGGGGGAACTCCAACTGCACAGACGAAAAGAGTGGCCTTCTTTTCGATGATAACATCCGTGAGCTCGGACAACTGCCCTTTGGTATAGTCGTACTAAGGGACCAAAAATAAATGGCACAGGCCGCTGGCAGACACATGGGCCTTACATTAGTCTTGCGTGCCCCACCGCCTACCTGCGGGATAGCGAGGTCAACGCCGAAGGGTGCGTCTTTGTCTTCCAGTTGGCTCCTCAGATCATCGATGGCTTGTCGAAGTATTTTTGGGCTATATGTTAACCCGCCAATGACGCCGATTCCACCTGTGCGAATATGGGCCGGGTGCGACATACATCGGACATAGAATACGTGAGCCGCAAACCCAACTTTGGTGGAATCCACACACCCGCATTAGTGACTGCAGCCGCTAATCTCGGCCCTGCGGCCACGTTCATGCCTGTCAAAATCAATTAATTTTATCCTATAGGTCAGAGCGACTGAGGAGAAGTTCTGACCTGCAAGCATGACGGGATGTCTTATATTGAACAAGCGGGTGAGAGGTGTCGAGAACATTTGCTGGGAAGGGGCCATTCTTTCCACTCAATAGACGAAGACACGTCCGCATCAATGACGGGAGTTTTTATACGCTTCCCAGGTTGAACACGAAGAAGAGAACACGTCATGTGTACAGCGTATTTCTATCATTATTACGACGACTGACGGAACTTGTTCAACCGGTAAACCGGCTAACTTGTGAACCGTACTGTACCCGCACCTCGACTTCACCAACCATTCAATCCGATCGTGGGGCCACGATGTCCGCCGACAAATGTCCAGTCGACCACAAGTCACTAGCCAGCAGCTGCCCGGTCGATCACACCACCCGTTCAACTTGGGGTAGCATTCTGCCTCATTCTTCAGACACGCTGTCGTCCGAGCCTGCCAGCACCAGCAATAATCCCACCCGTGCTCCCGAATCACTCTCCACCTCTCGCGAGGTCTCCTCCATCCCTCGCGGCGACAAGGAAAACTGGGTGTATCCCTCCGAGGCGCAGTTCTACGCGGCCATGGCACGCAAGAACCACGATCCCCGCGCCCCGGACATGAAGGTCGTCGTACCCATCCACAACGCCGTGAATGAGCGCGCGTGGTCCCACATCAAGGACTGGGAGGCAGGACGTGGCGCGGAGCGCTGTGGAGGCGTTCGTCTGGTCAGCTTCAAGGGCAGACCAGCGGAGCCCAGCCCAAAGGCGAGAATCTTGACCCTCCTCGGGTACGTACCTTTCCGCTCTCTCAGACTTGTGTGCTCGATATGAACATGTTTGCCTCGTAGATACAACCCGCCTTTCGATCGACACGACTGGGTCGTGGACCGTTGCGGGACTCGCATGCGCTACGTGATAGACTTTTATGCTGGCCGCCCCCTACCAGGCACTTCCAATGTGTCTTTTTTCCTTGACGTGCGACCGGCACTGGACAACTGGGAAGCGGTGCGCATGCGCACGGGCGTGTTTGTAAACAAATGGAAGCGTGCGATCCAGGAGGCAATCTCTGGTCCTTCCTCTGTGCCACCGGCATCTGCGAAACCTGATCCATGACCCTCTCTGAGTGGTCTTTCCCTCGCTACACCACTACCCACTTACTTCGTAGACATTTGTATAATTTGAGAGAGACCGAAATACACCGCGAATGAGCATTGTTCTAGGTCGTCAAGTTTTACCTGCACAAGGTTACGACCCTCAAAGGGAGAACCGCAGGACCAGGGTCCTTTCCTCTACAACCCAATTCAATGATGGTATTAATGGGCGTCTATTTAGCAGTCTTAAGCATCGCCCTAAGCCCAGGATCGTCATACAACTTCCTCTGCGCGAATCGCATCCACACCTCTCCTTACTCGTAATGTCTACCGTAACACCGCATTCTAACTTTGATTCCGTCCTCAATTCTGCCCTCCTTGCTTACAAAAAGCGAACCAATCTCGACCTCGCAACGCATCCTCTACTTTCCAGCCTTCAAACTTGCCATTCCTCCGAAGCGGTTCTGACCATCCTTCGAGACCAAATCTTCGCATCCGATCAATCCCAGGGTGGAGACGAGAGACTCACAAACTGGCTCGTCCCGACGGTCAATGTCATCTACGCATTTTCCGCTACACTTGCCGAGGGTGTTGGTCTGGTGAGTATTAGAAAGTTCCCATGCCGAGAGTGTTTTCTCTGATGCTTGTCTCCCAGGTATTCTCGCCGGCGAAAGTAGTCTTTGCTGGAATTGGGGTCCTCCTCTTGGTCCGTATCTTCCTTGATTCACACACGTAAATTATCGTGAGACTGATGAGATCCAGGCGGCCAAGGACGCATCTGCGTTTCGAGATACGCTCCTGGACGTATTTAGTCGCATCGAATACTTTTTTGCGCGACTCAACATATATACCACAGTCCCTCCGACACCAGCAATGACGGGCGTAATTGTAGAGACTGTAGCGGAGGTGCTGTCATTTCTGGCGATCGCTACGAAGATAACCAAACGAGGACGAACGAGTAAGCTGCTCTTGTATGTTACATTGACCTTGAGCGACATTTGAGTGATGCTCTATCAGAAAGATATTTGAAGAAGCTGATAGGAAACACGGATGTTGAGGACGTACTACAGAAATTGGACAAGTTGACACAGGAAGAGGCCAGGATGGCAGCTGCTGAGCTGTTGAAGATCACACTCAGGGTTGACAGCAAAGTGGAAGGCATGGACAACAGGATGGAGGGAGTTGACGAAAGGGTACAAGATATTGGCGACAAGATGCACGACGTCGTTGACAAGGTGCAAGGTGTCGATGACAGGGTACAAGAAGTCGGCGACAAGATGGACCAAGTCAGCTGTTCGTCATACCCCACCTCCTCCATTCTGCCTCTAAACATTCGGATCACAGGGAATCAGCTGCGAGACAGTCTCAGACAATGGCTTTCTCCTCCAGACCCATCCACAAACTACAACATTGCAACCGACGCCCATCACATCGGAACAACCCAGTGGTTCTTTCAAAGCGGTATCTTCAAGGATTGGCAAGCCACCGGTTCATTCTTGTGGATTCATGGAAATCGTACGTTCCTCTTGACCGTTTCCGACCTTTTCTCCTGATCGCCTCACTTTTGTAGCGGGCTCGGGGAAGACCATTTTCTGGTCTGTCCACCATCTCCATCTCTTTCACCTCATTGAACTTATATATCCTGCCAGTTCTGCAATCATACGAGATATCATGGAATTGCGCGACGCCGGGAAATCCAACGTCGCTTACTTTTATTTTGACTTCAAGGATGCCGACAAGCAAAACCGCAACAACTTACTGCTTTCCCTCCTTGCTCAACTCGCTGTTCGGTCTGACCCTTGTTGTGAAATACTCTCCCGCCTATATTCTACACACGACCGCGGAGCATGGAAGCCTAGTGATCGTGCCATGACAGATTGTCTCAAAGAAATGCTCACCCTCCCTACGCGGTTCCCTACCTTCCTCATCGTGGATGCACTCGATGAGTGCCCCAACACTTCTGGGATTCCGTCTGCACGCGAGCAAGTTCTCGAGCTCGTGGAAGAACTGGTTGGGATCTCTCTCCCGAGTCTACATTTCTGTGTCACCAGTCGCCCAGAGTTCGACATCCAGACTGCATTGGAGCGCTTGAAACCACGATCCGTGTCCTTGCATGACGAAACCGGTCAAAAGCAGGACATCGCCGATTATGTGACCCATGTGGTCCGCTCGGACCCGAGGATGAGAAGATGGCGGGAAGAAGACAAGGATCTGGTGATCAAGACCCTCTCAGAAATGGCTGGCGGGATGTAAGAGCAGTGCATATGTCCACCGCAATTTCTCATGTGATTACACAGGTTCCGGTGGGCGTTTTGCCAACTGGAAGTTCTCCGTCAGTGTTTCCCACCAAGTATCCGGCGAGTTCTCTCGGAATTGCCCGAAAGTCTGGATGAGACGTACCAGCGCATATTGATGTCGATCAGCAAGGCTAACCGAGGGCTCGCTCATCGAATATTGCAATGCCTTGTTGCTGCTGTTCGTCCGCTTCGCGTCGAGGAACTCGCGGAAGTACTTGCGATAGACTTTGACACGGGAGGGACGCCAAAGCTGAACGCAGGTTGGCGATGGGCAGACCAACGAGAGGCTGTGCTGTCTGCATGCTCGAGTCTAGTCACCATCGTCGACGACGGTGAATCTCGGATCGTGCAGTTTTCGCACTTCTCGGTCAAAGAGTTTCTGACGTCTATTCGCACTGCTGAATCGAGTAGAGATGTCTCGTGCTATCACGTTGTTTTGGAGCCTGCGCATACGGTCCTTGCGCAGGCTTGCCTGGGTGTTCTGCTTAGATTGGACGAGCACATTGATGAAGGAATCATCAAGAACTTTCCACTAGCTGAATATGCCGCTGAACACTGGGTTCGCCATGCGCAGTTTGGGAATGTGTCATCACTGATCAAGGATGGGATTGAATGCCTCTTTGATGCAGAGAAGCCCCATTTTGCAGTCTGGCGTTGGGTTTCCAATATTAAATTCAGTGCTCGCATGGGCACGACGAAGCGCAAACCACCTAAAGAAACCCCCTTATGCATCGCTGCGCTACTCGGCCTTCGCGAGTTGGTAGAACGCCTTCTCATCAAGCATCCAGGGGATTTAAATGCAGAGGGGACTTTACGTGGATCTCCTTTGTGTGCTGCGGTGGCCGAAGGACATGCCCACGTTACATCGTTGCTCCTCGAGCATGGCGCAAATGCGGATTTTAAAGAAACGCGACGGTACCACATGCCTCCAATGCACCTGGCATCACAATTTGGACATGTCGAAATTGGGAAGCAGTTACTCGACCACGGTGCAGATGTGAACTCACGCGACAACTTCGACAGGACGCCATTGCACATGTCGGCTTTCTTCAATGCCGTCGAATTTGCACGAATGCTACTGGAACACGATGCAGAAGTCGGCGCCAAGGAAAGATGGGGTCGAACACCCTTAAGAATTGCAGAAGGATACAAGTGGCGCGATTTTGTGCGATTATTACGGGAGCACGGTGGGCGCATGGACGAAAGGATTCGAGGGCAGTGAATTTACTTTGACAGTTTTTCCTTTTCTCCTTTGCTCCCTTCGCTTTTGCCTACGTCGCTTGTCGGTTGCCAGATCTTTCTCTTTGAACCTTCGTTGTTCCCTCTCGTCATTGACATTCGTGGTAGCGGTTTTCTTATCCACAACCACGTACGACGTATTTTCGTGTTCTAGGTTCGATTCACATGTCCTGTGACCAAGTCATTCTACTATTTCAGAAATCCTCCTCGCGTAGTACTGTGGGGTCTTGTACTTGTTCCCCATTCTCGACCGCGGGCCTCATCTTCCACCTCGCCAGAACACTTCCGGAATGGCGCCTTCAAGGCGTGTCGGATATCGCCAGGAGTGCTGAAGGCAAGTCCCAGCCTGGTCCTGCATGGAGTGACTCACCACTCCGGGACTCATTGTAAGGACTGACGAGGCGCAAGCGGCTAGGCGCGCAGGGACGTCACGTGGTCGGCAGTGACGAACGGATACGCGCGATGAGGGATTTGTGGGGCTCGTTTCCGTTTCCGAGGCATGCCATCCTTACAGCGGCTATGGCACGCAAGATCCACGACCCCCGCGCGCCGGACATGTCGTCGTACCCATCCACAATGCCGTGGATGAGCGCGCCTGGTCCCTCAACAACTAGTGGGAGGCAGGACGTGGCGGGGAGCATTGTGGAGGCATTCATCTGGTCAGCTTCAAGGGCAGACTAGGAGAGCCCAGCCCAAAGGCGAGAATCTTGACCCTCCTCGGGTACGTACCTTTTCACACTCTCAGATCTGTGTACCCGATATGAACAGGTTTGCCTCATAGACACAACCCGCCTTTCGATAGACACGACTGGGTCGTGGACCGTTGCTCGACTCGCATACGCTACGTGATAGACTTTTATGCTGGCCGCCCCCTACCAGGCACTTCCAATGGGTCCTTTTTCCTTGACGTGCAATCAGCACTGGACAACTGGGAAGCGGTGTGTATGCACCGGGCATGTTTGTAAACAGGTCCTTCGGCTATGCCTCCGGCGTCTGCGAAAGCTGACCCATAACCTTCTTTTCTCCCTCGCCACATCACTACCCACTTACTTCGTAGACGTTTGTATAATCCGAGAGAGGGCGAGATACATCACGAATGAGCATTGTTCCAGGTCGTTAAGTTTTACCTGCACAAGGTCATGACCCTCAAAGCGAGAACTGCAGGACCAGGGCATCAATAGGGTCGTTCAAAGTTGCCATTATTGACCCCATTATTGGTTCCATTATTTTCACCATTAAGCTGTTTTTAGAGCCAATTTTCGATTAATGGACTAAATAATGAGAAACTTAATGAGCAATTAA
>Ga0307509_10011909_pt1 | contig 10454 bp, 17 predicted proteins | sample 10_EM_MG_FD_202245 | JGI IMG/M metagenome (GOLD analysis project Ga0307509, IMG submission 202245) | Populus trichocarpa ectomycorrhiza microbial communities from riparian zone in the Pacific Northwest, United States - 10_EM | ecosystem: Host-associated > Plants > Roots > Unclassified | place...
ACATTGCTTCTACCCATTGCTATGCCTCAAACAAGACAAGTTGCCCAGGCGAGTTCACATAACCTCCGGAGCTCATCGAACGACAAGGAGGCACCTCGTTATCAAATCGATATCTGTGGCCTCAATGCATACGGCAACATTACTGATGAAGTCAAAACATGCATTCGAACAATGATCAGCCACTCAAAAAACGAAGTGTTTAACAATCATTCTCGGGATTATGGGATGCCTGGATTGCGACAGATGCTGCCTGTTGCCACGAAACATCCAGATGCCACCATTGGGTTCATGAATACGAAAAACTCCATAATTAGAATGCAATCCATTCTTTCACTTAGACTTTAATGAATTAGTAGGTTCAAGTGAAAGGTGGCAATAAAACAATCAGGCCTTGTGACCTATTCCAAACTTCCGATGCATAAAATATGATGTCTCTGTTGTAATATATGATATTGAAACCATGTACATTCCGCCCAGGATATTACACCATATAGAGAGAGATTTGAGCATAAAAACGTAACTTGGAAGAAAGGTGTATTTAGTAAACAGCAGCCAAATGCTAATTTATGTTCAAAAAGAGTAGATGGAAGGAAAATACGTATAGCCAAGCCATTGTGCTGCCACGCCCATCATGTAGCAGACGGATGTCGTTGATAATAATGAGGCCTTGGAGATTAGTGTGACTGATATCGGTTTGCTCGTGCATGATAACATCCCATTTCTCTAGAGTGGTCATAATGAATTGGGTTTGGGCAATTTACTGCTTTGTCATTTGATGAGCTCGCCCACTTTGACAGAAAAAGTCTTCAAGCACTCGGAAAAATTGCCGACTATCTCTTGCACGATGGCCAGCGTGACATAGATAAGTTTAAACACGTCGAGGTCGAAGGTATTGGTCGCGGGTCGTGATGCTTCCTCCGATAACTCGTTGAGGATTGTCAACATGGCCACATTGTCTACATAATGAAGTCAATAAATAAGTAAACTTAGAACAAAGAGAAGCATACCTTTCCAGCTCTCATATGTGCACATAATGCAATTGGTTCGTCGGTTCCAAAGGCCATGGGGTACAGTTTGCTGGGTACCCGATTAAAAGTCTTGACCGTAGAGACATCCTGCGCCCCTTTGGGAAGCGTTGCAAAGGGGACAAGCTCGCCATTGGTGACCAATTTTTAGGAATAAGGATCTTCTCGTAGCCCTTCGGTCGTTTGAACGAGCTGTCAGAGAGCTTGCCCTGAGATGCCAATCCATGGTGTTGACGTTAATCAAAGATTTAGCCTGGCGGTCCTCGGATAATTCGCGAAGTAGCCAGCGCGGCCCTTTCTCGGGTATGGCCACCTCAACGTTGACACACTCCTCCGCCGCAGTTTCGTACACCAAACGATGATATCACAGTTCTTGAAGAATTTAGCAGTGATATCGCAGCTTTGGTAGTCCAACAGTTCCCTGCACCGATTTTCACAATCACGGGCACTGAATTCGGATGCTAAGGATGGAAGCAGCCTCGTCAGCGGTGGTGATTGGGTCGGGATAGACTTCAGAAATCCGACGCTACACCCAGAAGCGGCATCGATAAAATGGGGGAAACGATATACTCTGATGTCGCGGGGGGAGTCGCCGTCTTGGTATTCTTCTGGTCTTCGCCTTCCTTAAATTTGAAAACCTATACCGGTGTGACGGTCAGTTATAGAAAGCTTACATAAAATTTGGGTGGCATCAGTGACAGTCGAGAAGACGTTTGGACAACATCAACGTTTTCCGACGGACTGCATAATCCCCCAAAATGGCCTCTTTCGCCATGGTCTTTCCCTCCAAGAAAGAGGATGAAAGCGGCTTGAGCTCTTATTACAACAATAAAACTACCATCATCCAGGAGGCTCGTGTCTTCAATGAATCCCCCATCAGTCCGAGGAAGTGCAGGGCACTCCTTACAAGGATCGTGTATCTGCTCTATGTCGGCGAGACATTCGGGACACAGGAAGCGACAACGCTATTTTTTGGGACAACGAAACTATTCCAGCATAAAGATGTTCGTAACGCCTTCTAACGGTTTCGAAGTGCGCTTCCTACTTATTCATGATCATTACAGAGTGCGCTTCGGCAGGCGGTCTATCTAGCAATCAAGGAGCTTGCGACGACGGCGGAGGATGTTATTATGGTTACCAGCAGCATAATGAAAGACATGCAACCTAACTCCGAGGTCATCTACCGCCCGAATGCAATCCGTGCCCTTTGCAAAATCATCGACGTGTGTTGTTACAACGCGATTATTGATCACTATGCTAACCAATTGACATAGCCTTCGATGGCCCAAGGCGTTGAGCGTTTCTTCAAAGCAGCCATCGTGGACCGAAACCCGTCCATCGCCTCCGCTGCTCTTGTGTCGGCATATCATCTCTATCCTCATGCGAAGGATGTTGTCAAACGATGGGTAAACGAAGTGCAAGAAGCTGTAAATGCCAAATCCTCGTCGACTTTCTTTGGATCGAGTGGAGGAGGAGGATATCTTGGGTTTGGTGGAGGCTCTGGCCAACCTTCTGGCCCACAAACTATCCCTTCAACGAGCTACATAGCACAGTACCACGCTTTGGGCCTTCTATATCTTATTCGTCAGCAGGACAGAATGGCGATCACCAAAATGATCCAGCAACTCGGTGGTGGAAAATCTGGCGCAGGAACAACGTTGAAGAATCCAATGGCACTGTGCATGTTAATTCGATACGCTGCGAAAGTTATGGAGGAAGATCCTAAGTGCGTTGACTGTGATTTCCTGTCTACTTTCCCTGAAGCCAGCGTCTCAGTGTCCAGAGGCAAGTTTTGGAGCTACTCGAGGGTTGGTTACGCCACAAGAGTGATATGGTAAACTTCGAGGCTGCACGCGCCATTTGCGAAATGAAGAACGTAACTGCTGCCCAATTAACAAAACCAATCGCCGGTATGTTATCTGTACATTTTATCATGAATCATCACTAAAAGTTATTCTACCGGCAGTTCTGCAGATCTTCTTAACAACTCCCAAACCTGTCCTGAAATTCGCCGCCACTCGTACCCTTGCCAGCCTGGCTTTGACTCATCCTGCAAGCGTCGCAACATGTAACATTGATTTGGAAACGCTCATTGCCGACCCAAATCGCAGCGTCGCAACATATGCAATCACCACGCTGTTGAAGGTATACCCCCATTCCTCTAATAAGTTTCACAACTAAAAAAAACAATTAGACTGGCAACGAAGCTTCTGTCGACCGTCTGATCAAGCAGATCACGGGCTTCATGACTGAAATTAGCGACGAATTCAAGGTTATTATTGTGGACGCCATTCGATCTCTTTGCCTCAAATTCCCTGCCAAGCATGCCTCTATGTTGACGTTCCTCTCGAGCGTGTTAAGAGACGAGGGTGGCTACGAATTCAAACGCGCCGTAGTCGAGGCTATGTTTGATATGATTAAGTTCATCCCCGAATCCAAGGAGCAGGCCCTTTCACATCTTTGCGAATTCATCGAAGATTGCGAGTTCACAAAGCTCTCCGTCCGCATTTTACACTTGCTGGGAGTCGAAGGAACTCAATCCCCACAGCCTGCGAAATACATCCGATTCATTTACAACCGCGTAGTGTTAGAGAATGCCACTGTTAGGGCTGCAGCGGTTACCAGTTTGGCTAAATTTGGCGTAAATTCGGCGGAGCCCACACTCAAAAAGAGTATCACAGTTCTCCTTAACAGGTCTGCTCTTTCCTTTTCCTTTTCGATTCGATACTCAAATGGCTCCGCAAGGTGTCTTGATGACGTGGATGATGAGGTACGCGACCGTGCAGCTTTATACCTCAAGGTCTTCAGAGAGAAGTCTCTGGCAGATGCATATGTTAAAGAGGGTAAAATTCTCTTATCCTTCAGTTTTGAGATAGAATATTTATTGCGCTCCAGAGTCTGTCTTCTCCTTAGCAGCGCTGGAGTCTAAACTCGTGGCTTATGTGAAGGACCCGTCTGCCACGGAAAAACCCTTTGATGTTTCATCCGTACCCAAGATTAGCCGCGCTCAAGCTGCCCAAGAAGCTGCTCGTAAGTCCTTAGCTGAACGTTACATACCACCTTTTCTCACAAAGATTATTTTGTAGGCCCTAGTACGCTGGATACGCTGGGGGCACCCTTGTCAAAGAAAACTATAGATGCACCCGCGGCTCCTTCTGCGGCAGAGAAACAATCTGCTTATCTACAACAACTTACAGAAGTTCCCGAGTTTGCGCCCTATGGACCTGTGGTCAATAGTAGTGCCACACCTGCACAACTCACTGAGAGCGAAACCGAATACCAAGTCAACTGTGTCAAACACATCTACAGGGAGCATGTTGTCTTCCAGGTCTGTCAATCTTATTTCCCATTCTATTGAGCATTACTTAACGATTCGCACAGTTCAACATTTCCAACACTATTCCAGATACCGTGCTTGAGCAGGTGTCTGTTATCATGCAGGCTCAATCGGAAGATGCTGGCCTTGTAGAAGATTTTATCATCCCTCTGCCAGCCCTCACTGCTGCCAATTCACCGGGAATTGTATATGTCTCTTTCACTCGTGAAAACCCTGAATTATATGCCATCGCCTCTTTCCAATGCACCCTCAAATTCACTAGCAAAGAACTCGACCCTTCAACGGGCGTTCCAGAGGAAGAGGGATACGAAGACGAGTACCAAGTTGAAGAGGTCGAACTTAGTGCCGGCGGGGATTACATTGTTCCCAGCTATGCATCGTTCGGATCTGAGTGGGAAAGAATGAAGTCAACCCCTAGTGCTACAGAGACATTTGCTCTGTCTGCTATGGAAAGTCTCAAGGGTGAGTTATTCATTCCAACTGATGCATTCAAATTTTACAACGTCATCTGATATCCCAGCTGCCTGCGACTCGATCATCGAGGTGCTCAATATGGAACCGCTCGGTGGATCAGAGGTTCCTTCATCGACTTCTGTTCACACACTCCAGTTATCGGGCTTGGTGACCGGAGGAGGTGGCAAGGTTCTCGTTCGCTGTCGTATGACATTTTCGCGAGGCCAGGGTGTAACATTAGAACTGGGTGTGCGAGCAGAAAAGCAGGAAGTATGCGATTTGGTGCTGGCAGCTGTTGGCGGTTAATCGTATTGTTTTATCTTCTGTTATCGGTGCAAGTTTTAATACCATCTCCTTGGATTCTCGTCCGTTCCTTCCATGGGTACGGCACACGATTACCCGCATGACTATTTGTAATCCACGGAAGAAAGATGTTCTCTGCCGAGTGTACTTCCCGGAGCATGTTGAAATGACCGAAGCGTTCCGGGTGTGGTAACTACAGGTAGATTCGCTCCGGGTACGACTTTTGTTTGGTGCTGGGAACACACTAAGCGCAGACAAGTCGTATGATCCTGTGTCTGTTCCCGATGCTCTATTCTTCGGAGCACCGCCATATCCTCCAACCCCAACCATTATCTCTCGACTAAACTCTTTGCGTGGTCAGCGTGGGCTATTCATTGACATCGGCTTCGTCAGACGGTCCTTTCATCGACTCCACTGAGTTCTCTGCTCCCTTCTTTCACCATTATTGGTTGAGAGTTGAACCCGATGTCTGTACAAACCCCCTCTTTACCATCGCCAAAGGTCATTCGCGTCGATACCCGAGGAGCAGTTATTCTGTCGGAAGAGTCGCCAGAGGTGCGTGTGGCTAACTAAATACTTAGTCTCACTCATTGACAAGGGGCAACGATAGACAAGAGATAGCCGAGGCATATACCTTCCCAACTACATTGAACCCATTTCACATATCGCGGTGGATGTGAGTAGCATGCAAGTTACATTTGTTCATGAGGATTGGATTTTTTTTAGGTCGGAGGATCGCTAGCGAAGGTTGTCTATTTTACCCGCTCACCCGAACCCCCTTCATCTCCTGCTGCAACCCACGGTTCGAACACCGCAAGTGATACATCAACCCCAAGGTCTCTCTCTCCCTCAGACGATGCAGCTAGTGCGGCATCATGCTCCTCCGCCAGTCTTTCAACGAGCAGCAAGGCCAATGGGGCACTAACCCCTCTGGTCCTCGAACAACCCACTCCCATCGGAAACGGACTATCGGGATTGATGGACGGCTTCCTACGCGAATCCATACTCAAACGCTCCGCCTCTTCGGCGGTGCAGCACTTCCCTGGAGGATCACTCAACTTCGAACGATTCGAAACGGACAACATTCATTCATGCGTTGAGTTCATCCAGGAGCTTATTGAACGTTCCGCGCAGGTGAATGGGGTGCCAATCGAGGAAATGCGCAAGGGCGTGAAAATCATGGCGACAGGAGGAGGTGCACACAAGTTCTACGAACTTTTCAGCGATGTCCTGCATGTCGAGGTGCGAAGAGAAGACGAAATGGAATGTCTGATTGAAGGATTGAAATTTATCACACTCATCCCTGACGAAGTGTACTTCTTCTCCGACGAGTTAATTTCGTCTGTGTCACACCAGACAGCTCCCCAGGTTTCGCCTCTTCCAGATGGCTCAGCAGTTCTAACCCCCAAAGCCCCTGCACCCCCAAACACTTTCGGTTCTATCACTCATCCCCCGACCCTGGAACGGCCGAGCCCTGACCCACCTAAATATGGTGTAACCTTTGAGAGCAATCCAACGCCACAACTGCCCTGCTTGCTCGTGAACATTGGATCGGGCGTATCGATAATCAAGGTTGATGAAGACGGCGCGTTTGAGCGCGTTTCTGGCACGAGTTTGGGCGGTGGCACGTTGTGGGGTCTTCTGAGCCTCCTGACACCAGCCACCACATTCGATGGTGAGCACTCACCTTAAATCAGCTGACTAGAAGCTGTGAACTCAATCAACTGAATCACCTGCGAATAGAAATGTTGGCGTTCTCAGAACGCGGAGATAACTCGACTGTCGACATGCTTGTTGGGGATATCTACGGACAGGATTACAGTAAGCTGGGGCTCAAGTCGACGATGATTGCCAGCACGTTTGGAAAAGTGTTCAAAAAGGGTGGAGAGAAGGGTAAGTTCTCCGCCGAGGATATCAGCAAGAGTCTTCTCTATGCAGTGTCGAATAACATTGGGCAGATTGCGTGAGTGCTTTTCGTTCGCTTGGGTTGAGTGGGATTCTGATCGGATATTCCCAGATACATGAATGCAGAAAAGTATAATTTGGACAGGATCTATTTTGGAGGCTGTTTTATACGAGGTGTGTGGTCAAGGAACATTCATTTGTTGGGCTCTAAATTGGTTGTGCATAGGACATGCGGCGACTATAGCAACGTTGTCGTATGCTATTCGATTTTGGAGCAAGGGTGCAAAGCGGGCATTGTTCCTTCGACACGAGGGGTTCTTGTGAGTGGCCATTTATAGAATAGTGAGCGGGAAAGTACTGATAGACCATCAGGGGATCGATTGGGGCGTGGATAAGAAATATTGAAGCAGCAGAAGAGGAGGGAGGGCTAATACATAATTGATTACGGACTTAATAACTAACAGATGAGACAATATGCAGACGTGGGAAGATTGGAATTGATCAGTCATATCATAATCACTTGTCCATTCAAAAATCCTTCTTTCCAAGTTCCTGCCTTCTTCCCAACAAAATGTCGCCCCCTTTCGACTCCTGGGCAGCAGACCATTCTTTTCCACCTAAAACTCAAAATCCTCCCTCGCAACCACAAAAGAAGCCTAGACATAGACACTCTCCTGCTCAGTTGGCTGCCTTGAACGAGCTTTTTGACCAGAATGATCACCCCCCACTGGAACAGCGAACCGCTCTCGCAGAGCATCTCCGCATGTACGTCTCAGGGGCCTTTTTCTTTGTCTCTGTCCTGATGGCATCCATCTCAGGGAGACAAAGACCGTCAATGCTTGGTTCCAAAATAAACGAGCCTCTTCAAAGAAACGCATAAGGGGTGGTGCCCAGGCATATGAGGCCCAACATATAAATACTCCTCCCATTCTTCATCCTCCCCCTATACATCCTGATCTCCACCCTCAATCGGACCTGGACGATATTCATGACGACGAATATTCTGTAGACGTTCATCAGTCACGCGCTACATCTGTTGTACCATCAGATTACCCTTCCCCATTCTACGCAGCGCATCCAGACCAAGCTCATTTTTACGCAGAGTCAGATTCAATGCCCCGCAGGATGCGGATGCGACCCTCCTCCGAACAAACTGAGGAGCTTCGCAAACTGTACAGTATCAATCCCCACCCGACTACCGAACAGCGGCAGGCCCTATCAGCCACTATTGGAATGTGAGTTCTATTTTGGGCGGGGTTTTGATGATCCCATCAAACCTTTTTTTTTTTCCTCTTTGTCGAAAACAATGTCTAAATTTGGTTGTTTATTACAGGCGTTATCAAAGTATTACTAACTGGTTTCAAAACCAGCGGAGCCTCGCAAAAAAGCGGAAAGAAGATGAACCAGATGGTCTCCCTTTGATTGCTCCCCAAGCCGACTATCCCCAAGGGACACGGCATTATTCGGCATACCCTCCACCTTCCCACCTACATCCATCTTTGGTCCTTCCTCCGCCGACAGGGCATCCATCCCTAAACCTTCCTCTCTTGCGCCGTTCGCCTAGCGTCTCTCCCTCAACGGAAGACCATTCGCCCCAGCGACGATCCCTTTCCCACTCTCACAGAAGCACCACCCCTTATGGGAGCTTCCCTTCCAGTTTTGGTCGCACTCGTCGCTCTCGCCCTGAGCCATACCAACTCGACGCCTTGAAGGAATTATTTACTAAGACATCCACGCCGACCATCGAAGAACGCTCTGCGCTGGCGCTTGAAATCGGAATGTATGTTATCCATACCAGTAGTTTTTTATCTATCTCTCATCCATTTTCACAGGGATGTCGGAAAAGTTACGAATTGGTTCCGAAATTTGCGGCAGACTGCTCGAAAACGAGCGAAAAAGTCTGGCAGCGGAGATGATGAAGATGATGATAGTTTCCTTGCGAGAGATCCCCACTCTGCGTCTGCATCCCGGTTTGGCACGCCCACGTTCGGGTCTTCGTCATCATCCATAAACGATTATTCTATGGATTTGGATGATTACGACATCCACCACCACTCGGATAATGGGAGTGAGGATGATTACCAGGAGGCTGTGACGCCGTCTCCAGAACAATCCCCATCTCCGCCTCCTGCTGCTATCGCCAATCTTCCAATGAATTACGACAATAAGATGGACTCGCTAAATCACCTGTACCCTGTTCAAATAGACAAAGTCTCGACGCGACAATTTCCTGGAATCAATGTCGCGGACGCAGAATTGCTCCTCATCTTCCATCGGCATGTCGTGCATTGACTGAAGCGCAAAAGTATCAATAAATATCCTTGTACGTCTTGCGCCGTAACATTTTTCTCGTTTAACTCATATTTTTATAGAATGGCCTATCTATTTAACTATATAATTCAAAACAAAATGCGGTGTAGGATAGCTCGACTAACCCAGCTCTCATGTTTCCCCTGTCCACCTGCGCCTCACCACTCTGTAGCCCTTGACATTGAAAGTTTTTATCTATAGCCTTCTTTACCTCCCTTTGTATCCGTTCATCGGCATAAACGAAGCAATTGCCACTTCGAAGCCAACTGTATGTACGCTGCATGTATATGGTGTCCTACTTACAGCTAGAAGCGAAATTCATTTAATGTACATCGACTTTTGGAATTCTGTCGGATCAATTGGCCTTGTACAGCTTCAAGATAGCCCCAAAGATCGTCGTCTGATTGACCCCCTCAGCGTTCCTATGGTACCCTGCTTAGCAAGGCCGTTGCTACATTGTCTAGCCCCTTAATCTTCGTCTCGTGTTTGAATTTCTGACAATATTAATTGTCCGTTCCCGTCCCAATTCATCCGAGCTATAGTAAATCCTCCAGACCAGAGGACAGAACCTGACAGGACTTGTGACTTTATAAGGTACATACCATCTATTGAAGATGACAGGACAGTCGGCTGGAAGTTGGAACTTTGGAAGTCTCCTGGGATCAATGGGATGTGATCACCCTGCTGTTGGAATTTGGGACTCGGGTGCCGTTGCGCGACAAGTCCTCGGTTTCTCCTCAATTTCAATATTGGCAAACTCGTGGGTCATTGGAAGGAAATAACAGGCGTGTTATATAGAGCGTACTTGCATAGGATTGGTGAAATCCAGGGGGGATTGGAAGACAATTTGTATAATGTGGCACACTGGCCATGATTAATTAAACAATCAGGGGTGGCATCCTTGATATAACTCAAGTGTGATAAACTCAAGGATAAAACGTACCCTGGAAAACCGACTTGATCGTCGCCTCAAGTGGGGGAAAGAGGGGCAAATAGTAAAGGGAGTTCGAGGTATTCATTGGTACAAAGTTCGAGAACGATCTAATCTTGACAGTCGTTCAGAGAATCCTGAAAGATCTTGGCCTCGAATAAAAGCAAAGTATGGTGAGTGCGAGTGTTGC
>Ga0307509_10011910_pt1 | contig 10454 bp, 9 predicted proteins | sample 10_EM_MG_FD_202245 | JGI IMG/M metagenome (GOLD analysis project Ga0307509, IMG submission 202245) | Populus trichocarpa ectomycorrhiza microbial communities from riparian zone in the Pacific Northwest, United States - 10_EM | ecosystem: Host-associated > Plants > Roots > Unclassified | place...
GTGTATGTTCGCGCCGCGGTGTCGGGCCAGGTTCACCTTGTATGGGGCACGAGGCCAGACATAAACGCATAGAGCGAATCACATGGAGGACGTCGAGCGCGGCGATGTGCAGCCGTCTTGCCCATTTGCCCGTTTGCCAGGATCGGCGCATCACGAGGGAGAGCCGATTAAGCCAGCGACGGGGGAAGATGCCAAGGGACCTTGCAACTAAAACGAAAGGAGGTTTCGGCGCGTCTGGAATCGCGTTGGCCGCCGCAAGGGCAAGGGTCACTCTTTTACGCGCGCTGATATGACCCGCTGTATTGATTACTTTTTGAGGTACACACACCGTGGGTTTGAGCTTGGGCATAACATGAGCGGGTGAACAATGTTTTTGGATGCCTTATCAGTTTGCGAAGGTCTTAGGTTCAACATCCTCCCTTTTTCCTTTCATTCGCATTTGGTTTCTCTCTCTATTCTCCTTCATCTCCGCCAGTACCTGTGGGACTCGTCCCAATTCTCTCTCATACTCTCCAGTTGTCATTCCCTTTTTATCATCATTTCAGACATTCGCTGCACAGTATCTCAAACTCACTCAAGGTCTTCCTGACCGACTCGTCTTACACTGCACTGCTTGGCACCCATATACTGCATCGCCGCTGCTATAGCAAGCAGCTTCCCGGTTCATCAATTTTGTTTTCGCACAGCGCTCTGTCCCTTTCCCTATTCAAGTTGACTTGCATTATTGCTCTTCACTTGTTTTTAACCTTGTGCACGCTTCTTTTGCTGACGTCTTACACTATATGCCTAGCCAACAATGGCACCGTTCATTGCAGGATACCGTAAACATTTCTAGATACATGTAACTTATATAATTTCATGTATAGGTATAGGATCACTTGAGGCACGTGATGAGGCCCGATGTAATGTCGTCGCGTCGCGTCGCGGGTATTTTGACGTGCCACATCGACGCGTCTTCCGCCATCTCCACAGCCATCATGCCAGCTACCATTTGCTGTCTTCTCATCAATCATGAGCAAAAGCTCGACTTTGGATGCCTCGCCAGTGTGGTCGTATCGGCTGACACTGATGTCTACGACCTCACAGAAATGATCAAGGTGAAGCGCCTGAACGATCTTGTCCATGTCGACGCCGACAGACTCGAGGTGTGGAAACCCAACGATCCAGCGGTGTCCAAAATGAAAACAACCGACGAAATGAATGAAGTAATCAACCGCACCGAATTCTCCGAGAATAACGACGCCGTTGAGCTCCTTGACCCAGCTCAGAATGTACTGAGTCTCAACCTACCAAAGGAAAGCCGCCTATTCGTGCGGGTACTACCACCACCACAGGTGCCTGGTATGCTTCATTTATATTATTTTACTAATCAATCATGTCTGACGAACGCGCTACCCGAAGCTACGGGCGAAGATGTGGAAGAAAAACGCTTACTCGACTCAGACCTTGTCAGGGAATACAGAGGCATATTCATCATAGTGAAAAAATGGGATTACTTTGACGGCTCTGATGAATGCTTGAATAATTTATGGGAAGTGGATTGGGCGCCTGACTTTGTCGCTGAGTTTGAACGAATGCTGGACAGCAAGCCGGGTCTGGCTCCTGATGTGGGTTCCTTTCTTGACTCCGTCTCGTTGTCGATTCTAACCATTGATGTAGGTGCATACTGCGACCAAACATCTTCTACGCGATTCCCGACCCCGGGCTGCATATTTTGAACTGCCTGGGGACTCGACTGCCGAGGGTGAATCTCATGAGAAACAGCCGTGGCGCTCTGCAGGGCGATCCGAGGTATTGCATACCGCGGGCCTTGCATCCTTGAAATGGGAAAAATTCTGGCAAGGGACTTCGGAACATGCGTTAGACAAACGTTTGGTCGAAACGATTTTCTTTTCCAACCTTATCGTTGATGTTCCGGACAGTGAGACCGCCGTTCATTTGTAGGTACTCCCTTTCTTTCCCTCTTCAACCGCAATTTACCCCCGTCTCAGAGGTGACACTCCGTGGCCTTTCAATCTCGTCATGAAGCGTGTTGGCGTTCAATCCACGCAAGAACAACTCCGCACGATCAAACCTCGCAATGCCTTAGTCATCTTGAGGTCTACTCTTCCTCGGCTGCTTGTAGATGTACAATCGACACCAGCTAGTGATTGTCCTCCGGAACTTATTCGGATGCTTTTAGAGGGGGCCGCAATCGTTCGTTTCGCAAACACATTTCTGGACGCATTCAAAGCGAAGAAGGACTTCATCCTCGTCTCTGTCTTTGTTTGGGATGATGGCATGGCATCTCGGTACTTTCTGTTTCAACAGCAACATGACGATGCGGTGCGTTGTGTTTTGTATATAAGTGAGCACACCGGCTGAGATGTTGTAGGTTTATTACAATTCCAGGGATCTTGAGCTGAGCAATCCAGCTGGCCGCGTTTGGTTCGTCTGCCAGTTGTACAACATGCTTCACATGTCAGGAAGGAACAATGAGGAGGCCAAAGACACAACGGCGAAGGTCCAGCTGCTCATAGACAGGATCTCGGAACATAACCAGGAATTCCCCATGAAGTCGTTTTACAAGACCAAGAGGGAACGTGCCGGCATGAGTGATGGTGACGACGATGGTGATGATCCTGGAGACGCAGGCGCAGCAGACTGCGCAGAGCTTAGAGCGCACGGCTACGAGGTGAAACAGGAAGTCATTTTGGATGATAATGGTGGTGTAATGGAGCAGGCATGGCAATCCTTTTCTACTTATGATACGCTGCCCTGACGCTTGACGCCTAGATGCCACCTAACATTCTTACTGTGCATCGACCATCGAAGCCGAACACGGAACTGATCGCAAAAAAGGTTCGCAAGGGATCGAACGAGCTCGAGATCTTCAAATATCTTAATACCATCCAGCTGAAGTCCAAGAGTGTCATCTCGTTGGTTGATTCGTTCCGCACGCAGTCCAGGGCATGGGCTATTCTACCCAAAATGGTCTCTGTCGCGTATTGCGTAAAACACTATCCAAAGGAGCTTATTGAGAATATCACTCCAGTCTGCTTGGGCCTCATCCATGGCCTCGTGTATCTTCACAGTCTTCGTATTGCCCACAGGGACATCAAGCCTGACAACCTTTTTATTGACCGGGACCGGGACCTCTGTTTGAAAATCGCCGACTTTGATATCGCCATGCAAGTTAAGGACGAGGACGAGGAGGTCAACGACCAATGCGGGACGAAGGGTTGGATGGCGCCTGAGGTCGAAAACAAGTCGTCGACGTACAGTCCGATCAAGGCCGATCGATGGTCATGCGGCCGTGTTCTTCTGTACCTTCTGGACGAGTTCAAGAAAGAAGAAAAGCTTCTGAGGGTGATTGGGAGGGAGCTGAAGGCGCATGATCCCAACCGGCGGCCGTCGTTGCTTGAATGGGAGAGTTGGTTGGATGTGGCGAGCGTACGAAAAACTGGTAAGGGAAAGGCGTCTCGACCTATGGACGACACAATGGCAGTCGACGGAGAAGACCCGCAGCCCCCGAAGGCGAAGAAGCCGAGACTCAGTAGGAGGAGCCAGAAGAGAGAGGCGGTGTCATGAGAGCAGCATCGTGCACCATGAGCCCCAGATGCATTTCATTCTTGGCATTGTTACCATTACAATATCTGTCGATAATCAGTAGGGAAGCATTTGTTTTTGCTGCATGTCCCTTGCGTTCGTTGGCTGCACATGTGGGCAATGCGATCGTTACCGTCATCTACCACCTTCACTTTCATGTGCGTCGATGTCTGACTGTTTGTGGAAGAGCTATAAATTTGCACCGAGATTTATTCTGTGTACGGGGCACTATCGAACGGTTTCATGGTATCCTAGGTCAGGTTCCTTACCGTACTGTTTCTAATCAGGACCACGGGAACGCGACAACGGAGCCTGAAGAATGGGCGTTCCCATGCAAGTTGACACTCTGCTGTATCACACTGTCTGCGTGTCGGTACGTGGGGTAATGTATATTGCAGCTGGTGGCGCCTAGTCTATTGAGGTCTTGCCATTAGCTTCTGCATCGACCTTGGAGAGCAATATCGCGGCCGGGACAGGCGAAACTCGAAATGATTATACATGTACAGGGGATCTTCTCTAGGATCTGTCGTTTGTTCCATCGAGCTTAGCTTGCAGTGCTTGCGTGCGAGACAAAGCGTGCCGAGGCCGACATCCACATCCGCAGCCAATAAGTCATACATCATCAGTCACCGATCACGCTTGGGCCACAAACTCACACGTCCATCTATTTACTCCTGTTGCGTGATGGTGCGCGTGATGGACGCTCGCACACATTCAGTTTCGCCCTTGCTGTTGTCGTTGGTCGGAGCTATTGTTCGTCCGGTAGCGATCATTGGATTGGAATTGGCGAACAAACCCCTATCCCCTGTGCTGTTGTCCCTGTACCGCGCCACTTTTACAGGACTTGTACGTCCGAGAGCTTCTATCGCTTGCGTCTATCTGACGGGCGCTTGACAGACGTAGTGAGGGGGCGCGTCCCGGATCATGCATATGATACGAACATATGAGCACATGAACACGCCAACAATCCAGACGACCTTCGACGAGCGCTCCATGTAGACAATACGGTTATCTCGGCCGTCCTCTTTTTCTATGGCGAGCTTCTTCTCAGTGCGGGTTCTCACACCTGCTATTATGCGCGTCTCCAAGAGTCCAAGCGTGTGGGAGGCCGCTTTGGCCTTCGAATTGATCATGGGGCCTGTGCTCCAGCCACGAGATGGCCCACTAGGCACTTCACAGTATAGCTTAACGTGGCAAATTAGGGAAAACGCAGACGCGGCGATTGTGGGGAATGTGACTCACGACTCGGAGTCGGAGGGGAGGGATTCCGCACGGCGGCACGGGAGTGGATGACATGTTGTACATGTGTATGCATGTATGTGGGTGTATGTTCGCGCCGCGGTGTCGGGCCAGGTTCACCTTGTATGGGGCACGAGGCCAGACACAAACGCATAGAGCGAATCACATGGAGGACGTCGAGCGCGGCGATGTGCAGCCGTTTTTGCCCATTTGCCAGTTTGCCAGGATCAGCGCGTCACGAGGGAGTGTCAATTAAGCCAGCGAAAGGGGCCGCAGCAACCACGACCCGAAAGGAGGTTTCGGCGCTCTGGAATCGCGTTGGCCGCAAGGGCAAGGGCCAGTCACTCTTTTTGCGCGCGCTGAAACTTGCCAAGTGGTCGACTTGTGGCGCGGAACCAAGTTTGAAAAAAACTAACATCATCAAGGGCCCTTCCAGGCTTCCAGAATCCACACTCGGGCTTCTAGGGGGACTTTCTCTTCCAATATAGTGGGGGCCAACACAGCCTGGAGGAGCGTGCCGTGTGATGCCTTGGTTTGATTGCTGGTCACGGGTCCCTACAAGGTGCCATACTATACCATACGGTACTTGAATATCATACCAACGACGTCGTTCTGTCAATGATGGTCCGGCGGCGTAAACGATACACTCTTTCATTTAAAGAAAAAACATCTAGAAAAAGACACCGTAGGGTCAGGGCCGCAAAAAACGAAATGGAAGAGGGATTTTAATCAATGAGACCAAAAGGAGAAAGTGGTGGGTCTGGTGGGAGTTGTGAGACTAGGGTCGATGTGGCTGTCCCGGGGTCAATAATCATGTAACCCCGTTATCCCATCAACCCTCTAGGTTCAGACCCGCAACCGCCTGTCTTGTCCCTTTCTTTATCAGGTAAAATTCATGAATGTGGATTGATTTCCGTCGTTTGATGCCCTTGTTTATGTGCCGACATGTGCGAGTACACACTTGCATTTATTCACGGGCAACACGGAGTACACGTACGTTAGGCGCGTAGCGCATGCATGATCCGATGAGATGTTTGGAAATGACGTTGTGCGCGTACTTATCCGCTCTTTCAGGTTAGCTTAGATAGGCACGCGATGCATCCGATAAAGCACAACATTCATGATGTCAGTCAGGCAGTCAGCCGCCATCTGTTGCACCTTCACCTCCACCAAGAGATCCGGAATCAAAAATTAAAATAAAATAAAAAAAGCAACCGGGATCGCGTAAAGGTTCAGTAACGTTCAGCATTAGCGGGGCGGCGTGTTCCGGCTCGGTCGTTGATGGTGGTGCGACCGCGGAGTCCGAAGCCGACGGGGGTTGATTGCATTTTTTGTTTGCGGGGTAAAAAAGTGCAGCCAAGAACGACGTCATTTCTGCTGCACGATCGAGCATGTGATCCACTAAGTCACCATACTGTGCGGGCGTTCACCCACGCTTGTCGGACGTCCTCTCGCCACTCTATGGTGGGGCCGGGATTGTGCGAGGCCCGGAATCGAAGGTGTGGGGTTTGGCTTACCCGAGTTCCCAAGTGGGGTTTCTACTCTTACCCTGACCGCGCGGCGTATTAGTTGTACGACGAGTACGTATACTACTCGTATACAGTACTGTACGCCGAATGAATCCATCCGTGACCGGAGGGTCACCAGGACAAACAAGGAAACGGAAGACCGCACATGTCGCAAATGTCAGCCATGTGATGTTGTTGTCTTTTACTTGGAAAAAGGACAAGGCGCCACTTGTGCATGTGTGCAACCCAGTTGGTTCAAAGCTTTACGGCCTCCCCTTTGGAAGGGATCTTTGTTTGGAGTGCCGGCTGGGGAGTGAGATGAGATTGGGACTGTAGAATCAACGCCACTACGGACGTTTTGACAGAATTTTGGAGCTCCACGGAAGAGCCCGAGGGCGTCAGAAGTGGGACGCGCGTGAAGAACGGGGCGCGCAGCGGTGGTGCTGCCTCGTGCTCGTGCTCTTCCTCCGATTGCTCCTACAGTACGGTATGGGGAAATAAATGCTCGGGGATTCGCGCGACGCCGAGTTGATAAGCGAGATGAAAAAAAAGGCACTGTATTTTGATCAAAATGTCAATATGTGTTCAAGACGAAACTCGGCGCACAGCCTCCTTGATTTACAGCGAGAAAAGTGAGGTGCGTGTGTGTGTGAGTTGTAGGAAGGGGATATGAGGCGTGGAAAGTGATCGGGGAAAGGTGCAGTGCACGGGCCCATGACGGGGAGAGAGAGGGGATGGGTAATTTGCGCACTACCTCCGAAAATAATCATCATGTTATCAAACTTCCGAGGCCGAATCAGTGACCCGTTTTGGCAAGAACAGAGATCATGTGATCCATCGATGGTCAGTGCTTACATAACACGGCGCCCGGAATGAACGTCCTGGCAACGGGTCTTGTATTCTTTTTTTTTTTAATGAGACCAGTTCAGACCCTGTCACAAGACTCGGATCATCATAAGAGTAGAGACTCGTTTGTTGTGGGGCCAAGAGATGACGAGTACAGTAGGGGTGATGCTGGATCATGGCTCACGGATCGACGGTTATTTCGTTCGACCCTGATCGAACCTCGCACTCGGGACGCTGTTGCCCCGTTTTAGTTCCTCGACCAGACACCGGAATCAACTCTCGCCACTTCGTCCTTCGTCCGCTGCACGTCCTAGCACACATTTGCGATACAGCAAAACGCTCAGTTTCGTTGCGGACCCCTCTTCTGTCATTAACCCGCCGTCAATTAACCCGTTCTTACGGCGCTTGACCTGAACTCCTGGGAAATCTTAACGTGGTGGTGACAACTCTCAACCTGCCCAAAAGAGAATAAGAACACAACAACGCCTTACCCTCGTGCGCTTGCCCCCAATCTCGAGCCCGCTCAACTACCTCCCCTTTTTTAACTACCTTTTTCTCCCCACCATCTCCCTTCCTCCTTCACTTTTCTCAATCCCTCGACGCAATCTCTTTTGAGAAAAAAATCAAAGGAATTTAATGATGTCTGAATTTACTCTCGATACCTATCTCGATATGCCAGACGACGGTACGCTCCCCTCCCATCTGGGTCATGTAGAGCCGCATCTCACCCGCTTGTCGTTGTCCGCCACTGTGGCTACTCGCTTCCACCTGCTAGATGATATGCCTCCGCTCGTCGACCGTCCCATGCTATTGGATCACCCGCTACTTCCGCCACCCCCCACGATGGCGATGATGTCCTACTCCCTCGACGCCGATTTCACACCCATCCCTTACAGTCCGGACTCGCCGACCAACGACATGGTTTTCGAGCAGTCGGCCCACCGCTTCGAGCTCATATCCGAGGAGGACGCGCCCCGCATCTCCGCCACCAAGCCTTCGCACGCGAAGAAGCGCGATGCGGGCCACATCCCGCGTCCGCCCAACGCGTTCATTCTCTTCCGCTCCTCGTTCATCAAATCCGAGAGCGTACCGGGTAACATCGAGGGCAATCACAGCACCCTCTCTAAAATTATCGGTATGTTCTCCCCTGCGCAATCCAAGGCCTTGCCGCTGCCGTCGTCCTGGGGTCTGACCACCCCCACAACCATAGGGATCGTATGGAAGACGCTCCCGCCTGCTGAACGCCAGCTGTGGGAGAAGCGTGCCGTGCAGGCCCAGGCCGAGCACCGCGCAAGATATCCAGATTGGCGTTTCAGACCTGGAACGAACGTCGACGCCATCGCGAAGCGCAAGACCAAAGACAAGAATAAAGACCGTCCGCCTTCACGCCGCAAACGTAACGCCAGCACCCGCGACAAAGATAAAGCTCTCGCCGCCGCTTCTCCTGGTGCTGGCAGTTCCGATAGTGGCAGTCCTGGCGCCGGCGGCAGTGGCAATCGTGGTGGCGCGCGGTATAAAAAGGCACGCGGAGGACTCATACAGGAACGTCGATGTGCGCAGATCGCGGAGCTCCTCGCGCGTGGTGTCAAGGGCGTTGCCCTAACCAGTGCGGTGCAAGCGTGGGACAAGGAGAGCGGCGTCAGCAATGTCACTGACGGTGTGTTCGTCTCCGAGCAGGGCGTCGGCGTTGGCGCAGGCTCGGATGCGGACACAGACGGCACCAGTAGCAGAGGTCGCAAGAGAAAGATGACGACGGTGGAAACGACGGAGAGGACCCACAAGGCGCCCAAGACACGCTCTGCGTCTTCTGCGCAAGAGGCGCGCTTTGCGTCATGTAACGTCGCCCTCACCGATATGTACCGTCGCGCGACCTCAGCACCTCTTGCACCAGACCATGGAGCGATTGCGCCAGCTTCCCCCACCTCCACCAGCACCCACTCGACTATCCCCACGAGTTTCAGCCCAGTACCTGATTTCTATCCACCCCCGCTTTCGCCCGCATCCTCCGTGTCTTACGGCAGCGAAGTGTCCTTCCCTGACAGCGACAATATGAGCGTAAGTGCCTTTGCGCCTTCTTCTCCTCCGCCTACCCCCCTTTTTCTCACCCTTTTCTCCTTGATTTTCTTTTTTTTTTCTCCATATATTATCATTATTAACTTTATTGCAGGTTCTTCCCATGTTCGATCTCGTGCCTTTCTCGCCACCGGGTAGCCCTTGCAGTTCCATCTTGGACAACAACGACATCGCCGCTCTGGGCTCGGTCAGAAGCCCGTCTCTCGGCATCCCTCCGGCAAACCCCGCTTCTGCTGCGCCGTCGCCTCCCCAAGCGGGACAAGGGCCCGACGCGGCGTCCCTGCAACATTTTTTCTCGAGCTACTCGACGCTCTGCGACTGGGCCGGAGGCGGCACCACGACTCACACCAGTGCCGGTCCAGGAATGCTCCACCACGGCAGCAACGGCCATCACGCCGCGCCCGCTAACGCGAAGGTCGTTTTGCCCCCGCTTTCTTTGCCTTACGGGCCTTTTGGCGGAGACCCGTTCACTTTCTTGCATGCGCCGGCAGTGGCGATCAACCCGTGGAATGACGAGCAGGATCTCGTCGGTCGTCCGTTGTTCGATGACGCTTGGAGGGCCGTCGCGACCACTACTGGTCCCTATGCCTGCTGATCATAATGGGCGACCTTGCGCAACGCGCATGGTTCTTGAGACTACGGCGAGCCAAAGTCAGATGGTATGAAAGAAGGTATCTGTGTGGGAGCGGGAGTGGAGGGGCTAGACTCCTCTTCTCCCTCGTTTACCTGTTAGCCCTCCACACCCTCACCCACGCTCGCCATCATTCAGGCCCACTCAATGCAAACAATGTCGTTATGGATGCCCTCGTTTCATTTCTGTGTTTCTTTCCTCTCGTTATGTCCTCAGTATGACCGACCCCGCCGTGTGTTGTTTGAACTGTTGTTCTTGGCCTATGCTTACCCTTTCCTAGACGTGTATCCCCCCCACTTTTGTATCTAACTCCTTCCCATCCCCACTCCTCACCTCACGCGTCCCTCTTACCACTTCTATTCGTTACTTATCTCCGACCCATGTCCCCCAGTGCTCTCCGCTTTATCGCCACCCTTCCCCATTATTGTCTCAAAGTAAAGAAGAAAAAAAGGCCATGTTTATGTTGTCGCGTCGTCTTGTTTTCGTTTGTAATATATAAATGTATCGATTTGTTGACTTTTACCAACTGCGGATCCCGTCATCAGATGCATCAGAATTGAAATATTGAA
>Ga0307509_10011911_pt1 | contig 10453 bp, 9 predicted proteins | sample 10_EM_MG_FD_202245 | JGI IMG/M metagenome (GOLD analysis project Ga0307509, IMG submission 202245) | Populus trichocarpa ectomycorrhiza microbial communities from riparian zone in the Pacific Northwest, United States - 10_EM | ecosystem: Host-associated > Plants > Roots > Unclassified | place...
CTGGCACGGTCCCAACGAGGCGGTCCTGCAAGGCTATTCGGGCCCGGCGTCCCCGTACTGGGCCAGCAAGGGATTCCTGGGGCTGCTCCTCCCGCCGGACCACGAGGTGTGGACGGCGGTCGAGGAACCGGGCCCGGCTGAGCGGGCGGACGCGGTGACGCCGATCGGCCCCGCCAACTGGCTGCTCCAGTCGACCCGTTCGGACGGTCTGGTCCGCCTCCACAACCACGGCAGCGAGGACGTGCGCTACGACCCGTACTACACGCGCCTCGGCTACTCCACGGCTACGGAGCCGTCGGCGTCGTACGACAACAGCGTGATCGTCGGCGGGGATCCGAGCCGTACGGAGATCGTGCCGTTGGGGGTGGGGGAGGGGTGGGTGGCCTCCCGGCACACGGCGGCTGCCGGGGCGCGGGTGACCAGTGTCGTGATGGCCGAGGGTGCGGTGGAGGTGCGGGCGCATCTGGTGGTGGGCGCGGCTGCCGGTACTCCGGTGCGGGTCACTGGGTGGCGGGCAGGGGAGTCGGCCGTCGCCGAACTCGTATCCCTGCACGGCCTGTTGGACGGCGAGGGTGTGGTCGGTGACGGGCCCACCCTGTTCGTCGCGCTGGTCCGGCTGACGGCGGAGCCGGACCCCCGTCCCCTCGCGGAACTGGTGTCCGTGGAGGTCGACGGGGATCACGGCGTCTCCGTTCAGTGGGCCGGCGGCAAGCGGATGAACTACCGGTTCACGGAGTCAGCCGGGCTATCCGGAGGCTCGTGGCGGTCGGCGAAGCCCCGTTGAGCGCGCTCGCGTAAGTCGGCGTGACCGGTGCGTACGCCCAGGTCAGCGTGCCGTTCTTCAGGACCGCTATGTCGCCGCTGATCCGGGCGCTCACCACCTTGTCCGCACTCTGGACCTTGCCGTTCCAGTCGATGAGCCGCAGGTGGGTGCCCGTGAAGGTGCCGGTGCAGGTGCCGGCGGCGCACTTGGCACCTTTCAGGGACTCCCAGGAGACGAGGAGGCGGTTCTTGCCGTACGGGGCGATGTGCACGTTGACGTTCTCCGTGCCCGCCGCGCTCGTGAGGTAAATCGCCTTGCCGGGACCGGAGTTGCGGTTGGCCATGAAGGCGACGGCGACCTGGTGGGTGCTGGTCTTCGGGGTGACCGTCCAGCCGCGTCCGCTGGAGTCGGCGGCGTTCTTCTTGGCCGAGGCGGCACCGCGCGAGGCGAAGGCGGTGGCGTACCGGCCGGTCGCCGACTTCACCAGGTCACCGGTGCGGCTGGGGAAGGTACCACCGCAGTACCCTGCCCAGCACTGTTCGCGCTGCACGACCGATGCGACGTCCGGGGCGCCGATCCCGGTGGAGACGAACAGGCCCGAGCGCCAGTCGTCGAAGCAGAGCGAGGTGAAGGCGCCGGAGGTCTCCGCGTGCAGCGCGATGCCCTCGTTGTGGCTGCAGCCCCAGCTCCAACCACCGCTCAGCTTGGCGCCCTTGGCGCTGATGTACGTCAACTTGTCGCCGAAGTGGCCGTCCGCGAAGCCGCCCGCGCCGTGCACGACGAAGTACGCGCCGTACTTGCTGCCGTTCCAGGTGAGTTGGCCGTCGAGACCCGGGGAGGTGTCGTTGGAGGCGGTGCCGGTGAGCTTGGTGCGGAAGGTCTGCTTGCCGTTCGTGTAGCGGATGATCGCGGCGGCCGTCTCCTTCCACTTGTTGGTGTCGGAGACTCGGGTGAGAAGCGCGAAGCCGTCGTTGTGTGCGACGAGACCGCCTACCTCTTTGGTGCCCTTGACGACCGTGTCGGCGCCCGAGCGCAACCCGGCGGCGTTCAGCGGGGTCACGTGAACGCCGTCGGCGGCGGGCCAGGCCACGCGCAGGGTTCCGTCGGGGGCCACGGCGGTGGTCGTACGGGTCCACTGACGGGCGTTGTTGTAACCGGCTGTCAGATAAGGGAACTTGGCGGCGAGTGCCACCGTGGTGCTGGTCGGGGTGAGTGTGCCGGTCGCGGCCTTGGCGGTCGTCGGGGTCTTCGCGGCGGCCTTCGGGGACGTCTTCGCGGAGGCGGTCGGAGAGGCGGCCGTCGTCACCGACGGAGTGCCGTTCGCGACGGTCTTCGCGGTGGCGCCGGTGGGTGCGGACGCGGCGGCGGTCGTGGACGTCCCTGCGGCGGCCGAGTCGCCGCTCCCGGAGCCGTTCGCCGCCGCGGTCGCATACCACGCACCGCCCAGCAGGGCCGCGACGGCGAGCGAGCCCGCGAGCGGCTTGCGGGCGATACGGCGGGGCGAACGGCGACGGTGCGTCGTGGTGCGTCTTGCGTTGGTCATGTTCCCAAGTCGCCGCCGGTACGGGGGAGGTTGCCGTGGTGGCGGGGGCGATTTTCCTGCCTCCGACCGGGACGCGGGAGGCCTGCTTCTGGGCACGAAAATGGGGAGGGCGGTGACGAGGACGGCCCCCAGCATGGCCGCATGGCCGAAGCCGTGCAGGAAACCGCGCAGGAAACGTCGGCCGAGACCGTCACCGGCATGGTCGACCATGTGCTCGCCCTCGCGGCCACCTGGACCGCCTGGGACGGAAAGCCCGTCCAGGCCGACGACCGCGTGTACACCCCGCACAAGGCCATCCGCCGTGTCGCCGATCATCTCGTCGACCACCTGGCCGAGTTGGAGGACCGGCTGGTCGGAGTGGAGCCGCTGCCCGACCACTGGCACGCGTCCGCGACGACGACCGAGGCGGACCTCGCACCGTTCACCCAGGAGGACCTCGACGAGGCGCGCAGCCGACTGAGCCGCCTGGCCCGGATCTGGGCGGCCCGCCTCGGCACACTCACCGACGAACAGCTCGACGAGTCGCCCGGCGAGGGCTGGAGCTTCCGTGAACTCGCCCTGCATCTCAAGGGATCGACGTACTACGCCGACGCCGTGGGCGACCTGTCGTGACCGTCCGTCCGGTCACGAGCCGCCATCAGTGAGACCGGTGGCACAGCCGGAGGACGCCGATCCTTGGTACGTTGGATGCTTTCCTGGGTATCAGACCCTTTGGACTCATCTCCGGCGAGGGACCGAGGAACCATGACCATGGACCCCGGCGACAAGCGACTGGCGGCGGCCGTCGTGATGGACGACGACGGGCGCGTGCTTCTGGTGCGCCGCAGTGCGACCGAGAGGTTCCTGCCGCGCGTGTGGGGCGTTCCGTGCGGGAAGCTGGAGCCGGACGAGCTTCCCGAGGACGGTGCCTTGCGGGAGCTGAAGGAAGAGACCGGGCTGCTCGGTGAGATCGTCCGGAAGATCGGCGAATCGTCCTTCGTGAGTGAGTACCGGGGGAGCGAGATCAAGAACTGGCAGGACAACTTCCTGGTCAGGCCGCTGACCCTGGAGATCACCCTCCCTGAGCCGGATCAGGCGTATCTCTGGCTCGCGCCGTCCGAGCTTGCCAGTGCGGGGGTCGATATCGACGCGTACAACCTGGACGTCGTACGACAGGCCCTCACGAACTTCTGAGCGACTCCGCGAGGCCGTTCAGCGCGGCGAGATAGTCCCGCGCTTCGAGCGGCACCTTCGTCACCGCCCCCGGATGCGGGCCCGCCGCCGTGAACACATCGGTGTGGCGCCGCCGTTCGGCACCCGTCTCCAGGAACAGCGTCACCGTCGGTACGTCCGGGTCGCACCAGGCCCGGTGCAGGGTGTGCGCGGGGAGGGCGTAGGCGCTGCCCGCCGCGTACTGACCCGTGTGCGTCAGCCGCAGTCGGGCCGGTCCCGTCGGCCGCAACCGCCAGTCGGAGCTGCGCTCGGCCAGGGACTCCTCGTACCGGTCCGCCGCGATCCCGCCGTCGTCCCGCGCCTCGTACAACTCCATGGCGAGCCGGCCCCGGACCACGTAAGAGGCAAGCGGGGAACGGTGGTTGTGGATGTCCTCCGTGCCGATCGCCCTCGCGCCGGGATGCCAGAAGTGCGCGCGCAGCATGTGGCGCGGGCCGCCGTCGATCAACAACAGCTTGTCGAAGCCCAGGACATGACGGTACGACAGCTTCGCGCAGGCCTCGGGATCGCCCTCGCCGGAGGCGAGTTCGGCGACCAGCTCCAACAGGCGGTCGGGGGAGCCCAGTTCGGCGATGACGGCACGGGCGGCGGTCACCGTCTCCTGGTCGGACAGGTCGCCGTCCAGCGCCTCGGTCAGCAGCCGTCGCGCCGCCAGGATCTGCCGACCACCCATGCACTCACTCCCCAACTCCGGTTCACACCGGCCTCGTTCGAGTGTCCGGCTGATACATCCATACGGCATGTGCGCGCAGCGCCGAAAGCCCTTGATAGGTCATCCAGATGGGCTGGCGCATTTCCTCGGTCGTCGTGAATCCGGATCCGTCCCGGCTCCAGGACCAGATGCCGTCGGTCTGTGCCGCCCACACCGCGGCGGCCGCGCCGTTCAGCAGTTCCCGCCAGGTGTCCTCGACGCCGTCCTGGCGCGCGATCTCCTGGGCGCCCGGGGTGAGCAGCGCGCGCACGATCCAACTCGCCGTGAAGTGCCGGACGTTGAGCACCTCGTGGTGCGAGGAGTCGTCCGGGTGCCGGCGGCGCACCTCCTCCCGCAGGTTCGCCAGATCCGTGCAGTTGTCGTGCGCGGTCGCCGGGCAGGACAGCAGCCAGCGCACCCCGTCCTCGCGCGCCGACCGCTCGACGGGCCCCTCGCCCAGCACCCGGGCCGCCCGGTCCAGGGCGACCACGGCCTGCGCGGTGTGCAGCGCGGAGGGCTGGGCGGGGTGCGCGGCCCACGGCAGCGGGGAGAGGCGGTGGCTCCAGCAGCGGCGCTGCTGGCGCTGCGGGTCGGAGAGCGCGCCGTCGATCAGGGCGCCGCGCAGCACGGGAATCGTCGGCGCGTCCGGTGCCGCGCGCAGCAGCCCCCGCATCACGGTGGTGACGACATGGGTCAACGCCCGTCCCGTACCGTCGAGTTCACGGGTGAACCCGGCCTCGCAGCGCGCCACCTCGTCCGCCAGCCGCTCCCGCGAGGCACCCGCCCGGGCCAGCGCGCCCAGCACCATCGCGGTGACCTCCGGACGGGCCACCGACCCCTGCGAACGGGCCGACCAGCCGCCGCCCTGTAGCCGTAGCCGCCACAGCGTGTCGATGAGGTCGCCGGTGTGCAGCCGTCCGTCCGCCACACCCAGGTCCAGCACGATGTGCAGCCCGTACGCGGTGGCCAGTGAGGTCGGGCGGACCGGGCCGTCCAGCTCCTGGAGGGAGTGCGGCCAGCCGACGAGACGGCCGCGTACCGGGTCGTCCACCACGGCGACCTGCGCGGCGAGGGTGTCGTAGGCCGAAGCGAACACCTGTGGCAGCGGGCCGGGGGAGTTCGGTGCCGGGGGAGCGGGGGCGGTGCGGGGTGCGGGTCCTGCCGTGCGGGCGCGGAGCAGGGCGGCCGCCAGCCAGGTCATCCCGACCGTGGCGAACCCGCTCAGCCCGGAGATCAGATACTTGGCCGGTTCCCCGTCGATCGAGTCGGGCAGCACGCCGAACAGGAACTGGAACACCGCGTATCCCGCGGCCACACACCCGAACCGGCCGAGCCAGCTCACGAAGCGGGTCGGCGGGCTCCCGCCGGTAGTCGCCGGACCGGGCGGCCCCGGGGCCCTCAAGGGACCACGTCCCAGTTGCTGTTGAGACAAGGCGCGCTCCCTCCCCCCTGGGTGGCACGTGACGTTCGCGAAGTTTCCAGTCTAAGTGGTCAGCGATACACCTGGGGCGCGGACCGGAACGGGCGTCTCCGTCACCCCGGTTGACCCTCACGCGGCCAGTGCGTCAGCGCCACATGCAGCGCGTCCACCGCCCGCTCCCACGACCGCTGTACATCGCGCGGCGCGCCGAACCCCCCGCTCGACTCCAGCGCGCAGTAACCGTGGAACGTACTCCTCAACAGCCGTACGGCGTCGGTGAGATCGGGTTCCGTCAGGCCGTAGGAGCGCAGCATGCCGTAGGTGATCTCGGCGGTGCGGCGCAGGGCGGGGGAGTCGGCGAGCAGGGACTGGTCGACGCGGATCTGGGTGGCCGCGTACCGGCCCGGGTGCTCCAGGGCGTAGGCCCGGTACGCGTCGGCGAAGGCGCCGAGTGCTTCGCGGCCCGTGCGGTCGGCGACCGCGACGGCGATGCGGTCGATCAGCTCGCCGCCCGCGAGGAACGCGACCCGGGTGCGCAGGTCCTGGAGGTTCCGGACGTGCGAGTACAGGCTCGCGTCCTTCACGCCGAAGCCACGGGCCAGCGCGGACAGGCTGACGTTCTCGAAACCGACCTCGTCGGCGAGGTCGGCGGCGGCCGCCACGACCCGGTCGGCGGTGAGTCCCGCGCGCGCCACGACCCACCCACCACCTCTCCTCTGACCTGCGGTAACCGGAACCCCTAGGACGATAGCCAATAACAAGCAGGGGTGTCCGGCGCGTTTCCGCACCGCCCCCACCGGATCCGGCATCAGACTTCCCACCATGGACGACGACTCCGGCACCCCCGCCCCCACCGGCCTCCGCGCCACCGCACTCCTCGGCCGCCCCAAACTGTGGCTCATCCCCACCGTGCTCACCGGCCTGCTCGCACTCCTGCTGTCCCTCCTCTACATGGGCGGCATCGTCAACCCCAACCGCGAACTGCACGACCTCCCCATCGCCCTCGTCAACAGCGACACCGGCAAACCGCTCACCGGCCAGCAGCAGAACCTGGGCACCCAGATCACCCACTCCATCGTGACCAACTCCGGTAGCCGCGCGGCCGGTTGGCGCCAGCTCACGAGAGCCCAGGCCCAGGACGAACTCGACGCAGGCGAGGTCTACGGCGCCCTCGTCATCCCCGCCGACTTCACCAACTCCGTCGCCGCACTCACCACCACGAACGCCACCGCCCGCCCGACGATCACCGTGCTGACCAACCCCGGCAAGGGCAGCCTCGGCTCGTCCCTCGCCAGCAAGATCTCCTCCACGGCGGCCCAGCAGGCCTCGCTCACCATCGGCAAGCAGCTCGGCGCGGCGGCCACGCGGGCCGACGCCACGCAGAAGCTGTTCCTCGCGGACCCGGTGCGGATCGTCACCCAGGTCGGCCACCCCATCGGCGCCAACAGCGGCATCGGCCTGACCGCCTTCTACTACACCCTGCTGCTGGTCCTGGCCGGTTTCATGGGCGGCAACGTCATCAGCAACGGCGTCGACACCGGCCTCGGCTACGCCGACAACGAGATCGGCCCCTGGCACACCCGCCGCCCCACCGTCCCCATCGACCGCACCCAGACCCTGCTCCTGAAGATGGTCATGACAGCAGGCATCACCCTCCTCAGCGTCTCCCTGATCATGCTCGCCAGCGTCAGCATCCTCGGCATGGACGCGACCCACATCCCGCTCCTGTGGATCTACTCCTACTGCGCGGCCCTCGCCGTCGGCCTGGGCGTCCAGGCCATCAACGCCGCGTTCGGCGGAATCGGCCAGCTGGTCTCCATGTTCGTGTTCATCGTCCTGGGCCTGCCGTCCTCCGGCGCCACCGTCCCCCTCCAGGCCGTCCCCGGCTTCTACCGCTTCCTCTCCCACTTCGAGCCCATGCGCCAACTCAGCGACGGCGTAAGGGCGATCCTCTACTTCGACGCCCGCGGCGACGCCGGCCTCACCCGCGCGTGGACGATGATCGGGATCGGTACGGCCATCGGTCTGCTCTTCGGTTTCGCGATGGTCCAGTACTACGACAGGAAGGGGCACAAGCGCCTGACGCCGCAGCCCGCTTGAGGCGCCCCGCTCCCAACTCTTCGACTGGATCTGAGAGTTGACTCTCAGGCTTTCTGAGAGAACACTCTCAGACCATGGATTCCGGCAACCGCTTCGGCGACCTAGAGATATCCGACCCGAAGACCATGCGCGCGCTGGCGCACCCCGTACGGCTCGCGATCCTCGAACGCCTCCAGCGCCACGGCCCCGCCACCGCCTCCCGGCTCTCCCCGCACGTGGGCGCCACCCCGTCCGTCACCAGCTGGCATCTGCGCCATCTCGCCGGCTTCGGCCTGGTCCGCGACGCCGAGGGCGGCACCGACCGGCGGGAGCGGCGCTGGGCGGCGGTGGCACGGGGCTTCCGGTTCGAGACGCCGGAGGACGCGGAGGGCCGGTCGGCGGCACAGGTGCTGACCGGCGAGATGTTCGCACGCAACGCCGACCTGCCGCTGCGCTGGCTCACGGACACGGCCCCCGGACTGGAACCGGAGTGGACCAGGCTGGCAGGCGCGAGCAACACGCGGATCGTGGTGACGGCGGACGAACTGACCGCGCTGAAGGACGCGTTGGAGGAACTGATCGCGCCGTACGTCGTCCGAGAACCGGACGAGCGGCCCCCGGGCAGCCGGCATGTCCGGCTCCTGACGTACGCGCTGCCGGAAGGCGCCGAGAACGAGGACGGCGAGAAGACGTCGGACATACCGGAGTGAAGGGCGGTCGGGTTCTTCGGCCGGGCCCGGACTCACTGTGGCGCGATCGCCGCTTCGTGCGGTTCTGGTGCGGTCAGTCCGTTTCCCAGTTCGGTGACCGGATCTCCGAACTCGCCCTGCCGCTCATGGCAGTCGGCGCGCTGCACGCCTCCGCGAACCAGGTGGCCCTGCTGACCGCCCTCGTCTGGACGCCGAACCTCCTGGGCGTGTTCCTGGGTGCCTGGGTGGACCGTCGCCCCAGCAGACGCCAACTCATGCTGCGCGCCGACCTGTTCAGAGCCGCCGTACTGCTGACCCTCCCGATCGCCTACGCCTTCGACGCCGTCGGGCTCGGCCAGCTGTACACGGTGGCGCTGCTGACCGGCACGGCGGCGGTGGTGTTCAACACGGCGTACTCGTCCTTCTTCGCCCACCTCGTGCCGCCGGAGTCGTACGTCGAGGCGAACTCCAAGCTCAGCGCGAGCAGGTCGGTGTCCTTCATCGCCGGTCCCGCGGTCGGCGGCGGCCTGGTCCAGGCACTGACGGCACCGGTCGCGGTGATCGCGGACGCGCTGTCGTTCGTGGCGTCGGCAATCCTGGTCGGACGTACGCGAGTTGACGAACCAGTTCCAGCTCCAGCTCCTGTTCCAGCTCCTGTCCCTGCGACGTCGGTCGGCCCTGCGCTGCTGCGGCGCGGGAGGGAGGGTCTGACCTTCGTGATCCATGAGCCCGTCATGCGCGCGGGCCTGCTCTGCGCCACGACCGTCAACTTCTTCACGTTCCTGGCGGGCACCGGCCTGCTCGTGCTGTTCGCCGACCGGGTGCTCCAACTGTCGCCCGGCGCCATCGGGTTGGCGTTCGGGGTGGGCGCGACGGGCGGCCTCCTGGGCGCGGTGGCGTCCCCCGCGATCGCCCGCCGGATCGGCATCGGCCGCAGCATCGTCGTGGGCGCCGTCCTCTTCCCCGCCCCCTACGCCCTCATCGCGGCGGCGACCGGCCCGAGTTGGGCCCGGCTCGGCACCCTGGGCGCGGCCGAGTTCCTCTCCGCCTTCGGCGTGATGCTCCTCGACGTCAACCTCAACTCCCTCCAGACCTCGGTGGTCCCGGACGGCCTCCGCGGCCGCGTGGCCGGTGCCTACAGCACGGTCAACTACGGGATACGTCCGCTGGGGGCGCTGATCGGCGGTGAACTGGCCACGCTGGCGGGCTTGAGAGTCACGCTGACGGTGGCCGCGGTCGGGGGAGCGTTGTCGGCGGTGTGGTTGCTGGCTTCGCCCATACCGGGGATACGGGTGCTGGGGCGGGCGCCGGCCGGCGGGACGGCCGCGGCGCACTCGGACTGATGTGGGCCCGCCCTCCCACGGCAACGGCGGTGGGAGGGCGGGTGGTTGGGGTTTGGTTGTGGTTGTGGTCGTGGTTGTGGTTCGGGCGGGGCGGCGAGGCCGGTGTTACGTGTCCGGGCCCAACGACGCCAGGTCGAAGGCGTTGCTGATGGCGTTGTAGCCGTCGCAGGGAGTCAGCGTGGTGAAGATGACCTTGATGCCCCAGCCCTTGAGCTGGTCGCGCAGGAGACCGAGGGCGATGTCGACGTCGTCGTGGCCGGCGACGATGTCCTCCAATCCCTGCGTGACCACGACCGTGCGGATGCCGGGCACCGAGAGGACGTCCCGGTCCAGGCGGGTGAGCGCTGCCCGCCCGCCCGAACCCGCGCCCTGGTCGGTGCCGATGTAGTTGTTCGCGATGCCGGAGGCCACGACGCCGTAGATCGGTATGTCGTCGGGGGCGGTGCGCAGCCGGTACGCGAGGTCGGAGTCGAAACGGGGCGTGGTGTAGCCGGCCGTGCTTCCGGTGGTGCCGGAGTTGACGAGTCCGTCGCCGAGGACGGAGACGGTCGCCCGCGTATCGGCCGGGATGATGTCGACCTCGGTGAGGATGTCGGTGAAGGAGCCCGACACCGTTCCCGTGCCGATGAAGGCGTCGTCGGTGGCGTCGGCGGTGTGATCGCCGCTGCCCACGGCACTGACATAACCCAGCGTTTTCGGTGTCGCCCCAGGGG
>Ga0307509_10011912_pt1 | contig 10452 bp, 13 predicted proteins | sample 10_EM_MG_FD_202245 | JGI IMG/M metagenome (GOLD analysis project Ga0307509, IMG submission 202245) | Populus trichocarpa ectomycorrhiza microbial communities from riparian zone in the Pacific Northwest, United States - 10_EM | ecosystem: Host-associated > Plants > Roots > Unclassified | place...
ACGTGCCGAACAGGAAAAACGCGCCATACACGGCGCGTTTTTCCTGTTTGGCAGCCTCCCATTGCTCCATCTCGCGTCGAAACGCGAGATGGGGCAGTTTTGACCACCCTCGCCCCCCAATCGTGTTGAAACACAAGAGAGGGGGCTTCTACGCCCAGTAGAAGCCCTCCCTGTCGTGTTTCGGCACGACAATGGGCTTTTCCACTCACCCCACCCCTCCATCACGTCGAAACGTGAAATGGAGGGCTTCTGTGCCCAGCAGAAGCCCTCCGTCTCGTCTTTTGATGCGACGGTGGTCTTTTAGACCCACCCCACCCCTCCATTGCATCGAAACGCGAAATGGAGGGCTTCTGTGCCCAGCAGAAGCCCTCCATCTTGTCTTTCGACACGACAATTGTCTTTTAGACCCACCCCACCCCTCCATCGCGTCGAAACACAAAATGGAGGGCTTCTGTGCCCAGCAGAAGCCCTCCATCTCGTCTTTCAATGCGACGGTGGGCTTTTAGACCCACCCCACTCCTCCATCGCATCGAAACGCGAAATGGAGGGCTTCTGTGTCCAGCAGAAGCCCTCCATCTCGTCTTTCAACGCGACGGTGGGCTTTTAGACCACCCCCGCCCCTCTGTCGCGTCTTTCAACGCGATGGTGGGCTTTCAGACCTACCCCGCCCCTCTGTTGCGTTGAGACGTGAAACGGAGGGCTTCTATGCCTAGCAGAAGCCCCCCGTTCTGTGTTTCGACATTACAATGGGCTATTTGGCTCTCCATCAGGTCGAAATGTGGGACAGGGGGCTTAGTCTAACCCTCTGTCCTGCATTTCCATGCCATGGAGGGTTTTTCCAACCCCCCACCCCTGCTTTTGTGTGTCTCAAACCCCCATCTCCTGTTTTGGTGAGATGGGGTCCTTTTCCAGTATACTAGATGTAGTAGATAGAACAATATTATATTTTTTTGAAACTATTTTTGTTTGAATTTATTCTCAGATTCCACCTGGAACCAGTTGGAATCTGCTTTCCACCTGGATCTGCCTGGATCTGCCTGGAAACTGCCTGGAATTATTCAGTTCCGCTTGGATCCGCCTGGTTCCGACTGGTTCCGCCTGGAACCAGTGGGGCACAGTAAAGTACTGCCATGTGGAAATGTATGGAATCCATATGGAATCCACTTGGAATTGCATGGAAATCCACATAAAAATGTATGGAATCCATATGGAATCCACTTGAAAATGCATGGAATTCACATGGAAATGTATGGAATCCACTTGGAATTGCATGGAATCCACATGGGAATCCACATGGAAATGTATGGAATCCACATGGAAATGTATGGAATCCACTTGGAATTGCATGGAATCCATCTGAAATCCACTTGGAATTATATGGAATCCATGTGGAAATGTATGGAATAGAACCGTTCCATGTGAATTCCACCTGGAATGTGGGGGCACAGTAAAGTACTGGAGCATTCTAGAGTTTATTTCAATGAGAGATACAATATTTTGGCCAGAACAAGATTGAAAGAGGTGATAAAAGAAGAATTGCAGTAACATGCGGCTCTTTGATTAAAGTAAAGGTTCAGTGTGAATTCTGACAAATTCCTCAAATATTCTGAACTAAGATGACCGAGACCATGTGTAATAACCCAGGGTTGAGGGCATTTACAAAGATTTTCAGGATCTAGAATGAAATTAGGATCAAAGGCAAGTTTTGCAAGTGAGATGCATCACACAATTGGTTCTTGGTCTTGGATATCCAAAAAGACTGAACAGATTCAGACTTCAACAGAATAGCAGGTAAAACTGCTCCATTTATCATTACAGGCTATGCAGAAGCGCATGCTGCAGAATTTACCACACAGTAATCAAAAGTAGTAGTAGATCTAGATCTGTAAACTTTCATGTATAAAAGAACAAGAGCATTTCAAATACTTGGAACAATTGATCTTCAAGAAGTAAATTCCCCTACAAAACCCATTGTCCGACTTTTCAAAGAGTTTGATATAGATTGTTAGGTGCAAGCTAATGTCTACTGTGACTTCAGTCTTACAGTATAGGAATGCAGTGTTGTACCTCTTCACCGCTACCTTCCAGACAATGATGGATGACATCTTTGAGGATCTCATCTTGGAGGGTGTCATAGTGGTCTATCTGGATGACATTCTCATCTTTACAGAAACCCTTGACGAACACTGGAGGATCATGCACTGCATTCTAGAACTGCTAGAGAAGCACAAACTGTATCTCTGCACAGACAAGTGCGAGTTTGAGAAGACTATGGTCTACCTTGGAGTGATTATCTCCCACAATTCTGTCGTGATGGACCCTGTGAAGATCGCAGGTATTGCAGAATGGCCCACTTCCACGAATAAGAAAGAAGGACTGGAACAGGACATACTGTGAGATATCTGCAAGGGTGTCAAGCACCCTGGAGAGGAACCCATTGCTAAGGCTGCACAGGAACTATGCAAGTCATCTGCTTGCTCTGTGCACTCCACTAAGTGGTCCAAACATGATGGCCTTCTGTACTACTGCAGTCACGTTTCTGACACATCACAACTCCATTGCCGATTAGTCTTTCTCTGCCATGACACCAAGGTAGCTGGGCACCCAGAATGCTTCAAAACTCTGGAGCTCATCTCCTAAAGCTACTGGTGGCCAAACATGTTATGGTACATTGATCAGTATGTTTCTCACTGTGATCTGTGTGTCTGCACCAAGGCACAGCACTGTCTCCCAGTTGGTGAACTCCAGCTGCTTGTGATTCCAGAGGAATGCTGGGACACCATTAGCATGGACTTCATCTCAGAACTTCCAGAGTCAGGTGGCTATGATGCTGTTATGGTGGCCGTTAACTCTGTGGGTAAGTGATTGCACTTTGTTGAGACAGTGACCACTATCACCACCGCTGGCGTTGCTAACCTCTACATGTGCAATGTCTGCATGGTCTGCCATGCAAGATTGTTTCTGATTGCGGGCTGCAGTTTGTTGCTGCATTTATGAAGGAGTTGTACTGGTTACTTGGGATCAAAGCTGTGTCATCCACAACATACCACCCCCAGACTGATGGGCAGACTGTACTTATATGTCTTTGTTGGGGAACGACAAGACAATTGGTACTCGCTCCTCCCACTCGCAGAGTTCGTGTACAATAACCACATACACTCCTCCACACAGCAGACGCCATTCCTCCTTGACACTGGCCGACACCCTCAGATGGGCTTCAAACCACACCAGCCTCCACAAAGCAGTGAATGAGTTCACAGACCGGATGAAGAACACGCTTGAGGAGGCTAGGTCTGCATTGGCCAAAACTAAGGACAACATGGCAAGGTATTACAACCAGCGCCAAGCCCCTGTGCCCACTTTCGCACCCAGTGATAAGGTCTACCTCACATCCAGACCACTCACTTGTTGATGAAACTGTCGCACCACCGCCTTGGCCCCTACCAAGTTGAACACTCTGTCAGACACTTTGCCTACCGCCTGACACTTCCTCACTCCATGAGGCGCCTCCACCCAGTCTTCAATGTCATTAAGCTAACCCCTGCTCCGCTGGACCCCATCATCGGAAGACATTGGATTCCACTCCCACCCCTGAAACTTATTGACAATAAAGAGGAGTATATTGTGGAAGAAATTCTGGACAGTAGGATGTTCTGGCAGAAACTCCAGTACTTGGTCAAATGGGAAGGCTATGGGATAGAGAACAATAGCTGGGAATATTGGGACAATCTTTGCTGCAGAAGTGGTAGCAGATTTCCACACGAGGCACCCAGGAGCGCTGCACCACCACCTTTGGAATGATTCCCATCCATGTGATCTCACTCACCTTCGCATCGATTCGATGCTCATCTAGAAGGGGGGGTTATTGTAAGAGGAACCCCCTTACGCTACGCACTCCATCACACAGTGAACGCCTATGCTCACCAAACACTCTTCAGACTGAATACCTATGCACCCCTGTTGGACGATCTGTCTTTAGCAGGATGATCGACACTCATATTTCCACGTGACCTAGTCGTGCTCCCTTTATATATCACACTCCCATTCACAATCGTCAGCTTCTCTCTCTTTTGCTGACAATGTGAGTATCTAGATTACCTACTCCCTCTATCCATAGCTAATTACGATACAGCCCTGTGTCGTTCCTTGTTAGGTACTTAATCCACAAGCTTCTCTCTCTTTTGCTGACAACTCCCATGTCGTTCCTTGTTAGATTGAGTACAGCTGACAGATTATGGGCCCCGTTCTGATGAACCCTACGTAAATGCTGTTCTTTCTCATTCTTGGACAATTTTCTCTTGGGCGATTCTCAATTTTTGCAATACTCATCTTTTGGCATGGATGTTCACTGGAATGCAACCCCAGGACCATCAAACCACTCTCAAATCCAGCCTGCTGGATCTGGACAATATATTGCCCCATCAGTTTCCCAGATACACGCCACCAGGTCGGATCCCCACATTACCAATTTAAACCACAATGCTGTTCCAGCTCAGTCAGATAACCATTCGGTTTTTGTAAATATGAGTTCGAATACTGTTTCCTCTTCCTCTTTAGCCTCTTTGCCTCATAATTCTAGTAGACAACACGCCCTTTCTTCACCACATGTACATCCACCTTTAATTCACACTTTACCATACTCTCCATCTCAATTCCCTGCATAGATGCCCCATGAACCTCCCAATCTGTCTTCTCCTCCCCATTTTCCTCTTCCTTCTACTTGGTGAGACACTCCTCCTCACCTTCATCATGCGCCCTCTTACACTGCCCCTCCAGGGCCTCATCTCCATCACCTTCACCTCCCCGCGATGCATCCACTCCCAGAGCCTCCTGCTCCTGTCCTTCCTATTCCAGTTCAACCGCAACGGCAACCCCATCAACCTCCGCCTGGGATTCCCCCTCCACATTATGTGGTGCCTATCATTCCACCTCATCATTTTGCCACTCCTGTTGCACAGCACATTGCACATCCATTCCCTCCTGTTGTTCCTCACCTACCGCAACATGCACCTTCCCCTCCCACCTATGCACTGTATGGCCATCATCAACTGTTTCCAGCATTTCCTTATCCTCTGTATTTACTTTATTTACCTTTTCATCCTTCCCCCTCTAGTACTAGTCATTCTTTACCTACCACTTCTCATATTCCCATTCTGAATGGTTCTTCTGACTTTGCGGGTTGGCACGAGGGTGTTCGTACAATGATTTGCCACCTTGGGGGCTTTGGTCATATTGCCTCTCTTTTGGACCCTATTTTGCCTCATCGTCCCGACCTTAACCCCTCTGCTCCTCCCGTCTTGACTGCCGTCTCAACCCCTTTCGAGCTTGACATGCATTCCAAGTGGTAGAAACTCGATAATGTGGTACAACACATCCTGGTTGCTAGATTGGCTCATCGCCTCACATGCTCCTACCTGAGGAAGGTCCTGATTGGACAGCCTGTGATATCTATGATGTCCTATGGGCGAACTTTGGCTCCAATTGTCGTTCAGAGGGTATGAACTTGTTCTTAGAGCTCATGGGTGTTTGTTGCCAATCTCATCACATTCATGACTATGTTATGACCTGGCAGAATGCGGTTACGAAGCTACGCAGCTGCCGTTTCCTAATTCCAGGATATGTCTTGGCTCTTTTATTTGTCAAGCACCTTCCCAACTCCCTGGCATTTGGTTCCCTTTGTTCCAGTCTTGGCCAGCGCTTGGAGCATGTTACTGAAACAGACATGGACATTTTCAAGGAGGTTCTTAACAATGCACTTGAATTAGAGGCACAATTCTGTTCTATTACGTCCTCCTCTCAGTCCTGGCTCCTTTCTGGTCAATCTTTGTCCCGTAATCAAGGTCAGAACGATAGGCAGCAACGCCAGGGCCCGAATGCTCATCTCACTCATGCCCCTGTGTCCTCCTCCATCCCAGATGCTTCTGCTTCCACACGACCTTCTGGGGGTGGTCCTTCTGTCGTCCTCTCTGATCATCGCTCTGGGGGTGGGCAAGGGATTCGACGACCAGATACCTGTCACGCTCGAGCGTTTGTTGCTGACGACACTCCAGATATGATACAAACGATTGATGAGTCCCTGCCCATAGTAACAAGGCTGATGCACCAGACATCCAGGATTGTGTTGACACTTTTCCTACCAACGTTGCCGCGGTTTACACTCACTATCTTCCAGAGCATCTGATTGCTTATGGAGACACGTTCGACGTTGGGAGTGAGCTGAGTACTCGAAGCCTTGGTCTTATGTCCTTGTCACTGGACCTGGAATATGCCCTCTCCTCTTCAATGGTTGTCTTGTCCAGCAAGGTCAATGCGCTCCTTGATTCTGGATGCAGTCATCATCTGATCAAGGATATATTGCTATTCTCCTCCTATGATGTGTCGAGAGCTACGTCTGTCACTACTGCCAATTGTGGTTCTCTGCATGCTCTGGCAATGGGCGATGTTACACACGGGTATTCCCTATGAGGGTAAATTTGTTGCTGTCATACTCAGGAACTGCTTGCACGCGCCTGATGTGCCACTTCACCTTCTTTCTGTGGGGGTGCTTCAGCATTCTCGCCTCACCATCCGTTTCGAACCACATTCTGGTCTGGATCCGCCTTACACTGAATTGGTGTTTCCGCGCGATCACCCAATCTTGCCTGGCTTTGCCCTCTGAGCAACCTTGATTTGTCGACTGTCCTTTCTCGCATGTGACTTTGTCCCTCATGCTCCCCTTGCACCAGCATCTTCCACCTTGCTTACTGCACCTGGCATAGATCGACTTTCCGTCATCCTGACATCTCGCCTGGCCTTTGGCACCGCCATCTCAGTCACCTAGGGATGGATGTGGTCAAGACTTTGCTATTGAAGGATATGGTGACAGGTGTGGAATGCTCTGGTCCCTTCGATCAAACTCACTGTGTTGCTTGCCTTATTGGTAAGGGTCCGCAGCAACCTTATGCCCATAATGGTAATTGTGCTCTTGGCATCGGGGATCTCCTCCACATGGATATCTGTGGGCCGTATCTGGTTGCCACCTCTTCTGGGATGAAGTATTTTTACATCATCCTAGATGGTTGTGCTAGCTTTGGGTTCACCACTCTTCTCCGCCTTTGCTCCGGTGCCTTCGCATTTTACACCTCCACTGAGGCCTATGTGGAATGTACTGCTGGTCATCCAGTCCATACAGTCTGCTTGGATGGCACATTGGAACTTATCATGGGTGCGATGGGCCAGCATTTCTGCTCAAAGGGTATCTCTGTTCAGACCACTGCTCCTTATGCACATTCTCAGAATGGCAAGGCCGAGTGGTATGTGCAAACTCTTGAGGATGGTGGTCAGACTCTTCTCGTGGATAGTGGCCTGCCTGCATCTTTTTGGGGTGATGCTGTTCTGATGGTTCAGTATATTCAGAATCATGTCCCTACCTCTACTCTTCCTGACAACAAAACTCCCTATGAGGTCTTCTTTGGCAAGAAACCGGATTTGTCCCACCTCTGCATCTGGGGGTGCCAGTGTTTTGTGGCTCTCCCCAAGGAACTCCACATCAAGGGTGGTCCTGGTTGCTTTGAAGGGATTTTTGTGGAATATGAGGAGGGCCATGTGGGTTGGCGTGTTCGTGACTTGCAGGGCCGCTCACATTTCTCTCAGGATGTTGTTTTCAACGAGTTGTCAGCAGGTTCTCACACTAAGTTGCCACGTTCTCTGCCCCCTCCTTCTGATATTGCTTCTCGCCCTTCCTGACAACATATTCTAGATGTGGCAGGTGATCATCTCACTGAGGCCCTGGATCTTTCCCACTCGATCTGTTCCTCTTGGTCTGGCTTGCCTCACGATGCTGTCCTTGGGGGTGCCCCTGTCATGCCGCTCTGCCGCAGCGAACATGTGGCTGCTCGTTTGCCCCTTCCTGCTGCTGCCTGTGAGGCCCTCTCCACCAATCTCATCTCCTTGTCAACTACCTTCCCTGACTCCTTGGATGTTGGCCTTGTCTTGCTATTGTCTATGGAAGCGTATGGTTTGCTTGCTTTGGCAGCTATACCATCGGCCTCACCCCCTGCTTCTTGTTGGGACCTTCGTAAACCACCTGTTTCTTTTGCTGAGGTGTGTGCTCGTCCGGATGCTCCTGCTTGGCGTGCTGCCATGGATCGCGAGATTACTAGTCTCCGTGACATGGATGCTTTCGCCGAGTGCTCCCTTCCTCCTGGCAGGTGTCTCTTGGACCTCAAGTGGGTGTATGACTACAAGACAGATCTGGATGGGAACATTATTGCGGGTAAGGAGAAGGCCCGTCTGGTTGCGATGGGCTTCTGTCAGCGACCGGAAGACTTTGGTGAGACTGCTGCTCCCATTGCAAGGATGACAAGTGTCAGTGTCATCTTAGCCTGGGCTGCAATCAAGGACCTTGACATATTCCAGTTCGACTGTAAAACCGCATTCCTCCATGCCCATCTTCACCATGATATATATTGTCGCCCTTTCTCTGGTTGGCCTATGGGAAAATTGGGTACTGTCCTAAAAATTCAGGCCGCCCTTTATGGTCTCCGTCAATCTGCCTATGAATTTTACATCCTCCTCTCCTCTTTACTCCTGTCCCTTGGCCTTTTTCAATGCGAATGTGATCATGGTGTCTTCTTCGGCACCTGGACGACCCTTCCTGACCCTGGCATTTCTATGCCCCCAGATGGGTCACTGTTGGTCCTCTTCATTCCTATCCATGTTGATGACAGCCTAGGTGTCACAAACTCCCATTCGCTCTACTTATGGTTCCTCCACTCCCTTTCGCGTCGCCTTCACATTGTGGATCTTGGTGTCTGCTCTAAATTCCTGAGCTTTGTCATTGTTCGTGACCATACTGCACGTCGCCTCTGGCTCTCTTCTCAGGTCTATGTGATGGAGCTCTTGACGGATTGGAATATGGCCTCTTGTCGCCCAGCTTCTACGCCCCTTGCCTCCACACCTCCTGCCATAGTGCCTGCTAATTCCTTACCTGACATATCAGACAGCAATCTAAAAACTAAGTATCAACACTTGGTTGGGTGTCTACTATATCTTGCGGTCTCCACTCGCCCAGACATTGCATTCGCTTCCATGTGGCTTGGCCAATTCAGTGCCAATCCTTCCCGTTCGCATTTCCTAGTGGCCAAACACGTCCTTCAGTATTTCGTGGGCACACGTAGCCTCACCTTGTCCTATGGTGTGCCTCATCCTTTGACTTGTTCTACTCTTCGTGGTTTCATACACAACCTTGGCTGCTCAGATGCAGATTGGGCATCTGATGCTACTCACAGACATAGTATTTCTGGTTTCTGCTTCTTCTTCCAAGGATCACTCATTTCCTGGTCTGCCGTTAAGCAGCACACAATTGCCCTGTCCTCCACTGAAGCCAAATACTATGCTCTCACACATGCATTCAAAGAGGCTTTATGGCTTCATGTTTTCTTGACTCTTCTTAACCTTCCTGTTCCCCATCCTTTCTCTATATTTTCTGATAATCAGGCTGCAATTCATCTTTCCTCCTCTACTTCTGTTTCTTCTCGTTCTAAGCATATAGATATTCGTTACCACTTTCTTCACTCCCATGTTTCTGATGGCTCTTTTACTATTACTTGGATACCTTCTTCTGATATGCCTGCTGACATCTTCACTAAGCCTTTGTCCAATCCTGTTTTCTCCTGTCACCATTCTGTTTTGGGTTTGATTCCTCTTCTCCCATCCCTGTGATACCTTCTTCCTCGTTCTGCTTATTCTGTGGGGGTGTGTTGGACAATCTGTCTTTAGCAGGATGATCAACACTCATATCTCCACGTGATCTAGTCACGCTCCCTTTATATATCACACTCCTATTCACAATCGTCAGCTTCTCTCTCTTTTGCTGACGACATGAGTATCTAGATTATCTACTCACTCTATCCATAGCTAATTATGATACAGTCCCACATTGTTCCTTGTTAGGTACTCAATCCACAAGCTTCTCTCTCTTTTGCTGACGACTCCCATGTCATTTCTTGTTAGATTGAGTACAGCCGACAACCCCTAGCTGCCATCATACCACTCTGTACATCATCAGATCTATTACATTACTTCCAGACACTTTGTATATCTTTATTTACTGTATATATTAGGCCATGCCAGCAGAGGGATCCTTATCCTTTCCTCTTTGGATCCCCTGCTAGTTGTATGTTCGTTGTGTTCATCCATTGCAGTTGCCCTTACAGAGTGGGTGATATGGCAGTCATGTTAGAAGTGACCACAGCTATCAGGTTTGTCACTGGAAAATGATTGAGGTCACAGCCATGGTTCATTTTGGCCTCAAGGGTCTGCAAGGCTTTCAGAAAGGTCTGTATCACATCAGTCAATATTATTTAGAAACTGAGTGTTAGTACAGACCAAGTATTCAGGGTTGATATTAGGCAATTTTTGGAGCACAAAATCACAGCCAGTACAGCTAGAATTCTATATCAATCACTGGCT
>Ga0307509_10011913_pt1 | contig 10452 bp, 6 predicted proteins | sample 10_EM_MG_FD_202245 | JGI IMG/M metagenome (GOLD analysis project Ga0307509, IMG submission 202245) | Populus trichocarpa ectomycorrhiza microbial communities from riparian zone in the Pacific Northwest, United States - 10_EM | ecosystem: Host-associated > Plants > Roots > Unclassified | place...
GGGATAAAGGTGAGCGAGACCAAAGCCTAGTGTCCCGCCTTCGGGTAAGAACTTTGGGTCCTTGACCAATCCCCGGAGCGTGGCTTGAAGGTTCGAGACGCCTTCAGATTTCGGGGTGACAAATGGAACCTCCAGATCCGGAGTAGGGTCAACCAGATACAGGTTATAGGTCACGGTGACTCTACGTCCGCTGATGACCTTTAGAACTTCGTGCTCGAGATCACTGTAGAAGCAACGTAGGTGAGAGAGGGAGAAGATTGCGAGGCAGTCAGGGAGTTGGCGTCAAACTTCCACTCGTGGCCTTTGTGGCGGAGGACGAGTTCTCCTCCCTCGTGGGGGGTGGGATAGACGATCACGAGTGACCCGAGCATGTCTGTGCCTCGGGGCGTGTCCTTGTGCGACTTGAAGAATGAGCCTTTGTCTGGACGGACGCGGCAAGATCAGACAGGATGACACGACGGTCGCGTCACTGGAGTTACCATAAACATTGAGCTTGTACAACTCGGTCCTGATGTACTTGTTCTCCGCCTTGCCATAACATAGCAATTGGTTCTCGACAGCTCCCATTATACCAGAACCAATGAGGTCGAGCTGGACGGCGAAATTCGAAGCATCCATTTTGACTGCCTTGCGGTAAGATTCGTCGTAGACGTCCTCGTTTCCACGACCAACGGTGGCAGGGGCGCATGCTGCGGTCAGGAGGTCCAGATCTTCGGACGTCGCAGACGCAAAATCGATGAACCTACGAAACCGACGCCATCAACTGAGGCCGTTGTGTACGAGGGTAACATACACACTTTGGATTCTTCTCGCCATAGTAAAGGTGGAGTCCTGCCGGAGGCGGCGATACCGCCCCGCTACAAAGAGGAGGACGATCGGAGGAGAGAGCTTGTCTGAGGGATTCCAACTGAGATTTAGTCGTCATGGGTGTAAGTTGGGGTGCTCTGAGCAGGGGTGGCCTGGCTTTATATCTACTTGGGTCTTCTGTGACCCCTAGGCAGGCTCGGTGAATCGAACACAAGCGTCTCGGGCCGAGTCGGTGAGGGGTAGCCCCAGCCCCTCTCGGATACCGCGTCGCCAAGTCCGGTCGGCAAGCCATAGAAACCAAGTTGACTCCCACTGGCGCGGATTGTCATCATGTTGATGAGACTCCATTCGAATGTCGTGCGTCACAAGGGTGGGCCTACCCAAGAACCCTACCCTTGAGGGTGGTAACACGGGGCGATCGACTCAAGCACGAAGCCATCCAAGCACGGGACACCGCACCTTGGGGGAAAGGGGCGAAAAATGCTGAAAACACCCCAGTACCGAGGGGGCGATCGTCGGTGGTAAACGTGTGGTCCGGTCGAGAAAACAAGGTTCCTGTGGTCGTGGGAAATACGCCAGTTTCAGGGATAAGCGCTAGCGACGACAGCCCACCAGAAGTGGGAGCTTCTCGCCATCGCTTCGGAAATGGGTCTGAGTGCTCAAAGTTGACTCAGAGTAAACGTTCACGAAAAATCAAGGCTGTCGTGCTGTGAAACTTGGCACACCGAGCGACAACCACTTGGGCACTCAGACCACAGTGCGGGTACCAAGTCCAGGGGCGATGGAAGGCTTTTCTAGCACCACACGGTGTCTGTGCCCGCCTCGCAATGCTGCAGAGTCAAGCTGGTACCACAGGAAGTTCCGCAAGGTTATTGAGGTTGGGCGAAGCGTGCTCGTTGCCCGCTTCGCGACGCCCCCAGGATTCTCGCCCAGATCCGGAAGCCGAACTTCGGCGAGTACGCATCTGTTTTATGATACCCGACCGGATTGCAGTTGACGTGACCAGAATTTATGGCCTACCACAGGTAGTTTCGTCGTCCTCGAATTCCTCGAGCGCGTAGGCCAATCGGCTGTGACGACGATGGTAAGGACGGGGGCTCAGAATCGTATCTTATCCGAGATTCTAGTGAAAGCAGTGCAATGAAAGCCTCGTTCGGTGATGACAATAACTGATCGAGGGAGGTTGTCCAGGACACGCCCGACTCGTCGGGATAGAGTGAGCGGCGAGGTTAACAGCACGAGGCCCAGATATCGGTTAGGTGCGCGGATCAAGGGGCTCGGGCAGTTCACGCTGGATTCTGTGGTTTCGACCAGGTTTGCCGTGAACCGGGAGAGTGGCGGTCCAAGTCCGCTTGGACGAGTTTCGACCACGGTAGAGTGGGAAGGGTCGCCGGAACCTGAGCCTTCTCAATAGTATTCAGCTGTTTTGCCTTCTTTCTAGTTCCAGGTCTAGATGGCATTAGTGGGGTACACTAGGTTACCGGATTTATATAACAATAATAGGCCCATCACACTTCGAGAGGCTAGATATGCGAGTGCAGATGAACGGATGGGATGCACAACTTGGAAATCGTGCAGGCGCTTGCACCGCCTTCGGTGTGAGGTCGCGGGCCTGACGTCTTCGATTACTACGGTTTCGGCCGTAGTATCGAGGAGCGTCGAGGGGGTTCGCTGACACCACAGATAGCCAGACAACAGAAAGAGAACCGAGCTCTGTTGGTAGCTTGGGTAAAACAGTACAAAGAGCCTGTCCTTATATACTATTTACTCGTGTCCATGAAGTCATAGGTAAATGTCCAAGAAAAACATATGTCGAAAATAACATAGGGTCTACTCGGTCTGGAACATCACGAGGCGCGGTGATGTGACGGGCCGGGATCTTACATTCGGTGATTGCCATTTCTGGAGCGCGTGATTTTCAATCACGTCCGGGGGGGAGCCGGTCTTGTGCAGAGACTAGGTGTTGACGTCGATTTATTAGTTAATCGAAACTACCCTGAGCGTGGGATGCGCAAGCTAACACAGGAACGGGAGAACCCAGGATACTTAGATGACATATGATCAAACGAACGCAAAGCTGGCAGGGGCATATTCTACACTGGCAGAACACGAGAAAGAACAAAGTTGGAGTAGAAGTTTGAATCTCAAACACGAAGGGAGGAATAATAACAAGAAACAAACATATTGAAATTGGACACTAAGGGACCTCCGTCAGACCTCCCCTTTCTCACCAGCGTAGTATTTACCGATATTGCCTTTTTCAAGGTCACCTTGACCGGGATTGTTGTTCCTGAGATTATTGGTTCTGGGATCGCGTCGGTACGAGGATCGGCGCCCAGCGTCTGGCGTTCGCGCGAGACGGCAATCATCAAGTCTATCATGGCACACGCCACTACAATTATCATTTGTGGGATGAACCCCGACAGGTCTAGTAGGCGGTGTCAATTTTCGAATGGGAGTGGTGTAGTTCCGGTGCGTACCGAGGGATATCCCAAATGGTGGCGACCCGATGTAAAGAGCCCGAATGGATGGGATTGAGAGGATGGTTGTAATGGGAAGAAGTGCGATAGTACTGTCCACCCTGCTATTGGCCACGATCCATGTGATGCACAACGTACAGAAAGTCAACGACCAATTGACCCAAAACATGAGAAGCGTGAGCGTCTTCGCACGTTCGGTACGTCCAACTGTAGCGTATGTCGTGTGGGATGGGACTGTCACCACCACTGACGTATTCCTAGTGGGGGGTTCGTAGGTGAAGTTACTCCTGCTCGTTCCCGTCTCAAACGCCGTGACGAAATCTGCCATTCCGGTGTCACCGACTTCGAAGTTGACGACCGGGACGGAAAAGTTCGTGGCCGGATCGATGACGAAAACGAACGCAGTGAAGTCGTATCGATCATACGGTGTGTGGTACTGCTCGCCTGTGATTACCTTGTATTCATGTTCGCGCGAAGGAAACCAGATCCAAGGGGCTGAGTGGGAGGAGAGTTACGTTAGACTCATCGGAGTTTGACTCGTTGAAAATCTTACGGTAGCCCACCCTGCCCGCCGGACGCGAGCTGTACGCTGCCCGGGAGGTTGTCTGGATCATACGAAAAGGCTGGGTCCGAAGCGCTGGTATGTTGGGGAACGCATAGCTGTCGGGGGACTCGGTACCACCCAACGCGTATTTCGTTGATAGTCGTTGGTAAAACGGGGACTCAAATGAAAGTCGGGACCGGTGGTTCGATTCAACGACAAACATCAAATCGTACGATAACCCTGCTGTTTTGCCCTGGTACTTTTTTCGCGAGGCAAATGGATATGCAGCGGGGTATCTAGGCTTCGCGTTCCCAGGCGCGCCGCGCCCACGGGAAGGAACAGAAATATCACGTGAGATCCCGGCGCTTTGCTGGTCAGTGGAAACCCGGTTTGAGTGGACCGTGCGCTGCCCCCCCACTTATCGTCCAACAAACCATCAAACCATTTACCTTTACCAACGTCCCTTCACCCTTCTGTCTACTCCACCTGCGCAGTGTTTACTTCGACATGCAGAGCTCTCACCCCGACAAACCGAAAGTCACGATAACACCATATCCAGAAACTGCCGACTGGGACTGGCCGGAGGAGAGTCAGAAAGAATGGCGAGAACTTGTCGGAAAGGGCGAAGAGTATGTGGCTTTCTATCGGTACTGGTCCAGTTCTGGCGCTCGTTCCAACTTCTCCGACACGTTCCCCTACAAGTTATCGCTCGGGGGGGGCTCGTCCATATCACCTGGAGGAAAGCCGATTCTCGTCACCGATGCATACGACAAGATGCTCCACCGTCTCTCACGTCTCCGCGAGAACGATAGGAAGGGGGGCAGAATCAAAGGAGCGGTTATCACTGGACAACCTGGGATTGGTGCGTCTCTAACCAGATCTCCACTCCATACGGCAACTTATTGGTGGATCCGTTCTCCAGGAAAAACTACATTCCAAAAGTTCATGCTCGCACAGCTGATTTCAACCCAGGAGGTCGTACTCTTGTGTGACTCCTATAAAATCCTCCTTTTCTTCCGCGGCAGGGTGTATCATCGATCGACGAACTCCGGCTTCGATTTTCTTCCCACCCCCCCAATCACATTGTATTATCCCATATGGGCGCTGGTAGATGTGGGCCTCCGCCAGGAGCCACCAATCACAGAATCGTCATACATCTGGCCAGTCCAGACGTCCTCTCCGAACCCGATTCGATGGAGGGATTGGTCCAAGCACAACAAGGCCGCCCTGTTGGGAATGCCCCTATGGAGTATGGAGGAGCTGTCAGAAGGGTACGTCTTTGCTTGTTCCCCTCCTCGCTGCTGATCCCGGCCGTGCCATTGGTGGACATTTGTCACTGATTGTCCTTCCCCTTTGCAGCCTCCTCATTCAACCCGAGTACGACAACTTTCGAGAGCAACTGGAGAGTCGAATCCGTACCTCCACAACCTCCTCCGACCCTGTCTATGATGAGCAGATCACCGCTGCTCTGGACGTCTTCCGGATGGAGGTGGCGAGGTTGACGGAGGTGGCGGCGGCGGCGGATCGTGACAAGGGCATCGCACCAATGACAGTGGATGGAGAAGCCCAGCCACTGCCCCAGCCTGGCACAGTGGATCTTGTGTTCGCCCTCTTGATGCGCAATGCAACCGAGGAGTTTGGCTTCGCCCCACGTGACGTGTACGGCGGCGTCTTCGATTTTCCTGAGGTGAAGGGACGACACGTCAACAAGTTGAAGACCCTCGATTATAACAAGCTAATGTCCCTCTCCGAAACGTTCTCCCAAGACTGTGTACTCGATGATTTGTCGCATCATGTGGTCGCCGTGAACCCCCGCGAAGATATCCCCCGCCGCGACCGTTGGACGATCGACTTCAAATCCCCCCGGATCGCGAGGGAAGTGGTGGGACTGATGCTGTCGATAGAGCACCGCCACCTTCGGGAAACATACCGACTCCTCCACGGTATTAGCTCTGGTATGGCGGGAACGATCTTTGAGTCGATCGCCCATCGGGTGCTCTATGGCAACGACGTGCCGCAGTCCACCGCCATGACCTCCGACCGCAAAACCCCTCCTACATTCACTGCCCCAGCCTCTGACGGCAAAACCCCTCCTACCCTCACTGCCCCGGCTTCTGGCAGCGGTACCACGCCAGCGTACAAGAGGGTCAAAGATTACATCACTATCGACTTCCTCCATGACCTCCACAACGTGACAACTGAGAGTGACAGATACTACGTCCCAACTTCAGCCACTAACCCCCTCTTCGACTCATTCACCGTCACTTTTGATCCCAGCAAACACGCCGCCGTGGTCTCTATTTTCCAGATTATGACCTCTCGAGAGCATGGGGGGTCAGCTGAAGGGTACCCCCTCATCCGCAAAATCATTGCCCGTGCACGCACACTCCTCAACTGCAGCCAGAATGCTGATATCAGCGTTAAATACATCCTGGTCTGCCCCGAGGATGGATCTCAGCATCGGTGGACGATGCCTGAGGGCTGGAACGAGGGTAACTTGTTTAACAACCAAATTGGGGAGGGCTTCTGTATACACATTCCGTCTCATTATCTCAAATGAGGTCCCACCGCGGACTGACAGTGGGGTATTCCCCTCTTTCTGTGTGCCTTGCACTTGTTCTTGTTCACTCGCCCTCCATTACCATCATCTCAGCTCCTCATTCCCACCCATGTTTGCATTTTGATTGCACACAGCCATTCAACATGACATCCCATGTAATCTCTTGTTATACAATAATGTGAAAGTTCATCTGACTCATCACACTGGAATATTTCTCCATGCTCAGGATTGCACAGGTCCGTAACATGTTACCTTACCCCCCTGTTTGTACAGTATCAAGGAGGGGCTAAAGCCAGGTGGAGTTATCTGAGTATCATCCAGTTATTTAACATGGGGGCAGGGTGGCTGATAGTAGAACAAACAAATGTAAAACTGAGAGGGATTTTCTGGGTTATAGAGGTATTGACCACTTCTTTTGCAGTGCGCAAATAAGGGCAGAGTTGTGATTGGGTTTCAAATCTCTGACACAAAGGGAGGAGCAAGATGAGGAAACAGGCAGAGGACACTGGACAATTTCACAATATACAAAGCATCCAAAGAAGGACTCTTGATCAAACCATAAGTGTCACCTCTGTCCAGGGTGGAAACAGACCAAACCACCATGGTGCACACCACCACTATCAATACCTGTGTGAAGAACCCCACCATTTCTAAGGGGAGGCGTCAATCCTTTGAAGGGGAGTGGAGTGGTTCTGGTAAGTATCCTTTCTGTTGGCCACAATTGCTGTGGTCATACACTGAGTCCCAGCACGCTGGTAACCTCAGCTGTTCACCTACCCTTTGGTCTGTTAGGGCCTGCCATGAACTGGGTGTATCATGGATTTTGTGAGTGGCCTGAGTGCAGGAAAAGCCGGTTGTTGCAAGGGACTTGTTGACCTCAGCATCATGACAGGATGCCAAGCTCCAACATGCTCTGGCACATTGGTACATGTTGGCAGTCGGTTCTCACATCAACCTCAGCGGGTCAACAACTGGGATTTCCCTCCCATTATTCTGTCAGTAGGGTTGTCAGCAACCCGCAATGGATGGGGAGGTTTATTGTTGACTTCTGTGAGTTGGCATGGTGGCAGGGACAGGTTGTGTGTGGGGCCTGGCTCCAGTACCATGTGTCATGCTGGGGTGCTGAGCTCCACTGTCTTCAACTCTGAACCAAGAATTACCCACACAGGTTTTCTGTTCTTCACCTGGACTCCCATTGGTAGTGGTTTCAATTTGGCCACCCAGGGTCATTGGTGATGACATCCATACCCTCATCACTCCTTGCCTGTGGGATGAGTGAATATGTAAAGTATCCACTATGTTGTTTGGTTGATCCTTAGGTCCTAGAATTGAACCCTTTGTCACAATTGAGATCCCTGGCATATAGTATTTCATCCATGTGTCATGTCCATTTAATTGCCAGTCAGAGCACAGACAATTGGGTGTTCAGAGTGCCAGCCTTTTTCCTGTCAGGAACGTCCCATTCTCCTGACATATTTGTCTGCACCAGCCGAACTCGAACTCGCGACCGTCAAGCCTGTCACCGGCTATCTCGGGATATACGGAGTATTCGGAGTTCACGGAGTTCACGGAGAGCTGACGCGTCCTCCCTTTGTAGCACACCCGTCAACCCAAGACATCAAGACAACACGCGGCCTTCGGCACGGTACCAAACACCGTCGGCTACGCGCACAGACCATGATCAAGGGTTGTTTGGTTGGGTTCTTAGGTGACAGTCACAGAGACGTCACAGGACTAGGGTACTATATAAGCTGTTGCTCGAACGCTTTGTATTCCCTAGATTTGATATCTTAGGATTCTCCAAGGTCACTACCCAAGAACTCCTTCGACGACAGAGCTCCTCTTGTCCCCCTATCGACCCTCCTCCTCTCATATCTACTGGCGGGTACCTCACGTCTGAACAAGTCATAGAGCCCTGCCCGTCAGCTAAGATTCCTACGTCGGTTCCCTAGTGTTGTGTTGTGCTGATCTGTGCCGACTTCCCCGACTTCATTGTCCACGAGTCGTCGCGTACATCTGATTGGTGGTCACCTCGTCGGCCCTGACATTTCCACACACTGCTGAACATGACCCACACCAAGTACAGTGGCATGAGTCTCATACACTCCATACTCAATGCAAGTATTTTATCAGTATTCAGTGGTTAGTGTGTCAGAGACCCACACCCTACCATTCACAATCTGAAAATTGACCCACCCCCCACTGGGCCATAGGTCCAGGTTAAGTGGTTAGGCTAGGTGTCTTGGTGAGGTATCATTGTCCTCTATGTCTCTATGGTTTTGGCCTGTGCCTCCAACTGAATTGTTCTCAATGATCATTGACTCTGTAAATAGAATTGGTATGTTTTCTGTCAGGGCTGACCTCAGTCGCATTCACCCCTGGTGCCAGTTGTAGTCCTAGCCCTGGAAACCTGTATGCTATTGCTGGGGTGCTTATTGGTCCGAACTAAGAGCATACTGCCGCCACTCTAGTTTGATGTAGTAGTCCGGGAGTCGAATAGCTGGGTAGGTAGTTGGGGAGAAAAAAGTTTGAACGACAGAAAACGACTGAGAATGACGGCAACGATCCAATTGAGTCAGAGTCGTCCAGGGTCGATGTCAGTTGAGAAAAGCGAACTAAGGAGAGCTCGGGACGACTGGATACGGTTTTTGATCCAAATGACATTTTTGCAGCTCATCCAATCGACTGTGCGCGATTCTTATTGACTGTAAACGATGTGCATCAACTAGATAATTATGCTCCCGTAGTCGGTATATTTATTTCGCTTAATGTGGGAACATTTAAGCTGGGGTGGAAATGTAATGATTGGTTGTTGGTCGAAGATAAAGTCAGGAACATTTCAAAATACATTTGAAATGTTACTGACCTGGGGTTGGTGGTCACATGTATGGAACATGTGCTAGGAACATCACACATGTACCTGAAATGTGCCTAGTGGAAACATGCCAGGTAAATGGTTCCTGTCCTTTCAATGTTCCTGACATGTTCCCACCTGTTTCCAGAGGCCCTTGCCCCCAGTGATTCTGATCCAGACTATTGGGTCGTCTGATGGTCCTTGTTTCCGAGTTCTATTTCTTCTAGAAAAGGGGGCATGTGAGATTGTTGAAGCACGAGGAATAAGCGGGACTTGTGTATAATTTTGTCAGCGCCTGAGGGCCAGGAGTAGTGTCAGATGGGGGAAGGGAGTTTGGTATGCTGTAGTCATACCTCTTGCTTTGTCTTCGGGAGGCCTTTCAAACACAGATTGAAGGCGTTCTATGAAAGGTCCGTGGGTCCCGGGTCGTTTCCCTGGGCCTTGGCCACAGCTGTGGTTGCCACTTTTTTGTGTCAAAACAGTGATAGTGGAGCTCACTTTTGACTCAAACCACATGAGAAGGATTTTAGCACAAACGGAGTGAGAAGGGTTTGACACAAACGGCATGACAAGCTCTAGGGGGGCCAGGGGGTAGAGGGCACATCAAGGCCATCCAAATGGGGCTGGGGGATTGATGGAACCGGCAGACTGGGCCAGGACCGAGGGGGTGGTGATTCCCAAAAAGGAAATTTTAATGGATTATGTAAGCAAGTCATGTGACTTTGCCAAAATGATTTTTGAGAGGCTTATGTAAGGGGGTCATGTGACCTTCAAAAAAAAGGAAATTGGTGGGACCCACAAATGACTTTTTAGGGTCACGTGACCAAAGAGAAAAGGAAAATTTGATGGGATCGGTGGGTGACCATTGGACCCACATTGGAATAGAATTTCTGAAAATAGGAATTATGATGGGTTATATAAGCAGGTGTGGGACCCACAATGAGACAAAATTACCAAAAAAGGAAATTTTGATGGCAGCTATGGGACCCACAAGGGAACATAATCTCCAAAAAAGGAAATTTTGATGGTCCCACAATTGAGATGGGATTGCCACAAAAGGGAATTGTTGGTCATGTGACTTTCCAAAAAAGGAAATTTTGATGGCTTAAATAGGTCATGTGACCCACCAAAAGCCAGTGAAAGGCAGCATTGGCAGATAGTATAAGCTGGTGGAGTGTGAACAATGCCCAAACCTAACCCAGCCCAT
>Ga0307509_10011914_pt1 | contig 10452 bp, 14 predicted proteins | sample 10_EM_MG_FD_202245 | JGI IMG/M metagenome (GOLD analysis project Ga0307509, IMG submission 202245) | Populus trichocarpa ectomycorrhiza microbial communities from riparian zone in the Pacific Northwest, United States - 10_EM | ecosystem: Host-associated > Plants > Roots > Unclassified | place...
CCACCGTCCTTGCCGCGGATGTGATGGATTCCATATTCTCAAGGAACGCCGCCATCAACGTGGAGCCGAGGGGCTGCGATCAGGGCAGTCGCTGGCGGAATGCAGACGTGGTGTCAGCGGGAACCTCACTTGTCAGATAATGTGTGTAATTGGGGGGAAGAGCGCCTTTCGACCCGCCACTTTACGAGAGCCAAACTGGCGCAAGCCTGCGCGTGCACTGTTATGGGGCACACGCTTAGCCGGCCGTCTCCTGAGATGGGTACTGGTTAAGGTGGGCGCCGAATTGCGATCGGGCCCGGAACCACCCTTCCACTGGTAGAAACCGGTCCGCATCCTCATATTGAACTCTCCACGCGTAGTGTTGGCACCAACCCATTGCCTCCCGCACGCGCATAAGTTGCGAGAGGGCAGCGCAAGGTTGAGTCTCGTGTATACCAGTGTTGCTATGTTGCTATGAAGCGACATCTTCGGCACCCCTCCCGCCGAGGAATCAAACACCCTCGGCGAACCTCTCTACAAACCCTAGGTTCTCGGGAAGTTGGTGTTTGCGATAGGTGCGTCTCCACACGTTGTTTCCGTGTATCCAGCTCGGTGTTGTTTTTTTAGTTCAACTTTTGTGATAATCATGCATCGCCGAGGTCGGTTACCGGTCCCCGCATGATTCTGGTCTTTTTTTGGAATCAACGTTTATATCCCCCCGAAGTTCATGTGGCGAGTAGGGTCCTGTGGGGTGTCGGTCCCGACGCCGTCGACCGAGCAGAGACGACCAACAAACGGTGATGGCCGAACGACAGCACCCAATGTCGGTATAAAAATACTCTGTAGTTTCTTCACCTTTTCTCTCTCACCCCCCCAGGGATCTCCTCCATTCTCTCCTTGCCCGCGGCCACACGGTGCACCGTCACGATGCAACTCAGTCACTCTTTCTCTTTCCTCCTCACTGCCCTCCTGTTCACTTTCGCCCAAGTCGAAGCCTCCCCGACTAAGCGAGAGCCCGGCATTGTGACCCTGCCACTGAGGCGCTTACCACAACCGACCGACGTCCACCCCTCTATTGTGCATCTCACTCTCTGTCCATTCCTCATAAGGAATTGTAGTATTGATCGTCTCCCCTTAGCTGCTGCAACAGCACGTCAACCGTAGCTACCGCCGTCATGCACGGATGACCGGCCGTGAGGGCCCTTCAGACGCTGAGATGGTGAAACGGTTGGAGAAGCGGTTGGACCAGATTTCAAAGTTCGACAAGAGGTACGACCACAACGGTACCGGGGTTGGCACGCTCTCGGCTTCCAGCATTCCCAAGCAGGCTGGCAACCCTGGGGTGGCCAGCGGCCAGAAGGCAGATCCCAAGGATGGATACCCCCAGATTGACCTTGACGCCGCAAACTCTGGTGGCGTCACAAAGGCCAACACACCTACCGCGGCAAATTCCATCGGGCTTAATATCATGTGCACTTACCCCACCTCCCGCCGTACTGACGGTTTCCTAACCTGGTACCCGTTAATAGAGCGAACGATGTCGGATATGCCGCCGTCGTTCAAGTCGGCACCCCTTTGCGTGATTTCTCCATCATAATGGACAGCGGTTCAGCTGACTTTTGGATCGGTGGGGAGGGATGTAAATCCGAATCTGGTGGCAGTTGTGTGCGTATGGTTTCACCTCGGTCCATCCAACCACGATCCGTTCTGACGTCTTTTTCCTACCGCGCAGGGTAATCACGTCTTCCTCGGCTCGAACTCCTCGTCTACCTTCAAGAACACCGGGAAGAAGTGGGAGATTACCTACGGTTCTGGTCACGTCACTGGGGATATCGTCACCGACAACGTCAAACTCGCTGGTCTGGCTTTGGACAAACTCACCTTTGGCGTTGCCCTCGTGGAATCTTCAGATTTCACCAACGACCCTAGCTCTGACGGACTCTTGGGACTAGCCATGTCCACCATCTCCAACCAAGGCCTCCCGACCCCTGTTGAGGTTCTTGCCCAGAAAGGGTTGATCGGCCAGCCCATCACGTCTTACAAGATTTCCCGACTTTCCGACGGTCTTAACGATGGCGAGATCACATTCGGAGGTCTTGACAAGTCCAAGTACGACACTAGTACCCTTGCCACCTTCAAGAACGTCAACCGGGACGGCTTCTGGGAAGGCAATTTCACCGTGTCAGTCAACGGAAAGAGCCTCGGGTTGAATGGCCGCACCGCCATCCTCGACACCGGCACCACCCTCATCATCGCTCCCGCCGCTGACGCCAAGGCCATCCACGCCAAGATCCCCGGCTCGAAGACCGACTCCCAAGGCGATTATATCATTCCGTGCACCAATACCGCGGTCGTTTCGTTCTCATTCGGCGGTCGCGCCTTCGATATCAACCCGCTCGACCTGTTGTTCGTCCCAGTCGATGATAAGAACCTCAAGGGCGACTGCTACTCTGGCATTGCCGCAGGACAGATCGGTACTGCCGAGGAATGGCTGTAAGTCCCTTGTCTTCCTTTCACAATTCCAATGTACCTAACGATCATGCAGTCTCGGAGATGTTTTCCTCAAGAACGTGTACTTCTCGCACAACGTTCGGACTGACGAGATCAGCCTCGCGAAACTCGTTTAAACCCTTCATCCATCTCTAGGATTTTGACATAGTGTATACACCCAGCTTTTACCCATCCCTTATCCAACGCAATCATTTTAACGCACTCCTTTGTTTGGTTACCCGTCTGCGTGGTTCTATTACCTACATTCATTCACTCTATACCCCTCATTTACTGACACAATCTTGTACTCAATAATAAATGGACCACGCTTGTACCCGTTGTAAATTTCGTGGCGCTGTGAGGACTCGGGTGCTTTCCAAAATTGCCACTTTCCCACACTCGCCCCCCATCGCAACCATCCGAACGCTCGACACCACGACGCGGCGCGGTGGGAAGCCGCACAAGTATCACGCCGGAGACAGGCGAGGCCCGTCCAGCGTGTCAACAACCTCGAGACGCTCTAATGACTCTCGCTCAGAGTTGCTCGGCCACAAAATGTTTCCTCCACGACGGAGGGACCGTGATCCCGGAGGACGGGCAAGCTGGTTAAGGTTACCCGATGCAATTAGAGTCGCTTTGTATTGGTCCCACCAAGGTACGACAACCGGCGGTTAGGTTACAAATCATCTCCCCGAAATTGAACACCGCCGCGAACACGTCCCGGTGGCTAAACTCGTAAGTGCAAATTGGACGCTCGCCCCCCGTGATTCCCAGTCGCCAAGCCTTTGTGGAACCAGCGCCTCTTCTCGGGCCCCCCCTCCTTCCGAACATATCCTGACGGATCATTTACACGTCCCCTTTTCGCCAATCCGCCGCACGTGCTCTATCCGAGTTTGAACCCAACTGAACCTTGTGCCTTCCCCATTTACCCGAGTCTCGAAATGGTCGTAGTGGAGTGTGAGCGACCTAGGACGGACGCTCAGTTTTCTCTCGCCCTTGGCCGTCGTTCCCTAATTTCCCTTCCGCAGGGTCGACAACCTTCCCAGCGACCAGACTGGCGCATCGCAGCTCATGGGCTAACGGGATCATCACCCTCGCCAGGTTGGCCCAGCATTTATACGGGGGTGACTCATACTAGCACGCGGGAGTCCTATCTCAATCCACTCCACCGAGGAACCGTCCCCGCTCGGTAGGGGATTCGCAGATCCGAAGGTTTTCTAGCTGGAGTAGCCGGTTGGACGACCTTGTTTATTTCCGGCACTACGGAAGGTCGTTGGAGCCGGAAAGCGGTCAATGGCCGCCCGCGACTTTGCCAGGAACCATCCCCGAACACTTCGGGAATCCCCCGCGCTGCTCACGCCTCATCTGCGGTCAATGGTGGGGGCTGTGCGGGTTCCCGCAGTTCCTCTGCGTTTGACTGGAGGCTGATCGTGGACCGAGGTCCTTCAGGCACCCACAGAGGTTGGCCTCCCGAACCCGGTGACTAAAGGGTGTAGTTACCGGAGTGCTGCATTGCCCGCGACCGGGGCCAGGGGTAGGAAGTTCGGAACGATCGCTATGAGCGTTGGGATAGCCCATAGCTATCACCTAACTGCCTGGACTGATCGGTATCAGTCCTTTGTGTCTTGAGAACGACCGATACACGGAACAATATATCGTCCTCCCGACAGCCTTCTTCGCGAATTCCTCCGGACTTGGTCCCCAGAAGCCTCACGGGGAACAGGGATTATCACACGGACCGTGGAATCCCAAGGCGAATAGCCCAAAGCGCAAGATGATATCACTCCGTCATCGGCGATAGCGCTATCGAATCTCTTCAGTTGTCTGCGCAGAAACCCGGAACGGATGGGGAACCGAGATCGATTCGTGGCAGTATCACCATCGCCCTTCGTCATTCGCCATTTCATCCACGGACGCTACGAGGACGGGATCCCTGTGTGGCCGTTCCGGAGATAAGACATTAAATAAGATAGGAACCGCTCCGGTCCCTGGCTCAGATATTCTTCCCCAGTCCCAATTCATCGAACCCTCTCGCAAAGTCGAATCCTGATCCCCATCGACGTCATCCAGGTGACCAAAACCGAGATTCGACCGTTCAAAACATTCAAATATCAAATATCAGACCACCTTCGGGATCCTTCTCGGAATCGACTCTCGACGTCATGTCGATTCAATGCGTTCCGGACGATCAAAGTGTTCTGCATCATCGTCCCCGGTCACCGGAGGAAGAAGAGTTTATCAATCTACTTATCACGTATCAACCATGGAAACGAAAGGGACTTCTCCTCCTCGTTCCCTTCCGTGGATGAATCAAGGCTTCGAGTTGAACGTTCCTTATCGCACAACCCTCCCCGGGTCGTGTGAGCTCCCCAAATACCCCCCGATACACCCACTTCCGATCGGTACGTGAAGGTGGGGACCGGTGAGGTACTCCTCAACCGTATATTAGTCAGACAAAGGAAGCAGAACCAAGATGAGGTCGAAGAGGCTTTTTGAGGCGGTAGAGACCAAATAGGAAACCGATGACGAAGAGACTCAGAGAATCCTACAGCGATCTCGACTTTCTTCAAATCATCGCCATCGAACGGCGGATCCGCGGATAGTAAGCTGTGACGTAGCCTCAACAGATTCCGGTAGTACACTACAAGGAACAATACCATAGTGCTGTAGATAGCTCACTGACGACATGACCCACCCCAGGTTTCAAATCGGAAGACCAAAGATTCACAGCGCTGATCAGGTCCAATAGGATTCGGTCATGAAACTGAGAACCGAATGACGACACCAACGGCCAGCTCATTCGAAAACGTACCGTCCCGTAACGGGGACAGCACCAAGGCAACAAGAGCCCGGACGCAATCCTATCCGCCTTCGAGAAATGAAGTCGCAAACAAAGAAACAGCGGGAGAATTTCGTAAGTCACACGAGCGCCACGATGGGAAGAAAGGCGATCGTGACGTCCAGAGAGAACTCAAATAAACGTGTGGGCCCGTCGGTCATATAAATACCGTGATCGCGTTCAAACATCTGGACCCTGGACTCTCCTTCCGCTGTTGAAGCTCATCGCTGATTTGCATGTACCATCGAGTCCGAGTGCTCCACATTCTTGAATGCTTGGGTCCAAATTAGAACATATCCGATGATATTATGAACGATAAGATAAACAGATGGTACTACTACTACAAAGGATGGGACAGGAAATGAGATAACGAGATTAATGACGGTCATGCGATTTCGTCGGATGTATGGGGTATGACTGAATGGGATAGCGCGAGATGAAACTGGAAAGCGGGAACAACGACAAGATGCGAGAGATGGGCGTGGCCAACCGGCCACGTTGATGTAATGCAGGGGGGGTGGGGACTTATTTTGAACAATCAACGTCAACGAGGGAAGCTTTGATGAGGTGGTCTTCGTCACCGAACTTGAGCTTTTTCCCTCGCGACTGAGTGAAGACTTCCTGGGATTCGTTGGTGGGATCCTGTAAAGCAATTTCCTCCACGACGTCTTCCTCCGACTGTGTCGAGGAAGTGTGGTGGGGAGGAAGGTCCAAGACCAATGCCGTTAATTTCCGACCGTAGACCTGCGAAAGGAGATGTTAGCGATCACCAACACGTCGAGTGACAAGGGTGCGACTCACACATCCAGTATCGAGCCCGAATGTCCACCGGTTAATATCCAAGTCACGTGCAGCAGCATGTCCATAAACGAGGTTGGTGGGCATACACGGGAGGCCCTTCCTCATGGCATCGACATCCGAAGTGTGTTCGTCGTTGTAGCCAACACAGCGATCCATCATCTCGTTGTAACCTTTCGACCAAGGGGCGCCGTGTTTGTTACCCCTGCGCGTTCGATTAGACTCAGGAACGAGACCATAGCGAGGGCAAATCTCACCGAGTGATGGTCTTGTCCCTCAAAATCGACCGCATATTCAACACGACCCAAGGGTCGTTGTTTTGAGGGATGTCACGGAGAATGGCCTCCTCCTGCCACAAACGGAGAGTTGTTTCATTCAGGGTGGGGCTCAATGATCTTGGGGGGCTGGGGTAGTGTGCAAGGGGTTGTTTTCGGTCGGTTGCGGAACGGGAGATGTCCGAAGCGAGGAGACCGGCATGGGCGGTGAAAGTGTGGATAGAGGGGAGATGAAGGACAAGCGGGAGTGAGAGGAGGTATTCGTAATGGTGTTGTTCCAAAGAACTGCGGAATGGAAATGAGCGGTCCTATACACCGGTTCGCTGAGAAAGAGTGAAGGCTCACGAGGCAATGAGGTAATGTTCCCGGAACATCTTCCACTCCGAGGGGACCTGTCGCCACCAGACTTTGTGTCTCCTCGGGGCGTTCTTCCGATGTTTCCTGACCCAAGAACCGGGGTCGAGAACCTCTGCGGAAGCTTTCTCGTGGTCCTCTTGCCAAGCTCTGTCCAACGAATGTAACCAGGTTCGTCCGGCAGAAGTTGAAGAGATCCAATCCCGCCATGCTTTCCAATCAATCACCGCTTGATCGTTGTTACCCCGCACGCCGGAGATACGGTACTTTGCCATCCAGTCCAGGACCTTCTTGGACCCTTCGTGGGCGCCCTTGCCGGTGATGATGTCACCCGTATGGATGAGGACATCTCCCGCAGCGGAATCGTAGTTGAGTTTGTGGAGTAAGTTTTGGAGGTCGTCGAAACTGCCGTGGACGTCTCCTACGAAGAGGAGTCGGGTAGGTTGGTCTACGGATGGGAGGTCGAGGGTGATGGTCTTGATGTATTGGCTGAAGTCGGGTTGTTTTTGAAAGGTGAGTTGGAAGGGGAGGGCGGTGACGCCAGCGAAGAAGTAGAGGAGGAAAATGGTGAGGATGGCGAAGGAGGCCATAGGGCGGATGGCAAGGTAGATGGAGAGGTAGGATGCGCTGAGGCCAGCCTCTGGCATGACAGGTATAAATATGGTGGCCCTTTCCGCCCACCCGTTCTAATGGAGACAAGGATGATCAGAGAAAAGAGCGAAAGAGCCGCTCACGTGACCGGCACGACTTCCGTGGGCGGTGACCAGACCGGGATCTCCTGGCAGCCATAAACAGCCCACGTTTTATCGCTTGACGATCACCGGCCACCTTCTGGGAGGTGCATTCATAGACTGGGGGATCACCTGAACGGGGACACCGCTGTCGTCAGGCGAAATTTTCGCAGCTGGGGGTGGGGGATATTGTATCGTATCTCGCTCCAATAACATTCCGTCTGTCAGTGGCGAGACGGAGATGAACGGGTTGAGCCAATTTCGCCGCCAGCCGCTCTTGTTGTCTCACGTCGTTACGAAGAGGTCGCTAGACAGAAACAGGATGTGGTGCGAACGTGCGTGGGGTGCTTGGGCTGTATCAAGCGTCACCCCGGGTCGGCCTGGGGAGAACCCGCCGGGATGGCGGGAAGGTCCTTGCCGTATGACCACGCTCTGTTCTGTCTACAGGACCTACGTACAACGCATTCCGCTCTCCGCACTGGTTCTGGCTGACTGGGATGAGAGAGGGGGGAGGATAAGGAGATAAGGTGGCGTATCGTGGGACTGATAGTAGTACCCATGTGCGTCGGACCGGCTGTAGCGGAAACAGGTGGACAGCGATCCAGGAACAGGATCCTTGGGGGATCCCCCTCTGTGTCTGTCGGGGTGCGGTCCTCGGCCCGGCTGCGATGGGGTACCCTGACAAATTAAGCAAACAGGCAGTGTCCATACGGTTCTTCATAACTGCCAGGATGGACCTTTGTTCAATTCCTTCAACCTCGTTGTTGTTGACCCCACCTTTACACGTTTCCGATACAACGGACACGCACGCTCCTGGAGGCATGCTGTGTGGACAAAGGCGGGCGGGTGCTCGCGTGAGCCCGACACCGCGCTTCTCTTTCCGGCTGCTGTCCCCCCTTTATCCACTCCGGCGTCTATGAACCGCCGCCACGAAAGCCTCGTTGCCCCCTTCCAGCCTTCAGCGTACGGGCTATTGGCTTCCCTATTCATTCTGCAATCACAACCGAGCCCCCGGCCGCTGTGCTACACGCCCGACGGGTGACAACCCAGTTCTTATTACCTGCGAACCCCCCTCACGCCCTTCCAGCTAGAATATTGGACCCATACCTCACCCATCTTGTTCCAGGAACGGTTAGGCACTTCGGCAGAAACCTTTCTTCATTGTCGGCCCCTCCCGTGACGCGATCGAAGCATTTGTTGCCTTCATCTTGCGATCAACCAAACGCTGAAGGACCCAGCCCTGTATTTAGGAACGAGCTCAGTTCGATGGTGACCCTGCCGCCTCCCCCTCTGACCGAGGGAGCTCCCATAGACCAGTCACGGGCCCACCCATCGGCCACGTTCTGTTCCAATTCAATACCCTCCAATCCATCACACCCGGTATGTCCCCGCTTTCAGCCCCCTCCATTAAAGCCTCACCCTGACCATCACCCAGCCATGTTGCTTCGAGACATCACCAACGCCCGTCGTCACACCCGGCCCCCGACCCTGCTCAAACGTCGCTCCTCCAAGACCAACGCGGCCAGGGCTCGCCAAAGGAGGACGACCGTTCATTCCCTTCCAAACGAGGTCCTGACGGAGATCTTCGTCGCCGCCACGTTTGCCTCCGAAGAATCCCGACTCGACATCCCCGACATCCTGTCCCAAGTTTCATCGCGATGGCGGGCTATCACCCTCAACACGAGCATCTTTTGGACCTTCATCGTCGTCACATTCCCGTTCGCGGCAAAGCAGATCCTTCGAGCGAAAGCCGCTCTCGCGCGCTCCAAGAATCGTCCGGTCGATGTCCACATCGATGTTCGCGATCCAGAGTGGGCTTGGGAAACCGACGAGGGCGAGCATGCGGTCGGATCGATCGACGTGGTTGAGATTATGGAGTGGCTTGGGCCTTCTCACCCTCGGTGGAGAACTTTGTCAATTTTAACGGACAATTGGGAGCCAATGCAGACCTTCCTCGCCTACTCGACCATGTTCTCCTCCTTACCGACATTGGAGACCCTTTCGTTGAACAGGTGTAACGCCTACGCAGGACTCCCCGGGACCACGCCCGACTCCTACACCCCCATCGCACTATTTGGCGGTAACGCTCAACTGTCAAAGTTGAAGCACGTCGTCCTTTCTGGAGTCCACATCGACTACTCCTGCAGCGGCTTCAAGGATCTCCTCTCCCTCGACTTACGGAACCAGTCGCATGGTGTTTCCCCTACCCTTCAGGAACTCTGTCAGATCCTCACCGCCTCCCCAGAGTTGAACTCGCTCTCCCTCGTCGCCCTATCTCCCTCCTGTTCGCACGGACTCGAGGAGCTCAAGGACGCTCCGATCACCATGTCTCAGCTCAAGAGTCTGACGATGGGATGGTGGAACGTAGGGGACGCTGCAGAGCTATTGGGAGTGTTTCGGATTCCGGCTGTGGAGAACCTTTCCCTCGAGGATGTCGGGTCAAGCCTGCTTGGCGTCCTCGAGCACTCCACATTTGACGACTTTCCTCCCCATGATTCCACCCTAATTTTGGACGTCCTCACGGAGATGAGCGAGGCTCGCCGCAACCTCCCCGCCGCACTTTCTCCTCCTCCAATCACCCCTGCTTCCTCATCACGCCGCCCTGGCGAGACATACAGCTTTCCCTCACGTCTTCGTACGCTCACAATCAACGGGGCACATCTAGACCCTACCACCTTCTCCGAATTTCTGCCGTGGTTGATGAACCTGGAGGAATTGGAATTGAAATCCGTCGACCACAAGTTGATCAGCGCATTGAGTAGCATTCAGATGGAACCTCCTAGCGTTGATCTATGTCCGACAATTTCGAATTCGGGATTGGGACCTGCCTTGAGAACGTTGAGATTGTGGCCGTCGATCGGAGGGTTCCAAGAGGTCGCGAGGGCGTTGTATGAGATTAAGATGGAACGTCCTGATCTGAGGATCGTGGATATGGCGGGGCTCATTTTGCCCGAAATGGTGTCGGGTAGAACCGCTTGAGGCCGCG
>Ga0307509_10011915_pt1 | contig 10451 bp, 11 predicted proteins | sample 10_EM_MG_FD_202245 | JGI IMG/M metagenome (GOLD analysis project Ga0307509, IMG submission 202245) | Populus trichocarpa ectomycorrhiza microbial communities from riparian zone in the Pacific Northwest, United States - 10_EM | ecosystem: Host-associated > Plants > Roots > Unclassified | place...
ATAGATCACACCTCAGCAAGTTCAATTCCTGCTGGGTCCCCCTCCCCCCTCGTTAACAGCGGCACCTAATGCCTGCCGCGTTCTCCGTCGCCGTTTATTGTTATTGTTATTATTTTCTTCCCGTCTTCTTCAGCAACCCCCTTCGAAGCCGACCGCAACCGGGGTGCACGTGTTGTTCAGTATCCTGAAACTCCTCGACAGCCGTAGGGTAAAATTCACACTAGACTAGTTACACGGATGGGTATTAGACAAGGGCCTGTGAATACTAAGTATATACTACGCCCAACATACAACCAGTTTGTCCGACCAGCATCGCAGCTCCGAGCAGGATAATTACATTCTCCTGCCAACTAGAAAGGGTGCGTGTCAGATAACTACCTCAAGGGAGAACGTGGGAACGAACTCACCAGTCTGGTTCTGTTTGTATTCCCTTAACTCCTTCGTCGTATCGCTCCCCTGGGGTTTCCCCCACCCAAGAAGTGGAATAACGATCACGCTCGCATTATCCTCCGATCCAATATTTTCGGCGAACGACAGAACGCGTTTCGCTCCTTCTCCAGGTGTTGGAGCGAACCTGACGAGATCGTTCACTTCTTCATGGGACACCAGTGACGATATTCCATCAGAAGTCAGCACGATGTGTGAACATTCCGAACCTGGATGCGATCCCGCGGTCAGAAAATAAAGAGACAAAGTGTGGGATTAGGGAGGAGGGGTACCTTTAAGAAGCCTGTGGCGGACTTCAGGTTCCGGGGTGATGCCAAACGGTTTATACCTGAAGTCCCCCAAACTCCTGGTATTTTCTAACACTCCCATCCACCGTGCCTCGCCGAAAGAGTCTGTGACGAGCGCAGAGCCCATCACCCGCCGTAACCGAGTCGACTCTATAGGTGTCCCGGCGTGGTGTTTGGTGGTCATCGGAGTTACTATCCCGTCTGTGCCGCATATGCTCACGCTGGTATCCCTGTTATGGTATAGCCATGAGCGCTTGACGTGAGGAGAAAACCGGAAACGGCGCACCCGACGTGGGCGACAGTGAGAGCGACATTTTTGGCGGCGAAGTATGGGGGAGCTGGTTTGTCGAGGGTTTGGAGTAGGGCGATGGATGCTGTCGCACCGGACATCCGTACTTCCTTTTCCCCTGACAGGCTGCGGTCCACCTATGCGCATATAGTCAATCAAATACCGCATATCCTCGGGGGTGGTGGCGACTCACATCGAAAAACGCCGTCGTGGCCCTTGCCTCCAGATCAAACGTCGCCTCACTGTTCGGATCCTGCAACCACGGGAGCAACGGTCGAGGCCTTAACCTTTTACTGAAGTATCCTCCGATTTCCTTGATCCATTCGTATAACTCCGGGATGTGGCTGGGGTGGGCGTTCTCAAAAATGGCGTGAAACTCCTGCCTGCAGAACTGAGACGCCGTGGATCCCCCGTGTCCGTCGTATAATCCGATGAAGTGGACTTGACGCGCGATGAAATCTGGAAGGTCGGAGGGGTCCCATTCGTAGTCGAACTTCGTTCGGAGGGTGTATTGGAGTTCGTGGGGGTCAAGTGTCAAGGTCGCGAACCCATAAAAGTCCTGTTGGTATCTATTGGCAAAAAAGAGGGTCAGAATCACGAACGCGTTGGGACCGCTGACCCAGGGGACCGTGGCGTACGCTCGATTACCCCGCGAGTTGACCAGACCTATAACCTTTGGATTTAAGAGCGGTATCCGACCGACCCCACCTGAGAATAAGCATCAGTTAGCTAAAAACGAAGCCTGGCGTTACGCCGAACTTACCGCCTGCCTGGAAGCGGACGTAATCGTGGTAGCGTGCGATTGGGGTTGAGAAAGTGAACGGTGGCAGCACACTCCGCCTGTGCTGGATTCTTAACGGGTTACATGAGAGCGACAGGGGAAAGAGACGTTGCGACATTCGGCTGGAATGCCTCGAGAGCGAGAAACCGGTCTATCAGAGGCGGGGGGTGCAAAGCACCGCCGGAAGGTGCATGTGGGGTATGACAACGGCAAGGTGAGAGCCGCTGACCCCGCCCGCCCTCATGTCCGGCGATGTACTGATGGGATCTTATCGTACAAAAATCTAACTACGCTCTTGATATTACATGTGAATAAATAGCGCGAGGTCCTATGCGAGGACTGGCACCCGTTCCCGAGCTGGTTCCTCCACTTGGGGTTCTTGGGTGAACGGTGAGCCGAGGATCGCCCGCGAGGGGGTAAAGTAATACGGTACCTGGAGTCTTGACACGGTGTGGTTTCGTCTTTGGAGCGTCTGGGAGTCTGTCCTTTGGTCCAGCCTTGAGCCCGAACTTGTGTCAAGGGAAATACCGCTGGCGATTAGTCGGGGAACTCACCGCGAGGGCCTGAAGCTCCTTGAGCTCTTCCTGGACTGCTTCCTCGTCGTCAAGAGTCAGATTGTTGGCGAGCATGTTGCTGATTTCCTGCGTGCAACGTTGATTCATCAGCTTCTACCCGAAGGACGCAAACCCACCTCTTGATACGCCTTCGCTTCATGTGTCTCTTCCAACAGCTTCTCGACATCTTCTAGGTTCATCTCCTTGTTGATTTGTTTCAAAACCTCGCCCCCTGTCTCGAGTCCGTGTAATACCGACATCTCAACGAGGGAGAACTCGATGGTAGATACCTATGCATAATTCGAGGATCGGTGATATTGGTCACAGGCACGATGAGGGTATACGGACCAGCTGCTCAAGTTGCTCCAATTGAGCATCCGTCTTGGTTAGTAAGGTTTCTTGGTACTTTCGTTGTCGTAAGGCGATGAGCGCTCGGTCCTTGTTTCCGTTCGCGAGGTGCTGCTTGGCAATCTCGTGTTCACGGTTTGACACTCGTTGGATCTAACGCCCAGGCGGTTCCGGTAAGATTTGGGCGTGGAGGAGGAAGAAATGGAGCCACGTACATACATTCTTCTGGTATTGCTTCAGCTTGTCCCTCTGTAGCTTCATACTAGAATTCGCCGGTCAGCCTAAACAAACTCGGAGACTGTTGACGCAGGCCTACTCGAGAATGGCACGATCCCGCGCTGTGATCTTTGGGACAGATTGATTTCCACCCATGGTGGGGAGTGGAATGACCTCGCCGGAAACGACGGAACAAAGATGCAATGTGTGGTTGTGCCGTGGAGCGGGATTGGTAGAACCTTCCGCCCACCATCGAGGAGTTTTCCCACGCTTGCAGGGCTTGGGCTCACCTCTTTTCTCCTTGATACCCAACCAGCGCCTCGCTTGCGTATGACAGGACCAACACACCGCCGGCCTCATCGGTTCTAATCGGCGGCTCGCCAGTGCTCCCAACGCTCCCCACGTCCGTGGAGCTGGGATGTCGAGTTGGAAAACTCTACCCCCGCTACTCGGCGGCTTCGGCATGGCCCAACGTGCCACCTCGGGGTCCGTTGCTGGAAGTAAGTAGAAACTGCGGTACAGCACAAGACCTTGGGGCTCGCAGGCCCATCGTGGCTTTCCGATCAGGCTCGCCACCCTATCGCGACTGGCGCCTGGCCTCCACTTACAGTTTCCATGGTGGATCCGGGTAATTACAGGGTCTGGCATTCAGTTCCGACGCCCGGAGCCCTGTGTGGTCCATGTATTGGCTACGGTACCAGGGGAAACCCTGAAAAACCAATTGGTGGGACTGGAACCCATCGCACCCCACATTCTAGTAGGAATACCACGAGTTCTGAACGATCATGATCATGGCAGACTGAAGTTGCCCAGGCTCAATACCGTTGTGGTTGACAAGGAGGGCCTACCTGATAGAGGCGGTTCCTGACGGCCTGACCTCTCGGACAGGTCCATACGCGAAAAGACGAAAAAGATATTAAATCACCCAGGCCCTACCAGGCAACCCCAAATACATCATAAACCCAAACTCTTCCCATCCACCGCAACGTCCCGTGGTCACAGATCGCCAGGGGTCAACTCGTGGTGACACCTTGTTAAGATCAACGGAACTCTGGGAAGACTGGAGCACCTACCTGATTTCCGCAGGCCGCACGCCCCGCCACCGCGGTAACCGGAGAATTCTAAATTCGTAACATCGGGGGTGCTGTTACCTTTCCTGGCGGAAGGGAGTGGGGCGGCCACGCGAGCCGGCGACGAAGACGAGGTTAGGACAATTGTTCCTGTCGTCGGGAAGCCGTGCGTATGCCCCATACCCACAACATTGCAATTTCTGACGTGGGTGCTTTTGTGCTATAGACTAGAACGCCAAGGGAGAGAGAAAACAAACGGCAAGAAGCAGAGGGTAGCGCGAGGTAAGGAAAACAAAGAAAACGGGGGTGAGAGAACGAAACACCTCGACTAGAGTTAGGGAGGTGGTGCGTTGGCCTGTCGATACACGGATGGGGTGCTTGAGAAAACAGGGGCGACAAATGAATAAGGGCCAGCCCAAGGTCGTCGAGGAGTTAAAATAAGCCGCAAAAACGCCTCGCGCGTGGTGCCATCGCTGCTTTACGGCAGGTTAGCCCGCCGGTCTGAGAACCGCACAACGAGGAGTCTCTTTGGTGGTGGGAGGAAGGTAGAAAGGTGGTTAAGGTGGAAGCCCCCGATAATGTGCAGGCAATAATTGGATACAAGGTAAGGCCAAGCGAATTACCACGCCACCGGGGCTACGAGCAAGCCGCGAGCGCCCATAGAAAGGTCCACATCAATGCGCAACACACAGCCTCTTGGGGTCTATCTCCAAAGGAGGCCGGCCGGGGTCATTCGAAAATGACAAGTCTGCAAAACGTGATCACGATGGGGGCTAGTACTTCAAGTATTCCGTCTCCTCGAGGGGGAGAAGGTGGAGGGAAAACCTGGCGTGGAAATGGTGATCGCGGCTCTGATCGGAGCACAACGGTTGTTACCATCGATGGAGAAGTGTAGGGCTTGCCAGTAGGTACGGAGTCGGGCACCACACGTTGGAGGCTGAGGAGGGTTTTGGGAAGGCCGGGGCACGAGGAGCTTGTGACGGTGAGGTCTCAGCGAGCTTGGCCCAGTTGTTTTACCTTATCTTCAACTTAGTCGCGGGCGCCGAGGGCCCCCTGGTCCCAAGCTCGACTCCCGCTCGTGCATGTTTATTCTTTCTCGCCGCTCATTGTCCACCACTCTGCTCCTCACCAATTATGGGACAACTTTCAGTCCTACGGTTGGTGTACTTGATTGAGTAGTTCGGTTCACGCCTCAGTTGTCCGTATGATACCGATCCTTAACCCAACTACCTACCCGTATACACCTCTGGGTATCTCTGCCGTTTGCAATTTGGTTTCGTCGTACTTACTTTGAGTGACTCGCGAAGGAGGGATCGGCAGGACCACGTACATCCGCTCCTCCAGTGTCACTTTAGTCGTCCCTCTGTAGCTCCGTGCTAGAAGTCTCCGGTCAACATAAGAAAGGCTAGTAACCACTTGTGTAGACCCACCCAAAAATGGCGCCATCCCACGCTGCAATCTCCGGGGCAGACTGGTTTCCAGAGAAAGCGGAACAAATGTGACATGTTCCGTAAAACGCGATCGGATGATCGACAGTGCGTGGCAAATGCACTCACGTTTCCTTCAGGTCTCAGCTCCCGCTGCACTCCGAACCTCTCGCCGCAGTCACGTCACCCTATGGCTGAAAGCACCGCAAAAAAATAACTCCACAATCTCGGGCTCTGGGCCAGAACTGGAGGATGTTTCGTGGAAACGACTGGGAGTACCAGCGAGCGTGGCCGCTGCACTCCGGAGCGCCTTCCCTCACGTTGCAAAACCCACCAAAGCCCAGGCCCGGCTCATACCCGCAATCTTGTCCGGAAAGGATGTGCTTTTAAAAGACCACACCGGAACAGGGAAGTGCGTAGAGTCCACATATCGGCTACTGTAACGCGACAATGACCAATCGTCCGAATTACAGGTCATTTGGCTTAATATTGGCCTTGCTTAGTGACTTCCGAGTATGGAGGTCCGAACACGAATCCCACAAAAAACCCACAAACCCTTCCGTTTCCGCATTGGTTATTGTTCCGCACAAAGACCTCGCGCTACAGCTTGCGCGGTGGATTCAAGTCATTACCAAGTCCAAGATCCAGGTCCAACCTCCAGAACTCTCCTCTGTGGTCCAGGTATTGGCTAAGGTACCTGGGGAACCGCTGGAGGACCGGTTGGCGGAATTGGAACGCATCACACCCCACATTCTAATTGGAACACCACAAGTCCTTTTGAATAACTACGATGGATTGAAGCTGCACAAGCTCAACACAGTTGTGGTCGACGAGGTGGACTACCTGATTGAGACGGTTCCTAACCTCCAGGACCAGTTCAAACGCGAGAAGATGAAGATGAAGATTGCAAATCACCCCGGCCCCACTCGACATCTATTAAACAAGATACTCGAGCCGCGTATGACCAAACCCAATGACCCTAATCCCGATATCACCCCCACTCCCACAGATACCACGAGCGGACCCCGAATACACCACACACCACAACTCATCCTATCCACCGCAACGTTCCGAAGTCACCTTAACCGCTTCCTGTTCCAGGAGAGTGGTTGGTTAACCCGCGGTGACATGCACCTTGTCAAGGTCGACGGAAATCCCGGGAAGACTGGAACATCCACCTGGTTGCCAAACGCCACACACTCCGTCCTCGTCGTAAACAAGGACCTCGAGATTCGCAACATCGAGGGTGCTATTGCCGCTCCTGACTCTCACCCTACGCCAGTGGAAGATGGTGAGATGGCTACGCAAGTCGCCGGCGAAGGCGAAGCTACCTTGCGCGAGGTCGTCACAGAGGAAGTCTCCGGGGTTAATCTAGGGGAGGAAGACATTCTGGCCTCAGAAGCACCAGAGTACGAAACCCCGCCCCCCTGGTCCCCTGGGTCAATCGAGGCCATCTCGATCTGCTTCGCGATGGAAGTCCCACAAACTGCGCTCCTCGTTACTCCTGCCACACATCCCATCCATAGGCTGATCAAGGAGCTGAAGGGATATGGCGTGGACGCACGGCCGCTCGACATGCTATCGCCCATCACCAGGAAGAATCACACGCCCAACAGCGAAAGGATAGTGACTACCGCTGACTGCGAGGGCCCAATCCTTCTCGTCTCCACCCTCGCAAACACACGAGGTCTTGACCTCCCCGATCTCTCCCACGTCTTCGTGATGGGTGTACCGGAAGGGAGAGTCGACTCTTACACGCACATCGCAGGTCGGACATGTCGGTTCGGCAAGGATGGGAAGGTGGTCACAATCGTCGAGAAGAATGAGGAGGAAGTTGATGATGTGAAAGGTGGGAAGAAGATGAGGGTAGTGAAGGACGAGGAAAAGAAAATAAGGGGGATTCTGAGAGAGATGAGGATCGTCCCAAGGAGGATAAAACACTTCGATTAGGATCACTTAGTATAACAATACGTTAACGCTCTGGGTGCAGTAGATACCGTTTAGCGTTGCCTAATAACCTTACGGATACAAAGATATAATTTAACCGAAACCTGGACGTGTCGCCAGATAGATGACGGATAGAAATAATTGCTCCGGAATGGTAAATAAATGTGAGATGGATGGTCGTACATGTGTCTATCCACGTAAAAATGAGCGCGAGGTCGACCAACGAGGGGATTAAGTGAACGTAAGTCACTCACATTGAAGATTACTTTATGTAGCTGTGAGGAACACGCCCGTCGCCCTGCGACACGCGCCAAGCACACTGCGAAGGCCTGGGGCACCATGGAACCTCTGAATGCTTCGGTGGTTTACAGGGCAACCTTGATCCTAAGAGGGCGGTGAGGCAGGGCGCCAGTTGGCTGCTGCTTGCGATCTTGGACACACTACGGGTTGGCCCGATGACTTGATGCGATTAATAATAATGAATGAACGAGTGAACAGACACCGAGGCCACCCATAAACGTTAAATGACATGAAATGCGTGTGAAAAGGGACCAGCCCAATATATTGAGAAGTCAGAATAGTCCGCAGCGGCGTTTCTTGTGCGGCAGTCGCTCTGCTTTCCAACAATTTAGTGCGTGATTGTGAGGGCCCCGCAGCCAGGAAGACTTACCAGGTTTCTCGGATGACACTGTAGAGGGCGCCGCGAACTGCGAGCGACGTGCGGTGGTCCTAGACATTGAAATGTTGACGTTGTTACTAGACGTAATACATCTGCCTGCGAACGGCGCTGAGGAGGATACAACATACCCATTGACAAACCCTTCCCACGTACTAACCACTTCGTCGATAGTGGGTCGCTTACTGGGGTTCGCGGTCCAACACTTCTCGATGAACTTCCACATTTCCGCGGTAAGTCCAAGCTGCCCAGCGGCCTGTGGCTTGGCAGGTCTCTTCCCGTTAGCGATATGAATAACGACCGACTCGTTCTTCATGCTCCCGAACGGAACATTTCCAGTGAACACTTCCACCGCGAGCATCGCGAACGCGAAGACGTCGGCGGGTTTGGAGGCTGTCGGGGGTTTGGAGTTTGTTTTGCCGGGGGGATCGATTATCTCTGGAGCGAGCCATCGAGAAGATCCTGCAGCTCCCGGGGTCGCTGCAACCGTGAACATGGGATTCGAAATGATGGGACTCAGGCCGTAATCGCAGATCTGGGCTTTCCCGGTGCCGGATATTAACACATTGGCCTAGGTACGGTTCATCAGCTCGACGTGGATCCGTAGGGATGCAGGTCTGCTCACTCCTTTCAGATCACCGTGGACAATCCCGAGAGAGTGGAGGTATTGAAGCCCTTTGGCGACTTGTAGTAACTTGAGAAATTGATCAGAGACCACGTCACCTGCAAAGGGAAGGTTAACACTTACCAACTCTGGTCTCGAGGAATCAGGGTTAAGCTCGAGATACTGTGTGATGTTACCGCTCCGGCCCCAGTCGTAGACGAGAGCGAGTTGGAATATCGACGTGTCGACGCCGTGAAACGAAAGAACATTCTCGTGGACCAGTCTCTTCCAGATCGGTACCTGTTTCCAAAGGATCTTCTTTGCTTCCTGGAGATCCTGAGGGGGGTAGATACGAAAGGCTTTCAGGGCCACTTGCCGGTTGTTCCAACCCCCTCGCCAAACGTCGGTGGTTCCTCCTGATGCAACGGCGATATTCCCGCGTTTCTCAAGCCCTTGAAGTGATCCGATAGAATTTGGGAGTCGCAGGATGTCACTGGAGATATCCCCTAGTGTGGTCACGAACTTCGTGCCTTTCGCGAGGTCGATGGGGGCGGCCTGCTCGTGCCAGTCGGGAGAGTCAGCGCCTGGGCCGACACGTTTCGCATTCCGCCAACGGGGGTGGCGGTGGCCTGCACTAACCTGATCAATGATTTCCAATAACTTCGCCTGCTCTCCCGCCACCAACTGTCGGATGATTTTGGTGTGGCCTTTACTGTTAAGAAACGCCCGAAGCAGTTGCCGGGAGTCCTGTCTAGAAGAAGGGTTGTTCAACAACCCGTCGCGTACTCTGTTGGCGTCCCAGCTGGATGGAGTGGCGGACTTTTCGGTCATGGTGGAGGAGGATTAGGAATGACGCGTGCCCTCGCGGAGGTACTGGCGACTCTGCACGCTATGTCTCCTCCCTTATAAACCCCTGCCGAGGCGCCATTCCATTGTTAAACCAGGCCATTGATGAACACGTCCATGAAATGTCTGCCCTTGAACGGAATCCGGAACACCCTAGAAGCTAGTCCCAGAAGATCAATAACCTTCTACGCCCTTGCCGTCAAGCCGAAACGTGGCCATGGTTATTGGGGCCATGCGACGTGGACCAGGTGGAAGAGTCCTCTGACTCGTGAGATACCCCCAATCGAGGTATGGCCGGTGAAACCACCCCGCCTCAAGGCAGCTCGTGCCCCATTGCTGTCTCAGCGCCGTTACTCGGTCGTCCAGTTGTGCGTCCTACGAGTTCCCCGAACAGGCGACGTTACCTAAACGACCTATTATTTAATACCCCGATTGTCCGAAAAGAAACCACGGCGATCAAACGCACGTGTTGTACCGAAGCATCGACCGTCCTGTGTGTCGCGAAGCGAGGCGCCACAAGTTTTGAGGATGAGCATTAAACGTGTGCGATCGTCAGGATGGAATGGAGCGACGGGAGATCCACCCGGGACTGTAATGTATATATATTGGTTTACACAATCTTGGTCGCCCAAATACAACCACCCGGTCGACTACCCTACTTTCCTTACGGCTGACGCTGAGCCACCCCCACGCGTTTAATCCCCGAGCACGAAGCTCAATGGATCTGGTCCACGCCCCGAGAATAATTTCACCAGATCTGGCAGTATGATCACGCCGACGCCCTCCTTCGCTCCCCTCGAATCTATCTGGACCTAGACCAACGAAGGCTCACCGAGGGTTCGAAGTCGCCCTCTTGGTCGGGAGGGGATCGGACCCTTTGATCTGCCATCACTAGGTGAAGGATTACTATCTGGTCTGCAAATGGGGGTGGGTTCAAGACATTGGGAGACATGTACGGG
>Ga0307509_10011917_pt1 | contig 10450 bp, 13 predicted proteins | sample 10_EM_MG_FD_202245 | JGI IMG/M metagenome (GOLD analysis project Ga0307509, IMG submission 202245) | Populus trichocarpa ectomycorrhiza microbial communities from riparian zone in the Pacific Northwest, United States - 10_EM | ecosystem: Host-associated > Plants > Roots > Unclassified | place...
CTTTACCTGGGCATCTGGCGGCTTTACCTGGGCATCTGCAGGCTTTACCTGGGCATCTGGCGGCTTTACCTGGGCATCTGGCGGCTTTACCTGGGCATCTGGCGGCTTTACCTGGGCATCTGCAGGCTTTACCTGGGCATCTGCAGGCTTTACCTGGGCATCTGGCGACTTTGCCTGGGCATCTGGTGGCTTTGCCTGGGCATCTGGCGGTCGCCTATCCTCTCGACCCGGCGGTTGCCTGGGCGCCTGCAGGCTTTGGCGGCCGTTGATAATTTAAGCCGGACTGACCCAGGCTTCTCAAAACCATGGCCGGACTGACCGGACTGCCGACCCATGGTCCGGACTATGGTCCGGACTGGCCGCTTGGGAACACTGTGCCTATTGGACACAGGAAAATACCGATGGGCTGCGCTGGCAACTGGACTTGGATAGGATTGGGGCGGTCGGCTGGGCTACATAGTAGGGAATGGAGTGATGGGTTTATCATGGGAACCAAACAACTTTAATCCTGACGGAACGGAAGAGCGGAGCCTGATACTAGTCCAGAAAACAGCTAAGAATGGGTACATACAATCATGGAATACTTCTTGATCGGAATGACCCTGGCCCCAGGAAAATCTGCACATGGTATAGCCAAACATTCCTCTTGTGGAAGCCGAGGATAGGTATGAGGGTCATGGCGATACTGCGGGAATGGAAAGGTGCTAATCCCAGCATGCCGGATATCATGTATCGTTGAAAATCACTCTCTCCGAGTCCTGCCGGCAAAGTGAACATGATGTTATCGTAAGGCTGTTGCTAGCACAGAGATGTCAATCTCAACTTGAATGAGGCTGATAAATGGAGCCGATAGATGCGATTACCAGATATACAGCAAGCCTGCAATCAACAGAGCTCTCCTGTTGTGGGCCACCCGCAATATTTGAATCTCCCCCAAAAAAGACCCGTAGAACACGTTACCAAACAATCAGTGGCGGCAGACGGGCTAGGGTGATTGGGGGACCTGGGAGACGAGGCAAAATTCGAGAGGAAGGGTGCAAAGGTTTGGCGGAGGCAGTGGATGGTTATTCTGATGGGAAGGGACCCACTGGAGCGTAGGATGATCTTGTTTTGCTATATTTATTCCGATCGGTGGAGGGGGCTGAGTGGGGGTGGGAGTCCTGGGTTTGGTTATCTTGCTGCTGACCCCCCATTAAGCCAATTTGTTTATATCTGTTCCCCATGGGCATCATTTTATACTCCCTTGTCTATAGATACGCTTCCCGTATTCCTTTTATCCCCCATACCCTTCCTACTTAGTTATTCAAGGTCTCTCGATTATTGTCTCTCCATTCGTTTCTGTGATTGGATGCCTTGGGCGGTAACATTATTGATCAATCAGTGTGTATAGGAGCTTCATAGATATGGACATAAATTTGATTGGAGATATGCGATCACAGGAGAGTGGGCGCACGGCAAGAAGCACTGCTTTCATGTGCTTTATAGACTGGTTTATTTTTCCTTTTGTCTCACTTTTTTCCTTTCATTTTCTGCCACCATTCTTGGCTACCCCCCTGTTCACTGCGCCGTGAGGTAAACTGCTCTCCTTCCTATATTTCAAGAGAATTGTAGCCCTTTCCTTCTCCTCTCCCGCTTTGAACCTGGTAATTAGCCTGTGGTCCCCTCGGTACCAAATTTGGCATTGTATCCCTTACCTCTATCAAATGATTACGTATTAAATGAGGGTAGACGGGGGTTCCGGCCTTGGTTGGGAGGAATCCTTTCGCCGGTCGGCGTGGGTCTTATTTCGCGGGGTTCTTTTTGGCAAGGTTGAATTCGGGGCTACCAGAGGATCTCATGTTATTCAGCTGGGTGCTAGAAATCCGAATTTAAGAGAGTCGGGATAAGCACTCCTCGATTGATTGCATGATACTGGTATTGGAAGCTCTTAGTGCCAAATGATAATATTATTTCATGACGATCTTCCTCTCTAACTAACGTGGCCGATCGACTAATCCCTCCTTGAAAAACTTTGTCCCTAACCCTTAAACCGATATTTTGTTTCTTTCCTCCTATTGGCTGGTGGAGGGAGTCTAAGGACATAAGACTTTTGTATGATACGGATCCTCTCGAACGAAAACCTTTTGGGTCCGGCTCTTGGCTCAAATATTTCTGTTGGGCATATTTATAATGTCTCCTATTTGTAGTGGCGTGCGAGAATCGTAACTTCGAGGGTCAGGGGGAGAAGAATAATTCAAAAACACAAGAGGTGGGATCGCTCCACAAAAGAAGTTATTTTTTCTCCGCAATCGCACAGTCCTATTCCAAACCACACTCACCACTCATGCGACGACTTGTCACCACGGCCTGGGCCCCCATGTTACGCAATATTAATCTTTCTCATATCACCGAGTGCATTAGTAATTAGTGTATGTGGAGAAAAAAAGAGAAAAAGAGAGAAAAAAAGAACTCTAATCAACCATTACATTCCGCTCTATTCCAACACGGGGGGAGAAGAGACTGTTTATCGGGCTATACAAAACCAAGACACCGACCGCGCAAAAATATTTCTCGAGTAATATACACTATCATACCTAAATCGAAATCTGTTCTATGATAGCAAAAAAAATAGAGGCGTAAAAATGTCCATAAGCGGGGGAAAGGTTAACATTTCGGGAAACTTCTAAATTAACCCTAAAACACATGAAGAACTGAAAACGAAAAAAACAAAAAAACATCACCAACCACCCTGCACAAAACTCATATTTATTTGAAGATACAAGTACCAAGAGACGGCGGTTTCCATGAGACAAGGTGATAAACTCGAGGGAGACGGGCGGGAATCCAATTACCGAGTACGTTGAGAATATCGGGACTGCAGCATAATAACCACTCTACGGTGCATGTTTCGGGTGGCCAGGCCGAGTGATGTTTGGCCCGAATTATCCAACCTGTAGGGGTTAACATCTTCCCGCCCTAATAGTAGCTTCACTATTCCCTCATGGCCATTCTCGGCAGCCCACAAGAGCGGTGTTCGGCGATATATCGGGTCTGGGATGTTGGGGTTGACATTTCCTCGCCCTAATAGTAGCTTCACTATTCCCTCATGGCCTTTCCGGGCAGCCCACAAGAGCGGTGTTTGGCCGGAGTGACATCGACTATCGGGGTTGACATCTGGCCGCCCTAATAGTAGCTTCACTATTCCCTCATGGCCATGCCAGGCAGCCCACGAGAGCGGTGTTTGGCCATTCTGCGTGTCAGGGGTGTTGGGGTTGACAAATTGCGGCCCCAGAGGTAACCTCACTGCTCCCTCATACTCATTTCCAGCAGCCAATGCAAGGGATGTTCGACCTGAATTCGAGTCCCGCTGATCGGGTCGGATAGGTTTATTTCACAAAAGCAACCTTACTACCCCTTCATGTCCATGCCTCGCAGCATATATTAGTAGCGTTATACCGGCTCCATCACTGCTTTTTAGTTCACATCCCATCGGTTCATCTTTATCAAGATAGCCGCAACTTCAGCGATGCCGAAGTACGAGATACAGTGCATTGCAGAAAAGCCCTTACGATCATAAATGCTACTCTGGGAAAACTCCCCGCAGACTGAGCCCCAAAGGGATTTGGCAGCTATGTGACTATCGAACTGATCAAGAAGCTGGAGCGCAAATGTTTTTGCGCGATCTGATACATCTATTCGCATGTGGGTCCCCTAAAATAATGAGGAATAATCAAGGAAGGGTGTGTTTCGTGCGTTAAGGGGTGGACTAGCCGAAAGATCCCTGATGTACTGGAAGTTGAGATATGTCAAGCAAGTTTCGGCCATGGTCGAATGAGCTCGATCAAAGAGGTCGGGACATGTGCAAAGATACTCTTGCAGGGTAAAATGAATCAACTTAGCAGTTGAGCTACCTTTTCCCATAGTGACAAGTCCTTGACAGCAGCTTAGCATGGTCGATATCGCAGGGATACTATCGCTATTGAGATCGTTTGACCCTATCCGGATCGCGATCGCGTGACATAGTTCGTGCACCTGCAAAGGCCGCCTCGAATGGGATATCCACATCAGAATGCCCATCCCAAGTCTTGCTTTTTCTCCACCCTGAGCCTTTATCCTCCTCAGCGTTGCCTCATACGCACCCCCAAAGTCTAAGCCATTCTTGATTGCTCTAACCTTTTGCCTCCTTGAATATATGGTGGTCTCTTGTAGGATTGTCTCGATGCTTAAGGAGACAAGCAGGAATCTAGATTCATGATAATTCAGTAGAAAGTATCAGGTATTATTGGTACTTTCCGTTACTCACATTCCCGAAACCTTTTTAGGGATATTATGAATGATTTCCTGCTCTAAACTCTCGTTCATTGCGTCCGGAATTGTGTCCTCTTTCAGTTTCGCTCGGAGGAATATGGCTATATCATTCTTGGTCGGTGTTATGGAGCTAGTCGCTGTGATTCCCCCAAGGTGCTTCTCAACCTCACCCAGGATATGTGGTCTCCCGGTCATAAATATCCGACCGCTGGGGGACTTCTGGAGAATTTGGTTGAGCAAATGGAGAAGCTTTATCCGATGCCCTGAGGGACACTCGTCCAGGGCGTCAATGCATATAAATGTTGATCGTGAGGACGAGATATCCTGCAAGAACTGAACAATTTGTGAAAGCGTTAGCATCTGGCCGCCGATGGCTTTCCCTCGGTCCCGGAAAGCTTTGACTATTCTTTCCGGAACCTCGTCGAGTCCACGAACAATCTGCTTCAGCACCGAACCCAGAACCGCAGCTGGGGATTGCTCCTGGTCGGCGAAGTCGAAGTAGAAGCATGCAACACCAGCGTTTCCTTCCACTGCCTCCTTGGATAATGTATCTATCACAACCGAGCTGAAATTACAGCTTATTAGCAATTCCTTCCTTTCTTCGAGTATCTTCTCTCCTACCTAATATATGTTTTGCCCACTCCGGGATCTCCGTAGCAAAACAAGGCTGAACCACGAGAATTGCCCCCGCCGATCCCGCTACACCAATTCCGATATTCTTCCGTCCGTATCAGCCAATTTCCCACCTCGTCGACCCTACCGGTTTGGATGTCGTGGTGGCGTATCTGGGGTTCGAGTGGTGATATCCAGGCCAAAATTTCCGACTTCTCGTTCACCATAATGCAGTTATTCCACGCATAATTAATAGAATTGTCATTATTAAAGGAGTTGGTATTGCCATTCATAGAAGGTTGAGACATTTTGGGTTTTTCTCTGTTTGGAACGTTGTAGAAGGTGGGTTCTTGGGCAATTTTGTCCGGTAGAGTGGGTCAATGTGATTCCTTCAGGGTGAAGCAGAGCGGGGGCGATCGCCAATTTAAGTTTTGGAGGCCAAGGCCCAACCAATCAATCCACCCGGTACACCGGAGGACAAAAGTGCATGAGTTTTTGTGTAACGGAACCATCGCCAAAAATAAATCTTCACATTAGGAACAAAACATACAAAGCACCAACTACCACAACCACACCTCTACAGACCCCCAGTGCGGAGTCCCAGCATGCCCAAGTCAAGTCTCTCTTAGAACTCTCTCTCCAGTAAAGAAGATAGAGTCCTCAGTACCTGGACCATCTAAGTGTGGTGGGGGTTGGGTTGACAGCTCCCTCAAACCCTTGTCTACAGTTGGCTTGGGGCCACTCGCGCTAGCCCACAAGAGCGGCATTTGGCCTCGAGAGCGTCCTTAGCTTGGGTGCAAGGCGTTATTTTACCCGAGGATCAAACGCCACCAAGCCCAGTAACTTATCTGTTGGCCCCCATCGTGCTACTCGTACATACATGCAGCATCTCAGGGCAAAGAGAGCATAGCATACGAAAATGGCAATGCCCATACATGTGCTCGCGGATAGACAAAGGTTGGGCCCACCTCCATGACAGAGGTGTGGCATTTTTATGTGGACCAAGCAGGATTAGGAAATTCGAGTGATGGAAGGTGAGCACTTTTTGGTGTTGGTATGAAGTTGGGCCTGTCAGAAGTAGAGATTGTTATTATACAGTATTGCTATAGTTGCGATTGAGAAAAAGAGCGGATCAAGTATTAATATCAGGAAGGGGAAATTGTTGCCAAGGGCATTGTACACGAGTACAGTACACGTGTACCGAAAAGGTTCACCCCCCTGGGAATTGAGAGGGACACTTCTGGCCTTTCCTCAGCAAAAATTAGACCTTTTTCTTGGGCAAAGCCTTGAGGCAGGCTTCGGGAAATTAATTTGAGAAAAAACACCGCCACCACATGTCGAAACAAAAACAGCACCCCCAGTTTCCAAAGGTGCGACAACCAGAGTGAAAACAGCAATAAAAGTTCCATTGGCGTTCTCACCCCGCTGCGGGCTCGCTTAGCGGTGGGTCACTTTAGCTTTTAGTCTCACCTTACCTTACGAGCTGTGGTGGAGCTTTTTGCAGCCCTGCGCGTAATATGATCCATGTACTCGGGGGTGTACAGGGGGTTAAGAGTCAGTGAGGCGAAACGATTTTCATTTGTTCCTGGGTCACTCGGCCAATGACAGAGCAGGAAGTTTTGTTGTCGGCACATTTTGGGTTCGCCTCACCTTTTTCCCCCTCCAAAAAAGCGCCAAGATTGGCTGTTCCCATGGTTGCATACTATATGCCTGCCCCTAGTACAAGTACTGTACGGTACTTGGGTGTGAGGGTAAATGATCGGGAAAAAAGTGGTGTTGCACCAACCACTTTTTTTCCGATCACTTTTTGCTCCATGCTTGTACAACATTTTCCACTGTCGCACCAGTCAAGGAGATAGCCATCCAAGAAATACCCGTGCCAAGCGGGTTTTCCCTTCGCTAGCGTCACTGCCCCCCCACGAGGCCCCAATATCCCACAATGCCGCCCTTAGCCCACCATAATCTCCCTTCAATAGAATCTCGATCTCACCAAGGTTTCGCCCGCTGACTCCACAGTGGGTTTTTTGCCCCACTAATGCCGGCTGGTAAATTTATTGTACTTGTATCATTGTGTCGCATCCTCCGCGACATAGACTCACATTTCGGACACACTCGGGAAGCGAGTAATAAGCTGTAGTATGTCTTAGACATCAAGTTATATTAATAGTAAGGGGTGAGAGGAATTTCATTCCTTTCGTTCGAGTATGTTAGGGTTACTAAGTCTTGTATTAACTTACGGTAATAATCTATGCTTTAATGTCGGGATCCATCCTGATGTATATACTGCAATAGTCTTCTGGATTTCCCCTGACGGATACATCCGACTGCAGAATGCTCAAGATATTGACCCCAGTAGTGTCGAAAACTCACCCATGCCCCGATAATTGGTTTTCGTCGCATATGCAATATTTCAATTTAGAATAGGGTTTCTCCCTTTCTATTCCAGAACAGATAAGAGCACTTGTTTATATATATCATACTAGAGGAGATTTCAATGCTGTTTCTTTGTGACACAAGCGGGAAATATGAACTTCAAATCGCGAATATGGGGTTCTTTTAAGGCTCTCAATGCAAGTCTATTAAGATGGCGGACTGAACTGTGCATTTTTCAAACAGGATACAGGATAGCCAACTAACACCATCACCAACTAGAATAAAATCGGGAATGAATGTCAAATCTGCTCGCCCCTTGTAGATTGCCTATCAAGACACAAAAATGGTAGTCGCAGTAGACTACTTTTTCTTTTCTAGCGCGCCATACTCGTTACAGGCAAGAAGTATTCGAAAACAGGGATAAGGCAGGGATTCGCGAAATATATGGTAAAAAATCCGTGCGTGTCCGAGCGCCCATATAAACTCGCGGTTCGTATTTTCGAATACTTCTTGCCTGGGACAAGTACCATAAGCCTCTTGGTGTTTCCTTGGACTTTGTGCTGACCGGGTCCCGGCCCCACGAGATCGAATTGGGCTATTGACTGATAGTAGGGATTTGGTTTATCTCCTATGTATTTTTCTTTCCTTTTTAAAGTTGCATTCGGCGAATAGGGCCCGCCATAGGGTTTGTTTTCTTCCCCTTTGGCCTCAGGTTGAGGTGTGTTGTAAAGGGGAACGAAAAAATTAGCTATGATACATAGCATATCTACCCATGGGCATTTTTCTATCTCTTGGGCCGTTTGAAAAGCTAGAATCCGTTACCGGCGAACTTAGGTAGCTATGGGCTCTACTTGGTCAGGGAATAGCCTTTTTCTGTCTTCTTTCGAGCTTAAACAACAGCGGTTATGGCAAGCTTCAATATTCCTTCCCTCCCGACCCGCTCCCGAATAGCCTTGGCCTGCTGGCAACGAATTCTAGTGCTCCAGACCGCCCATATGATACTCCCTTATCTACAGATATACACGCTCTCCATTTGCCTTTTGTTCCTCATTCCATTTGTGCTAAGCTATTCACGGTATCTCAGTGACTGACTCGGCATTTACTTATATTATTCCATCTCCTACCCGGCAATCCCATTGTATTATAAGAGTTGCTGATAGAAGCTTCCTAGATATAGACATTAATTAGATTAGACGCATATATAATACACACGAGAGCAGGCGCCCGGCAGGAATGAACCGAAAAGAGCCCCTGGCACAAGTACGTGGTTCGTAGATTGCCATATTTCTTCTTTCCGCTCGCTGTTTCCCTTTTTTCCTTCTCTGCCACCATCCTTGGCCGCCCACCTGTTTACCGCATTGTGAGGTCGTTGAAAATGGTGCTGCTCACTGTTGGAAATTATGCTGCTCATCACGTGCATATATTCTCATGCGCGCTGGATAAGAAACGCTACTACTATCATCTGTTACACACCGTTGCTCAAGGGCTGTTCCACCATCATTAGCTTCAGACGATATCCGACATTCGTCCTGCATACTCGACGAAACAGGATCGAACTCGAATCACACCGCACTGAAACAGGAACACTCACGATAACCGAACATCAGCTTTACCCTCGGTTTCACGCACAACCTATGGCTGGCCACTTTGTCGATACCCACGGGAAATTCTGATCAAACCTCGGATCTGGTTCGGGAAAGAGGATATCGCAACTACTGAGTGGAAGGGACCGAGAAGCAGGATTGTGCATGCGCTGGTAGCATGTTACAGAGGAAGGATAGGATATAAGGAAGCTTGTTTTTCCCTTGATTTGTTCATCATCAGTTCATCATCGTTCGCTTCTCTCTTTTGTCTGTCTTATCTTATTCTTCACTTCCGTTTGATCCTTTTCCGATTGTTCATTCCTTTTATAAGTCTTTCATCTGAATCGTATGGTGGATTCGGAGAAGCTATTGCCAATTGGGCAAAGTAGACGCGTTCGAGTCCCAGGGGGGAAGAGATGTCTCGGGGGTGGAAGGAAAACGGTAGAGCTACCACGGCGCGAAGCGAGGGGTCATAGCTCCATGAGAGCTGCCCGGCCAACGGCCTAGACCATATAATGCCACGAATCCCACAACACAAGCTTTCTTCCTCATACAAGCTTCCACAAAACACAAGATCCTCAAACCTCCTTACAGATCGTGTTCTTTATTGACATCCGGCCAGCACAAGAAAAACCACACTACTCGGAACCCATTGACACCAGGCCCTAGAGACCACACCACACAACACAGAACCACACAATGCCTCGCCGAAGAGGTTCAACGCGTAGAGCTGACACCACTGACACGCGGAATAGAAGTTCAACAGCCGGTATCCGAAAGAATACCCGAAACCGCAGAGCCCCACAAAGATACGGTGACCAGTCAGACGAAGAGGCAACTCTGCCAGGTAGCGCAGAAACAGTCACCCTTGAGAGCGAAACCGAGACAATCATCCCAGGTGAACGAGATGGCGGAGCACAAAGCACCCCCGAAGCCGAAAGCCTAAGATACAATACACCAAGGACAGACTCAGCACACTCCGAAATCCATGTCGATCCGCCTGAATCACCCCCGTACCAGCCAAGCTCATCTGGGGGAACCGCCGCAATAACTATGAACGACATCCGCAACCTCCTCCGCTCTCACAAGAACGATATCGTTAACCAAGTAGTCCTCAGACTCCGCCCGGAAGAAACAAACCGGAACTCAAACCCAATCGCAAACTCTGCAACTCACAGGCCTTCAAGGCAACCAGCCGATGACAGTCAAACCGATCCTACCCTACAACGTATTAGAGACCTCGAAGACCAGATCAGCCAACTCCGCACAGGAAGAATCCAGCTTGGACCCCACAGCAGCCACAGAATAGGAGAATCCGGTACGTACCTTCCCACCCTACACACAACAGGCATGGAACAGGAGAGTGCACCTGGAATAGCAGAATCTGTGGAAGTACTATTCCCAGGAGTGGAACGCAACACCCTCGCCCAAATTATTGAGAATAGGTTCAAACCCACAAACATCTACCGCCTCCTCGCTAGCGAAAAGGAAAGGGCTGAGACTCAGAGAACCATCACAATCGGCGGGGTGGATTTCGAGCAGGCCGAACGTGACGGCAAGGAGAGCGAGTACCGGATGAGTGCTTTCTTCAAGGC
>Ga0307509_10011918_pt1 | contig 10450 bp, 7 predicted proteins | sample 10_EM_MG_FD_202245 | JGI IMG/M metagenome (GOLD analysis project Ga0307509, IMG submission 202245) | Populus trichocarpa ectomycorrhiza microbial communities from riparian zone in the Pacific Northwest, United States - 10_EM | ecosystem: Host-associated > Plants > Roots > Unclassified | place...
CACATGGAATCTCCTTGGATTTCTACCTTAATAAATTTAGTTTGAATCAAACTTAGAAAAACTGACGAGATTAGAAAGCACCAACACCATAGCTATTATAAGGCAAACCAAACACCAAGCAGCTTACTTTAGGTAGGGCGTATTAGGGGTGCTAATACCTTCCCTTTACGCAACCAGTCCCTTGCCTTAGAATCTCTGAAAGACCAGTTAGGTTTCCTAGTGACCATAATACTAGGTGGCGACTCCATTATTCAATAAAACCAAAAAGACCGCGAAATCAATCGAGGATCGTCGTGACGCCGCGCTCCGCTCGCGAGGGTGCGACATGAGTGAATGAGTAATGTAAAAATAAAAGTCAATCAGGATTCAAAAAGTTTTTTGAAAAGCCTATCTTCACCTCAATAAAGTCTTTCAATGATATGTTTCATTTATCTTTCTCATTACTTAAAAAAAGTGAACCATGAGATCAGGTTCAAGATATTATCATTACTGACTAGATAATTAGACATCCAACCTGAATCGTAATGACCCAATTACAAGAGCGAAGCTCTACCACCTAAGTTATATCCCCTCGAGCTAAGTGGAGCATGAATGAAGGAGTTAGATGCTTCTTTTATTCTTTTCTTTGGAAAATCTAGGTCATCCTGGACTTGAACCAGATAAAGAAAAGGTAAGACCTAAGGCAAGATCAAGTCAGCAAGATTTTCTGATAGCTCATTGACTTAGCTCGACCGAAGGAAAGATAGTAAGAATTTATAATCCTAGACATCAAAAAAAAAATTCTCAATATTTATAACTATAAAAAATGTTGCTAACTTTTTTTGGCATCAGAATTGTAAGAAAAATTGTCTCAAATGCTGGATGTAAGGGCCAAAATGGATGCTCAATTGTCAGAAAGGATCTTAAAATAGAAAAAAAATAAAGCATTTGGCTCGCTACACGACTGGCTAGCAAGAGAGAGGATTGACTATTAGAATGGACTAGTGGCATTTAATTAATAAGATAGTTACGGAAAGTAAAGCTATAACTGCAAAAGATGATTGTGCAATATGCAAGATAAAAGGCATGAATCAGATAAAAAGACGTTTAACTACTTACTCAACCCTTCAAAATTGGAATGAACCTTAACAATGAAAATATCATTTATGCCAATAATTATTGATCTCAACCAAGAATATTTTATCTATTTTCTCTTGTCATTTGGATAATAATGAAGCTAACAATGGTAGATATATAGAATTCTCCTTGATTAGCATAAATAAATAAAAATAGTTTAGCATAGAATGCTAGAAATATATTTAGAGATTTGAAGTGGATATACCAACTTCAACAATGAAGAGTTTTTTTTAGAGGAGAGGTATGTTTCTTTTGCATAAAATATCTTACAAATAAAAAATATTTTACATGTAAAATATTTTTTAATGGTGATGGTGAAGGAGGAGATAATGGTGAGGTGGTGGTGGTGGATGAAATAGTTTGATGATATTGTAAGTAGATTACTAATCGTAAAATATTTTATGAAACGTTATGAGTTGAAAATAGTTTTTAGCAAATGAATAACTAAGTTTGAAGGTTGAGTGTAAAATATTTTTCATTGATCAATTTTCCTATAAAATATTTTATGAGAAACAAAAACAGAAAAATATTTTTTGAAAACAAACACGGGAAAATCTAAAGAAAAATTTCATGAAAAATAATATTTTATACAAAATATATGGTTGCATTTATAGATCATACAGCTTAACAGATTACATAATGGACCTCACACCTAAGCCTAGATGTGATAAAGAATGAAATTAGACTCACAATACTAACCAATATAGAACCATGTACTACAACTTTTGAACATGCAAGGCATCAAAATGAGATTGTGTCCTCAAATGAGGAACACCTAGTTTCTAAACTAAGTTAGTCACCAAAATTTCAAATTTTCTATATATTTGTTTTCACCACCTCTTGAAACTATAAGATCTTTAGAATTTTACACCACTTAAGAGTTTTATTCTAGGCTATGATTATGATACAACAAGGATATTTAAATAATATATAATGAATGAATTGTGGATCATGCAATAAATTTTTGGTTTGAAGGCCCGCGCACCTAGGTTTTTCCTTTTTTAATCAATTCAATTTTTTTTGCCTTTTTTTTAATAATTCTTAAGTTTGTTTTTTAATTAATATACCTTTTTTGTGATTGTTTTTGGTTGATTTAGCCTTTCTTGAATAACGATTATTTTTAATTATAATTGGTGTGATTGATTTTTGAGGTTAGTATGATTTATTTATAATTTTTTATACATATTTCATATACATTAAATTTATTTTTATAAATTAAAAATGTTTATTTGTTTATAATATTTTGATCTTGTACAGCCTTACATAGTTTTTTTTCTTTATTTTGTTCATTAAACTTTATGTGTGTCGATTTCTATTACAAATTAATTTTAATAAACAAATTCATTAAACACAATTGGCTTAATGACTCGTGTTGCGCTATTAAATATTTTAATTTATATTTGTCTCTTAATTTTTCATGTTTTATTTTTTTTTGTCAATGTTTTTCTATCGAATTATTTCGATCTCATGACCTAAAACGCATGATAGACATATAATCTAGATATATCTTATATCCAAGTCACGAATTTTGTGTATTAACCCAGCTTTGTTCGAGGTAATATTTTTTAAATTTTGATTTTTGTTGTTGTTGCTTCGTTTTCCTATCATATTATCAAGTTAATCAAGATTTAACATGATTATTAAATTTCTCCTACTTCTTTAAAAAATAATTATCTCCTAAACTTTTTTTGTTAAAAAAATTTGGTTCAGCATATGGCGCCGCTTGTGCTACCGATCTAGTTTTCTTCTAAAATTGGTTAAGATAGTAATGACAATATTCATTCAATTTGAGATTTAAAGATCGAATCCATACTATTCTTTAATAAAATAGCATATCTACATTCGATTCCATTGATATCATTTATAATGAAATCATAAGTTTTTAGCATCCATAAAATAGGTGTATTTAGAATCACGGTTTGCACGCGTTCCTAAAAATTTTTATTATAGATTTTATTAGGAGTGTTCAAAAAAACCGAGTAACTGAAAAAACCGAACTAAGATGGAAAACCGATTTTTAAAACCAGAAATCTTTCCGGTTCGGTTCGATTTCGGTTTTACCACCGAAACCGGTGAACCAAACCGGTCCACCCATAAAATAAAGTTAAAAACGACCTAGTATAAATAATACAGTAAACCTAAACCTAAATGTAAATGACATTACATGTGAAGCCGCCGCCCACACCAGACTAGAGAGTCTTATCGCCTTCTTCCTTTCCCCTTCAATTTTCATCCTCTCTACCTCTTGCCCCTTGCATCTGTCTCTTCTGTCTTCTCTAGCCGATCAATAAGTAAATAACCCACATCTCTGCATCCATGTAGTATACTTGCAGCCGAAAAAAAAACCCGAACAAAACCCCTTGGCGTCTCTCTTCACTTGCAGCAGAAAGAGAGGGCTCCTCCATTAGAGAAAAGACAACAAGGTAAAGTTTATTGTTTATCCATGTGTTAATTCTGAACTTCGTGTGCTTATAAGTTATACTTGTAACATTTGTTCCATTAGAGATCTCTGACCTTTGCTTCTTCTTTTTCTATCCTCTTGCAGCTAGGGTTTTTACATCTTTCTTCAGGTTCGCCCCCTATCCCCAGCCCTCTCTCCTTTCTGTTGATTTGTGTTGATATTGAGTTCTTGATTGCTTTGTTTAGCATTGTTAACTTTAATATGTATCGATTTATCTTGATTGCTTTGATATGTGTTATCGGGTTTTTTTAACTGTATTATCAGCTATCAATCTGTTTTATCTTGATTGCTTTGTTTAGCTATCAATCTGTTTTCTGTTGTATTAATTCTGGCAGTAAGTTCATTCTGTTTTATTCTGGCAGTAAGTTCATTTTATTCATGTATGATGTGTTAAATGTTAATTGTTATATTTGTTCATTGTTCAATAATAAGTTCAAGTGAAAACATGGTTGTCGGGTGAATCTGTTGTATCAAAATTGATTTGAACAGTGTTCATAGCTTTATTCTGGCAGTAATAAGTTTATTCTGTTTTATCTTGATTGATTTTCATGTATGATCTGTTATAAATCATTGGTCCATTATAGTGTACACCTTGTTTGAGATGGTTAATCAAGATAATTGGTTCATTATGTTAATTGGTCCATTACAGTGTAAACCATTCATGTATAATCTGTTATAAACCATTGGTTCATTTTGCCTAGTCAGAATGTTAGGTTCATTTTGTTAATTGGCCCATTACAGTATGCAGGTTTTTTAGAATAGAAAGGTGACAGATGCCTTTTTGCAATTATATGAACCTAACATGATGCTCAACTTCTGCTTGATTCTCAATTGTAGTAAGATGTTGATTCATGTTGTTGTTTTCTTAATTTCAAATGAATAATGGGGAAGATTCTACATCAAATGAGTCAAATCCTTCAAGTTCGGAATCAAATTCTTTGCCTATTCAAATAAGTCAAATCCAAATTCATATCCAGATTTTAATTCATATTAAAAGTCCACCAATTCATATTAAAACTTAAATGTCAGCCAAGCTGTGAATAGCCGAGTATTGTAAATTTTTAAAAGCTGAACATCAGGTTGCTGTAAATTTTAAAGCTCAATTTAATGTAAGGCTAAGCCAATTTAAAAAAAAAAAAAAAACCATATATGATGGGATTAAGTTTCCCGGTTTTTTCCCAAAAAAACCGGATTTAACCGAACTGGACCGGTTCAGTTTGAACCGGTTTCCAGTCCGGTTCGATTAATATTTTACAAAAATACTGTAATTCGGTTCGGTTGGTTTTTTTAGTCTAAACCGAACCGAACCGAACCGTGAACACCCCTAGATTTTATCCTTTAACTTTTAATTATCGTTTGGAACTATGTTTTCTAATTTAACTACATTAGTTATTAATATTAGGGGTGATCATTTTCAGTTCGATTCGGTTTTTATCAAAAAAAAGTAACCAAACCAAAAAAAAAATTAAAAAAAAAACTGAAACCGGTTTCGGTTCGGTTCGGTTTTTTAGGACAAAAACCGGTTCAAACTGGTTTAGCTCGGTTTTTCAGTTTGGCTCGGTTTTTTTCCGGTTTGGGTTCAGTTCGGTTCGGTTTTTTTTTGTTTCAGGCTTATAAAATCGAAACCGAACCGAACCGGTCGGTTTTTTTAAAATTTTAATCGGTTTTTTTTCACGGTTCAGTTTTTTCGATTATTGTTTTCCGGTTTTCTTGGTTTTTCAGGTTTTTTCTTACCCCTAATTAATATCAATCAATTAGTTATTCATTGGATAAAAATCTTGGAAAAAAAAGAAGAATTTTTTCGGTTTATTTTCTATAATTTCACGTTATTTTTTAGTCAACACATGATATGTAAACTAAACAAAAAGGCAACAAAAGCATAGGTTAAAAGAAGAAATTCCGTATAAAATTCTATAAAAAACAACAATCATATAAAATAAAAAAGAAAAGCAAGAGTTTATTGACAAAATGCATCGTTTACCTTGACCTGTTTTCTAATATTCTATTTAATAGTGTGAGAAAGATTATTTTTTATTTAAAATTATAATAAAATATTTTTTTTACAAATAATTAAAAAATATCAAATAAAATTATATTTAAAATAAATGTTTTTTCAAAAACACCATTAAAAAAAAAAAAGCACACAGCGTATGATTTATGATTTGTAATTCCAAGAAACTAACCCCACCATTATTCACCTACTCTCACACACCTCTTTAATACCAAATTAATTACTATTTAAATATAACATAAAATTCAATCTTTCCTTCCATTCCTTTTTAGTTCTTTTCTATTCTCTCTTGAAAACACCGAAAAGAAACGCATTGCCATTGCAATCTCAATTTCATTCCCTCTATCCCTGTTTGTCTCTCTAGGGCTATTTTTTTATGATTCCGAAATTAAAACCCAGAATTCAAAATCTAAAATTTCTTTGAAATTCCAACCCAGCTCAAATCTTTCTTCAAACCCCATGATTTTTTTGCCCCGGATCAAAATGGGTTCAATTCAAAACGATGACATCACAAGCTAATAAACGTCAAAATTATTCCACCAAAAACCCACAAATTTTCATTTTTTTTTCTTTTTTGGTAATTTAGATTTATGGCATCAGCAAGGAATCTAGTAGTTGAAATAGCAGCAGGAAACGAGAGAGGGAAGGTGTTAACGATGAGAGATGAAGAGAAAGCTAAAGAGGACGATTCACCCTCTGCTAAAAGGTCGAAATTTGAGAGATTTCCATTGACAAGATGGGAATTAGCTGCTGCTCTTGGGGTCTTTTTAGTCTTTTCAACTGGTTTGTTTTGTATCTACTTGACAATGCCTGCTGCTGATTATGGCAAGCTCAAGTTGCCTCGTTCTATTTCAGATCTTCGCTTGCTCAAGTATGCCGCCCTCTTTTTCTACTTTTTTAATTTCAATTTTCTGGGTTCTTTTTTTAATGCTCAAATTTTGATGGGTTTTAATTTGTTTGGTTTTTGGGTTATTGGGTAGCGTGTATGGATAGATTATTTGAAATGGCTTAGGATGTTTTCGGGTTCTATTGATTGGTGTTTGTGAATCATAAGGATTTGATGCTAAAAAGTCAGCTAAATATTGATGGAAGCAGTTTTCCTAATTAAAATACCTTGGCTTTGTTGGTTAATTTATTGAGGTACGGGGGTTGTTGAATTCTGGAAGTTGTTTCTAAGTGTAAGGAGATGTTGCATTGATAGATTTAATTTGCTTCTTCATGTGTAATTGTTATCAAGCTTGAAAACCTAAAAGTGAAAGGGTTTTGATGTTTGTTTGTGGTGAAACTCAGAAATGGGATTTAAGTTCTTTCATGCTAGATTACGGTTGTGAGCATTGGAATGGGATGAACATTCTTTGTTCAAGAGATTGATGAAAATTTTATGGCAGATTAAGTGTTTTTGTAGATTATTTGACTTTGTCTCAGAAATGGAGCGGCGAGTTAGATTATCAATTTCAGCCTTATTAGTCTATATAAATTGCTTAGATTTGTAATGTACAATCTGTGTATGTGTTGGTTTTGATCTTCTAATTGTTTGCCATGCATGTTTGGAAGTCAGTTCCTCGTGCTAAGTTGTGTTAAAAACCAAAATGAACTGTTTAGTGGCTAAGCATTCCTGTCAATTACTTTCTATATATCCTTATTCTGACTGTGTAATATTTTCACTAAATACATTGCTCTTTATTTGCTTCAGAGACAATCTTGCAACATATGTGAGTGAATATCCAGCACAGTTCATTCTGGGCTACTGCTCTACTTATATCTTCATGCAGACCTTCATGATTCCTGGAACAATTTTCATGTCATTACTAGCTGGAGCTCTTTTTGGCATTGTTAGGGGACTATTTTTAGTTGTCTTCAATGCCACAGCTGGAGCGTCTTCCTGCTTTTTCTTGTCTAAGTTGATTGGCAGGCCTCTAGTTAATTGGTTGTGGCCTGAAAAAATGAGATTTTTTCAGTCAGAGGTACTATTCTTATAATGTGTTGGGAAATAACAATCTTACTACAATCTTCATATGTTTGTTTTTCATTATATTCCACATTTCTGTAATACCTTTAACTCTTTTGAAATTCAGATTGCTAAGCGAAAGGAAAAACTGCTGAATTACATGCTCTTCTTGAGAGTAACTCCAACGTTGCCCAATCTTTTTATCAATTTGGCATCTCCAATAGTGGACATACCATTTCATATTTTCTTTTTGGCTACTTTACTAGGTCTTATTCCTGCTTCCTATATCACTGTCAAGGTAAGTTTGTCTACTTATTCCCTGGTTAATCAAACTAAGGTGGCTTATTTTGTGGTTTCTTTTTGAAGTCTGTGACTTATTCATGTTCTTGCTTTAGTGATTGCTTGCCCTTCCAAACATTTGTGTTGCTTGTTTTCAGATCATTTCTGGAATATTATATTTGAACTGTGACATATATTCATCAATATTGCACCGTTTGGTAATTTGCAAGGAACCTTTTGCTACATATCATCATTAGTTCACATTGTAGAAATTTGGATAAATAGTGATCACATGGTGGTGGAAAAAAGTTATTTGTATAGGGCCTACTAGCAACGTTCATGAAAATGATGCTGATAAAATTGTTATTTGGATAATTAGCATCATCTTGCTAATCATGTTGCTTCTCTTTCCCAACATCAGGCTGGCCTTGCTCTAGGGGATCTCAAGTCAGTTAAGGATCTATATGATTTCAAAACTTTGTCTGTGCTCTTCCTTATTGGATCCATTTCCATATTTCCTACCCTTTTAAAGAGAAAGCGGATATATGAGTGAAGGTTGTATTGGCGAGGCTCTCCCACCAAAGGTGGCTTAATAGAGATCTCTTGACTGTTTGCTTAGAGGATCTGAAAAATGCTGGGCGGCACCCTTCTTTTTGCCACAAAACACAGCAGGACACCTGCTTCGCATGTGATACACATGGATTGATTAATTCTCCCCTATGACAAAGATAAAGATACAGAAGTACATGTTTCTTCTTTATAATTTTTTTTTTTTTCATGTAATGTTGATTCAATGATCTCCCAATATGGATTATGTATACAGTTGGTAGCCAGCAATGTTCTATGAAGGTGTTGTAATCCTTCATGATCTTTGAAAGATTAATGCGAGGTTGTATTGCTGTTGATTGTAACAACTAACTAAGGTAGCATTGACAGATTAATGGCTTTCTGGTTTTGCTTATTCATTAATCAGCAGAAGACTGAGCAGAAACACAAGCACTGGTCATGAAATGCATGCTAGCAATGTTGAATGGCAAATGTTATGAATGCAACAACTCGTGTAAGAACCGGACATAATTCAGTCAGTTTTACCTGAGGGATGCAGCAAGTCAGGAACAGGCTGCAGGACTTTGCAAAGTCCTTGTTCCAGTCACCTGGCTCAGGTTTCTGAAAACTGAAAAGCATTCGAGACCTCTCCTCCCGATGGTAATTTTCAGGTTGTAAATATGATGGAAGACTTGTCACGTTAAGAGAAGCATATTGATTCCTCGTGATTCGCGAAGGATTGAAAACATTAAAAAAAAAATTCTCCTTTGATTCGACCAGAAAACAGGTATCTCTGAAAGCAGATCCGGAAAAAAAAAAAAAAAGGGAGAACGTCATGTGATAATGTTCCTGCCATCTGTAATATTGGAAAAATGAACAGGACTTCAATTTCAATCCACTACTGTCAGTAAGCAGTGTTTCGTCTTATTTGATTAGCAATCCTGCACACATTAGAGAAGTCGAGGGTCATAATGGGAGAATGGAGCTTCACATTCACCATTACCAAGAGAATGAATAAAGAAAAGAATTGCAGAGAGAACGAGAAGAAAAGAAACAAAAGGAAGCATTTTAAAAAAAAAAAAACAAACATTAGACTGTAGAAGGTTCTTTCTATCAAAGTAGACGCAAGAACAAAAGAAGTCTTCTTTCATTTAAATTCCAATCAAGGCTCGTCAAATCTATAGAGGCCATGCCCTTGTCTCATCTCCATGTAACGGTAAGAGCTAAGACAACCGAAAGCAAGCAGAGTTTAGATCAGCCACTTCGCCCAAAAATTCATAAGAGCTGGCCATTTTACGACTTTCGCATCAGTTGCAATGGAAACGCCAGTTTGACCGTGTAACATGAGTTATTGACGTGTTTTTAAAAGTTTTAAATTTATTTTTATTTTTTATAATAAATTTATTTTTATATTTTCAGATATTTTAATATATTAATACCAAAAATAATTTTTAAAAAATAAAAAAAATTTATTTTAATACATTTCTAAATAAAAAAAACTCTTTAAACCACCACCATTACTATAATTCAAAAAATCAATGATCAAGAAATAAGCTGAGGAAAATAGGGTTCTACCTAAAAGACTTGCATAATTCGAGTAGAAAATGAAATTATGAAAGTCTTTGCCCATTAAATCACATGAAAATAAACAATCATCGGCAGTTTGCTATCAAGCATGTATACACGAAAGATCAGCTTGGCAGTTTTTTAAGCATCAGGAGTTATAGCAAAATAAAAGACTTAATTTTCCATGTGGATGAATTCACACGTGATTCTTTTTTATTTTTTAATTAACGTGGGTGTTTGAAACAGCTTGCACTTATTTCGATTAATTTCACGGGCTCTAAAATTAACTATCATGTAAGACTCCAGTGATCCTGAAAGAACTTGAACTCGTGATCATTGGAGAATAAACCTAAAACCTAACCAGTTAAGCTACCCTTTATGGTTAATTCACACGTGATTCTTAGTAGTTAGCAAAGTTAGTTAGTAGTTGGCTGTTAATAACGGTAACCTAGTTAGAAATGGAAGGCTAGGAGTGTATAAATTCTTCTGTATCAATACCTTGGAAGATATTAAAGAAGCTTAC
>Ga0307509_10011919_pt1 | contig 10450 bp, 17 predicted proteins | sample 10_EM_MG_FD_202245 | JGI IMG/M metagenome (GOLD analysis project Ga0307509, IMG submission 202245) | Populus trichocarpa ectomycorrhiza microbial communities from riparian zone in the Pacific Northwest, United States - 10_EM | ecosystem: Host-associated > Plants > Roots > Unclassified | place...
TGCTTGGATGAGAGGACCGACTTGACTGTGTACCAATTCTCCCGAGATAGAATAACAAAAGCCGGAGTAAATTTGGGGATCTCAAGTAAGAAAGAAACGGGGCGCCATTTACGCCTTCGCAAAGCAAATTACATAGCGTCTATATGTCCAAGGCAACACCTTAGGTTACCAAGATTATAATCTGGAAAAGTTACCGGAAGGGGTCAGGATAGCATCCTCGAAGGACGAATTGAGGAACAACATACCCAATGACTTTCATTAGTATAAACCCAATAGTGGAGACCACCTGAAGGTTCCGCATTAAGTGCTATTGGCAGTCAATAGAAATCCAAAACATACCAGGGTGGCAATGATACTGGCCGGAACTCCGTTCTTCAAGAAGTCAACATTGTTCAGATAGAGTTCACCGAGCTCGTCTTCTTGGGTGGCTCTAGGTTACGAAAAATAAAAGGGGAAATGGTTCGAACGTCAGAAAACAATCTGATCGAATAGAACCTAAGATACAATATGAGCTCAACTGACGCTGTTTGATTTGGGAAACCAGAAACGGGCATCCCCATCCCAGCGGAACAGATCAGCGCCGTGATAAAGATAAGTAGGTTCTTGGGCTGCCCTGGCAAATTCTGACCGACGGCCTGCGCGATGGGGACCAGCAGAACACTAGCTATCGTATGGCTGATGAAAGTTGAAACGATCTAGGTACGTTGTCCGATCGTCTCATCAGCCCAAAGGTCAAAAACCACCGTTCAACGGGAGCGACTTACCAGAACTATGGGTGACAGGATCATCACAACGGAATAAAGCGAGAAGCCGTCGACGAGTTCCCGGATAGCGCCATCGAGAACTTCGAGTAAGCCACTCGACATGACCCCTTTGCCTAAAGCAATGCCTCCCATAGCCAAGAATACGATCGTCCACATGAAACGTTCAAAGTCGTCCTTTCCCCAGATCACGAATGAGTCTCCGAAACGCATAGGAGATAAATGCCAGGAGGCTTAAGTTACTCACCTTTTTCAAAACATTTGTGGAAAAAAATAAAACAACAGGTATAAGGGCAATAACACCCATATCACCAACGAATTCCTGAATCGTATGTTCGATGCACCACAAGCCGATGGTGAAGAGGCACACGAAGATCACCCAATATTGCTTGATGGTGAAGGGTTCCTTCGTTGGACGAATAGCCTTGATCTCGATGTCCCCTTCTCCATCCGGCGATCGGGCAGGCTGGTAAGAGACGAGAAGGAGCCACCAAATCAAGATGATAGAGACGGCAGAGACTGGTAATGCTACGGCAAACCATGAGGCCCAATCGATCTTAGGGTCCATGGCCTCGAGAGCAATAAGATTTTGCGGCGACGATATTGGGGAGCTTTGTCCTCCAATATTGGCCGCTAAGGCAATGGCGAGCTAAACATTGAACAAAAAATTATTTTGTTACTTTACTTTGCCCTCGACGACCACTTACAATGAGACAGGGGCCGAAGGCCGATTTTGGCGGAAGAGTACGTAGGATGGGCTGAAAAAAGCATACTCAGCCAAGCAGACGTGAGTTAGGTGATGACCATTAAAATGGTCAGGCAAGTCCGTGAAATGGGTAACCTTATCCACATGCTTGCAAAACAGGATACTCCCATGAACGTAAGGAGGACGGTACTTGGACGGGTTCCGGCGAGGCTGAGGATGCGAGTAATCAACACGCGATCGATATTCGTTTTGCTGAGAGCCGATGAAATCGTGAAACCACCGATGAGCAACATAATTGTAGGTGAAAACATAATGGAGAAAACATATCTGAAACAGATGTTAGTCGCCAAAATACAACGAAGATTTTTAGAAAAACGTGCTTCGTTGCCTCAGGCGGGGTCATCTGGACACCATCGGTGTCACGAATAACGCGGAACATGACCAGGAGCAAAGGGACAAACATAGACGTGATAAATAATGGAATAGCCTATACCGACGAGTTGATGGGTTTCGATTCGGTGAACAAGAAAAAACTCGCCTCTGTCGCCCAAAGAACAGTGCAAAATGATAAAATGGCAAAGCAACGATTGGCTTCTTGACCAGGGACAACTTGGATGTTTAACAGCAGAATAAAAATAGCAACAGCGACGACCTTGAAGATTCGTCTCCTTGTGATTGTGAATATGCCGATTGGGGTAGGGATATCCACGATGGTGGGCTCAGGTTCATGAATTAACGTTGCCCCAGCAGTATCTTCCATGTCGCCCTCACCGCGACGCTCGCGACCGATCATCTGCCGCCAGACAGTATCACGCTCCCAGGCAATGTTCTCGCGCTGATGCAAACGAAGTTGCTGAAGTGCAGTCGCCTTGTCCCCGCGAGCGACGCATTTGGTGTACAATTCCACAAGACTATTTATCGAGTTGTTGATTTTATCCTTCGCAGCTTGGGTAAAAGGCAGTGACACCTCGACAACGGTGTGCATGTATCGGTCTTTCAACTCGGAGTCAGTGACCTTGTCATACCTGCAGAAAAGAGTGGTTGTTCGTTAATTGATGCCAGTGAAGAGAATGGGTATCGGCTTACTTCTTAGTAATTTTGCGGAAACCCGAGTAGTTAATTTCCACGTAGGACTTGAGGTTAGTAAATGAGACATATAGGTTCGTGATTCTCCGCTTGAATAGCAGCCGAGTGTCGTAGGCATAACTGGAATCTGCCGTCCAAATGGTGGGTTCGACAACCGATGGTGACGAAATGATGCTGTCCCTCAGATTGTTAAATGTAGTGCTGAGCTTCCCTAATGTGCCTCGGGAGACTTTACTGGGCCCCAAAGACGCGAAGCTTGCTTCGAGATCACGAGGCTCATCAGCGGAAGATATGCTTCGGCGGTGTAGGGCAGGGGATAGGTCCCTTGAAGTAGACGCAGTGACTAGATTAGGCTCATGATCAACATCAAGAGCAGAAGCAGTCAACTTTGGGACGAACGTGTGTTTCTGCGAACCCGACCTGCAGAACTGGACTTTCTGGGACGACTCAGAGACCGTCGGCTGGCACTCGGACTCCTAGGGGATGCAACGCTGTCGTCATCTTCTTCGTCGTCGTCCTCAGTGTAGTCCTCGTAATGACCGCCTCCACCAAGCCCTAAATCGTCCATTTTCAGCACATCCTTCTCCAACTCCTCCAACTCTTCCAAAAGCTCCTTCTCCTTGTATTCGTAGAACGCGACAATTTTTTTCACCTCTCGGTCGAGGAGTGGGATAAAGATGGCGTCAGTTCCAGTGCCATGCTGTTCTACGAGCAGTGTACTTCTTTCGTTAGATTCGAGGTCCACAATATGATGGTACTCGCTCCTTTGCTGCTGTTTTTCGAGTTGGTATATATACTTCTTGAGGACGTCGTACCTTCACGCGAGTCAGTTTTTGGTGTCGTTTAGGTGAATGAAAAGTGCTCACGAGATATATTCATCCCACCAATCGGAAACAGCGTTAAATTTGAGCGAGGAACTGAAAACTTTTGAGTTTTATGACTGTAAAAAGACCACCGAACGTACCTGAATCTCATGACGAAAGCCGCTGGGACAAGAAACGCCGATTTCTGACGAAATAGCGGTCGAAGGGGAATAGACTCCACGGTTGCTGATGGCTAAGGCAGAAGACGTGTATCCATCCAGGTATACAGACGTTCTAAGTGTCGGCACTGAACCAACAGGAAACTGGCAGCTCTTTCCTTATTCGATGTCTGTGGTCAAATTCTGCCCACGATCACACAATATTCTAACGGATGCATTATCTCCAGAATTGCTTCGTATTTATATGCAATATATATATATATATATATTCCTGTCCATGCCGCGAAGCTTTCAAGTCGAAGAGGTAAATCTTGAGATTTTGATTTTGCACGTTGGAGGCTCATGTACAACTCATGGAAGTAATTCCCCTCTTTCTGTTAATAAATAATTTCCACATCTGCCAAACTGGTTTTAGATGACTCAGACAGCTACATCGAAGATATTGCCCGTCCTCACATATGAATCAAAAACCCATTGAAAATTTCTTTTTAATTTCCAGGAGACACGCCCCGATATCCACCCCACAGGGACATCCAAACACATTACCGTAAGGCGATCGTCATGCTCAAGCCGCGATAAAATTGGGATGATTCGCGACATATACTCGAACTGGCCATGTCATATTAATCAGAACCCCAAGCCCAAGCCTAGTGTGAACATAAGCGCAGAGTCAAGTTGATGACTTTGATTTCTCCCAATCCAAGGTGTGTACAGCAGCCCGATATTCTAATTGCTCCTGCCTTCCAAATCGAACCACCGAAGGTTTTTCACAACGGGAGAAGGGTGGAATTTCAGGAAGGGAAAAATCCAAACCTTCGAGGTTGGTGTGGAGGGTCTCTAAGGACAGGCGCAAAAATAACTTTCCATAGAGGCCCGAGCCTAACCGGGGACGAGATCCTAAAGTGTTTTAGCGTCCGGCATGAGATTCCACTCGTTTGCAACTGATCCGTGGTGTAACCCTCGACCGTGAAATCTCCATTGACAAGTGTTTCGCGCCAAGGCCATGGAACAGTTCACCAATGGTAGGGGTTAAGGAAAGATGTGTAACACTCCGATAGGGTTCTTGGTGGCACAACAGGCGATGGAAAGCCGAGATTTTCACTACGGGCATCTTCACTTTTGACTTTGTAAATCCGAAAACGCCTGAATCGGGATGTCCAGACCCAGGCCGCTTGAGTGGAGCATTACTTCTTTGAGTGAGGGGGGCAAGTCAGAGAATGGAATGGAACGTGATACCGGGAAGTATGCAAGTCTTCATACCATTCAAATCGTCGCAAGTTTCGGCATTTGATGAGAACCGGATGATTGACGCAGGGATCCATACTGTTGGGATTAAAAAAAGGGATAAACTCATTAAATTAAACTAGCCCACGGAATGTCCAAGTTGTGGTCCAGGAGGGATAGTGTGTTAGGGGGATTGACATTGTATTCAACTGGGTGAGATGTATGGTGGGATCCCTGAGGCCAGTGTCAATCAGTGCGATATACGAAAGAGAAGCGCGTTGGAGAATCATTCGTTCTTCTAATAAAACATGGTGAGTGTCCTCGATGGAAAGTGGGAAATCGAGGTAAAGCGTCAATTGGGATCATGGAATACCGTCCCGGAGATTCGGCCACGGAAAACAAATTTTCGAAGGTATGGAATTTCCTATTCCCAGTGATTTGATTTCCATAAGAACTGACGAAGGGAAATAAGAGAAGGATCTGATGTGCCCAAGTGTTGATTGGCTGACCTTTGAGATAGGGTGACCAAGTCGATCTCAACGTGAGCACGGTGGCATTTGAGCAACGGTGAAGACCTTGACGAGATCACGGTCAAAGCAATGACCCTCGTCAGGATCGCCAAAGAAAGCGCCCGTTGGGGCGTATTGCATGAATATCTGAGAGACAATTTCAGGGGGGAATTTGTGACGAGGTGATCATGATTCCGGTTCATAGCCGTACGGAGTGCGCGACGCTTGGTTTTTATCTTCTCAATCAAATCTTCCAGTCCTTTCATCTCTTTCTCGAGCTCCATGTCTTCGGTGCACGCCCCACAACTCGAAGGACTGAAAATAACATAATCGACAGTTCGTTGTCGGTTCAAACATCCTGAAACCAACTACACAGCGTTATGTCTCCTTCTGAAATATGTATAGTCATGGAGGATAGTGAAATATCAAACAGTCGACGGGAAGCGATAGGAGACCGCCAGACAAGTGTGTCGGTAGCTGCTCTCCAAGAACCCCACGAACATTGAGCAAGGTTTTGACGGTTGTGTTGGAATATATGTAGCGGATCACCTCTACAAGGGCACCGATAGGAAGGCAATCGTGCATGGAACCATGAAGGGAGGGCTGAGCTCCAGAGGTCTGCATTGCCCAAATAGGAAGTATCGGAGGCTGGAAAGTCAAGTATCTATAGGTCCAGTGGCGAAAGACGCTCCGTTGGCGAAGGACTACGAGTGCTTCTTAACAGCAACGACCTTTCCTCAGCAGGAAGAGTACGTAGATGAGATTGACGACGCATCCTGCGTAACGACGGTGGGGTTCCTTGAGTCTGCAGTTACTGATAAGGCACTGGCAAGGCTGGTGAATGTTCCGCTCACAAAAAACTGTCGTTCCATTAGAGCAGGGAAGTACAATCTTGCAAAAGCAATCCAGCCAATCGTGTAGCAACGTGTTTCTGTGAAGCATGACGTTTTATCCTAGGACGAACCGCTAACTTGTTGATTTAACGGGGGTTCCAAAGCGGACGGGAGCGCCCATTATATTTCGAAACGGTTGCTGCATTTTTTTTTGGATTCTTCACTGTGACACTGCAATTAAGAGTGCAGCAGCGGGCTGCGGGCAGACGACACGGTAGTTTGTGGGCTTCATGGCATAAGCTGGTTGCTGTTTGGGTACCGGCGGCCGGGTGTTTAGTAATGGACCGCTCAATCCCAGGAAACCACGCCGACCAGCAGAGAAGGGTATTCGAAATTGCAATCAAATTAAAGTTGAATAGCTGAAACAAAAAAGAAGTCGTTAATAAATTGAACAAAAAAAAACCTAGCAACCGTTCCCAAACAACTGCTGCATATACCTCTCCTAAATGTTCAGATACCCAAATGCTCACGGTTTCGTCCACCCGAAAGCACAACTCGTCGATTGTAATGTTGCAAACTGAGTCTCCTGTAAGCGTAGTAGATACTAGATAGATGTCAAGTCGTTAACAATCGTAACATGCCCAACATAGCCACCATCAGCCACGGTCCCGTGATGAAGGAAGGCCCTTGCACACATTACAATGGCTGAGAATCCACCCCCCGCATTTTGTCTCTAACTCAAAATTACGGGCGCTGCAATTTCCACTGTTTTCTCATGCGGCGGTCGGATCCACAACCGTGGCGGTAACTTGGAAGCCTGGGCAACGGAACCCGGATATTCTCCGTCACTCTGTGGAATATGGTATAAAATCCTGAGTGTCGACAATGGAAACTGCACCAGTTCACGATATTCCTATTTCAACGGCAATGGTCTTCAAATCAGCACTTCTAACTCTCTCCTTTGGAGGTGCTATCGCCTTGGGTCAACTCGTCGGTACATACCAGACCGAAACACATCCAAAACTTCCCTTCCAGCGTTGTACCAAATACGGTGGATGTACCAACGTCGGTGACGGCCAGATCGTGCTTGACGCGAACTGGCGGTGGACCCATCACAAAGACAGTTCCACCAATTGCTACACCGGAAACACCTGGGACACCTCCGTTTGCCCCGACGGCAAGACCTGCGCTGCGAACTGCGCCCTCGACGGCGCGGATTACTCTGGTAACTATGGTATCAGCGTCGCAGGCAATGCGCTCACTCTCAAATTCGTGACAAACAACTCCAACGGGAAGAACGTTGGGTCCCGTGTTTACCTCATGAACAGCGATAGCGAGTATGAGCTTTTCAAGGTCCTCAACCAGGAGTTTACTTTCGACGTCGATGTCTCCAACCTTCCTTGTGGTGTTAACGGCGCCCTGTACTTCTCTGAGATGGATGCCGATGGTGGTCTCGCCAAATTCCCAAGCAACAAAGCTGGTGCGAAGTATGGAACTGGTTATTGCGATGCTCAGTGTCCCAAGGATATTAAATTCATCAACGGCGAGGTATGGTCCTGCTTTCGCTTCACTTCAACCTTCTAATCGTTTCGTTTTTATCGTATTTTAGGCCAATGTTGAAGGCTGGGCTCCTTCTGCAACTAATTCCAACACCGGAGCAGGCAATTACGGAAGCTGCTGCAGCGAAATGGACATTTGGGAAGCCAACAGCATCTCCACTGCCTACACCGCTCATCCCTGTACCGTCCAAGGTCAATACCGATGCAGCGGCTCTGAATGCAACACTCCCACCGACCGCTACAACGGTGTCTGCGACCCCGACGGCTGCGACTTCAACTCCTACCGTATGGGCAATAAAACTTTTTTTGGTCCAGGGCTCACAGTCGACTCCACGAAGAAGATAACAGTCGTCACCCAATTCCTCACCTCCGATAACACGACCAGCGGGAGCCTCACTGGGATCCGCCGTCTTTACGTCCAGGACGGTAAAGTTATCCAGAACTCTAAAGTCAACATTCCCGGCATGTCCGCGTTCGACTCTATCACGGGGCAATTCTGCACAAGCGAGAAGACTGCGTTCGGGGCTACCGATAGCTTCACGTCCAAGGGTGGGATGGAGGGGATGGAGGCTGCATTGAGGAAAGGGATGGTGTTGGCGCTTAGTATTTGGGACGACCAACAGTCGCAAATGCTCTGGCTAGACTCGACTTACCCCGTCGACTCTACCGCTGTGGGCGCTGCTCGCGGGAGCTGTGCTACGACATCTGGTGTTCCCAAAGATGTTGAGGCGAACAGTCCGAACGCTTCAGTTACGTACTCGAACATCAAGATTGGAGATATCGGGTCGACATATGGGACGACTACCTCGACTAAGTGCGCTAGGCACCTACATCACTAGAACTACTTCGATCTCCTTTCACTTTATCCGGCCTAGTAAGTGGGCCTACTGTTTAATTTTTTGTCTTCCAGATCGCAGCAGACACACATGCACTTTCCCAAACGCCTATTAACACTTTGTAGTCAGCCCTGGAGCGCTGGTAGATTAGAATTTTTTCTTGTATACCCATGATACCTCTCGTCCGCCCTGGTAGATTAGAGGTTTTTCTTTATACCCCAATGCGTATGATAGATATTTGTTGCGCAAATTTATTCCATTTCGCTCATTTCATTCAATGAACCTGCGAACGAATTTTCCATACCACTTTCCATGTAGTTCTGCACTTGTACCCTTGTGAATGCTGGGTTCAATACCAAAAAAAAAGTTTCTCACAGGTGAGATCATACCAATGATCGGTGACATCATAACCACTCACTTTTCCCAGGCCGAAAAATGGTACTGACCAATTACTGGCTCATTATTTGGAATACATCGCAGATCGGCTGGGCATGGCAAAATATCCAACTTTGTTTCCCCACGTCTTCAGTGCGGGTCCAGATAACGAGTAGTATTCCCATCAAATGTCGACAGGAGATATAAATCTGCCAACACATACATAGCCCTGATGTCACTCTTGCCTAAGTAGTTCAGCCTGCCAGCTGCGTTACTCCCTTCCGACTGATCTCTTGCTCGATCTCTCGATATCTGAATTCCGGTCCTGTAGACGGTACGTCCGTTTTCGTTTTTCATTCTGTTGATTTGACTGGACGAACCAAGGACGAACCAGTGTTGCAAGAGAAAACTTGGGTTGGACTAGTGCAATCGAGATTTAGGGGCTGGACGACTTGTGCCATTTGGATTGTTTTTTAGGTTCTTGATTCCAAGGTGTTTTGCATTCAAATTGCAAGATTTGCAGCGTATAATTCTATATTGCATCATCTTCGATTGGCAGAGTTCTGGTTAGACGATCGTTATAGATTGGTGGAACAGACCCTGCGCATTACTTCGCTGGATCCGTCTGCACAACATATGTTCACCAACACCATGCCTCCGTCGTTCGCATCGATATCGACATCAAACCAGATTGCAAACGGCTCAATGCCATCATCCGGTTCTTCCACTCCAACACCTATCCCCGTAATCCCGACAACCATCGACGCCCACCGCGTGCTACTTCTACTCGACATCCAAGTCGCCATGCTCGCCGCCCCCCCTATCGGCGTCCCCGCTTCCTCCATCGTACGCACTCACCTCGCGCAAATCCTCTCCCACGCGCGCTCCGCCCATCCCCAGCCCCTTATCGTGCATGTACGGAACAACGGTGACGCCGGCGAGCCAGACGAGCCTCATTCCTCCGGGTGGGAGCTTATCTTCCCTCCACTCCTGGGTGAGATCACCATCGACAAGCGAAAGAACAACGCGTTCGCTGGGACATCGCTGGCTAATATCATCGCCCCCAGCGCGGAGATCGTGGTGGCGGGGTTTCAGACGGATTATAGTATACGCGCGACCTGTAGTGCGGCGTTAGGGAGGGGGAATGAGGTCATTTTGATAAAAGGTGCGCATGGCACATATGATCGGATTGAGGTGTTGCATGGGGGTGGCATCACTCCGGCATGGAGGATAGAGGCAGAGATAGAGGCAGAGCTGGAGGAGGCGGGTGTACATTTGCTAGAGATGAAAGATTTACCTGGCATTTTCATGGATCGGTAGTACATTTTTCCAATTTGGGTCCTTTTTTGTCTTTCTCTTTGGGGTTTGGCTAAAACTGTTACTGTTACGAATATATGTCGAGGGTCTACTGTAGAATATATGTATTAGGCGTAGTGAAATGCGCTTGGCTCTCGATATCACAAGGAGAGTATATAATAATTTACTGTTTCAATTTCTACTGGTTTAGCCTTTCCATGCTGATCAACTGGTTCTATTCTCTTGACAAAAACTTCAGGACAAAATTACATGTTTATTGACT
>Ga0307509_10011920_pt1 | contig 10449 bp, 9 predicted proteins | sample 10_EM_MG_FD_202245 | JGI IMG/M metagenome (GOLD analysis project Ga0307509, IMG submission 202245) | Populus trichocarpa ectomycorrhiza microbial communities from riparian zone in the Pacific Northwest, United States - 10_EM | ecosystem: Host-associated > Plants > Roots > Unclassified | place...
CTCGCCAATGCCGGAGCGGCGTTGTTCCGCGCCAAGGCGAAATCGCGCGGGGCGATCAGCCTCTACGAGCCGGAGATGGACCAGCAGATCCGCGATCGCCGCGTCCTGCACCAGGAACTCTCGGTCGCGATCAGAAATGGCGAACTCTCGCTGTACTTCCAGCCGCAGGCCAAATCGGGCTGCACCGTGGCCACAAGCGAGATCATCGGCTTCGAGGCGCTCGCCCGATGGCTGCATCCGGTCCGCGGCTTCGTTCCACCGAGCGATTTCATTCCGCTCGCGGAGGAAAGCGGCCTGATCGTCGAAATGGGCGAGTGGATCCTGCGCGAGGCCTGCCGGGAGGCGGCATCGTGGCCGAAACCGCTGCAGATTGCGGTCAACCTGTCGCCGGCCCAGTTCACGCACGGCGATCTCGTCGGCCTCGTCCACTCCATCCTCCTCGAAACCGGGCTTGCGCCCGGCCGGCTGGAACTTGAAATTACCGAGGGAGTTCTGATCGAGGACTTCGACCGCGGTCTGGCGCTGTTGCGGCGGCTGAAGGCGCTCGGCGTGCGCGTTTCCATGGACGATTTCGGCAGCGGCTATTCCTCGCTGAGCTATCTGCAGGCGTTCCCGTTCGACAAGATCAAGATCGACCGCGATTTCGTGCTCAATCTGGGGCGCAATCCGCAGTCGGCTGCGATCGTTCGCGCCGTGATCGGGCTCGGCCACGGCCTCGAAATGTCGATCGTCGCCGAGGGTGTTGAAACCGAACAGCAGCTCATCTTCCTCGCCGACCAGGGTTGCGACGCGGTGCAGGGCTATCTGATCGGCAGACCTCAGCCGATCGGCCAATATCCCAACCTTGTGGGCCGCGGCAGCATTGTCGTGGAGGCGGTACGCAAGACAGGCTAGTAGGGAGCTATCGTCTCCTGACACTGGTTTTGCGTATGGCGGATTACGATCTTGCGGTCATCGGCGGCGGGCTGAACGGCGTCAGTATGGCACGTGACGCCGCAGGCCGGGGTCTGCGGGTGATCCTGCTCGAACAGGGTGATCTCGCCTCAGCCGCATCCTCAGCGACCCCACGCCTCGTTCATGGCGATCTCTCGGTACTGGAGCGGCGTGGCTTTCTGCGCGTCCGCGCGGCGCTGGCCGAACGTGACGTCTGGCTGACGATCGCGCCGCATCTGGTGCGGCCGATGCGCTTCGTGATCCCCGCTCATGCGGACGAGCGCCCGCCCTGGGCGTTGCGCGCCGGACTGTTGATCTACGACCATCTCGTGAGCCGATCGCGCCTGCCGGCCTCTGCGACCGTCGATGTCACGCACCATCCCATCGGCGTTGCGTTGAAGCGACCGTTCGGAACGGCGTTCGAATATTCGGACTGCGTCGTGGACGATTCGCGTCTCGTTGTCGTGACGGCGCTCGATGCCGCCGAGCGCGGCGCCGCGATCCGCACCGGCGCCCGCTGCGTTCGGGCCGACCGCGACGATGTCTGGCGCCTCGCGGTGATCGACCGCGGCCGCCGTCAGGTCGTCACGACGAGATCGCTTGCCAATGCCACCGGCGCCTGGACGACCTCCGTCGCCGAAACCGTCATGCGCATGCCGCAGCCGGCGGCAGACGTGGTCCAGATCTGCCAGATCGTCGTTCGCCGCCTGTTCGAGACCGACAACGTCTACGTATTCCAGAACAGCGACGGCCGGCTGATTTTCGCCAGCCCCTATGAGCGCGATTTCACGCTGATAGGCACGGTTGGCCATGGCTTCACGGGCGATCCCGCGGTTGTGACGACCGGCGCGAGCGACATCGCCTATCTGTGTGAGGCCGCCAACCGGTATTTCCGTGAGCGGCTCGGCTCGTCCGATGTGGTCAGGACACTGTCCGGCGCCAATATCAGGCCGCCGGGTGGTCGCGATGGCGCCTTGCGCTTCGACCGTCGCCGCCGCAAGGCGCCGCTGATCACGATGTTCGGCGGCGACGTCACGACCGCGCGGCTGCGCGCGGAACGGGCCGTTTCCTGCCTCAGCCCGTTCTATCCAATGTCGCCGCGCTGGACGGCGAAGGCGCCGCTGCCAGGCGGTGATTTCGCCTGGGACCGTTTCGAGGCACAGGTGGACGCGGCGCGCAAACGCTGGGGCTTTCTCTCAGAACGTCAGGCACAGCGTCTGATCGGCGCCTACGGAACGCGCATCGCGGACGTGCTTGGCGAGGCCAGGAGCAGGGCCGATCTCGGGCCATGTTTCGGCGAGGACCTGACCGGCGCCGAGGTGCGCTATCTCATGGCCGAGGAATGGGCGCGCTTTCCCGATGATGTCCTATGGCGGCGCACCAAGCTGGGGCTGACCATGGCGGCGAAAGATCGCGAGGCGCTGGCGGCGTTCATGGCGGGGCGGCCATAGGTCACGATCGCGGCGCATCGATATCAGCACGTCGGGGTGGATGACGCCGGAATTTGCGTCGCACCACGGTTGAGCCGGGGCTTCTCCACGGTTAGCGTGCCCTAACATCGGGCTCGGGCACATGGCTGGGGACATCGCAAACACCGACACCGTCGCCATGCCGGCAAAGACCGTTCCTTTGCCGGATCTGGTCGATATGCCGTTGCTACGTATCGAGGCGGTCGCGAAGCGATTCGGCGGCTTCCAAGCCGTGGATCGGCTGTCGCTCGATATCCGCGCGGGCGAGTTTTTCGCCCTGCTGGGCCCGAGCGGCTGCGGCAAGACCACGCTGTTGCGGATGCTGGCCGGCTTCGAGACCCCGGATGAGGGCCACATCCTGCTCGGCGGCAAGGACATCGCGCAGGTGTTGCCGCACGAGCGGCCGGTCAACATGATGTTCCAGAACTACGCGCTGTTTCCGCATCTCTCGGTGCGCGACAACATCGCGTTCGGGCTGAAGCGCGCCGGGATGGCGCGTTCCGCGACCAATACCCGCGTGAGCGAAATGGTCGCCCTGGTCAAGCTCGAGGGGCTGGAGAAGCGCAGGCCCGATCAGCTATCCGGCGGGCAGAAGCAGCGCGTGGCGCTGGCGCGCGCGCTGGCGCGGCGCCCGCAGCTCCTGCTGCTCGACGAGCCCCTGGCCGCGCTCGACAAGAAGCTGCGCGAAAGCACGCAACTCGAATTGATGGAGCTGCAGCGCCGCCTCAACATGACCTTCATCGTCGTCACCCACGATCAGCAAGAGGCGATGACGATGGCGGGGCGGATCGGCGTCATGGATGCCGGTCGGCTCGAGCAGGTGGCGACGCCGCGGGAGCTCTATGAGGCGCCGGCGTCGCGCTGGGTCGCCGAGTTCGTCGGCGACGTCAATCTGTTCGACGGGCAAGTGGCATCGCGTGACGCGCATCGCCTGACGGTGGCGACGCGCGACGCCGGAACGCTCGCCGTCGCCGAGCCGCGCCAGCCGCTCACCCGGGCCATCGTGTCGGTGGCGATCCGGCCGGAAAAGGTCAAGCTGTCGCGGCGGGGGCCCGCGACCGACGGCGCGAGCGCGCAGGCGATCAACCGTCTGGAAGGGATCATCACCGACGTCAACTACCTCGGCGGCCTCACCGTCTACAAGGTGAAGCTCGACAGCGGCGCCGTCGTTCGCGCGGCGATGGCCAATACCGCGCGGCTCGACATGGACGCCTACCGCGCAAGCCAGCGTGTGGTTGCCTGGTTCACGCCCGACGACTGCGTGGTGCTGGAGCAATGAGCACGGGCTCCATCTTTACCCGCCCGGCGCGGCTCGCCGCGATTGCGCCCTATGTCTGGATGGTGCTGTTCTTCCTCGTTCCCTTCGCTTTCGTCCTCAAGATCAGCCTGTCGCAGACCGCGATCTCGCAGCCGCCCTATACGCCGGTGTTCGATCTCGCAGCCGGCTTCGCGTCGCTCGTGGCCGCCTTCGCAGACCTGTCGTCGGACAATTTCCATCTGCTGTTCTCCGACGACCTTTATGTGTTGTCCTACCTGCGCAGCCTGGTCGTCGCGACGGTCTCGACCTCGATCCTGCTCGTGATCGGCTATCCGGTCGCCTATGGCATGGCGCGGCTGCCGAAGCGCTGGCAGGCGGTCGCCATGATGCTGGTGATCGTTCCCTTCTGGACCTCGTTCCTGATCCGCATCTATGCCTGGATCAACATCCTGCAGCATGACGGTCTCGTGAACCAGATCCTGCTGGCGCTGCACCTGGTCTCGGCGCCCGTGGTGTGGCTGTCGACCGACACCGCGATGTATCTCGGCATCGTCTATTCCTATCTGCCGTTCATGATCCTGCCGCTCTATGCGACGCTGGCGAAGCTGGAGCCTGCGCTGGAGGAGGCCGCCGCCGATCTCGGCGCCGCGCCGCGCGAGGTGTTCTGGCTGGTGACGTTTCCCTTGTCGCTGCCCGGCGTCGGCGCCGGCGTCCTGCTTTGTTTCATTCCGATCGTCGGCGAGTTCGTGATCCCCGATCTGCTGGCCGGCTCCGACGCGTTGATGATCGGGCAGACGCTGTGGCTGGAGTTCTTCACCAACAAGGACTGGCCGGTCGCATCTGCCACCGCGATCGTGCTGCTGGCGCTGCTGCTGGTCCCGCTCGTGCTGTACGACCGGCTGCAGCGCCGCCAGCTCGAGGCGGCGCGATGAGCGCGCGCCGCCGACTGTCCCGCTTCAATATCGCCTCACTCGCGCTGGGCGCCGCGTTTCTTTACCTGCCGATCCTGATCCTGGTGATCTATTCGTTCAATGCCTCGCGGCTGGTCACGGTGTGGGGCGGCTGGTCGCTGCGCTGGTACGAGGAGTTCTTCAACGACCGCGCCATGATCGAGGCGGCGTGGATGAGCGTGCGCGTCGGCGTGGTCTCCGCCTCGATCGCGACCCTGATCGGCACGCTGGCGGCGGTGGCGCTGTCGCGCGGCGAGGGTTTTTGGGGCCGCACGCTGTTTTCCGGGATGCTCTATGCGCCGCTGGTGATGCCCGAAGTCATCACCGGGCTGTCGCTGCTGCTGCTGTTCGTGGCGCTGAACGCCGAGCGCGGCTTCTGGACCGTGACCATCGCGCATACCACGCTGACCATGTGCTTCGTCGCCGTGGTGGTGCAGTCGCGGCTGACCTCGTTCGACCGCAGCCTGGAGGAGGCCGCGATGGATCTCGGCTGCGATCCCGTGCGCGCCTTCATCATGGTAACGCTGCCCCTGATCGGGCCCGCGATCGCGGCGGGCTGGATGCTGGCGTTCACGCTGTCGCTCGACGATCTCGTGATCGCGAGCTTCACCACCGGTCCCGGCTCGGCGACCCTGCCGATCCGGATCTATTCGGAAGTGCGGCTCGGCGTGAAGCCCGAGATCAACGCCATCTGCACGATGGTGATCGGCTTCATCGCGGTGGTGATCATCTCCGCCTCGGTGGCCTCGAAACTGTCGAGCGAGCAGGGCGAAAGCGCCGCGCCGTTGTGAATCGGAGTGCCCATGACGTTTGCGTATCAGATCTTGATCCATACCCCCATCTGGGTGTTCCCGCTGTTCGCCTATCTGGTGTGGCTGGGCATCAAGGCGATGCGGCCACGGACCACGACGATCTGGCGCTCGCTCATTGTCCCGGCGATTTTCATCATTTGGGGGCTGTCGCGGCTGTTGTCGGGCACCCAGCACGGCATGGCACCGCTGCTGTCGTGGACCGTGGCGGCGCTGGTGCTGGCACCGGTCGGCCTGCTGACGGCAAAACCGTTCGAGCTGGATCACGTGACTGGGCAGATCAGCCGTCCGGGTAGCCCAATTCCGCTGGTTCGCAACGTCACGATCTTTGCCCTGCAGTATGCGGTCGCCGTGATTGCGGCCGTCAACCCTGATGGCCTCACGATGGCGTCCCTGATCGGCCGTGCCGTCTCCGGAGCAATGACGGGCTACTTCCTCGGCCGCACCATCGCGCTGCTGCGCCAATACCGGAGGCAGTTGAAGGCGGACGTGGCGGCTTGACCGCGGCGCTGGGCAGACCTTCGGCTGTTCAACCCGTCTGGAAAAGCTCGGCGGCCAGCGCCGCGACGCGGGCGTGCACCGAGCCGCGGTCGACACCCGGTGCATCGATGCAGCAATCCGGGCTGACTCGGCGACCGTGGTCCGTGGCTTCCGGAAGGAAGGTGTAGTGCCCGACCTCCGGCGCCAGCATGACAAGTTCGTTCGCCGCCAGGCGCTCATGCAGCCAGGTCGAGACCGGCAACACGAAGTCAGAACCGCCGACCACAATTCGCGTCGGCATTGCGATCGACCGCAGGCCATCCTCGTTGCAGCCCAGCACGGAATTGCCGGGCGCCAGCATCAGCGCCGCCTTGAACCGCGGATCGAGATAGGAATCTGACATCCGCGCCCAGGAGTCGCGAAAGATGGCGCTGGTCTCCAATAGACCCGGCAGATGGTCTGCGAGGTCGGGGAATTCGCGCGGGCCGCGGCCGAAATTCTTGTTCCTCGGAGAGCGCTCGAACCGGGAGGTCTCGGTGATGGCGCCAAGGAGCGCCGTCGCCGTGCAGCCGCCGAGCGAATAGCCGACCACGAAGGCCCGGCTGATGTCGATGCGGCCAGCGAATTCGCCGTGCGCCGCGAGCGCATCGAGCAGCAGCGTCAGGTCGCGGGCGCGCTCCCACCATGCCAGGAAACCTTCGGCGCGATAGGGTTCGGCGGATGTATTGCCGTGATGGTCGACGCCGACGGCAATGAAGCCGCGCGCGGCGAGGTCGCGGGCCAGCCAGTCGAGATGCATGGCCGTGCCGCCGGTGCCATGCGACAGCGCTACGATCGGGTATCGCGCAAGGGTGCGGCTCAATGCCGCGTCCGGCGCGGCCGGTCGATACGAGAACCACGCCGCCGTTGTGTCACTCGGGCGCAGTTCGTGGTCGACGGCGTCGTCCGCCGCCGGATACCATGCAAACCAGCTCAGCGGGCGCGGGCCGCTGCCATCCCAGTTCGGTCGCGAGCTGTCCTCAAGCAGTCCCTGTCGAAATCCAATCGTCATACGCTCACGACTTCACCGCGCCCGCCGTCAGTCCGCCGACCATGTAGCGCTTGAAGGCGTAATAGACCGCGGCCGGCGGCAGCGCATAGATGAAGCCGGTGGTCATCAGGAGTTCCCACGGGCTGTCGTCGGCGGCGAGGAAGTTGCCAAGCGCGACCGGCAAGGTCAGCTGCTTCTCATTCGACAGCAGCAGGAAGGCGTAGAGATATTCGTTCCAGGCCAGCAGCACCGCATAGGTGCCGATCGCGACCAGCGACGGCATCATCAGCGGAATATAGACCAGCCGGAAGATCTGCAGCGTAGTGGCGCCGTCCATCACGGCGGCTTCATCGAGCTCGACCGGCAGCTTGTCGGAGGCCTGTTTCAACACCCAGATCGCGTAGGGCGAGGCGATCGTCACCATCGCGAGGATCAGCGCCAGATGCGAGTTGAGGAGGCCATAATTGCCCATGGTGCGGTACATCGGGACCGCGAGGAACGCCGCCGGAATGAAATAGGTGAACAGCGCCAGATTCATCACCATGCGGCTGCCGGGCACCTTGAGCCGCGAGATCGAGAACGCGGCGCAGGTCGCGATCAGCAGGGTGAGGACGCCGACGGCGGCGGCGATGAAGACCGAATTGCCGAACTGAAGCCAGAAATCCCGCAGGAAATAATGCTTCTGATGGAACACGATCTCGAAATTGTTCAGCGTCGGATGCGTCGGCCAGAGCTTGCCGGAGAAGGCGTCCTCCTTCGGCGAGATCGCGAACACGAACATGTGGTAGATCGGCACCATGGTCCAGATGAACACGGGGATGCCGATCAGCAAAAGCCGCGCCTCGACGCCGACGTCGCGCCAGCTGAATTCGCCAAGTCCGGGGAGTTTCATCGCGACAACCGTTTCATCATGAAATACACCAGCGGCAGCACGAACGGCAGCGCACACACGATCGAGGCCATCGCCAGGCTCAACTGGTCGAGCCGGAGATAGCGGATGCCGAGCGTCGACAGCACGTGGGTGAGGTCGGCCGGCCCGCCGCCGGTGAGCAGATAGACGCTGTTGAAATCGCCCAGCGTCCAGATCATCGAGAGCAGCGTACAGGTGATGTAGAGCGTCTGCATCGACGGCCAGGTGATGTAGCGGAATTTCTGCCACCAGGTGGCGCCGTCGACATCGGCGGCCTCGAACAGATCATGCGAGATGGCGAGCCGTCCGGTCATCAGGATCAGGGTCCAGAACGGTAGCGATTTCCAGATGTGGACGCCGATCGCCATGGCCAGCGCCACGGTCGGATCGTTCAGCCAGTTCGGCCCGTCCTCGCCGGTGAACTTGAAGATCAGCTGGTTGACCATGCCCCATTCGGGATTGAGCATGAAGCGCACCGACAGGATGGTCGGGATCGACGGTACCGCCCAGGGCAGGATGAACACCACCGACAGCCATTTGATCCAGCCGCGCTGCTGCACGAAGAAGCCAGACAAAAACAGCGCGATCACCATCTTGATGTTGATGCCGATGAGCAGGAAGATCAGCGTATTGACCGCGGCGCGCGCGAAGATCGGGTCGTGGAACAGCGCGACATAGCTCGACGGCTGGCGCGCCAGCCAGAGCCCGTAGCCGACCGGGTAGACCACGAAGGCCGCGAAGATCAAGAGATAGGGCACCAGCAGCAGGATGCCCCACACCTGCGGCGGCGTCAGCCGCGCCGACAGCGGGGCGCCTGGGAGATCGGATGCTGAGAGTGTGATCGCCATGTTCGCTGCTTCTCTAGCTACCAGCCGCGCGCAAGCGGGACGGCTTTTGATTGAATCACTTCGCCGCGCATACAGTCCACCTCTCCCCGGCGGGGAGAGGTCGATTTGCGCAGCAAATCGGGTGAGGGTGAACTGCTCCAACGAGAGACCGTAACCCCTCACCCCAACCCTCTCCCAACGGGAGAGGGAGCACACTTCCGATGCCGCTACAGTTCGACCTGTTTCATCTCGCTGCAACGTGCTCCTTCGGGTTACCCTATCCTAGCCCGCCACTTCCTTGAGGCGAGCGATCAGTTCGTCGACGGCTTTCTCCACCGGCACTTTCTCGCTCACCACGCGGTTCATCGCCTTGGCCCAGACATTCTCGTTGTTGAGAATGGTGAATTTCCAGTTCTTGGTAAAGTCGAACGGAGTGGTGCCGCCGGTGAACTGGGTATAGACCGCCTTGCGATGCCGGTCGGCCTGCCAGAATGGGCTCTGCTGGCTTGCGGTGGTCACCGGGAACCAGCGGCCGAGCGCGCCCTCGATGTAGGGCCTTAAGTTTTCCTCCTGCAGCAGGAACTTGATGAACTCCTTGCCCTCCGCCTTGTTCTTCGCGCTCGCGAAGATCAGGCCGGTCTTGACGTCGGAGCGGTACTTGATCGGGGTGCCGTCCGGCTTGTTGGGGAAGGAGGCGGTGATGATGGTTTCCTCATACGCCTTCTTGCCGGCGGCGCGCTGCTCGGGGGTCAGCGCCGTATTGTTGGAATCGTCGAGCCACTTGGCCGCGATCGAGATCGTGAAATTGTGCGTCATCACGATGGTATGGTTGTGGAAGGCGACGTTGTTGTCGGGGTCCTTCCAGGTGGTCGAGGAGGGCGGCGTGCAGCCCCTGACATAGGTGTCGGTGTAGTCCTTCAGCGCATGGATCAGGCCGTCGCGCACCTTGGGATCGTCGACCAGCAGCTTGCCGTCGTCGTCGACCAGCTTGACGTTGTAGGCGTCCATGAAGGTGTAGAACGACTGGAAACTGTCGGTGGATTCCACGCCCATCGGCTGGCCGACGGCGTAGATGCGCTGGCCGGTGGCCTTGCGGATCGCCGGCTGCACCTTGTCGCACCAGAACGACCAGTAATCCTCCCATTTGGTCGGGATGTCGCTCTGCTTGAAGCCGGCCTGCTCCAGCATGTCCTGCCAGATCTGCACGTGCATGCTCTGCTGCTTCAGCGGGAAGCCGTAATAGGCCTTCTTCTTGGCCACGTCATTATAGAGAAGAGCGGTCTCCAGCGTGTTGGGCGCGAACGCCGATTTCATCGGCTCCAGGACGTCGGAGAGGTCCTCGAGCTTGCCCTCGAACGCCCATTTGCCCTGCGCCTGCACGTCATAGCTGTCGGAATAGGCGACGTCGGGCACGGTACCGGAATCCAGCGCCGCCACCGTCTTCGGGATCATGTCCTGGATCGCATACTGCGACAATTCGACCTTGATACCGGTCTTGGCCTCGAATTTCTTGATCGCCTCGAGCAGGGCGTCGTCCTCGGACTTGTAGAAGCCCTTGCCGAACCAGACCGTGATCTTCTTCTCCTGCGCCATCGCCGGCGCCGCGCATAACAGCCCTAAAGTCGCCGCCGCGATCGAAAATGCGCCCAGTCCCCGGATCAATCCCCGGCCAAATCCCTTGCCAATTTCCTCGGGTCTCACATCGTTCTCCCTGCTTGTCGCCGATCTTGTTAACCGGTTGGGTAAAAGACTAGCCCATGAACGCGGCCCAATCCAGATGGCC
>Ga0307509_10011922_pt1 | contig 10446 bp, 9 predicted proteins | sample 10_EM_MG_FD_202245 | JGI IMG/M metagenome (GOLD analysis project Ga0307509, IMG submission 202245) | Populus trichocarpa ectomycorrhiza microbial communities from riparian zone in the Pacific Northwest, United States - 10_EM | ecosystem: Host-associated > Plants > Roots > Unclassified | place...
TGTCGAGGGGTGGGGGTGGGCACGCGAGGCCCAACAATAAGTGCGGACTGTATGGGAGAAGGAATCGGGCAGAGAGCGACGTGGTGTTGATAAATGTAGGGGGGGGGGGGCAGAGGGGAGCGGAAGCGTGTCTAACTATTGTGATTTTTTTTGATTTTTTTTAAATTATATGCATTTGTTTAAGGTACAAAGAGAACCATCCTCCATCTCCTCTACACACCCGGCGATTGAAATCTCAACACCACGAGATTATCACCACTTTTCCCAACTCTACACCCCGTCATGGATTCGTTCTAGGTGGTGGAGCCATACCTCCTCTACTCTCTCCTTCACTTAGATTTATCGCTTTGGGCTTTCTTTACTCTGGGTTGATGGATTTCGTCTTCTTTTGATGATGTTTCCTCTACCTACTCCGCCTTTGCTCTGCTTCGCTTAGAGCATTAGCACGGTCGGCAATACACTCCTCACTGCCCATGTTACAGACGGTCGGGTACAGGGTTTGCAGTAAGAGAAAATCTTTCAACAGGACACGGTCGATTTCTCTACTCTCTTTATCTTTGAGAGGCTGCCTAGTCAAGACACGAACGCAATTACCCATAGTTTCTACGGCACAGAGTTGGGTCTACCCCTCCTTCTCCTCTTCTCCTCACGGTCGGATCGGCTGGCACCCTACTGCTACTTCACCTTTCCGGCTGGTACACACAACTACCGGGCTGGTATCCATAACTACTTCTTCACTATTCGGACAATGACCATGGTCCATCATGGTCTCCCTCTGGGAGGATGGTATTGCACTATCTCCTTCCTCATTTTCGAGTGTGCGGCCAAAAGAGATGGCTTCTTCAGCCTCCCCAGGACTTCGATCATGCCGAGCCTGGCCCCTCCCACTCTGAGTGTGCGGAATTTTCAAGTGGTCACCGCTACGTTTGCTTTTGCTTTTTTCTTTGTTCGGATGATGGTGCCATGGGTTGTCCTGACTCTTCCTGCTTGTTCTTTGATTTGATTCCTTTCGTCTATCTTTTTAGCTAGTCAAGGGTTTCTCGTTGGGGGTCAGATGTGCGGTTGGTTCCATACCAGAGGGACTTGAGGGGTTGCCTTTGTCCAGGGGTAGTTGGGGGTTTTTTCTATGCCATAGCATAAGCTGCATCTTGGATTTTGTACCTTAAAACAATAATCATATGATTCAAAAAAAAAAAAAAGCAAAGTTACAAAGACAGCCATCCTCCGTCTCCTCTACACACCTGGCGATTGAAATCTCAACACCACTCGATTATCACCACTTTTCTACCCTCCACCCCCCGCCATAACCTTGCTCTAGGGGGAGGAGTCATACCTCCTCTACTCTCCCCTGCCTTTAGGTTAATCCCTTTGGCCTTTCTGCTCTCTGGGTTGATGGTTTTCGTCTTCTTTCGATAATGTTTCCTCTTCCTACCCAGCATTGGCTCTGCTTCGCTTAGAGCATTTGCACGGTCGGCAACACTCTTCTCAACGCCCATGTTACAGACGGCTGGGAACACGGTTTGCAGTAAGAGAAAACACTTCAACAGGCTACTGTTGATTTCCCTGTTCTCCCTTTTCTTTGAGAGGCTGCCTAGTCCAGATACGAACGCGGTTACCAATAGTTTCCAGGTCATACAGTTGGGTCTACCCCTCCTTCTCGTCTTCTCCTCACGGTCCGATCGGCTGGCACCCTACTGCTTCATCACCCTGGGCCTCTGTTCCCTTGTGATCTCTGCGCTTGAGTGATTGTCATCGATGCCTGAGGGGCTTTTGCCTGTGTTTGGAGTAGGGGCTTCATGCCTGCCGCCTCTGTTGTCTTTGGGTGACATGCACTCCCTCCCAGTCTCATTTCGGGTGGGCCTACGGTCACTACTTGGCCCTGCCACACACTTCCGTTTCTGTTGGTTTCGGTTACCGATCTTTCACTTGCTGGTCTTGTCTGCCCTTGGGTCCTGGACGTAAGTGCCACAGGTAATTATACCTCTTTGTGTATGGATCATTGGCCTACGGCATTGTCCTGCTGGCTCCTTGGCCCGTCCCCTTCTGCGGCAGAATACGGTCAGTCGTTGGGCTGGGGGTGGGTTGCTTATGGGTTCGCCTGGGACTTTTCTTCCTTGAGTTTGGTTCAGGTTTCTGTACTTTCCTTGGTTGTTCACTGTTGGGGTGGGGGGTTTTCTTACGGGCTGCAGGTCTGTGGAGGTTTTCTGGTTCGTTGTATTCAGCCCTGTACGATCTTCTGTAGTTTCTACCTATAGTACCAGACGCTTTGGTGTCGGGCCTGCTCAGAGGGTTTTAGCACAAATGGTGCGGGATGGACTGTAGGTGGAGGTTTTTCCTGTCTCAGAGCGATCTCCATACTGGAGTTTGTACCTTAAACAATTCTAAAATGATGCCAGAAAAAAAAGAAAAAGAAAAAAGAAAACAAAAAGGTACAAAGACAGCATTTAGCTTTAACGCTATGGCTAACAAAAACTGAACCCTCCTCACCCCAGTAAACATCGAAAGCCCCAAGTTCCTCTGGTATGAGACCAACCGTACATGTCGCCTATCGCCCAACCAAATCCTGCGAACATACTCGTACATCCGAAGGAAGTAGACCGGAAGCAAGCAAGCATGAAAGAGAGGAGAACACTTAGTGACATCTATGAAAACCATAAGGTGAACAAAGGGAATGTATAAACTCCTGACAAAGGAAAATTACGTCTGATAAGTGACGTGTATCAGCCTGACCTAGGAAATGAAAGTATAGACCTGCACACTGGAGCGGTGCCGGGGGACGAAGCGGTGCCCAATGGCAGGATGGAAAGGTCGATGGAGGTGACTCTGATGAGGGGTCGCCGGAGGGTGTGCCAATGCGGCCTTAGCGACACCCAAAAGAACGGGCGTAACCGAGGTGGGGTGTTTATATAGGGACCGAAGATCGACTGCGGAAAAGCGAGCATTAAGGTGCCGGCTGAAGAGGTGGAGGGAGGGGAATCGGTGTAGCTGTAACCGAGCAACGGGACGAAGACCAAGAAGGTGGTGGAGAAATGATAGGGAGGGGAAGGCAATTCAAAGGCTTGAGACAACCGATTAGAATAACCGCAGCCGATGCTTTTCCGCATGCGAAACGAAGACGAGATGCTGCAGTTACTAACCAAAGTGTTCCCTGACAGGACCACGTAGCTGAGACGGAAAAGTACTTCGCAAAGGGCTTGGAGAGCTCCGCGCCCACCATGAATGAAGAGAGCGAAATGCTGACCGGGCAAAACCTAAGCAAGGTGCAAAGGAAGGGCAGGGCAAGAGGCCAGAACGGAACTTCATGAGCGGGAGTCAACGATGAACGAGAACAAGAACCCCGTGGAGGAGGGGGTAGACCCCAGAAGTAGAGTAGGGGTGACGGCATCACTCCCCTAGGCAAGAGCCATCAAGGGGGAGGAGAGTGGGTGGTGGTGAATCCCACAATGATTTCCCTGGTGTTGAGATTTCAATCGCCGGAGGTGTAGGGGAGATGGTTTGTGTCCAACTATTCTGTTCTTTTTTTCTTTTTTTCTTTTTTTCTTTTTTTCTTTTTTTCTTTTTTTCTTTTTTTTCTTTTGTTTTCTTTTTTGAATCTCGATTATTAATTATTTCTATCAGGGCAAATGCACCCCTGTTTCTGTGCTCAATTCCACAGTCCTAGGTACAACGGACCTTCGACCAAGCATGGGCCACGTAGTCCAAAACCTCCAACTACAGTCCATCCCACTATCCCCAAGCTAAAACCCTCTGACCCTGCTTGACAGAGAAACCCCCGCCCGGTACTATTGGTAGAAACTACAAGGAGATGTGAAAGCGGGCCTGAAAGCCACGAACCAAAACCCCCGCGTAACCCTAGTCTAAAAAGACAACAACCCCAGCCGATAGTAGACACAACCAACAAAGGAAAACAAACCCACTCCCCCAAGTCAAACTACCTATAAGCTAAACAGTAGTAAAACCCCACCGGGCCCAGCTGCCAAGGGAATCTGGACTCCTGAATGATGGGTCTCGGGGACACAACGAGGGGAGAAATGCTCCCAGAGGCATATAGCCCCACCAGCCAAGGCTCAGGAAGAGCAACCGAGTTCGAGATAATGCCGCCCCACGAAGGAAGGCTCGTGGCAGCCGGAAGACGATCCGGTCGGCTATTTCGGGAAACAGGACCCGGAAAGAAGGTTTAAACATGTTCCCCTAGTCCGAGGATATCAGAAGGGAACAGAGGTCTGGTGGTGCGTGTAGTGCTATGAGCAGTAGGGTGCCAGCCAATCGAATGGTCGGAGAGGAGGATGGCGGAGGGCTAACCAACATGAGAAGTGCAAGGAAGGCCGACAGAAGCTGGGTCACGATGTTTCGAAAAGTCGGACCGTACCAGTAGAGCACAAAGGAGATAGTGCAATACCAGAGAGCAGTGCTACCGGGGACAACTAGTTTATCGATCGACCGAGACTAAAGACCGACCGTTGAAAGGTGAGGGGTTGCCGACCGTAGAGGGCTGCCTAAGCAAGCCCGGAGTAGAGTGGGTGAAGGCAGACTCAACCAACCCCTAGGAACAAGCTCGCCAGGCCTGACCATCAGAAGCGAAAGGAAGAGGGGAGAGAGACGGCTACACTCAGACAGAGGCACTGTGGCGTGTCTGAGGAGAGGGGAGTCGATGGAAGTGGCGATGATTTGTCGTAGTGTTGAGATTTCAATCGCCGGAGGTGTAGAGTAGACGAAGGATTCTAACTATTGAGATCTTCTTTTTTCCTTTTTTTTTCTTTTTGAATCTCGATTATTAATTGTTGCTATTGGGGCCACGGCACAACTGTGCTAAATCCCACGGTTCTAGGTACAACAGACTTTCAACCAACCAAGGGCCACATAGTCCAAAACCTCCATCTACAGTCCATCTCGCCATCCCCAAGCTAAGACCCTCTGACCCGGCCCGACAGAGAAACCCCCACCTGGTACGATGCGTAGAAACTACAAGGAGATGAGAAAGCGGGCTTGAAAGCCACAAACCAAAAACCCACGCGAAAGCCTATCCTAAAAAAAAAACATCCCCAACCAACAGTAGACACAACCAACAGAGGAAAACAAACCCACTCCCCCAAGTCAAACCACCTATAAGCTAGACAGTCGTAAAACCCCACCAGGCCCAGCTCCCAAGGGAGAAGGGACTCCTGCATGATGGGTCTTTGGGACACAACGAGGGGAGAAAAGCTCCCGGGAGCATATAGCCCCGCCAGCCGAGGCTCAGGAAGAATAACTAAGTTGGAGAGGATGCCGCCAGACGAAGGGAGGCTCGTGGCAGTCAGAGGCCGATCCGGTCGGCTATTTCAGGAAACAGGACCTGGAAAGAAGGTTTAAACTTGCTCCCCTAGTCTGAGGACATCAGAAGGGAACAGAGGTCTGGTGCTGGGTGTAGAGCCGCGAGCAGTAGGGTGCCAGCCGATCCAAACGTCGGAGAGGGGGAGGGCGGAGGGCTAACCAACACGAGAAGTACCAGGAAGGCCGATGGAAGCGGGGTCACAATGTTTCATAAGCTTCGACCATACCAGCAGAGCAGAAAGGAGACAATGCAATACCAGAGAGCAGTGCCACCGGGGACAACTACTTTGTCAATCGACCGCGACTAAAGACCGACTGTTGACGTATGAGTTGTTGCCGATCGTGGAGGGCTGCCTAAGCGAGCCCGGAGAAGAGGGGCTGAAGGCAGACTGAACCAACCCCTAGGAACAAGCTCGCCAGGCCTGACCATCAGAAGAGAAAGGAAGAGGGGGGGGAGATGGCTTCACCCAGACAAAGGCAATGTGGCGTGTCTGAGAAGAGGGGGCTGGATTGAAGTGACGATGATTTCTCGTGGTGTTGAAATTTCAATCGCTAGAGGTGTAGAGGAGACGAAGCATATCTCACTATTGTGATCTTTTTTTTTCTTTTCTTGTTTTATAAATCATATATTCATTGTTCCTACGGTACAAGAAATGACATGCATCTTTAACTATATGGCCAAAACAAAACCGAAAATCAAACATAACCATCAACAAATGAAACAAACATAACCATTTCCCCCAACCCGACCAATAACTGTCCCAAAGCAGCCGTAGCTAAAATAAGGAAAGTATAAACCGCTAACTAGTCTTGAGGGCCAGGAACGGGCAGGGTGGTAGACTGAAAGAAGGGATTTGGAGGGGGACCGTGGAGGGAGGGAGCAAGCAGGGGCATCCCAGGAGGGAAACCAGTGGCAGTGGTACGAATGAACTCAGCCAGCGCAATGAGCAGCTGCTGGTCGGACCAGATCGCGGCCTCGGGGGCCAAGTCCGAGATCCCTTGGAGGAGGCAGGATCTCTGACGGGCTGAGGAGGGGCAGGACAGGACGGCATGTTCGAAGGTCTGTGGGGCCTCAGAGCATAGCGGGCAGAACGTGTTGGCACCAGGGTTGTCCCATGCGGGATGGGCCGCGAGATAACCTTTTCCAGAGCGCATCTGGTGTATCCTTCCTGCAACAAACTTGCCCAAGCCCATGCAGGCATGGGGGCGTGTCGAGGGCGGATAGGGGTATTATGGGGGGGCTGGGGCGGAAGACCAGTCAGAAAGGAGGAGTTGCTTAGCCATCAGTTTAAGGCGTGCATAGGATGGGACAACCCCCGGAACCAGGGGCAGGTAGTCTATTAAGTGGAGGTAGATGGGTGGCAACGTCGATACGTCGTGTACGAGAGGGACGGCCATATTCGCCACGGCTGTGATGGCGTTGTGTCGGTATCTTGGATTCTTAGCCTTGTCCGGGGTGGAACGCCAGTCGAGGTTGAAGAAGAGATAGGGTTGGGAGGTAATCTTCCCATGCGCCAACAAGGGGGCACTGTCGGGTGAGAAGGTAGGAACGGATTTAGGGAGGCGTGCCGTGGCAGGGTTTATCTCCGGGGGTGAGCAGAAGAGCCTTAGGCCAGCAAGACGGCGTTGGTGGCGTATAAGAACAGGTAGCGGGGGAAGACAGGCTTCACTGTGCAAACACCTTAAGTTGGTGGAGGAAAAGCAGTTGGTGATCCACCTACAGACCCTATGCCAGAAGGCGGACATGGGGCCCATGATAGACGGGGGAGGGTCCCAGACAGCAGACCCATACAGGACAATTGGAGCAAGGAGCGAACGCGCCAAGGAGAGACAAAGGTAGGGTGGTAGGCCCATCCCGGAGGGGGAGAGGCGGCGAATCGTGGCCAGGGCGGCATGTTCTAGGATGTACCTCCTGGAGAAGTGGGACCTTGGGTCAAAGGAGGGGGTGAAGATGAACCCCAGCCACTTCAAGCGGGATTGTGGGTAGAAGAGCTGATCTTCTAGTTGCACCGGGAGGGAGCATGGCGGCTCATTGCTGCTGGCAGACCTCCAGTGCATCAGTTCGGTCTTCGGAATGGAGAAGGAGATGTTGATAGGGGGGGCCTCTCTCTTGAGCGATGAGAAGGATTCCTGAAGGAGGCGAACGTTGGTTCTATAGGAGGGCGAGGCCATGGTGACAGCAAAGTCGTCCACGTAGGACATAATAAGCGACCAGGGGGTTTCCAGGTGGAGCGAGGAGACGTACATGACAAACAGAAGAGGGGAGATGGGAGATCCCTGACGGACCCCGACCGAAACGGGAGCGAAAGGGCGAGGGGACCCTTGGAACATCAGGCGGCAGGTGCGGTCTCTGAGGAACGAGCCGACCCACTGAACCAGGTATGGGTTGACCCCCTTCCTGCGGAGGAGAGAGAGGAGTGAGGGAGACTCCACGTTGTCGAAGCCTCCTTTCACATCAAGGAAGAGAGTCGAGACTTTGTAGCGGAGGCGGTGGAAGGACTCAACATTATGTGGTAGGGCGAGGGCGGCATCGGGGGTGGACCTTCCAGGGAGGGACCGGCACAGAAGGGGGTGGATGAGGGAGCATATCGTTGCTTGGGCTGATAGGCGAGAAGCTACAACTCTCGCAAGAATCTTAGAGAGCCTTCGAAGGAGGACGATAACCCGGAAGGAGGAGGGTGAGTCGCATGAGGGTTTGCCCGGCTTGTCAAGGACAATACCAAGCGCTTTCTTGAGGGAGGGAGGATGAAAACCATGGGCCAGAAGGGGGTCCAGGAGAGAAGGAAGGAGGGAGGGCTTGAGGCGGTGCACAGACTTCCACACAGAGTACGGGATGTGGTCGGGGCCAGGGGCGGAGATGTTTGAAGATTTGGAGAGGGCCCAGGATATCTCTTCGGAGGTGAGGGGGGTACAGGCCTCATAGTGCGCGAGGCGGAGGAGCGGGGAGGTGGGGGTTTGGAGGGAAAAAATGTGGTGAAGAAGCGTTTCTGCTACCTCTCTAACTATGGTGATCTTTTTTTTCTTTTTCTTTTTTTAATCTCGATTATTAATTGTTTCTATTAGGGCAAACGCACACCTGTGCTCATCCCACGGTCCTAGGTACAACAGAGTTTCTGCCAAGCGTGGACCACCTAGTCCAAAACCTCCCACTACAGTCCATCCCGCCATCCTCAAGCTAAAGCCCTCTGACCCTGCCCGAGAGAGAAACCCCCGCCCGGTACTATGCGTAGAAACTACAAGGAGATGAGAAACTGGGCCTGAAAGCCACAAACCAAAAACCCCCGCGAAAGCCTAGCCTAAAAGAAAAAAAATGAAAAAAATGAAAAAATGAAAAAAATGAAAAAAATGAAAAAAATCCCTAACCGACAGTAGACACAACCAACAAAGGAAAACAAACCCACTCCCCCAAGTCAAACCACCTATAAGCTAAACCATAGTAAAACCCCACCGGGCCCAGCTCAAGAAGGAATAGGGACTGCTGAACGATGGGTCTCGGGGACACACAAAGGGAAGGTAACTCCCGGGGGCATATAGCCCCGCCAGCCGAGGCTCAGGAAGAGCAACCGAGTTCGAGACAATGCCACCAAAAGGCGGAAGGCTCGTGGCAGCCGGAGGAAGATGCTGTCAGCTATTTCGGGAAACGGAACCTGGAGAGAAGGTCTAAACATGCTCCCCTAGTCCACGGACATCAGACGGGAGCAGAGGTCTGATGGTGGGCATAGAGCCACGAGCAGTAGGGTGCCAGCAGATCCAAACGTCGGGGAGGGGGAGGGTGGAGGGGGGTGGGCTAGCCGACAGCAGATGTGCGAGGAAGGCTGATGGAAACGGTGTCACTATGTTTTGAAAGGTCCGACCGTACCAGCTGAGCACAAAGGAGATATTGCAATACCAGAGAGCAGTGCCACCGGGGACAGCTACTTTACTGATCGACCGAGACTAAAAACCGACCATTGACTGGTGAGGGATTGCCGACCATGGAGGGCTGCCTAAGCGAGCCCGGAGAAGACGGGGTGAAGGCAGACTCAACCAACCTGTTAGGTGGGAGCCTATCTCAAAGTCTTGCGAGATAACTCAGGCCTATAATCTTAATCATAGACGGAGATTGTCTAGGAAGGCTCAATGATTCAAAATAGAGGTAGGTAAGGAATAAAGATTTTTCTAGCGTAAAAACTTACATTGATAAGATCTCTTCTCCGTTCCTTGATAATGTTCAAAATAGCTCGGGAGGCACCTCGATATTGATATGCCGCGTCTAGGTGGTCGCGGACTACATCTAGTTTTCATACTAACTAAGTACAGCCCCTAGTCAGAAGTGTTCGTGAAAGCTTAGTAAGCAACCTCACCAAATGCCACATCACGGAGTACATTTTGACTGTACTTTCTACTGTACTCAACAGCCACGATCCTCCAACCTTTTAATAATTTTTCCTCCTTACTTTTCCAATAGTTAACTAGTCTGGATATTTAAATTCTGCTTCTGTATCAAAAAAAAAAAGCGAACCCGGAAGACCTCTCAAAGAGAAATTACCAGTATGGCAAAAGGTATCATTATTGTCCTTTTCTACTATGGTTTGGGGATGCTTTTGGTGTAAGAGAAAAGGGCCTTTAGTTCCTATTACTCAAAATATCAACAAAACCAGGTATATCAGACTCTTGAAAAGGTATCTTTTTCCTGTTATTGATCAAATGTTTTCTTTTGGTATGCAAGATGTTCTCTTTCAGCAAGACAATGCTCCTGTTCACAAGGCTTATAATGTTATGGATTCGTTGGAGAGAAATTCTATTGAAGTAGTGGAACACCCCCCTTACCCCCCTGATTTAAATCCTATTTAGCATGCATGGGTAGAGCTTAAAAAGTGATTGCACCAGCAGTATCCAAGGATTGCAGATACCCCAGGAGGAAAAGAAGGAGTTCAGAACAAACTTGTAGAAGTATTGCCTTTGGTTTGGGAGACAATTTCTGAGGAATCTTTTGAGAAGTTGTGGAAATCAATGCCTGATAGAGTAGCTGCAGTTTTGGAGGCAAATGGGGGGGGTATACAAGGTATTAGCAACTATTCATAACTTTAATTTTTATTTTCACCATTTAATTTATATACACAGTTGGTTGATTGTGGACATTCCATTGTCCATTGC
>Ga0307509_10011923_pt1 | contig 10446 bp, 13 predicted proteins | sample 10_EM_MG_FD_202245 | JGI IMG/M metagenome (GOLD analysis project Ga0307509, IMG submission 202245) | Populus trichocarpa ectomycorrhiza microbial communities from riparian zone in the Pacific Northwest, United States - 10_EM | ecosystem: Host-associated > Plants > Roots > Unclassified | place...
CCTCTCATGGCTGGGATGAAACCGAAATAACCCTCGTTTTTGTCATTTTTATTCCCCTTCCTATTCTACAGTATCACCCAATTCTATGCATGTCCGGGTATTACCACACCCTCCTGAACAAGTTATTAGTCTGTAGTGTACAGCTATTCTCGAGGGAGTAGAAGTTCGGAGGAAAGTGTCGGAGGTCGCGCAGGAGAGGTCGGAGATACAGTGTAAAGTAATGGGACTTGAACAATGAAAGATTGATTCTATCTTGCTTGCTCGCCTATGGACGCGCCTGAGACTGCGGTACTTTATAGCAATCCGCAGTATCAACATACATCAATATGACTCTAGTTGCTTCTTTGTACCCCACATCCCAAGTAGCCTGGCCACAGGCCGAACATATCTGCACCGCACATCGCATTGAAGTAATACTTCCGACAGAAAGAGGCCTGACTGGCGATGGATTGTGGTAAAAAGCGTGTGTGTTGCATGCATGGGAGGATACCGGTACTTTATGAAGACGAGGGGGGGGAGCGAGGATTTTATTATGTGCAGCAATTGCCAGGTAACTTAGAGTCAAGGAACCAGATAGCCAAGCCTTATAGTCTAATCAACTCCTGCTATCACCACCTACTGTGGGTCCGTTCGTGCAAACTTCTACGAGTGTTCGAGCCCAGGTAATAGGAGGTAAATTAGGTAATGCTTCAATTCTTTACCGTAAGCGTAAGTAATCGAGTGTGGTCAAACAGGAAGTCTACAGATACCGTTTATCGAGCATCTGATACGGGAGAGCGACTGAGGTTTTTAAAAACTGTTTACTCGAGTACAGGTGCTCATGCACCTGTTATCCGTGATCCCGACGTGAAAGCGGCTCTTCGTCCCTTGCTCGTGCCAAGGATACTGCAGTCATGCACGCAAATCTCTAGCGGCTTGTGACATCATCTCGGAATCTCTGACTTTAACGTCATAAACTTTACCGTGCCCGAGTGTTATCCGGTTGGGCTTGTTGGAGCATGTCCCGGGTCCGAACGCTTTTATCAAAATAATAGAAGCCCCGCTCAAAGGCACACAGCTTAGCGGCATGACATGGGAATCATTACCGAGATGAATTCACTGTTGCAAGCAAAGATCCCCCAGTGGATCACCAGACTGCAGCGGCTTGGACCTAGGGGGCGCGAGAGGATCGGGTGGGCGGCGATGAAAGCTGCACCGAAAAACTTACGGATACATGGCCCAGGGCGGCCACCGGTAGGTGAACCTTCGACTTCCCAGGGGAGATGCAAAGCTCAGGATTCTGTGCTGCGTGTTGATGGGGTCAAGGGAGCACCTAAGGAATCTGCATCTGAGGATCCTCGAGTGCAGCAGCTAGGCAGAACTTTTTCTGATGAGTTTGCGGTGATCAGGGAGAAATACCGTATGCTCCATAAATCTCCCTCCGTGTACTATTGTGTGCTAATAGAGTTACTGTAGGGACCCCAAAGAATCCAATTGTTCTGGTATTCCACTAGGGTTCCACAAAGGTCATAAAACGATCAGATACTGATTCCTAGTAGTGCCACGGGCTCCTGGGCTTTGACGAGTTAAGGCTTTTTGGGAATCACCTCCCTGGGATACACTACTGGCGAGGGATAACTGAGGCTTTCAATGCTAATAATATTAGAGTCATTCTAACCACCGGTTTAGTCACCTAATCCAGATTGCCTAGTGCTTACTAATAATTGTGGTTCTCCAGTGCCAGCATCCGGATCCATAGAAGTCAGAGCTAAGGCCCTTGCGGAATGTATTCATTTAAAAGCGAAGGGTGGGAATGTTAACGTGATAGGGTGAGGCCTTCTGTCCTCTAGGGAGAAACTACTCGAGTCACTGATAGCAACTGTGGGGCAGTCATAGCATGGTTGGTTTTTGAGTCTCTTTTTTTTCCTTTCGTCGTAATTGAGCAAGGTGCGATAAGATGCTAAGATAGAGTGGGGATAGGGGTAACTATTCCGATCTTCGGGGTTGAAATATCATTAACAGTGCTAACTGTTTATCAGGGGAATAGATGCAAGATATATGATAAGCAACCTTGGGCCTCTGGATTTTAAGGTTAGTGAGGTTTTATGTGCGAATATTCAGTGGGCTAACTTCTGTTCTCACCAGGTGTTGTCCTTGACTACAGTTGCGACGCCTCACAGAGGTTCAGCCTTCGCAGACCATTGCCTCAGGTCTATAGGAAGTAAGTCAAACTATTTCTGTACGGCATAGGTCTCATTTTCGGAAGAACAGCGAATCCCGAGAGTGTACAAAGCCCTTGAAGCCATAGGAATGGAAACTGGGGCCTTCTCTTAGTTGGCCACGGAATATATGATCAGTGAATTTAATAAAAAAGTACCCAACGATGGGTCTGTTAAGTATAGTGGTTGCAATGACTGGGGTCTTGCAAAGCAGGGATCTCTATGCTCTCGGGATATGGGCTGAATGACTACGTAGATACTTTTCATATGGTGCCATGACTCAGCCTTCCTTTTTCTCAATGTTCCGAACACCCCATCGAATTATATTAGAGAACGAAGGGCCAAACGACGGTTAGGAGATACCTCTCCCTATACTAGTTTCAGCTTCCTCTCTAATGGTGCAACAGGGTTGGTATCTGTATCGTCTGCTCAGTGGGGCGTTTACAAAGGCACCTTGGTGGGTCCAAGCCATCTTGACATAATTAATTGGACCAATAGGTTAAAGTGGATGGTGCCGGCACTCGAAGTAGCGGGAAAGAGAGATCAGTAAGTATAACCACTGAAGCCAATTCTGGTAAAATTGTCTAAGTGCAGCAGATTTAATGCTATCGCGTTTTATCTCGACATTGCGGGTGAGTGCCAAACCAATCCAGGGGCGGAAAGCCTCATTTGATACTAGAAACGTTAAACAAGCCTTTATCGAGTGCCATGAAACCACAATCCAGGGGAAAGTGCTGACAGGATACGTATCCAGACATGTTGGCAGGAGAAGGCTTGTAGAGGAGGAACTGCTTGATGTTAAGGGTTATGGCCCATCCAGTTACTCGATAGGCTCTGGGAGCCTTGTTGGGGGTGGGCAGGGATACAAATATCTAGAATGATAGACTCCGGGAAAGCTAGAGGTTTACGCGTTCATCAGATTGAGTGAGCCAGGGCACAAAACGCGTAAGTGGGGGGGCTGTGTTTGTGGGATCTCGGAGAATGTAGATACCGTGCCAAACAATTCGGTGCCACTTGAGAGTGGCATACAAATGGGAAAAGCTGTTGGGTAACAAGGCTGAGATGTGAGGATAAGATGCAAGTAATGGCGAAGCCCTCCTGCAGGGACTGGTGAGCTTATGCTAGCTCATGCGAGTATCGTTGACGACAACATTCTCACGATACCTATTGGCCAGTAGGGGCGAAGCGCTCTACCAAGGATATAGAAGCAGGCTGTAGTATCGCCAAAACATACCTTAACTAACTCCACACCTTATCTCAGGAGTGGTATCCACTTTGCCCCGTTACGTCTTCTTTTACATCTCCCTCAGGACCTGAATGCCAAAATCTGGAGCTCACACAGAGTCTCTAAATTTATTCTGGGGCCAGGTGGTTCTTCGGGATCAACTCAGGCTGTGGGTTGCATAACCTACCGGCTAGGCTACCGAATGAGCCAAAAACTATTCTTAACCTGAGTTGAATTTTTTGGTAGGGGATCAGCGGGAGGCGATGCACCGTTACCATACTGGGGACTGGCATTGCCAAGACCAAATGGTTCCCAACATGGATATTTGCTATCTAAGCTTTTCGGGATGGCCCGTGCACCGCGTCGTATTCTTCTCTGCGTTCTCTCCCTTTCGGGTTGTTAGAAGTGCGTTGGGGTTAGGTTAGGTTAGGTTAGGTTAGGTTGGTCAGGCATGCTTGTTGACTCTGGCCCGACGGTTTTATGGTGATGAGAATGATGGTGATAGTGCGAGAGTGAAGGCGAAAAAGCCATCGTTGCTCGCACAGTGCAACGGGCAGTAAATATCCATAAGATTGGGTGCTGGTAATACAGGTGATAGTCTGGCCGGATAATGGCCTTCTTCGGTTTCTGTAATATCACGGGGGCAAGAAGTTCTACTAATTGTCGGCTTTCTCATATAATACTATTTCCCCTCCTCAACTTACTGTACCACACAACTTGATGGGTTTGCTTGAGCCTCACTTGCTGCAGCACCGGTACGGTACCATACCGCGCTCGGGAGGCCAGGAATACGCGAGGCTAGACGAGCCGCTTCATCCCCGCTGCGCCACAAGGAATTAGTCTACTTGTGTTCAGAAACATCGAAACTTCTTCCCACCCCCCGCTTTCCTTCCCTAGTCTACCCCCGCCCACTACTCATTTCAACCCAGCCCGGTGAGCAGGGCCTGTAAAGGCATTTCCCGATAAAGTCTTAAGCTCTTCCTGCCCTTTCTTTCGTTGCTATCATACTGGTTTTTCACAAAAACTAGGCTGACAAAATCGGGCTATCTAACCTCCGCCCTCCTCTCTTTCTAGTTCTCTAATTCCTTTGAAAGGCTGACGGAATTTGATCCAACGACTTCCTTCCTCACGGGGCGGTAGCGAAACTCTGAGATCCTGCAGGTGCGGTCTTGGGATTTTTGGCTTTTTTTTTGCCTCCCCTCAATTTCGAGTTTCGAATTGGGTCTTGGGGATTGAGTTGGAACGGTCGGTCGGTCGGTCGGTCGGTCGGTGATTTCTCGGTTTGTTTCGCATTAGGTTGAGATGTCTGTCAGGATAGAGCTTGATAACCGGGGGAGTTTGTTTACCTGTTTGGACTATGTTACTGGGAGGGTATTACCATCGTCGTTCTTTCCCTTGTTTTAGCTACCGCTGTCAGCAATGAGCGAAGCTGACGATGGCGACGTCGAAAGGTGGTAATGAACATTACCAATGATGAGACTATATCTGCGATCACTGTCAAAATGGAGGGAATATCTAGAACCCGCTTGACCCCTCCCAGAAACGACGAAAACCGAGACTCGAAGCGTGCGGAGGTTGAAATTCATAGGGTGCGTCATTCGAGGTCCCTCCTCCTCGTCCCTTCCCCTCTCATAAGTGACGCTAATTGAATTATGGCATGGCATCTAAACAGCTCTTATACCTCGTCCAAACGGTCTTCCCATCACCTGAAATCAGAGAGAATACCTCCGCCACAAACTCGGGATATACACTCAAGCCCGGGCAGTACGAATATCCGTTCAAGGTTCGCATACCAATTAATAGTCTGTGCATAGAGGGACAAGGTAGCGGTAATCTTTTACAACGGTTGAGCTTTGACAAGGGGACTGTGGACTATGCGAAGGATGCTAGACGACATCTTCCTGGGACTTTACCGCCTAGCCTGAGTGGAATTCCGAATGACGAGGCTTGGGTTAGGTATTTTTTGAAAGTTACTGTTATTAGGTTGGTACAGTGGACCAATTTGTGGTGTGTGGATTCGCAGTGAGGAATGGAGGGCTGATGAGAAGTTGACAGACCAAAATTCTATAGGATTAATCTACGCGCAGTGAGTTTGTATCAGCTGTTTTCATAGATGGGGAAGGTGGGATGCTGATGAGGCTAGTTTGATCCTTTTGTCTTTCTACCGATTGAACCTCCACGAGACCTGCCAACTGCAAACGAGACCTATGCAAAGCGCCAGCATCAATTCATTTACAATGTCTCTCCAACCGTCAAGAAGCGTGGCCTCTTTGGTGCTTTCCGTCAACAGGAGCCAGTGATCTACCCTCCACCCCGGACGGTCCACTTCACGATCGAAGCTAGGCTTCCGTCACCTCCGATTATAGTCCCCAATATCCAGTTGCCTTTGAGAGTGATACTGGTTAAGATAGAGCCATACACAACGCCAGTGTTTATTCGAAGTTTGCAGATTCACTTATTCGCTTTCACAGAGATCACAGCACATGATCTTAAGAAAACGGACAAACGGATAATCACTTGCTTGAGTCTGGCGGGCCTGCAGAGCCCCGTCGGACATGATTCCCAGCCTATCGGGGAGGGGGTTGAGGCTGACCAGGCGCTTTGGGCGAATGCTGCACTGCCCGATAGCGTTCCTCCCAGCTTCAGAACTTGTAATATCTGGAGGACTTACCAGTTGGAGATTGTCCTTGGGTTATCTCATGGGCATGTCGGGCCGATAGAAGTACCTCACCCTCAATAAACTCCTTGTCAGGTGAGTGCTAATGAAACATAGATGGTACCTTTAACCCTCCCAATCCAAGTCTACTCAGGCATCAAACCACCCCAAAAACTCCTCGAAACGGCCCGCCATTCAAAAGCCCCGCCATTTCCCCCTTTGCCCACAAAAGAGACCGTACCGCCATTACCCCCCAGAACACCAACGGTCCAGTCTCTTAAGGTCCCACCAGTACCCTTCGGCGGTTCCAATTCTACGAAAAACTCGCCAGTATCGTCACCTATATCTCCTTCGTCTCCTGCGCGGCCACACTCTAGCTCTGGCGGGGGCGGGGGCGGTGGCTGGGGAGGGGGGAATGGGGGAGGGGGCGCATGGCCAGGTCCGAGACCTAGCAGTGTTATCAGTGTATCTCCAGAAGATGATATTCCGCCGCCAACGTATGAGGATACGATTGCGGAGGATATTGGTCCCGTGGATGGGCCGAGGAGGAGATATGAGCAGGAGGGAGCGTATTATGGGGCGTTACCAGATGATGTGCATTCTTGAGTTCGGGGTGGGGTTGCGCGGGGGGTGTTGTGGGGAGGGTATTCTAGGATGAGTGGGTGGGCGGGGGAGTAATGCTATTAGATAAGGCACTGGGTAATAAGTTCTTTTGTCTTGTTGGTCTTGGCTATTTATCGGGCGGGAATGGGAAGAGGATAACCGTGGATGCGGGATGGCTATCGGGGGTGGCGGCGATGTTTCCTGCTCGATCTACTCGAACGCTCTTGGGTAGACTTTAGAGATTTGAATCTAGTCATGATAACCTCTTGTCTTTGCATTGCAGCTTCGTCTCAAACGTGTCTTGTCACAGCTGCCCCTTTATACCTTCCTTCCTTCGTTTGTTTCTTGTGTGGCGCCTAGATCAGTCTTGGGTTAAACTGAAGGTAGTGCATATTGCATGGTTTTGGTGTACTGTTATACATCTTTCGAACCCCTTTATTCCCTACTGCTTGGGTCGGGAATCTTGTGTTCTGCTGTCACATCCTGGATACCTGCCCATTTCTTATGCGACTGCAGACGCCATGAACCCGCTATGAAACTTTGTTCAACTAACCATTTCCCCCTCCCTCGCCTCCCCCTTTCCCCAAATACTGAACCTAAAATAGAACTTGTGTAAGTGCTGCACCCTCCCCGTTCGTCCTCTGGGGCTTCATCAACTCCCTTGCTAAGCCAAGAATGGGCGGTCATAGGTCATCACTCGTGAGATTTATGCCCTAGTGGAGGAAGACTAGACTAGGTTACTCATGATGTCGAACAAGGAGGTGGATGGCGGCGGGTACTGTAATACCTGAAGTATGTTTTTGTTTATATCTGTTTAAGATTTATTAGCTTGATTTTCTGGCAAGGAGCCACTTGAGACCGCTGGCGTCTGAGTTTGCTCCTGTACGAGTTAGCGCAGTGTAGTGTTTCGCTCATTCGGGTGTTCTGCGTGTGGGTTTTCCTTTCCTTCCCTTTGCTTGCGCTCCGCCTGCCCTTCCGGGGTTACCGCGCTTGCGGACGTAACATTGGATTGTATGTACATACAGGGTAGCGGCCTTGCATTTGCCGAAGTGATTGGCAAGTCGCGGTTCCTCATGCTTGCTGAAGAAGGTGTCTGCGAACTCGCCGGGATATTATACTGACTTGGTGTCTTTCTTAAATGTGTCTCTCCTCTTGTCTGCTCTATAGCGATCAAGCCTTTTCTTAAGCTTCATCTACACACCTTCTTTCTTCCGTTCAAAAAGCAAGTCCTAGGAGCCTTTAGTGAGCTTGGAATTCTCAAGGCGATATACTGAAGGATGTAGCTAAACCATGGAGCGTGGGAGCGTTGCCCAGGTCATGCAAATACTGCAGATAATTTTAGAAGAATCAAGCGGCCCGAGAAGGTCACCGCGCCAAGTCCGGGGAGTAAGCTCTCATGCGTATTCTATTCAGAAAATGTGGGATGTGTATTTGTGTATTGGGATTGGGAGGGTAGTGTGAATACGTTCGACCCACGAGGGGGCCTCGAAAGTTTACTCGATATCACGACTTGGGAGTCTGAGAAGGGTCTTGTGCGATGACGCCTTCAAGCTTTATGGGCTTGGGTAGTTTAAAGAGAGCCGGGGGAATTATCCAGTGCTTTTGAGCGATCAGGGTGGAGATAATATGTAGGTGGCACAGGGTCCAGTAAGAAGCTATGGAACAGTTATTCAAGGGTAACCTGCCAAATATATCCCTCTCTGTTCCGGTTAATAGGTTCCTACCCTTGTACTGAACAGTATCATACATGAATAGATGCACTGGTGGCTGTACTGTACTCGTAATTTTCCGACGTTTGTAAACACGACTGCTATTGCATATGGGCAAAAACCTGCGGCTCCGGCTGATTCCTTGCCCATATGCAATAGCAGTCGTGTTTACAAACGTCAGAAAATTACGAGTAGTTTCCAGGGCCACTCGAGAAGTTAGCTCTGGTCGTCTACTGGCCAAATGTGAATGGCAGTGCTCCTGGGAGCGAATCTACCGGCACTGTACGGCTTCTGCCACTGAGGGGCTGGCAGGGGAATCTCTATTATGTACCGTCCTTGAGGAAACCTGGAGTTCGCCGGATCGTCCGGTTAGTCGCACCCTATGCTCACAACCCCGGATTGCGCTTTACTTCTTGCTTGCTGGGAGGGACCCCCTACCGCCGGCCAAGAGCGGGGAAACGCTGGAAAACCGGTAGCACGCTGGCGAGGAAGAGGAATTTTATATGGGAAACATCTGAATGAGCAATGGCGCCACATCGAGCAGAACACTACGGTGAGCCAACGACTCCGGTTTAGGTCCCGAGCAGGACCCCGCTAGTCTACTTATGTACTGTACAACTTATCGTAAAGTCCGGTCTGATCCTCTGGTAGCCCATCTAATAAGGCTCCTCTCTTCCTTCGGTCCTAGCTCCTCCATGGCAGCAATGAGGCATCCCTCCCTAGCAGACCGGGCTGAAGAGAGGGAGGAAGAAGAGGAGGAGGAGGAGGAGGAGTAAGTCAGGAGAAAGACAGAGTCAACAGGTATCTGGAGCTATGTGTTCTGCTGAAGCTCTCAGACTCTCGGACCGCGACATCGGGAGAAAATCGCCTCAGACTCCCTCGGGGCCTCGAGACGCCGAAGGTAGTAGCATTGCATTGGCATTCGCCTTTAAGTACTGTAGTGACTCAAATACTAGGATTCTCCCTTCGCCTCCGGCTTGCTGCCCAAACTCCCATCCTGCCTGCTGATGAGATCCCACTTGAAAGTCGAATGTAATGTCCGGAATAAGCTTACGGTGAGTTGTGGATTTGGCGCCATTGCACTTACATGTTGTACACTTATCAATTTTGGCATGGCGGACGGCCTTCAGCTATACTGTGCATCTATAGCTCGCAGCTCTCTCCAAATCCTATCCCTGTTGTTTTGCTTGCCGAGGGACCTGCCGTTGGCCTATCAGTGGCTGATGTTTATAACCCCCCCCCCCTTTTTTTTAGGGGTGTGCTACTCCTGTGGTGCTTAAATGTCTAATAAAGGTTACAACATCGTTGTCCTTAACCACGGGCAGATCTTTATTCCCATTTTTCCCAGAGACAGCAGGATAAGTTAAGTGCCTGTTCCCTTGGCGATATGATGAAAATGCCTTGCTGGTGCAGTGGTTATCAGGTCGAGAAATAATTAACTTCCTGTACAATTAACAGGGGTCCTCAAATTGAGCTATTATCATCGAACAATCCATCATGTAGTTTATGAGATATAAAAAATCTTGCCCTACAGGAACTGGAGGACTGAAGAGCTTAAGCCTTCCTTAATATGGCTGTAGCGCTAATCGGACCTTCTGCCAGGTGATAGAATCGACTCTAGGCCACTCCCATACAGGTGGGGTCTGCGATCGGCGGGTAGCAGAATAGAAATCAAACAATTGCTTTTTTTTCATTTTTTTCAAAAAAGCTGATCTACCTCCCTTGATTCGGGGGGGGAAATGACTACGAATTCTGCATGCTACTGGATTCTCTAGTCTTGTACGTACTAGGTATTGGAGAGGAAAATGTAGCGATTAGTGTTCTCAATAGCCCGGGGGGGGCGCTGGAACTTGGGGGATGGACTACTAGGAACCCCGGACCAGACCCGACGGCGAGAAAGTATCCCGCTCTCGTCCTCATAATCCAAGGAAGCCGTTATTGATGGAGTAACCCCATCGTGGTATGTTAGGTTAGGGCACACTTGTAGGTGTGAGCAGGGCTATTGACCAGACCGCGCGGCGGTGACTGGTGTTGTGTGGTAGGAGCCCACTGTGC
>Ga0307509_10011924_pt1 | contig 10446 bp, 13 predicted proteins | sample 10_EM_MG_FD_202245 | JGI IMG/M metagenome (GOLD analysis project Ga0307509, IMG submission 202245) | Populus trichocarpa ectomycorrhiza microbial communities from riparian zone in the Pacific Northwest, United States - 10_EM | ecosystem: Host-associated > Plants > Roots > Unclassified | place...
TTGCAACGGTTATCGCAACATACAAACGGCTCGTTGTCGGGGTCGCGATCCTCAGCTCACCGCGGGAAACGTACATAACGTATTTGGCAGTGAAACCTGGTTGGGATAACTCCCAGATCGCAACGTTTGGATGGTGTTTCTAATCTCGAGGCAGCGGATCGCTTACCGTTCAACCTAGGACCATGCTCTACCATTTAATTTCACTTAATCCTGGGAAGGACATCACCCTGCACGTTTCGACGAATAATCCCGCAATGGTAAGCTGTCTTGAGCCCTCTCCAGACCGTGGGGCTCATCGGTTTGTCGTAGTTACTTTATAACCGATTCGGCTTCAAGGCTGAAGGATTCGTAGCGGGGTTTTATGACAAGTATCTTGATACACAATCAAGACTATCGAAGAATGCGTTCCTTCTCCGACTCAGACAGTGAAGCTGGGATCCGATGGGGAATTTGGTTCGTGGTCAGAGACCGCCGAAAACATATCCGACGATTGGTGTGGCTTGTGGTATATGGCGAGTTGTAGAACTACCATTAGGTTGAGACAATAAATACCAATGAACTTGAGACGGTCGCACCAATGAGAGCTTGTTCCAGTCCTCTAAGGCATGGACGTCCAAACGTGCGATCACCAATTCTAGGAAATTAACCCTGTGGGATAGCGTAGTATTAGGGATTAAGTGGGCGCACAGTCCCATAGCCCTGGCGGTGGTATACAAGGGGTAAAGTCCGCAGTGGGTTATTTACATCGTCCGTTGGAACCTTCTCAACACGCATGACCCGGGCAATGAACAGCTCTGAAGCCACTCCGGGGCCATTCCACCCCTCCTCGCTTCGTTCACCCCCTTCCAAGTCGAACGCATCAAGATCGTGTAACGGCTTTGGTGGTAACACGAGTTTACATGAAATCGCTCCCAGGGAGTCGTGTAATATCGGAAGTCCCTCCTCCGTTAATGAGTATCGGGATTCGGCGAAGGGGCGCGGGTGAAGGCGTGCGTTGGCGAAGCGGACGGCAGTGGATGCTTGGGAGGCGGAGAGGATGTTGATGACCATGTGCGAGAATTTAGAGTAGTCGGCGTTTTGCAGCGATGTAGCCATTCGGGAAGGCATGCGGAGTGAGAATGCGACGAGGGGGTGTGGGTCCAATGCAATTGAGGAGAATGAAGAGAGGGTCGCGCCGTGAAACTCCGAGTGCGGGCCGGCCTTGCTCTCGAGGGGCACGTGAGACGTCACGACCGCGACTGATTGCACAGAGTCGCGTAAAATCTCCCTTAGTGAGTGGTTTAGCGTGGAGAGCCGCCTCGTCCAGACCAAGGACATTGCTGGTGGAGGTCGAGGGAGGTTGTTTGTTTTTGTTTTATTCCAAAGCTCTTGCTTTCCAAACCTGGCTCCGGGTCAAACAGATCCAAACATCGGTCCTCTTTCGTTTCCTCCGTCGATCGCGTTTCCGTTCCAAAAAACGAAGATGCAGGCGTTGCAAAAGTCCTTCCGCCGCCTGTACTCCTCGCTCCCCGACACCGCCGCATCGGCACGGACAGCGTCAACACCTCGCGCGGTCCGTCTCCGTCGCCTTCGAAAACGTCCCGAACTCGCGGCAGCCGATACAGACGCGACCGCCGCAGGCTTAACCCCCACCGAGTTCGCCCGCTACCAACGCGGACTCGCCAAGGGCGAACTCGCTACTCCCGACGGGAAGGAGCTCTCCGAAGCGGAATGGCTCACAAAACTCAACGATCGACGGACGAGGATACGTGGTACAAAAGTTGTCAAAACGGAAGACGGAACGACACAGACTCAAGTCGTCGGTCAGAAAGTCTACCTCCCCAACGTCATATTCCGAATGGTCCGAAACTTTACGCCACCCGGGAAACCATATAACCCCTTCGAAGCCACATTCCGCGTCTCCCAATCCATCACCAAGACCGACATCCGATCGTACCTCTCTGCCGTCTACGGCGTCCAAACGACCTACATCCGCACGGACAACTACCTATCTCCTTACAAACGCACTCACGCTGGATGGGAGAAAAAGCGCAAGGAGTACAAGCGTGCCGTCGTCGGGTTGGTCGAGCCTTTCTACTACCCCCAGGCTATCGAAGACATGGCCCTCGTTGAACGCGTGAAGCGACAGAAGTGGTTAGAAGACAACTTCTTCGTCAAGAACCTCAAGGAGATGCGCGCCTGGGAACTCCTGCGTATGACGAAGAAGGGAAGCAAGAACTGGCGCTGGAAGAAGGGGGACGATGGTCACTACACTGCTCAGCGGGGAAAGATCATAGCTGCTGTCGCGGCACAGAGGGCGAAGAGGGAACAGTTCCTCCTTGAAACCAAGGACCGGATGACGCAACTTAGGGCGACTGGGGAGGCTGTCGTATAATACACTGCTGTTATAGTTGGATCCACTACGATGCTAATTTACAAGTCCGTGATGCTGAAATGCAGTCCTGCTAGTTATGCTTGTGGCCATAGATCGTTACCATCCCCCCTCGTCATCGCTGAAAGCGAGACCCTTGTTGAGGGTGATCGGGGCCAGTGACTCGAGGTCGCTCTCGTCTGTTGTGGTCTCATCACTTGGTGTGGTGTGAAGGAAATCCAGGCACCCAGCAGAGCAACCTCTCCATTGCACAGGCACGGCCGTTGGGAAGTGTTTTCCCGCCACTCTCGTCTCCCATGTATACCGGACCTGAAATAATACGATGTCAGCGTGAGTCTGAGTGCACACCCCGCAGAACGGCATACCTCCACAGGCTCCACAAAGTACGAAGTCTCTTCGTGATGGGGGGATGGGCAAACACCCATACCCAATCTCGTTTCGTCCTCGTACCCGTCATCCAATCTCTGGCGCTTACCCCTTGACCCCACACTGACCGAACCAGGAACACAATCATTCAACACCTGCCTAACCGCCTCGGAGAGATTCCATACGGACACTTCTTGTGAAGACCCGTACTTCGCTTCTAGGTTCGTGTGATTTGACCCATCAACCTTGCATAGGAGCACCCGGAAGCAGCACTCCCTGAGCGACGGCACAGTGGATCCACCCGCCAACTCCGGTTTAGAAACCCCGACGCGAGTTTCCAAAGGAGCAAAAGTGGGCGAAGGATTCGGTAGGAACGAATTGACGTTGATGTTGAGAGCGATCAGCTGCATTTGCAGCATTTCTGCAGGGAGATATTGGAGTTTGTTCACCGATACGTCGAGTTCCCGCAGGTTCTTCAGGTCCTTGATTTGAGAGGGTATATGCGTGAGCTTGTTGCTCCCTGAGCTCTAGTTAGTGTCCTGCTTCACTTTATACGGAATAACGCTCACGGAGGATGAGTACCGTAAGGCGTTCAAGTCGGAATAGCTCTAACGGCAGGGAACGGAGGTAACATGCGCCCAACGAGAGCCGGATCTCCGGTCCCTTTTCAAGGTAGGACGTAAAGGAGCTCGTTTTCAGTCGGTCCAACGAACTGGTTCTCCCAGCGTAGGCCTCCTTGGCTGTGAGCTTCCCGATCACGTCAGGCGTGGTGCTCGCCCGGGTTAACTGACGGCCAAGGAGGGACCGCACCGCAAGAGGACTGTCACCGCTGCTTGAAAAGGCGCTTTCCGACGAGAGTAGGACGACTTTGTTCAGCTCGATGATCGATGTGGGGACATAGCCAATGTACGAGCCGCTAATGAAATGAAATGGAAGACGCAGTCAACACACGGCTAAGGTTTCGGGGAGGGGCCGTGGACTTACTTGAGGTCGATGACATTTACCTGCTCCGTCTTGAATATGACCCCCTCGATCAAGTCCTCCCACCTCTCCCGAGCAATATGCGGTTTCATCGCAACGGTGTCCAAGTCCACAAATATGGTATCGCAACTCGAATCGCCCACGCCGTCCCTCTCAACCCCGTCAACATCGTCTGGCAGTAGGGAACGTTCGTCAAACGCGGTATCAGACACGGCATCCCCCACGGTCGTAGAGTCATCATCGAGAACTCTATAACGCGTCGGACCATGCGATGACGTGTCAAACGACGCGAGGCTCGCAGCTTTCTTCTCGTACGGGCGAAACCGCTTCTTGGCGTGTGTCGAGGCGGCGTAAGGATGCGGATACTCTGGCTCTCTCTCGTCGAAGGAGTCGTAATCTCTACTGTTTGGAGAAGACGGAGGAGAAGAGTCGACTGGATAAGCTGGAGGCGACGACCCCGTCGACGATGGTGTTTCTGACATGGGAGCCGATGAGGGGGCTGGCTTATGGTGGTCGTGTGATGGGGCACGCAGCCTTCGGGGTCGGTAATATCTACAGGCGCCTAAACCCATGAGCATGGATTACGCATCACGCGCTTTCGGTCAGACGGTGATGGCATAAATAAATTATTGATTGCCAGCTAAAATCACGATGCATCATGCATAAGTACCCCCATTCGTTGACAAGCAAGGGGTCGGAAATCATGCAAGTTTGGGGGAGGAAGACGAAGATCTACCGCTTTGCAAACAGATCAAATCGGCCCATCAGATTAGAGACCATCGAGTTGGGTTGTGGGGGTTGCGGGGGTGGCATTGCGGAGTTCAGTGCCCCGGATTCTTGAGACGGATACTGGCCCCACGTGTTTGCGGGTGGTCGATTATGGTGTGGTATCGATGGAGGATTTGGGTGACCCGGACTTGGAGGTTTGCCGAACCGGGTCGGAGGGGGGGAGGGACTCGGCTTAGGTTTCTTGTCACCATCCTTCCGTTTGTCCTTCTTCACTGGTTTCTCTTTTTCCTTCTTCTTTTCTCCCTCCTTGCCTTTGCCCTTTTTGTCCGGAGGCCCTTGCCCAGTGGCGCGGGGTTTCAGCTCTGGCATGTCGATCTTGCTCAGGTGCACTGTGAGGCTGGTCGGCGGGGTATAGCTTTCCATCTCAGCGTTTTTGCTTTTTGGATCATCGAGCTTGATTATCTTCGGACCCTTGGGTTTCGCCTGTTCGTAGATCACGTACTGATGCAGCTCGCCTTCTTCATCCAACCCTGCATGGCGCTAAGTACCGAACAGCGAGGTCATAGGACAGCGGCGTACCAGCTTTATGGCGAAGCCGCTTGATATCCTCCACTACACGTAGTACCTTGGGAACGTTCTCCACAGCTGCCGAACGCACAGAGATGAAGAGCATGGCATCATCCTGACGAATTATAAGGCCACGGCCCATCGAAAACCTCGGTCAACGCGCCTCACCTTTAGGAGATTCCAACCGTGACCAGCATAGTCTTCGATTTCTCCTTCGTCTTCCACAACAAGTTCGTTGACCTCCCCCTTGTACGCCTGCATCTCCGCGATCCTTTCAACCCCAACACGTGGTTCCGGCCTTGGAGGTACAGGGGGAGCCCCAGAGGACATTTGCCTCGGTTGGGCAGGTCTGCCTTCAGAGGTGGCGTGATAGCTCTCATTCAAATCCGAGAACGTGAAGAGCGCCGTCAGCAACACAATTTCAAGACCCTTCCGATCTTCGATGTCAAACCTTTGGAGCTGGTTGAGCGGCTGCGATGCGGGTCGGTGGCAGGGTTGGACGCACCTGTTCAAGTTATAGTCTAGGATCTGCACCGTGCCATTCCGGATGCGAGAGGGGGGTTCCGAGGCTACAGCCACCAATACCGGAGGATCGGGCTTTCGGATCATGTAACATTCGTCCTTCTTCCATTCGAAATCATGCCTGAGGGAGCGTTAGAGCACGAAATCAACCGAGTAAGCAGGAAGACGTACTCCTCCCATTTGAACGACCAGCGGAAAGAAACCTTTCCGATGTCCTTGAGTTCTACGATGATCGACGGATTGAAGAGTTCTAGAGTCTTCTGTCGGCTGACTGGGTTCGGGGCGGTAACTGAGATCAAGATGGATCCTGATATCGGGTCTGGGATAGTCAAGGGTAAGAATATAACCCCATAGTACTGGTGGGACGTGGATGGGGGGTCATACCGTAGACATTGATCTCGTATGCTGCGCCTTGAACGCGGTGTTTGCGATAATGTACGACTCCCGAGGGATCAACGAGGTCAATCACGTTCGGGTCGTTGGGGCTGGGAGTGAATTGCAGGGTAAAGAGGTTTTTGTCGAGGCTCATGGCTTGTGCATGGAGGGGGTGCGGAGGGACGGCGCGTTCTGAATGTGTCGCGGGGTCACATCATTTGTCGCAGCTGCCAGCGGAGGCAGTAGTCGTGCCAAGGCCCAAGGGGCGCTTCGGGTAACAAAATCGTTTGTAGTGTCGTTTACAATGATAATAAATCAAAATGTAGTCTCAATAAGATCGCATCACGACCGCGTTCGAGGTCAGTAACAGTTGAACTCTGCCACCGATCAACCTGATCCACCCGTATTCTCTCCGCTCAGGCCCTCAACCACCCGGTGAAACCCATCCTCTTCATGAGCTCGGCAGCAAGGCGAATGCAAGCGAGGTCGACTCTCAGGCTGCAAACGCCCCGTCGTAGACAACGATCTCGTTCCCCTGACCCCACGACCATAAGGTCGTCCATCATACTATCCACAGACTTGAGCGGTGGCCAGGTCCCCTCACCAACCCCCCCTCAGAGTACATTATCCAAACGATCTAAGAAGCGAGAGAACCAGAACCCCGCACACGCGTCTTCTAGCCACAATCAATCCCGCGGTCACCAGAATGACATCGATGCTGGGCCCGTGGCCCGGGGCGACAAGTCCAGGATCAACAAGCCTCCGAACTCAAAAAACCGACACATCGTCAATCAGAGTACTGAAGCACTGTCCTCAACCCGAACAGCGGTCCCGGGAAGACGGGACAAAGATCGGTCACTTACCCGCGGTGAATCCATCAGATCCTCAAAACGAACGCCTTCCGTGGAGCCCATCGAAGTCGACGAAGATCCTCATCTCACCGGCCCCATCGCCGTCGCGCAGTATACACGCCTTCAGAGCGAGGTCGAGAAGCTTAGAGAGGTACGTTCCAAACACGTCATGATCGACACGTTTTCGGTTTACACGCGCACACAGCAATTCCAACGCTCAAAGAAGACGATTGAGAAGCAGAGCAAGGTCATCGATGAGCTGAGGAAGGAACTCACGAGTATAAACAGGGTTTGTCCATCCTCCACGTTTGGCGTTCACGGTACCTGATCTATGACTTATCCAGGTAAATCAGGAACAGAATGTTCAGGTCGAGAAACTCAAGAAGCAGTCAAAAAAATGCGACGAGGTTCGACCCCCCCTCCAACCGCGTTGCTCGGTTTCTAATATTGCTTCTCTAGCTTTTAATTAACATCGAAGGCAACCTACAATGTCAGATCTGCCTCGACATCCTTTCACGGCCATTTACGTAGGTTTCTCATATCTTCCAATACAGACCGGTCATTGATTTAGTCCATGTGTAGGCTCTCCCCCTGCGGTCACGTCCTTTGCCAAGGCTGTCTCCAGAACTGGTTCAGATCTGCACCTCCAACCGAAGACGAGATGCACGACGAAGATGATCCCCTCGCTCTCGTGTACCGCACCAAGACCTGCCCGTGCTGCCGTGCTGCCGTCCGATCCAGGCCAACGCAGCTCTTCATAATCAAATCCATCGCATCTGCCCTTGATAAGGCCAAGTGCCAAGACTCTCGACGAACCTCTCCTCCCCCTGACCCCGACCCCTGGGCTGGAATCTTTCCCGATCTCGATGAAATCATCTCGACGGACGGTGACGATGATGAAGAGACGGACGAAGAGGAAGAGGACGAGTATGGGTGGGTATACGGGGAAGAGGGATACGGAACAGACAGTGACGAAGAACCCTATGTGGGTGAATACATCCCCGCCAAGTGGCAACCTCCTTCGGTTCACGTGGAAACCGCGGATTTCTTGTTCGATGAATTAACAGAACAGGATTTCAAGATGCTCCGCCGGGGTGCAACCGTTCAGATGATCGAGCTATTTGGGATGACCTACTCGCACAGCGATGGGCTCTCTATTGTGCTCGACGACGGGAACCGGATTTACCTCGGGTGGAACATCCGATTACACCCTTCGGACTACACTGGGGAGGAGTACGTCGACCATATTGTCAGTGATGTGTTTGAGAGGGGCGAGAGGTGGATGGTCGAAGAGAGGGACAACGGATCTTGGACGGCTTGGAAACTCGTAAGGGCGACCGAGGAGGTTACCTTTGATACCACGGATTCGGAGGAGTGGGAAGCGTATGACGACGACGACGAGGAATGATGTAGATCTTATTTTAGCAATCTCTCTGTGTGTAACACGTCGTGTCGCATTCATGTAGACCATAGATGCAGGATATAAACTGGATTGGGTTTTTCGCGCTTTGGTCGAACTCAAATGGATCTCTGATCGGCTCGGTGCCCTGGACGACGACCCGTAACGCTAAATATCATCATGTGCATCGTGGGAGGGTACCGAGGCTCACCTCCACATTGTGGGTCAAAGTCATCGGGCGGGATCCTTCCCTTCCCCTGTATTTCGGAGGGCCCGTCATTCACCCACATTCCGCCAGGCTCACTCAATGCTCTTGGGCCCTGTACCCACAGTGAACTAGCAACCATTGGTAACCAGTAACCATAGGGTGAACACTTTCCCCGCGGTCGTATAAAAACCGCGAGTCGGGTCGTGAGAATCTGCTCGGGGCTGCAGCGCGGGTCTGGAGATTCTTCACAAATATTCTGTTGGATAGAATGGTGGTCGGAATGAATGGTGAGGTGGGGGGAGTGATCCAAAATGGTCCGCAGGTCGGCGGGGGCGCATCACTCGAACACGGATGTCTGGATGTGTAAATGTGAACCTTCGACCTTGAGATGTCCAACTTGACTCGGGTAATCCGAAAGTCGTCGGGAGTCTTGATAGTTCGAGGTGTCACACGAGTAGATGTAATCCTGGATTACTACATTCATTTTCGTACTATTTATTTCCCTGTATTCGATCGATTAGGATAACGAACCTTTCCGCAATACCACCAACCATCGTCCTTTCCGTCGCTCGTCCGCTCTTCAGTGTTGGCGGCTCGCGCCGCCTTCCACTAGTAGAGAACCGTTGTAAAGTGTCCTGCATCTTTCTCTATCTACCAACAGGTCTTATATAGGTTCGTAGTTATTGGTAACAAATATAATTCAGGCCTCGAGTCCGTACGGAACTCGGTACGAACGAAGAGGCGAGTTGAGGAAGCGAAGGCTATCATATCTACCTGCGGATTGGTCGGCACGGTGGGCCGGCGCTCGTCTACATTAAACGACGGATAAAACGACCACTGCGGAGAAGCTCGTCTCGGGTCAATTCAGAGGTCCCCTCCCCCTGTACCCTCCCAGAGACGACGCCCTCCCCTCTCCCTCCCCTCCTCTGAAATGAGGCTGGACTCCAGCCTAGTCTCGGGTGATAGCCGATCTTCGAAATCTGATAGTCTTCGGCCACACCTGACGCTTGGCTGGATCTCGGGTCGGGTTCGGAGGAGGAGCGTTGGGACGTCTCCCTTCTCCCACGGACCAGCCTTCGAGCCCGCGGAGGATTCGAGAGTGTTCTATTGGTGCGGAACACCCACTCTCATCCGTGCCCCCTTAAACCCCGAACACTGAGCATCGAGTTGTGTCGCCCTTCAACGGTCTCCTCATCCCTGTGAATAGCTCCTTTCCCCTGTAATGGCCACCGGGACGCTGGGAGCGTGCGATGAGTGTAGGTGAGCGCACCCCTTCCGACTTCCCATTGGCCATACTGTTCGGAAGATAGGCCCAGAGTACTGACACCCTCACAGAGCTCGTAAAGTGGTAATCCATCTCGCCTTATGTTGGAATATCAAATCTTATCGACCGTCACCCGAATGTATTTCCCAACCACCTCCCTCTTGGTCGCTCGAAGAGATGTGCTCCAGGCGCCCCGCGTTGTGCCAGATGTATAGCCATGGGGGTCGAAGATTGCAGGTATTAGTATACGCAACAAATCAGGGTCCCAAGTCAACGGAACCCGTGGTGGTTACACTTGCGCGGAAACCGACAGCGCTCTCGATGGCATAACGTGACCAACGACTATTTGGATCGTTTTATGACACCGGTACACTGGGGACGATATGAGGTCTATCAGGGCTAAGCCCCTGATTATGTGGCCCCCAATCGCGAAGCGAGAGGCCGAGTCCGGTCGTGAGCAGCGGAGGCCGCACATTCCCAAAAAGGAAATCAGATCGGACGCCGGTGGTGAGCTGGCAATCCGCCGTTCGAAAATCGAGCGTTGCAAGCCCAATTTGCACCCGTTTCGCATCGCGTTTAGCGGGATCGACTGCGGCCGGCGGCTGGTACCCTTTCCTATTTTGATTTAGCAGATTTCGCTGCCGCCCACTTCGAATGTTACCAGTCTGTTATCCGTTGTTACCCAGTCTACGAAAGACTACAAATTCCTGAGTTGACCGTGGGACACGGGACGTCGCATAAGGTCTTGACGGTACAGTACATGACTTGGTACAGTTACATGAGTGGTGCCACACCAGTACTTGTCCCTCCGTT
>Ga0307509_10011925_pt1 | contig 10446 bp, 14 predicted proteins | sample 10_EM_MG_FD_202245 | JGI IMG/M metagenome (GOLD analysis project Ga0307509, IMG submission 202245) | Populus trichocarpa ectomycorrhiza microbial communities from riparian zone in the Pacific Northwest, United States - 10_EM | ecosystem: Host-associated > Plants > Roots > Unclassified | place...
TCCGGGCGGCGCGCTGCGCGACCAGCCTGCGGCGCAGCTTGACCGCCTGGTCGGGCGCGAGCCGCGCGGCCTCGGAGATCACCTCGATCTCGTCGCGGTGCGGCGACGCCGCGACCCGGCGCGTGATGTCGGCGACCTGGGTCGAGGACACGAGCCCGCCGGTCAGCGCGAGGCGGACGGCGGCGTCGCTCGCGAGCGGCGATGAGGACCCGACGATCGCGCCCTGCGAGAACGCGATCCGGTACGGTTTTCCCTCGGCGGTGAGCGTGAGCTGGCCGGTCAGAGCGCGCTTGGCCAGCGCCGCGAGCGTCTGCCCCCACGGACGGTCGGTGACGACACCGCGCGCGAGGACCGCCACTACCGCCTCCACCACTTCCGGGTGACGTACGCGATCGCCGCCGCCGCGACGACGAGGACGACGAGCCCGACGAGGGTCTCGTTGCCCTCGGCATAGCCCCACCAGGCCGCGAGGCTGTTCGCGGGTCCGACACCCATGCCTAGAGGATGGTCAGGTCCCCGAGTGGAGTCAATCGGTCCGCGGCTGCTACAATCATTCTTGCGTGAGCACCTCGTTTCCCCTCGACGGCGCGCGGGTCCGATTTGCAGGCGATACCAACATCGGTCGTAAGCGCGATCACAACGAGGATTCGATCGCGATGCCCGAGACGGGCGAGCGGCTCGCGATCGTCTGCGATGGCATGGGCGGCCATGCGAGCGGCGAGGTCGCGAGCCGGCTGGCGGTCGAGCTCATCGTCGATCACTTCACCGAGACCGGCAAGCAGCAGACGCTGACCTGGCCGTACAAGGTCGATCGCGACATGCGCAAGGACATCAACCGCATGGTCACCGGGATCATGCTGGCGAACCTCGAGATCTACGAGCGCTCGTCGCGCGAGGCGCGGTTCAAGGGCATGGGCACGACCTGTGTCGCGCAGTACTTCCTCGACGATCACATGATCATCGGTCACGTCGGCGACAGCCGGTGCTACCGCGTGCGCGGGAGCGAGCTGAGCCAGCTGACCGAGGACCACTCGCTGATCAACGACTACATCCGCATGAAGCGGGTCACGCCGGAAGAGGCGGAGAACTGGCCGCACAAGAACGTGATCGTGCGCGCGCTCGGCATGAAGGAGAGCGTGCAGGTCGACATCATCACCGAGAAGCCGCACGTCGGAGATACGTATCTCCTGTGCTCCGACGGGCTGACCGGCATGCTGAAGGACGACCAGATCCAGCACATCCTGATGAGCGAGCGCGACCTCGATCGCGCGGTCGATCGGTTGATCGTCGCGGCGAACGAGGAAGGTGGCGTCGACAACATCTCGGTCGTGCTCGCGAGGGTCGAGGCGACATGAGGGGATGGTTGCTGCTCGCGCTCGTCGCGTGCGCCGACAAGAAGTCGGATGCGCCGAGCAAGTTGCCGTCGCTGCCGGCCGCCGAGGTCCAGCGCGGCGAGGACGCGTGCAACGCGTACGTGGCAAAGGTCTGCGCGTGCGCGGCCCCCGCGGCGCAGAAGCAGTGCCCGCTCGCGAAGGCGCTGCCCGAGGCGATGCAGCTCGCGCTCGCCACCGCGGCGAACCCGACGACCGAGCACAACGATGCACTTCGCGCGCTGACGAACGTGCGCGAGACGACGAAGGAGTGCATCGAGCAGACTGCCAAGTTGCCGGCACTCGGTTGTTCGCCCTGACGACACGATCGTCAGAAATTGCCCGCGCGCCTCGTCGATCCGATTGATTGTCCGGTGGTCGGACCTTGGTCCCGATCGTGCTCGGCAGACGAAGCCTATGCGTCCGCTCCTCTGCTTGCCGCAATCTGCCGTGACCGCCCTGCTGTTCGTCGCCGCGTGTGGAGGTGACGTCGCCAACGGCGATGTCGTCGGTCCGTTCTCCGGACCGATCCACCGCTACGCGATCAGCTCCTACTCGCTGCCCCGGACCTCGACCGAGGCGCGCACGACCGGCGATGATCTGGATGGCGATGGCGCCGTCGACAACCAGCTCGGCCAGGTGTTCGCGACGCTCTCGATCGGGATGAACCTCGCGAACGAGGACGGCGTCGCGGCGATGCGGCAGAGTGGCCTGTTGCTGTCGGCGATCGAGATCCAGGCCGACGATCTCGACGACGATCCGACGGTCGCGGTCAGCTATCTCGGCCGTCCCGGCGACACCGCGGTGCCGGCGGCTGGTGCGTTCGTCGGGGGCGTGTTCGCGTCGAATCGTTCGCGCACGACGTCGCATCCCGCCCAGGGCACCCTCGTGCTGCCGATCCTCGTCGACGCGGATCCGACCGAGCTGGTGCTGACCCGCGGCGAGATCGATCTCCAGCCGACCGCGACCGGCTATCACGCGCTGATCCGCGGCGCGGTCGACAGCGAGGCGGCGAAGCTGTCCGCGGCGACGAGCCTCGTCGCGATGATCGAGACGAACCCGCACGATCATCCCGGCCTCGCGCGCGGGCTCGACTCGAATCACGACGGTCACTTCTCCGTCGAGGAGGCGCTCGCGAGCCAGTTGATCCAGGCGCTCCTCGCGCCCGATCTCGATGACGAGCATCTCTCGATCGGCTTCGCGGTCGATCTGATCCCGTGCGATGCGGGCACGTGCGCCGGCGCGGCGATGCCGAGCTGCCTCGATCGGATCCAGAACGGGACCGAGACCGGTGTCGACTGCGGCGGTGGGTGTCGGCCCTGCGCGGCCGGCGTGGCGTGCGTTGCAGCGACCGATTGCGACAGCGGCGTGTGCGACGGCACCGTGTGCGCGGCGGGAACGTGCAGCGATCACCGACGAGACGATCTCGAAACCGGTGTCGATTGCGGCGCGCCGTACTGCCTCGGCTGCGCCGGCGAGTCGTGCACGAGCGGCACGACGTGCGCGAGCGCCATGTGCGCGAGCGACGGCACCTGTCGTTAGGGGCTCAGATCACGATCGGTTCGCCGGTGTTACTACCATTCGCGACCGCGCCCGCCCACACGACGGTGCGCGCGAGCGAACGCTCGACGACCGCGCCCGGACCGACCACGGCGTACGGACCGATGGTGACGTTCGCGCCGATCGTCGCGCCCGCGCAGATCTTCAACGGCTCGACGAGTTGCGCGGTCGGATGGATGCGCGCGGTCGGATCGAGACCGGCGAGCCGGCCGGGGGGATGGCGCAGGGTCTCGCCCGCGAGGAGCGACCAGTTCGAATCGAGATAGCGCTCCGGCGTGGAGTGCTCCGCGAAGTAGCCCTGCGCGTGCTCGTACGCGAGGACCGGCTCGCCCGCGCGCAACCACGGCAGGTAGCCCTGGCGGATCGAATCGCTCTCGCCGTCGGGCAGGCGCGCCATCACCGACGGGCGCGTGACGTGCGCGCCGCAGAACATGTGATCGCCATCGCCGAGGATGTTCGTGATCCGCCCGTCGGCGGCGACCTCGACCGCGCCCCAGCTCTTCGCGTCGGGCACGCGGCGGACGACCATCATGCCGAGGATCGGCCCCGCCGCGCGATACGCGGCGACGAGCGCGGTGATGTCGAGATCGAAGATCAGCTTGCCATTGATCGAGAGGAACGGCTCGTCGGTGTTCGCGGGATCGAGCAGGTGGAGCGCGTGCTTGAGCCCGCCGCCGGTGCCGAGCAGCACCGGCTCCTCGATGTACGTGATGCGCGCGCCGAACGCGCGGCCATCGCCGAGCTCGCGGCGGAACAGCTCGCCGCGATGGTGGAGGTTGATCACGAGCTCGGTGATGCCGTGGGCGACCAGGTTCGCGATGCCGTACGCGAGGATCGGAATGCCGCACACGGGCAACAGCGGTTTCGGTCGCTCGGTGCCGAGCTTGCCGAGCCGGGTCGACAGCCCGGCGCACAGGATCATCGCGCGCATGTGCGCGGATGATACCGTCCCGGCATGCGCGTTGGGCCGCTGGACCGTGCCGAGCTCGCCGCGGCCGCGCGCGTGCTGCACGCCGGCTGCGCGTTCGACCGCGCGGACGTCGTCGCCGGCGAGAAGCTGTTCGGGGCCGGGCCGGCGGGAACGCCGGTCGCGTTCGGTGCGTGGGACGCCGGCGAGCTCGTCGGCGTCGCCGCGCGGTGTGCGCGGTACCTGCGCGTGCTCGCGGTCGTGCCGGCCGCGCGCGATCGCGGGATCGGCAGCGCGCTCCTCGCGGCCTGCGAACACTCTGCGCGCGAGGCCGGCGAGGTCCGGTTGCGCGCGCTCGATCAACCCGGCAACTACCTCGCGCCCGGGATCGACGCGCGCAACGTCGACGCGATCGCCTGGCTCGAGAAGCGCGGCTGGCGGCGCGATGGCGATCCGCGCCTGAACGTCCTGATCGCGGTGCGCGACAACCCACGCGTCTCGAGCGAGCGCGCCGACGAGCTCGCGGCCGCCGCGCGCGCGCGCGGTTACGAGCTCCGGCGCGCGCGGTCGGACGAGCACGCGCTGCTCGCCGCGGTCGCGTCGCAGTTCGGCGGCGCGTGGCCGTTCGAGCTCGAGCGCGCGCTCGGGCACGAGCCGTGCGGGGTCCACGTCGCGCTGAAAGACGGGGCCTACTGCGCGTTCGCCGCACACGATGGCAACAACCGCGGCCTCGGCTGGTTCGGCCCGACCGGCACCTGGCCCGATCACCGCGGCAACCGGCTCGGCGAGGCGCTGTTACTCGCGTGCCTCGTCGACGTCGCGGCCGAGCACGATCGCTGCGAGGTCGCGTGGATCGGCCCGCGGCCGTTCTACGACAAGGTCGCCGGCATCGTCGAAGATCGGCATTTTGTCGCGGTGCTGAAGGACCTCGCGTGACGTGAGGCGGCTGCTCGACATGATCATGAACGACGGCGGCCGCCACTTCGCCGGCTTGCCCGAGACCTATGACTGGCATCGGCTCCACGCGCACGCTCGATGCCTCGCCTGCGCGACCGTGACCGGGTTCATGACGGACGACGTCACCGAGGCGTGGCTCGACTTCACCTACCGCGATCACGTGTTCAGCGTGAACAACCAGTTCGGCGAGTGGTGGTTCTTCGTTCAGGATCCGGCGTGCTCCGACGCGATCCTCCATGCGGTGATCGAGCACTTCGAGGGTCTGCTCGGACCCGCGCGCGGATAGCGGCCGAAACCAGGGTTTGACAGGCGCACGGCGCTGGCGTACTAACATTATCGAATGAACGTTCATTCGAATAAGGCCGGACGCGGCGCCGCGAAGGTTCTTCCGACGAAGAAGCCGACGACCGCGGGCGTGAAGCTGGTCCGCGGCCGGCCGCTGGTCGACGACAAGCGCCGGCGGATCCTCGATGCAGCGCTCGCCGTGTTCGCGGCGCGCGGGTACCACGGCACCGCGGTGCCGGAGGTCGCGGAGGCGGCGAAGGTCTCGACCGGAACGCTCTATCACTACTTCGCGGCGAAGGAGCAGCTCGTCAACGAGGTCTATCGCGACGCGAAGACCCGGCTGCGCGCGGCGCTCCTCGACGATCTGCCCGCGGTCGATCCGTATCAGCTCGATCAAGGGCGCGCGTGGTTCACCGCGCTGTGGCAGCGGCTCGGCGCGTTCGCGGCGGCGGAGCCGGATGCGTTCCGGTTCCTCGAGATGCAGGATCACGCGCCGTACCTCGATGCCGAGAGTCGCCAGCTCGAGCTGTCGGTGCTCGCGCCGCTCTTCATGGCGGGCCAGCGGCTCGCGAGTGGTGGTGATGCGCCGCCGGTCGACGTCGCGATCGCGCTCCTGTGGGGCGCATTCGTCGGCCTCGTGAAGGCGAGCCGGCTCGGGTACCTCACGCTCGACGAGCGCAGCCTCGAGCGCGCCGGTGCAGCGTGCTGGCGAATGATCGCGCCGCAGCTGCCGCGCGCCAAGACGGATCCCAGGAGCCAACGGACCTCGAAAGGATGACCATGCTCGCGACTCAGCAGACCTCGACCACCAGCGCTCGGACTCCGATCTTCACGCTCGACGCGCTCGCCCAGCGATCGCACGACGAGCTCGACGCGCTCTATCGCGTCGCGACCGTCTCGACATCGATGCACGCCGCCGACGGCGCGCTCGTCGGCCGCATGCTCGCGGTGAAGGGCCTGCCCTCCCCGATCGCGAAGCCGATTCGCAAGTGGGCCGGCTCGCGCTCGTTCGTGTGGGAGGGCAAGTCGTTCGAAGCGGCGAGCGACACCCACGGGATAGGCTTCAATCGCGTCAACGGTGCGAGCGTGCTCGGCCGCCAGAACCTGTTCCCGTTCGCGACTTCGTTCGGTCCGTCGGCGATCGACGGCAAGCCGACGCTGATCCTCGACTACGACCTCGCGGCGAACCCCGGCTACATCCGCCACGTCCACGACGAGATCCGCGAGGTCTCGCCCGGCCTGTTCCTCGGCCCCGCGATGTGGAAGCGCGGTCCCGAGAAGCTGATGGTCCTGTGGTTCGGGCTCGACGCGACGCGCGCCGCACGCTCGAGGCCGTCTTGACCGGCGACGGCCACAAGCGCGCTACCACCCGTTCGCAGGCCGGCGGACCGAGCTACGGCCACATCGCGATCACCGGCGCGGCCGGCGCGATCGGCGGTGCGCTCGCGCGCGCGATGCGTGCGGCGTGGCCGACGTGCGAGCTCGCGCTGATCGATCGCGATCGGGAAGCGCTCGTCGCGCTCGCCCGCGAGCTCGGCGGAGGCGCGCACGATCCGACCAGTGGCGGTGCGAGCGTTCATGTCGCCGATCTGCGCGACGTCGACGCGCTACCCGCGCTCGTCGCGACGATCGAGGAGGCCGGTCCGCTCGACGGGCTCGTCAACTGCGCCGGCGTGATGAAGGTCCAGCACGTCTCGACCTGGCGATGGTCCGACGCGCGCGACCTCCTGGCGATCGACCTCCTCGCCCCGCTCCGCCTCCAGGATCTCCTGGTCCGCGGGATGGTGGAGCGCGGCCGGGGTCTGGTCGTCAACGTCGCGAGCATGGCGGGCCGCGTCCCGCTGCGCGGCGCCGCGTACTACGGCGCGTCGAAGGCTGGGCTCGCGATGGCCTCCGAGATCGCGCGCGCCGATCTCGCGCCGCACGGCGTGCGCGTCGTGACCGTGTACCCCGGCCCCGTGAAATCCGCGCTCGAAGCGGGCGCGCGGGCCGACTACGGTGGCGGCGGCCTGTTCGCGCGCCTCGCACCGACCGGCGATCCGCGCGAGCTCGCTCGCCGGATCATGGTCGCGATCGCCGCCGATCAACCGCGCGTGATCTACCCGCGCGTTTATCAGGCCGGCTGGGCCGCGACGAACCTCGCGAGCTGGTTCGCGCTGTCGTACGGCCCACCCCCGGTTGCGTAGCGCGCCCCACGTGGGACACGACGGCTACGCGGCGAGGCTCGGCTCGCCGGTGCGGAGCAACAACAAGTACTCGACGTTGCCGGCGGGGCCGGTGATCGGAGATTCGACGTCGTCGCCGGCGACGAAGCCGTTCGCCGCCGCCCAGGTCCGGACCTTGTCGACGGCGCTGCGCCGCACGGCCTCGTCGCGGACCACACCACCGCGCCCGACGAGGTCGCGGCCGACCTCGAACTGCGGCTTGACGAGCACGATGATCGGCTTGCCCGCGGGTGGCCGCAGGAGCTCGGCGATCCGCGGCAGCACGAGCGTGAGCGAGATGAACGAGACGTCGACCACGGCGAGCCCGCACGGCTCGGGCACGAGTGCGAGCTCCATCGTGCGCGCGTTCTCGCGCTCGAGCACGACGACGCGCGGATCCTGGCGGATGTTCCACGCGAGCTGACCGTAGCCGACGTCGATCGCGTAGACCTTCGTCGCGCCGCGGCGGAGCAGGACGTCGGTGAAGCCGCCGGTCGACGCGCCGATGTCGAGGCACGTGAGCCCGGCCGGATCGATCGAGAACCCGTCGAGGCCCTTCACGAGCTTGAGCGCGCCGCGCGAGACGTACGGATGATCCGCTTCCTTGAGCGAGAGCTCCGCCGCCGGATCGACGAGCGAGCCGGGCTTGCCCGCAGGGTGGCCGTTGACGAGCACGACGCCGCTCATCACGAGCGCGTTCGCGCGTTCGCGACTCGCGGCGAGGCCGCGATCGACGAGCAGCTTGTCGAGCCTTTCGCGCGCCATGGGGCGGGCACTCTACGCAACCCCGGCCCGATCGACGAGCGGATTCGCGGACCTGCCAGATGCTTGCTAAATAGCACGGTCGTGCTTAATCTATGGGTGTGAGTAAAGGCGAAGAGACCCGGCAGGCCATCCTGGAGCGAGCATTCGAGCTCGCCTCGGTGATCGGCGTCTCCGGGCTCACGATCGGCCGGCTCGCCGAGGAGACCGGCCTGTCGAAGAGCGGGCTGTTCGCCCACTTCGGCTCGAAGGAAGCGCTCGATGTCGCGGTCGTCGAGGAGGCGTCGCGGCAGTTCGTCCAGGAGGTCATGGTGCCGGCGCTGCGAGAGCCGCGAGGCGAGCCCCGCGTGCGCGCGCTGTTCGAGCGCTGGATCACCTGGGGCCAGCGACCCGGAGGCTGTTTCTTCGTCGGCGCGGGCGCCGAGCTCGACGATCGTCCCGGCCCCCCGCGCGACGCGCTCGTGCGCGCCTGCAAGGACTGGGTCGACGAGCTCGCGAAAGCCGCGCGCATCGCGATCCGCGAGGGTCACTTCGCGGCGTCGCTCGATCCCGATCAGTTCGCGTTCGAGCTCTACGGCATCATGCTGAGCTTTCACCAGTACCACCGGTTCCTGCGCGACCCGGCGACCCGGACGCGGACGCATCAGGCGTTCGACCGTCTCGTCGCCTCGGCTCGCGACCCGCACGCAGCCCGCGCTCGCTAGTCCAAGGAGGATCCCATGCAGGCCACGCAGCCATCCCAAAAAAGCACGACCGTACGCAAGCCAGGTGACTGGCTCGGCCTCGCGCCGAAGCAGCAGCTGCGCCTCGCGCGCGCCGCACTCCAGGCGGCGTACGCCGTCTCCGACGACCTCGGTGCGGGCCTCGCGGAGCACCTCTTCATCACGCCGCGCCGCTATCCGCGCCCGGAGCGCGAGCGCGTGTTCCTCGCGACCGCGCGGCCGCTCGCGCTCGAGGTCACGCTCCGCGCACCGCATCGTCACCACGCGAAGCGCACGCTCGCCGGCTGGCGCTGGGGCTTCGGCCCGACGGTGCTGCTCGTCCACGGCTGGGAAGGTCGCGGCACCCAGCTCGGCGCGTTCGTCGAGCCGCTCGTCGCGGCGGGCCTCTCGGTCGTCGCGTTCGATGCGCCCGGCCACGGCGACTCCCCGGATCGCCAGCTCTACCTGACGGACCTCGCCGACGCGATCGCCGATGTCGCAACGCAGGTCGGTCCGCTCCACGCGATCGTCGCGCACTCGTTCGGCGCCGCCGGCGTGATGCTCGCCCACGCGCGCGCCGGCCTCGACGTGCCGCGCACGATCTTCGTCTCGCCCAACGCGATCATCGACACCGCGGTCTCGCAGTTCGCGAGCGAGCTCGGCCTCGACACCGCCGAGCGGATCCTGTTCGAGGAGCGCCTCGTCGGCCACACCGGCGTCGAGCTCGCCGCACTCTCACTCGATCGCCTCGTCACCGCGCGCGACTCCGCACTCCTCGTGGTCCACGATCACGACGATCGCGAGGTCTCGCCCGCCCAGGGTCGCAAGCTCGCCGCGGCGTGGCCGAACGCGCAGCTCCAGATCACCCGCGATCTCGGTCATCGCCGGATCCTCCGCGATGCCGACGTGATCGCCGCGGTGACCGCGTTCGCGTGCGAAGGCCTGCCGCCCCCCACCTCCGATCTCGTGCGCGAGGTCGATCGCTGGTTCGCGGGAGACCGCACGTGAGCGCGACCCGCACCTACGAATACGAGTCTCGCCCGTTCGATCCCGCGGTCGCGCGCGAGCTCTCGGGCCTCGACTACCTGCGCGGCATCCTCCGCGGCGATCTGCCGGCCGCGCCGATCGCCGCCACGCTCGGCTTCACGATCTCCGAGGTCGACCACGGCCGCGCCGTGTTCATTGGCACGCCCGACCGCTTCGTTTACAACCCGATCGGCGTCGTTCACGGTGGCTACGCCGCCACGCTCCTCGACTCCGCCATGGGCTGCGCGGTCCACTCGACCCTCCCGGCCGGCAAGGCGTACACGACGATCGACCTGTCGATCAGCCTCGTCCGCTCCCTCACCGAGCGCACCGGCCCGATCCGGAGCGAGGCCAAGGTCATCCACGTCGGCGGGTCCGTGGTCACCGCCGAGGGCCGGATCGTCGGCGCGGACGGCACGCTGTACGCGCACGCGACCACGACCTGCCTCGTTCTGTCGCCACGTTAGCTCGCCGCCTTGACAGGCCCCCACCTCCCTGATATCTGAACGCCCACCCTGGGGTGTTAGCTCAGCTGGGAGAGCGCTAGAATCGCACTCTAGAGGTCAGGGGTTCGATCCCCCTACACTCCACCAGGTAAACCGAAACGGTCTGCAGAGATGCAGACCGTTTTTGGTTTTTGGCACCGGCTCGAATCGTTCCCTGATTCTAGAGGT
>Ga0307509_10011926_pt1 | contig 10444 bp, 9 predicted proteins | sample 10_EM_MG_FD_202245 | JGI IMG/M metagenome (GOLD analysis project Ga0307509, IMG submission 202245) | Populus trichocarpa ectomycorrhiza microbial communities from riparian zone in the Pacific Northwest, United States - 10_EM | ecosystem: Host-associated > Plants > Roots > Unclassified | place...
AGGCATGGGCAGCCTACACCGGAATTCTGGTCCAGTTGGCTCCGCATGGCCTGCAGGGTGAACTTGCCACAGCCCTGTCGATCTATACCATGAATCTCTACGACTTGTTAGAGAAATACACATGGGAAGTGGTCAAAGGCTACCATTTCCAATTCCACAGAAAGAGAGTCGCAAGCGGAAGGAATATCTACCAACCAGCAGAATGGCGGCAACTCGATAGTGAGCTGGTTGCCTCAAAGTGCTTCGCTTATGCAGCCCCCCGTCAGGCATGGCTACAAAGCCAAAAGCCACCACCCTCCATCGGCCGGAGAATATTCGAGCTCCCTATTCGCGACAACCAGACGGCCCCAGGCTACTCGCCGCTAGCCTCCACCTCCTCCAATACGGTCACCTCCCTTGAGCGCCGAATAGGCTACAACACCCACACTACTGGGTCCACCCTCTCCGCTTCGACTGGCCCAGGTCCCATAGCCATTGCCAGCTAGGCATGCCAGAATTGGAACTTCCGGGAATGCCGTTCTGGGCTGTGCCGATACCAACATCGTTGTATTTCCTGTGGTAGCAACCACCGAGCCGCCCAGTGCACCTCTGGGAATAGTGGGCCAGTATATCAATCCTGTAATGGCCCCCAAAGCCGTTAGGCTCTCTAGCCCCACCTCAAATAGCCCTCTACCCATACTCAAAACACGCGCACTTTCTACTCTTCCTTACATGAACCCCTAGCTTAGCATTAAACTCACTGCAATATAAGAATATTCACCCTTCATTATTCAGGACCCTGCCGAGTTAGCACAGCTAAAGCCCCACAACTCTGCACCAGAAACCACCACTCATTCAACCCGCCCAAACACATCGATCCATTACCCCCTGTTTACCAGCCATGATCTCGAAATGCCCACAGGACCACTCAAGCTATCCGGTTGGAAACGGCTTACGTTGGACTTCCCAGACCGAAGAGTGGTGGCTGCGCTTCTGGGTATATGCCAATATGGTGCGAGGATCGGACACGAAAGCTTTCGTAACACGATCACAATTCATCCCAACCTACCCACAGCCAATAATGACTCTGTACTCGTTACAGCAGATATAGCATCTGAGCTGGCAAGAGGCCGTCTCACATTATATGCGAACATGGCAAGCTTGCCTAATAACTATACAGCCTCCCCATTGGGGCTAACAGACAAGTCGGATGGGAGCAAGCGTCGAATACATCACCTCTCCTACCCCCAAGGCGATCCCAACTCTATCAACAACGGAATCCCATCCGAATACGGTGCAATCTCTTACTCTTCTATCGAGGAGGCAATAGAAGCGATCCAGCTGCTTGGCAGATCCAGTATTCTAGTCAAGCGTGACTTTGAGGCGGCCTTTCGGCATATACCCGTCTCCCCACTAGACTCGCCACTTCTTGGGTTCCATTGGAAGGGAAGATACTATGCAGAGCGCTTTCTCCCCTTTGGACTCCGGACTGCACCTTACCTCTTTAATATCTTTGCAGAGGTTTTTCACTGGATACTTGAGAACGAAATTCTCCGAAAGAACCCAAACGCGAGGATAATCCATTATCTGGACGACTTTCTAATCGTCCTACCCCATACTGGAGATCTCGAACAATGCAAGGAGGACTTTGGTAAACTCTGCAGCGAAGTCGGACTGAGTATTAAAGAGTCCAAGAACGAGGAAGGAACCGTGGCAAGCTTTGGTGGGATAGAACTCGATACAGCGGAAATGGTAATAAGACTGCCGGAAAAGAAACTCCTGAAAGCACGTCAGATAATCAAACACGCCATAGCCCAGAAATCTGTCTCTCTACTTGACCTTCAAAAACTCACAGGTTATTTCAACTTCGTCTCCACTGTTGTTCCCCTTGGGCGCACTTTTCTCCGCCGCTTGTACAACATGGAATCATACTTCCCCCCAGACAGCGTGTATAGCAAGCGACGATTGTCCCGGGAAGCCCAGAAAGACCTCGCCTGGTGGTCTCAGGTCCTTCAAACCCCCCCTGAGAGATCGATGCTCAAGCGCACGAGAGATGTTATCCTTGCTTGGTCGGACGCAGCAAGTACCAAGGGGCTCGGTGCTTTCTACATGAGCGGAGGAGAAACAATGCCACGGTCGGGGTCAGCTTTCGCGATCAGTATTCCAAGTTACCTAGCAAATTCGAAGGAACATATTAACACGAAGGAAATGCGTCCGGTTGAACAAGTACTCTTATACTGGGGCCGACACTGGCAGGGGAGAAAACTTATCATTCATGTTGATAACAGAGCGGTGGCTCATGCTGTGTCAAACCGGTCGATCCACGGGGCACCTATGAAAGTTTTGAGAAGATGCCTGCTTCTCGCTACGGAATACGATTTAGAGGTGGAGGCAAGAATGATCTCGACGAAGGATAATGCTTTGGCGGATGCGCTCTCACGGTTCGATCATGACAGAATAGCTGACATTACCCCGCAGTTAATGGCCCCTCCTTACAACCTCCAAGGACTTGGGTTACTCACGTACAGCAATCGGGCCTCTCGGCAAGCGCGGCCTACTACCTCTGGCGTGGGCTCGCACCCTCAACTAGACGAAACTACGATACTCCCAGGTCGCGCTTCATGACCTTTTGTGCTCTCGCCGGCTTCCGGCACCAAAATGGGGGATGCTTCCCTGCCGAATCTACATGGTTAATTGAATGGCTTTGCTCTCTAGCCGGTACCATCAAAGTGAAAACAATGAAGTTATACCTCGCTGGGATAAAGTCATATCAACTGGATCTGGGAATCGAATGCAAAGCATTCTCTGACCCCCGACTAGAGAGAACGATACAAGGAATAAAGCGAGACCACAACGAACCGGAATGGCGGAAGAGAACCCCTTTAACCCGTGGGCACCTGCTTAAAATTCTATCATGTTTAGCCCCACACTCCTATGAAAACAGAGTAATCCGGGCAGCCTTTACACTGGCATTCGCCGGATTCCTGCGGGTAGGCGAGTTCACCTACAAGAAAGCGGACAGAGAGTTGGGCCCAAGTTTTGGGAAATGGTACTTAACCAAACGCAGTATCCAGATACACCAGAATGACACCTATATGGAACTCAATTTGCCGGCATCCAAAACTGACCCCTTCCGGAAGGGAATAAAACTCACCATTGCAGCATCTTACGACACCGGATGTCCTGTACAAGCAATGCGCGCACTACTAGATATGGACAACCACCGCCCAGATCACGCGCCACTATTCTGCCTTGGGAAGTTCTCCCAGCAAGCATTTACCCGGGAACACGTAGTGGCAAGACTACAGGAATTAGCTATCATCGCGGGCTTAGGCCAGGGAAACTGGAATGGTCATAGCTTTCGAAGAGGGGCAGCGACATGGGCGGCCGAAGTTGGAATCTCAGAGAACGAAATCCAAACGCTAGGCCGATGGAGATCGGACGCGTACAAGGTGTATATTGAGTTCTCGCGCAAAGAACGGATATCACTGTCCAAGCGTTTTCAACGCAGTCTCCCAAGTCGACGAGTTACTTGAGAGCATCGAATAGCCTGCCTAGAATACAGGCGATGTTACACACCGAACGGCAGGCCAACACAGGCTTGCGCGCCCAGCCTGCCTTGGTTTCGGGACATATCGGTGGTAACACTCTCCCATGGCAAGGGCAGCGGCAACGTCACCAACATCAGAGTCTAAAGAAGAGCGGATCGGAGAGCGGGCATTTCCTTTGGCGTTTTTCTTGGGCTGTTTCTTGTTTCTTTTCCCTATGTTATCTAGACTAAATACTATCGATCGGCTTTGGAAAATTGGGGCCCCAAAGTTCCGGTATTCCCCAAGCAAAACTGGCCCCCATCCAAACATTACCCTATCAATTCTCTCCATCAGGGTCAACTGGTACTTCACTATCACCTCTTTTGTTTGTGTTTTAGCCCTCTCCGCTCACATCCTTTCACCTCCGTTACCAAACATATTCTCATTCTATAAATAGGTATTGGGAGGAATTAGTGCTGGCCAGACCTGCTTAGGTTTTGATGTAAACATACTTTTTGATAATGGGCGTCTTTTTCGGTTTCTGCTCACTATTGGCTATTTATCCACTTCGGGTGTTTTTTTCCTTTTTTTCCCTTCACTATTTCCCTTGGAGTTTTTGGTTAGACTTGATTCATATCGTGGATTTTCTTATTCTTCATCCCAATCATTCGTTAGTATTGGTCTTGTGGTTAGTTACCTGTAGTGCATAGCCTATTAAAGGTAACTCGGGTGCTTAGGAGCGAACTACTATATATTCTTGAACAAGCCCGTCTATATATTCGTGAGAAGCATGTTCATCTCCTCGTAAATTACCCCGGGACCACACCATAAGATTGCTCCTCGAATACAACCGCGTCTCAGCAGACCTTCGGCAAACACCTCGCCTAGGTTAGCCTCTAGAGCAGTTTCCCAATTGGGTTTTTGGCGGCAAAGAGCTTGAGAATGCGGATCCTTTCTGGCTAGAAGCCCGCCATTGGGAACTGATTTGTGGCGCTGAATTTATCAGAAGTTAACTAGGGTGATTTTGTGTGGTTGGGGGTCTGGCAACACCTACTCACTGTTGACCAAAGCCTCCACACTCTGCCTTGGGGTGAAAAGCACTACCTCAGCAGACTCCTGAAGTACTAGAAAAGAAAAGGAAATAAGTTACTAGCAACAGAACAGCACCCGCGGACATAGCTGCAATCGAATACATACTACCAGAAATCAGCATTTTTGAGCAGATCTCGGTATCGTGCATGGTGGGCGTGTTCACAACCGCAGTTAAATTAGGAGTATAGTACAATGCTGGTAGTAGTTCTTCACCCCGTACAGAGTGCTGTTAATTGGAATAAGGAAGAGTAAAGCCCGGCATGTCTGGGTTTTGAGATGGCCTACAACCGCACGATGGCCGTATCTACTGCTTTATCCCCTGAGAAGACAGTTTCAATTACTTGGGGACTTGGTACTTGTAGCTTTTGCTAAGACCACGTCACTTAAAATCCGGTATCATGAGTTTCCATGTTTACTCGGCCAACAGCGCGATTGCCCTCTCTTGTGGGGGTGTTATTGTCCGTGGACAAAATTAACCGCGCATCAACGAACGGGAAAAACCCCAGCCACGACAACAGTGTTCCCTCGCCAACCCCACTATCACGAAAACCGAGGAAATAAATTAAGGATATAGGTATACAGTAGAATGCTTAGCAGAAATTAATATTTGATCTAGAGAAATTTCTTTACGTAGCGTTGAACAAGCTGAATGATAAGGAGGGTTCCGTTGTCGTCGATCGCTTGTGCGCGGTTAATTTTGTCCACTGGCCATACCTTTATATTGTGGGTGCCAGGATGGCTAGAAAACTGATAGGGCCTAATGAGAACACGAAAGAAAAAAAGAACAAAAGTGCAATCGCAATAGTCTCTAAGTGAAGTGGCGAAATATGGAGGAACAGTGGACTGCTCGGGTGGATGGCTACTCTCTCTCTGGCTAATGACAATCCGAGCGATATATATATCCGTATAGCTAACAAGACACTCCCGAAACTCAACAAACTCTAAAGAAACACACGCCTCTAACAAAACATGATCTCTTTTAATCTCAAACAATCTATGTAGGAAACGGTGCTGCTCGCCATGCTCTCCTGATACTTCCTTTGTTGTGCGGATAGCTTCCGTGAGTGCGTTTGTTTGTTTGGCTTCGGAAATGCGCTGAGAATCCGGGCATGTGTTTGTCTCCGGAGACTCGCTTTGGCTTCGGGTATGGTTTGGCTTCGGGCATCTGGTTTGGCTTCAGGCAAGTGGTTTGGCCTCGGGTGTGTTTGTGGAAAGCATCGTGAATGCAGGATTGAGCAATAGTTTTGGGATCGTGCAGCTTTCAGGAAAACCGGGAGAAAAACGGAAGTATTGTAAGGTCAGCCGGAAAGAACTGGAAGCCCGGAGGCGGGAAAGTATTTGTTTTCCTTATTGTTAGCCCGGGAGTGCTCATGATGGAAATGGAGACTCACATGGAGCAGCACGGTAGCTCATGAGGAGCATAGGGTGTTGCTGATATATACTCCTGTCTTTGCCAATTAGCTAGAGAGAGTAGAGAGCACCGTGGAGTTGTTGAGCGTGAGCCTGTGGTTTTAAACTTTTATTAAACTATACAGTAGGGAAGCATCCCAATCCAGGCACTCCACGGTTGTTAGTGAAAAGATTTTCCCCGCACCAGAGTGTGCGATCGTTTTTCGTTGTGAGTCGCTTGGCATTCGTTTCGTTTCACCGCTCGTCACTCTTGGTGCAATCGTATCCCCGTGTTGTGGAAAATATTGAATGGAATGATAACGCAAGATGTGAAGAGGTTCTTGATTGCTTGGAGAAAAAAATCAGAACACTAAGGGAAGGGCGAAAGACCCTGACTATCTACTAATAGGAAGCGAGACAGATAGGTCAAGCGAACAATAACAATAACAAACAAAAGTGGAATGAGAGAAATGTAAGGAGGTGTCTTCAATAGTGCAGGATGTCTGAATGTATGATAAGAATTGATGTAAGGAGAAAAGGTAATAGTACGAGTGATACCACAGTAGACCAGAAGCATGTTTCAACACCCCGCCGTTGAAGTTTAATAATCTAGAACCATCCCGATATCCCATGATCCTCCGTAATCCCTAGAGCCTATGCTTTGCTAGAGTGCCAACTCCTGTAAACCTAGTGACGTGGGTATGAAAGAAACAATGAAACTAAATACCCGATGCCTCGTACGCTATGACCAAAAATACCAATAATACTGTGAAACCAATATCGTATGCCTAGCGGGATAAGATGTGAAAACAACCCACTGCAAAGTACCTAATCGCCGCAAACCACAAAGCCACATCCTCTATAACAGTATATCTCCTAGCCCATATCCGCACTTCAACCTAACCACATCCCCTATAGGAAATCTGACAAAACCATCTTGGAAGAGTATTAGCGCTGGTCACCTATGTAACCAAAGCTAGAGTACCGGTAGCTGAGAGCTAAAGTCCCTCCTTAGGTCACTGAGTCTATTAATGAAGATAAGGGCTTAGCACTAGAGCGACACAAGAAATAATATTATGAACTACTATCGCGTCACCCCAAAATTCGCTGCCTCCTCTAATTCGGATTCCGGGCCACGTGTTAGGTACCGACTGGTAACAATAGGGTTGAAGGTACTCGGGAATCGATTGTGCTCTCCCCCTACTATCTATACACTCCACCTCTTTTTACAACCTATTCGAGGTTTTTAATAGTCGTAATGCTAGGTATTCCGTAGCAGACTGTCGCTTAATCTATGCCGGCCTGAATAGTTAGTACTGTGCCTTACCAGCATAAGCCGGAATCCAGGTTTGAGGAGGAATCGAATTTTGAGGGCGAGGCCATTGCAGGGTGCACTATGCTCGAGTGAAACCCCGTATTTGAGGTTATCCATAATGCAGAGTCTAGTCCGAATTTAGCAGCTGGGGCTCCTCTACTCGTACTCGTAATTACCTGACCCTTGTGAACACGACTGCTATTGCATGCGCCAAATTCCTGACTCATGATGTTTTCGTCCTCTTTTTGTTTTGTTTTTTGTTTTATTATTTATTTGTTTTTTTTTAACTAGTGGACGCCGGTTAGGTTTAACTAGTACCGGTATAAATATTGAATTTATGAGGCTCTGGCCGATCCTTTGCCCATGCAATAGCAGTTGTGTTCGCAACCGTTAGAAAATTACTACAGGTAGTAAACAACTGCGAATGTTGTATTGGCTTGGCGTGGGAATGATTGTGCACAAATCGTTACACAACGAGCACCCCCGCTTTATTTCAGCCCTCATCGCAAAAACGTTTTATAAACTACCCCGACCTTCTAGCTTGCTCTACTATTTCTACATCGGTCCAAAAACCTTAAGGAGAATAACATGGCACAAAATATTCCTAGGCTATCGGTCAACCTAGGCGGCCTAAATATCGACACTCAGAACAGAACATTCTACGTTACCCATGAGCCCAGCGAGGATGCATGCATTATGCGTTGGCTGTCTCCAATAGAGTCGAATAGCAGTCATCAAAGCGCGCATACCGGGCAATCCGATGGTGTTGGGAATTGGATTTTGGAAACAAAACAGTTTCGGGAGTGGAGGGGTGATGAGGGTGGAGCGGACAAGGCTGTGCTATTTTGCTCTGGGAACTCGGAGGTAGAAAAGACATACCCGAGGTAGGTGGCCGCATTCTTTTCGAGAAGCGAAGATTGCTGACGGAGAGAAATACTAGTTCCGTGGTGATTGACGGCCTGCGCGATGAGGCAGGGAAGGAAGATATCGCGGTCGCCAGCTTATACTATAGCTCCCTTGCCCAGGAAGAACAAACGATTATCAACATGCTAGGTGCCATTCTGAAGCAGCTGGTAGGCAGGGGGCATATCCCGTGGTATCTCCGCGAGGCATTTCGAGAGGCGAAAACGGAGCTTGGCACCAGACGACCACAACTTTCGGATCTTGTGCGAATGTTGCGGCTCACCATTGCTTCGATACCTCGTGTTTTTATTTGTATTTATGGACTGGACGAATGCTTACCTAACCGTTTGCCAGAGCTTCTTGGGCCCCTGGGGGATATCGTTCGGGAGCTACCCAGGACCCGAATACTCCTCACCGGAAGATCCCATATTGAGAAGGACATTTATCGATATTTTGCCAAAGCAGTTGTGATACCGATCGGCCCTAATGCTGATGGCATTAAGAATTTTCTGGAGCCGGGGTCAGACAGGGGTACCAAGCCGGATGCGATGAACGACTGTTCACAGTCTTATACGAGTGTTAAGACAATTATGATGGAAAGGGTGTCTGATATGTGTGTGAGAGTGTTTGGCACCCCCGCCCGAGCAGCCCTCTTGATTGCGGCCAACGGGCATTTAATTGCCGCCTTTTTCGTTTGTGTTTTAGCCTTTCTCGCTTACGTCTTTTCTTCTTCGCTATCAAAGATATTCTCATTCCATAAATAACTCTAGTTTCTAGAATCATCTTAGCAAGACCTCAATTGGTTTAGATGTAAATCAAATGGGCTTTGATAGAGTGAATTCCCCTCGCTTCATATGACTAATTACTGCCGTGTTTGTCGAATTTTTCTTCTTCTCTATTTCTCCTTGGAATGCTAACTAGCTAGACTTGGCTCACCTCGTCATGTTTCTTATTCTTTCTTCGTTGGTACTCGCATCGTGCCTAGTGGCAATAGTGTGAGGCTCATCACCAGCGAGGGGTGATAGTTGTAATACTATAATCTTCAGGAGGTTTGTCCATGTATTTACAAGCAGCGAGTTTACCTTCTCCCTCTAATTTCTCTCAAGTCACCATTGACTCCCTCACGATCCTATTGCGATGCTGCTGCAGCTGTAAACCTTGCTGTGGCGAAGCACGGAGGCGGAATAAAAGCCTGGACGATTTTACAAACTACTTAGACACCCCGGTCGCTCGGACGACTAAAACTTTGAACAGCAACTGAAGAGATTGGTCGCTTGTTTCATTATAGAAAATAAACCAATTGACATCTATCCGAGTAGGAGGTGTCGGGTGGCTTCTGAAATCGTCTAGCCCTGGCTTTCTGCCACAGGAGATAAAAATTAAAAAAAAGACTGTATCCGACCCGGTTTTAAATGTTAAAACTAGCCTGTGCTGTTGGGTTCTCTGTTGACATGCGGCGATGTGGTTATGCAGATATGCAGTTGGGCGGATATGCGGGGAAACGGGCATGCGGATACGTGGCTAAAAAATCTACGGCTATAGGGCACGTGGTTTTATGGTGTGCAGCGCCTAGGCACTCATCAATGAGTCGCTGTTTTCGCATCCTACGCCGCTAGGCGTAAATTTACGGTACTCGTAGTGTGTTTCTCTACCGTAGAGTCCGCTGAGTTTCACGAGTTTTTCGATGTGGTTAGTAAGTGGGAGAGTTCTGTACAAAGTCTTTGTGAAAGCTTACTCAGCAAAGGTTAAACGAGATTAGTGCGACACCCACCATGAAAGGCCCCGTCTGATACTGAGTATACTCAGTATATTCTAGTTCCTTTTCTACTAAAATAACATTTCACGTCTAATTCTTCACCGTTATCTGCCTTTTGTTAAATACCCGTTTGATGATACACGGACTGTTTGAGTATTCCACAATCCAATCACCAAGACTAATGTCTGTTCACTAATGAACATCTAGCCCAGATAGGGTGCAGCTAACTACTGGTTGTTCACAATTCTTCCATGTTTAGCTGCGCTTAGGGCCTATTGGGACCGCACTTTTGCTCACCCGCCCCTTCGTGCCTTTTTATGCCCCAACTTTTAGAACAAGGTTACAGCACAGCGGATGGAGAGAGTGTTCTGGTCCAGTGTGGAAGCGATCAATTTGTATAGTCGTAGAAATATAAAGAGTGTAATAGAAGACTTATCAAAAGTAAAAGAAACCAAATGGCCAAAGAGCGGACAACAATTT
>Ga0307509_10011927_pt1 | contig 10444 bp, 16 predicted proteins | sample 10_EM_MG_FD_202245 | JGI IMG/M metagenome (GOLD analysis project Ga0307509, IMG submission 202245) | Populus trichocarpa ectomycorrhiza microbial communities from riparian zone in the Pacific Northwest, United States - 10_EM | ecosystem: Host-associated > Plants > Roots > Unclassified | place...
CAGATAATGTATAGGGGGGGTTTTGGAGGATGTGAGCAATGAGTGTTGCCTTTGAGTATAAGGGTCCTGTCTGTGGGGTCGGCTCTGGCCCTTTTTTTGATGCTTTGGTGGTAGTAGAAGTGGTTTACACAGTGTTGCCTCCTCAACAATGTTAGCTCAAGTTTTCATTGCTGTTTGGGAGACAGGAGTGGTCATCGTAGTAGCCGTTAGTTGGTTAAGTTTGGTGAGAATATGACTCAACTATTGTGTCAGTCTGGTCTCAATAGCCTAATGAATAGGTAGAGAGGAGCTAGGAATAATAGTTGCAGCATCTGGTATGTGGTTGTCAGGATAGCTGCTGATGGTAAGAATAACTTGGCTTAGAAAGTCCTGTTCTGCTTGAGTATAGATTTTCCCAACATCCTGAATCTGATCAATAAGGTCATCAATCAATTCTTCAAAAGATACTTGTCTTGGTCTTTGAGCAGAGGTAGCTTGTGGAGGATGGAAAGAGTAGTAGTGCTGTAATGGCAAAGTAATAGAGGAGGGAAGTGGGGTAGGACTTCTTCTAGTTGAAGTTCTAAACATGTGGATTGCAAGATCAGGTCTAGGAGTTTGTCTATCAGGAGGAGTACTAGGGTCAGGAGAGGAAGAGGTAAACAAAGAGCTAGCATTATTGAGTGGGATATTGGTGATAGACTCTATAGTGTATTGAGAATGGGCAGGCATGGGGAGGAGTGGGGTAGAAGGAGGTTGTGGTGGGGTATGTAGTTATAAGAATAAGAACAGGTGATAAGAGTTAGCTGAGTAACCAACAACAACAGGGGGGGCAAATAAACAACTTCACAAAATCAAAACAAAAAGAGGACAAAGGGAAAACAAATCACAACAGAAGAGCTAAAAGGAGATCAACTGAGCTGAAACTTTCACAGTATCTCAAGAATCACTAGAGGACCCTCCTGTTAAAGTTTTAGCGCCAGAGCCCTAGAATGCCAGGTAGAGTGGTAGAAAGATCTGAATTCAAGGGTAAAAATAGGGGAAAAATTAAAGAAGTGTGCCATGAATGGGGTAAAAGTGGGAATTTTGATCTGAAAATTTGTTAAAGTGTTGAAACTGATTTATTTAACAGGAATCTGTGTGTAGGAAAATGGAGAATAATTGGTTATTGAGAGAATTTATGGGGGCAGGGGTGGTTGGTGGTTGTGGTTGCTCTTGAGCAGAATTTTGAACTATTGGCCATCGGACCTAGTATCTCAGACTACGGACATGCTATCTCCAAGCAGATACTACAGTTAGATTTCCCTCATTCAGTGCATTCTTATGAGTCTTTGAACATCCCCATTGTGCCATTTCCAAGGTCTCTCCTTTATATATTTACACTTGAGTGGAATTTTGAATTACTTACTTTCTGACCTAGTATCTTAGACTACAGACATGCTATCACTATGTTGATATCACAGTTAGATATCCCTTATTAAGGGCATTGTCAGGAACTACTGAACACCTCCATCATGCTATTATCAGGACTGTCCTTTATACTTTTGGACTTGGGTAGAATTTTGAACTACTGACTATCTTACCTGGTATCTTAGGCTACAGACTTGATATTACCAAGAGAATACAATGGTTGGATTCCCCTTATTTAGGGCGTTCCCCTGAATCTTTGAACATCGCCATGGGACTATTTTCAATCTCCCTCCTTTACACCTTTACCCTTGTGGAAATTTTTGAACTGCTGGCAATCTTTCCCTGTATCTTAGGCTACAGACATGCTATTGCCAAGAGATGCCACTGTTAGATTCCGCTGATTGAGGACTTTCTATTGAGTCTCTAAACATTCTATTTGCACCTTTTGTAGGCTCTTGCTTTCTCTCGTATGTATATAGTATAGAAGTCGCTAGTTTAGCAGGTCAAAATAACTAAATTAGGAAATTTAAGCAACTCCAGAACAACTATCATACTCGCCTGAATCGGTGACTAGACTGAAGTGTGACCTTTATTGTTATTATTATTGATCATTACACTTATGGAGCCCGAAGGGTAAAAAGCGGTAACTACCATACATGTGGGGCACCTGTGTGTCTGTCCCGTGATCCGCCTCCTACTACATGATAGTGTCCACTTTTCGGTCGCCCCCTAGCATAAGCACTAACAACCCCTTTAACAAATGAAATCATCCACTCCGCCAAATGCCTAGCCAATAAAAGGAATACATATGTAAACCTAGTCAGCACTGTTCCTCCTCTGAGTTGCTTCCTGGTATGCGTTAAGGTAGGTGGTGCATTCTTTGAAGTCTGCCTGGTATGGATCTGAGCAGGTACTACATTATAGAGTGGTGTGAAGGCACAGTTTGCCCTTGGTAGGGGAGTTAGATTTGCCGCAGGTATAGAGGCAGGCTGGGTGTTCACATAAATTGCAGTGGGTGTCATTTGCGCATTTGGAGGTGTGGTGCCCAAAGGTTAAACAGTTGTTGCATTGGGTATTGAATCCAAAGATAAGATATTTCTGAACTTTGAACTTTCTGCCAAAGAGGGAAAGGCCAGAGGTAATGGCTTTGGTTGCTGCATATTTGCCCACAATTGTAAGAACCATGGTGGATGCCGATTTCTCGAAAGGCTGGGCTTCTATGGTGAGCCATCTAGGTGGGTGGGGGAGGTGGATGCCAGGGTTAAAGTCTTGGGCTTTAGAACAGACAGTGGTATAGGAACTGGAGGTAGGAATACTGTGGATGGTAACCTTGTGCCAGATTTCATTCTTCCTAAGACCAGTTGCTGCAGGTATGGTGGCTTTGATGGCTTCCTCAATGGCAGGACAGTTCAATTTGAGGATCCTGAGGGCAGGAGTATTTTCTTTGGTGGCAAGTTTGATGTTATGGTGGATAGTGAACTCTATAGTAGCAATAAGAGGCTTCTTGATTGCAGAGTTGATAGCGTTTCTGATGGTGAGGTCGTTGGTGTTGTCAGGGAGTGCTGTGCCATTTCTCTCAATGACAATAGTACGGTCGCGTTTGGTCAAAGCATTCGCGATTGTCTTCTTGTTTGTTGGAGGTGTAGGGGCAGGGGCCGCAGGTGCTCTGCCAGATTTCTGGGCCCAGGTAAGGGTAGTGAGTGCTGCAATTGGTCTGGATGGGAGGGTAGTGGTGGTGGCTGGAGCAGCTTTTTTGCTTAGTTGCTGTTGTAGTTGAGTTGTAAGGGTGGTAATCTGATCTTGTAGGTCATGAGTATCCTGAATGTGACATTCTTGAACAACTTTCAAGTGTTTCTCAAGGAACTCAAAGGTTGTCAAGAGGTGTTGGTAATAATCACCCAAGGATTTGTTCTGATTGATAAGGGCATTGGTTTCGTCTTGGAGACATTCAAGGGTGGTAGGTTGGCCATCATGGGCAGAAAGAGATGTGTTGGAGACAACTGTTTGAACAGAAGCAGGGGAATCTTCTTCCATCCTGGCATCGTCAGGAGAGGTAGGTGCTTCAGAGCGGTGGGGGTTAAATGAGGGGGCAATGGGGTTTCCACCCCCCCTCCCTCTGCCTATTTGTCTATTAGACATCAGAGGATAGGCTGGAAGGACTCTGTTGATAAAGGTGATAAAGTAACAAATAAGGAGAGAAAATTTGTTGATGAAAAGTCTTTAAAGTGGGAAATGAAGGGGTGAGAATTGATTGTTGACCAATAAGGTGAAAGCTCGGCGAAAGATTTGCTGTGGTTTTTCTTCGCTCTTATTGTAATGGCAACCAAGTCTTGAAGTGTGACATGAAATAGCTTGTGACCTGTGGGAGTTTTAAGTTCCTCAAACACCTTTTTAATCCTTCTGAGGCCCGTATGTATTCTTCCCCTATTTTTCCTATTGTATCCATGATATTCTCTGTTGTTGTCTCTTTGTACAACTACTTTTTGTTTTATAATTAAGCCTCCTATACCCCGTATATCCCATTAGATAAAGGGATCAAAAGTGAACTTTGGCTGATAAACAGCACAGACTCACACCAGGCAGACTTCAACGAATGCCCCATATACCTTAACGCACACCAGGTAGCAACTTAGAGGAACAACAAGGCTGACTAGGTTTACACATGTATTTCCTTTTTTATTGGTTAGGCACTGGGTGCAGTTGAGGATTCCCTTTATAAAGGAGTTCTTAGCACTTGTGATGAGAGTCTAATGAAAAGTTGTCATGATGATGTAAGAGTTGGAATATTGGACAGGGTGTAGGGTGCATAATCATGTATGTTAGTTGCCACTTCATAGCCTCTGTCTCCTTCAGTGTAATGATTTATAATAATAATAATCTCTTCTACAAAGCAATATTCCCCTTTCCTAAACTTTACTGCCAGAAACATGACAAAAGCCATGAAGTCAACCAATCTGGGAACCTCTGTCAAGCTGGACAACCTTGAAGAACCCCTTCAAGCACTTCAACCACACCTTCTACTTGTCCAAAACCATCATATTAATAATATTCAGATCTTGCAAGATCAGGTTTCAACCCTTACCTCTTAAGTTTCGCAACTTTCAGAACACCTACTTCAATACCAAACATCACCACACCCCAAACCCACCTAGCGGTCTAGGACTTTCAGGTTACCCCAAAATAACCTGTTTTCCTGCAACCTAGGTCTCTTTGTGCAAACTCTCTATTGAGATGGATTGCCGAAACTCTTGTTTTGTTATTATCAAGGTTAGGAAACCCTAACCCTTTTCCTGATCCTATTCTCAAACACCTTCCTCTTCCTATCCAATCTCTCCATATTCATGTTCAACTCCACCTGTACCAGAACTTTTGCTAATGAGACTGTACATGAATGTATACAAAAGTCAGGGCACACCCTGAATGGTAACTACTGTTTTCCCCCATACAAACCTTTTGCAACTCTTTGTGACCTGTCACATTTTGATAACTGGCCACTCAGAGGCGAACAACATATCGATAAAGACTTTCGCAATAGTTACAACTGCTTGATTTTGTTTGGTTAAGTTTGTTTTCACGGTGCTATACTGGGAGTTGTTACTATATTCCATCATGTCCTGGGAGGCAATACATCTAGGTTCGCCTAGTTATCCTGCTTGGTGGTTTTTGAGTTCAGTACCGCTTGTTTTGTGAGACTGTGGGGATTTTTATGTTGTTTGATTTGTTTGAGACACTATGAGTGATAGAGGTTTGCTTGTGAAGGTCAGAATAGCTGTGTATGCTGTTTCTGGAGGTTTTCCTTTTGTGATTAGGCATCATTTAGGATGCAGGGGACATGTTTATGATGATCAGGTATTGGAGTGTATAGGTAAGACTGATGCCAAGGTGATGACTGAGCTGGCTATTAGAGCTAGAGCAGTTTTGAAGGCTGTCAGATGCTCTGAGGAGTGTGGGATTGAGAAAGATAGTTCTGATAGGATCCTTTTCGGGAATCATTTTTAGGAATCAGAGTTTATGGGTCTACTTTGTCTACGGTTGATCAAGGTACGTGTTCTCTTATGGGTGAATGTTTGGCAGAAGCTGCACAGGGGACACAAACAGTTTCTGATGAGATTGTGGTGTCGGGGGAATATTAGAGATGGTTGTAGAAGTTGGCCGTCTATTATTTTTGGGCTAGCATCATTAGAGAAAGCTCTTTACAAGAGCATGAAGATAGACTAATCTTGAGATGGGGATTATTCGCCTTCACAAGGTGACATGGGTGATATTGTGATGACGCGAGGTGATAACAGGAACTTGGAACAAACTGGTCTTGAGGAAAGCAAACACTCATCGGCGAATTGGCCAATTCATCATGATCGGCCTGATGATTTACCACACTATTGTTCCTTTTTCAGTCTCAGCTAAGCAGGATGTGCTTGACGTACTCCATGATAGAGAGGCAGATCTTATGGTACCTCGGAAGAGTATTTGTGAGTTGGTAGCCAGTGATACCGATATGGAGGACAGTCAGATTACAATAGCTGTCATCAAGGCTTCAGGTTCAGCCAATGATACAAGGGGTGAGTGTAGGGAACTTGTGTTGTTTTCACATTAGGAGAATAAGATGTGAATTTCACATTTGGAGACGTGTTCGGCCTCTCATAGGGATAGATTTGATGACATGAACGATGTTGTTGAGGATTTAAAGGCCAGCACCGCTACATTGAAGGACAGACTGGCAGTTATTGATCAGAATAGGTACGGTAAGTGCCAGCAGCCCACATCTACTGCCAACCGAAAGAGTGGTTCTGCTTCTAAGGTTGGGGCAAGCTTGTCGGGTGCTCTCCGACTATACTGATTAAACACAATTTGACAGAGAGTCAAGGCAAAGGCAATGCTAGTGCTGCCCTAAAGGGAGGTGTGGGAAAGTGTAAGATTGAGGTATCGGTGACACTCTCTGTGCCTGTAGTGTCCACTCCAAAGGCACACAGATATACGATATGAGACGAGGGTAGGGTAACATCGAGTTATGCCTCTATTGCTAGGAGTGGGTGAGGGGTTGAAGGGTTTACTATTGTGTGGGGGAGGAAACAAGAAGAAGGCTAACCTGGATGTAATTACGTCAATTGCTGACAGAGATAGGCATATCACTATGAGATTTGTGTGGGTGAGAGACACAAAGTACAGGCTTCTGGCAGGTGTTACGGTGGGGCTAATCAGGGACACCCTCAACTGCTCACTGATTGACCAGAATACCGGCGCATATTTTTCTATGACTTCTCAGAATAAGTGAGGTGATATGCTAATGAGTTTGGCGGATACTAGGACAGAGACAATTGCAGGTTATTATCCCGCTACGAGAAAGGCTTTATATATACTAGGGCTTGATAGCTTTAGATTCATAAGAGATATTGAGAAATGTCAAGGTTTATGTTGGGATGGTACCCTTGTCATGTTTGGATGGTGGATGGAAACCTGAACACTAAGAGGGTGTTGGCGCTTTTGATAGTTTGGCAGCTAATATCAAATGTAGTAACTCTGGAGTTTACGTCGCTGCTCGTCTATTGTGGGCTGGACATTTGAGAACGTTGAACGAAACTAAGGCTAATATTGTGGGGCTGGTTTTGGTAGTGGAAATGACTAGGGAGGTTAAGGGCTTGATGGCAAGTGATTCACCACAATTGATTGTTTCTGGACAGCAAAGACAGGTGAGAATATGAAAGAAGAATCATCCTACGATTAGATGCATGAGAGGCGAGACGGTTGGTCATAAAGAGGCCAAATGCGGTAACAATGCTGTATGTGCGTTTTGCAGGAACGAACATATGACAGCTGATCATAGGTGTTTGGTGAGCAGTTGTTGTGCTGTTGGGTCATCATGTACTCATGTGAGAAGGGAGTGTCTTTTATGTGTGATGAGTGATCATTTCACTAGACACAAGAAGTGTCCATCAGCAAAAAAACATTTTTCTCCCTGTGCTCCTTGTGGATCCATGTCGTTGAGTTTTACGTTTTGTCTAATCAGGTGTGACCCCATGTAATCCTGAACATCCCGGTCATTATACTGAAAAGAAAGATACTAATCTTAATTTCTGTAAAATCTGAGCTATTTTTAGCACTTTCTGACTGACATTTTACATACCTAAGTGGAGCAATATTTGTTCAAAATTTGCAACTTTGGTATGTGAAAAGTCCATGAGTTGATGATAAAAATAGCTTATATTTTGTAGAAATCAAGATTACTATCTTCTTTTAAAATATAACAAATGGGATTTTTAGTATTACAATTTGTTGACACACGATTACACAAAACGTAAAACTCAACTACATGGGGCACCGGGGGGACCCTGTTTTTTTGCTGATGTGCTGCTCTCTGGGGCGCTTCTAGGTCACTGCCAGTGATGGGGGAAACTGTGGCAGCAGCGGCCAACCACACCTCTGTTACCGGGGTAGCCGACAGTTGCAGGAAGGACCCTAACAGGCAACAGAAGGGTGGTGGTCACACTCCTATTGCTGATGATATGATCAGCAAGAATGCTTCAATCAAGAACATAGGCGAAATTGTTCCAATCACTAGTTTGTAAGGTCCGTTTGCCATTGGCCCTGCCTCCTGTTGCCCGTGATAATACGAAGGGCTCTATCATGATGGTTTAATGAGGGTGAACATATGGACAATTAATGTTGGTGCAAGTGTTGGAAATAGGTTACTGGTGTTTGACATTTGTTCTTATTGTGATGTATTTTTTATTATGGACCCTCCGGTTGGTGTGAACCGTGGTAATGTGGATAGTGATATAGGCAATTTCTTTTGGAGTTTCTTTTGTGGATGGTGCTGAGGTGGCTGTATATGTTCGGGAGAGTTTCAGTGGGGCATTTTATTTGGTTTTTCAAAGTGTTGTTCGATGTATTATTTCTTTTACAGGTTTGGGGACCAAGTGGTTGGTAAGTGGTGTTTATTTTCATCCTAAGTTGGGACATAATGTACTAAATGAGGTGGTGGAGTTATTTGAATGTTGCCATGTGGTCATTGGAGATATGAATAGGCAATACCCTCTTTGGGGTACCAATGTGGATGGTGTATCGAAATAGCAGGGTGTGGTGCTGAACAGACTGTGGCCGGAGCGATATTTTGTAATACCGGATAAGACCAGCTTTCAGGACTAAACAATTATCGATCTATGCACTTACACAAGATGGCCGCACAAATGGAGACTGTTGCTTCAGTCCGGGCTTGATCATGCACTGATTACCAATGTCAAATTAGATACAGCCAGGATACCCTGCAGGAAACCAGGTTACAAAAAGGTAGATTGGGGAAGAGTGGAGGCTAGTATGAAAGGGTTGGTTGGTGTAATAGGGGCACCCTATAGAGAGGTAAACACTGAGGGTGCGACTGCACTGAAAGCTCAAAGTAGAAGATAAAGATATTTCAGAAGAATCAAAACCGTAAAACTTAATATCATAAAGCTAAAAGCTTCACTCAATAAGTTCTCTGGAGGATCGTTGGTTATGAAAGTATGTGAAACAATTAAACTTAAGTACATATCAGATTTAAGCCTTTGATATTCACTATTACTCCGACCTTGTACAAGCACCCTGTCCTGCTTAGGGCTGTCCAAGGTCAACCCTCCATGAGGAACTATCCTGCCGGAAGTATCTGACTAGCTGGGGTATACTTAACTCTGGCAATAGGATATGAGTTTCTGCAATGTATCTCCAATACAACCGCAGGTGGAAAATCTCTTTCTTTCGAAGTCATGCCAGTGGCTAACTGCCATGACAACAACCAGAGTTAATATCTTAGTAGTATACTCAGTAGCCCAGTGGTAGTTTCGTCTATACAAGCTATCCAGTCTGTCATTTAATCTACGTGGCTACTCAATATCATATTCAGACATGCAAGCTCACCTGGTGAGATAGAACCAATGGTTGGTTCAATGGGCACTACACATAGCCAGCCTCTCAAAACATACTCCACCATGATACAACTCATACCTCTAGACTCCACTGACAACCTATAGTAATACTACAAATTAAGAGGGGAAGGTTGCAGTAGATTACTTAGGTAATTGTCCCGAAAGCACCCCAGCCTCCTTGGACTATCGAAGTACCTCTCAGATAACTACCCTACTACCCATAGGCAAAGATAGACTTCTATGTGCTCGAGGGATCATTTATGTGTGATGTCATATTGGTGGCCACGCAGACCCCCCTTAGATATCCTGCGAATGATATCTGCTCAGACAGACAGCGACGACTTATACGGAGTTATAGCAGCTGCTCCAGTTACCTCTTTTTACTAGGCAATGAGCAACTATGCAGCTGTCTGCCCATGACACGCCGTTCCAATGCTGGTGCCAGAGTGGGGTTTTAACAAAACCCTCCCAAGTTTACTAGCTTGTTCGGCAACCCCCGCTCAGGCTTCAGACCTTTCTACACAGGTTCATCTGTGCCAATCAACCTCTAAGAGCCCTTAGAATATAAGGCAACTGACCTCTAAGTTCTAGGATGAATTTCCCAGTGAAGGTAAGGTAACTTGGGTTCCAGAGTAGGGTAACTGGGACCCATGGGCATAAAGGCTAAATCCCTAAGGTAGGGTAACTTTGCCCTCGTATGCCTTTAACGGCTTCAGAAGTCCTCCTGTCAACACCCAATGCTGTCCTGGAGACTTGTGTAACATTCCCATAGTTCTCTTGACTCTATGCCAATCTACTCCCAAAAGGTTACCCTACCTAATGGAGTACCCAAGGCTACTCTATCATTCCCTTAGCCTTCCCTAAGGTGAACCAACATTTTATATGATAAGTATACCGGACCATACCACCACTGGTTCCAACATGGTATACGATTGGGGCTAAGGTGGTAGTCATTGTAGCTACCTATAGTGGGGTCATTACAGCTGGCAATTGCGATATCTGGAATTGGGTTAAGAATATGATAGTTTACCCCTGGCTGATCTGACGAACTCGAGGTGCTGGTGGTGGACAGATCAACCAAAGAGTATGCGGCAGGACATTAACTCTCTTAGGAGGAAGGGCCATTGCTCAGATCCTCCAAAACCCCCCCTATACATTATCTC
>Ga0307509_10011928_pt1 | contig 10444 bp, 10 predicted proteins | sample 10_EM_MG_FD_202245 | JGI IMG/M metagenome (GOLD analysis project Ga0307509, IMG submission 202245) | Populus trichocarpa ectomycorrhiza microbial communities from riparian zone in the Pacific Northwest, United States - 10_EM | ecosystem: Host-associated > Plants > Roots > Unclassified | place...
TCGATCACCACCGCGCGCGGCCACAGCGTTTGCGGAGCCGTTGCGAAAAAACCGATCAGGACGCGATCCTCGAAACCTTCGACGTCGATCTTCAGCGCGTCGATGCGCGAGAGCCCGGCCTCGCTGACGATTCCCTGCAGCCGGCGCGACGGCACCTTGATCGCACTGGCAGAGGCCTTGCCGGTGACCACGTGGCTGGCGCCGAGATTATCGCCGTCGGTCTCGATCATCAGCTCGCCATCGCAATCGCCGGCCGCGGCCGCGACGAGCGTGACCTGGTTCAAGCCGGAGGCCGAGCGGTTGAACGCCAGCCGGGCGTGGGTGACCGGGTGCGGCTCGATCGCGATCACCTGTCCGCTGGCGCCGACGTGCCGGGCCAGCGGCAGCGCGTAGGTGCCGACATTGGCGCCGACGTCGACAAAGTTGCCGCCGGCGGGAACGTGCCCGCGCAGGAAATCCAGTTCCTCGCGATTGTAGTCGGGGTTGAACAGCGCGCCGCGCTCGGTGGCGCTCGCCTGGTGATAGAAGCGGAACGACGCGCCCTGGTAGGACACGTCGAGCGGGCCGGCGCGCAGCAGGTTGACGATCCGCGACAGCCAGGGGCGGAAGGCCCCGCGCTTCAGCTTCGTACGCTGTGCAAGCGTGATAATCACGGCCTGCGCCGGTGTTGGCGCCAAGGCGCCGAACGGCGCGGGAGATGGATCGTTATTTGGAATCAAGCCGGCATCCTCACAGAGGAGTCGCAAAACGCGGCGCATGCTTAGCGGGTTTCGCGCCTGAATCCAACGACGACGGGGACGCGGAAGAGGCCGTCAGACCTGCCGCTCGACCAGCTTGAGCTTGAGTTCGGCAATCGCCTCGGCGGGATTGAGGCCCTTTGGGCAGGCCTTGGCGCAGTTCATGATGGTATGGCAGCGATAAAGCCGGAACGGGTCCTCGATGTTGTCCAGCCGTTCGCCGGTCGCTTCATCGCGGCTGTCCTTGACCCAGCGGTTCGCCTGCAGCAGCGCGGCGGGGCCCAGGTAGCGGTCGCTGTTCCACCAATAGCTCGGGCAGGAGGTTGAGCAGCAGGCGCAGAGAATGCACTCGTAGAGACCGTCGAGCTTCTCGCGATCCTCGTGGCTCTGCTTCCATTCCTTTTGCGGCGTCGGCGACGTCGTCTTCAGCCATGGTTCGATGGAGGCATATTGCGCGTAGAAATTGGTCAGGTCCGGCACCAGGTCCTTCACCACGGGCTGGTGCGGCAGCGGATTGACCTTCACCGCACCGTCTTTGACGTCATGCATCGACTTGGTGCAGGCGAGCGTGTTCTGGCCGTCGATGTTCATGGCGCAGGAGCCGCAAACGCCCTCGCGGCAGGAGCGGCGGAAGGTCAGGCTCGGATCGATGTGGTTCTTGATCCAGATCAGGCCGTCCAGCACCATCGGCCCGCAATCATGGGTGTCGACGTAATAGGTGTCGACGCGCGGATTCTTGCCGTCGTCCGGATTCCAGCGATAGACCTTGAATTCGCGCGTCTCGGTCGCGCCTGCAGGCTTCGGCCAGGTCTTGCCGCCGGTGATTTTCGAGTTCTTTGGAAGTGCGAATTCAACCATGCTGAGGAGCCTTCACCGTCGTCATCAATACACCCGCGCCTTCGGCGGAATGTATTGAACGTCATTGGTCATGGTGTAGTCGTGCACCGGGCGATAGTCGATTGCAGTCTTGCCGTCCTGATCGATCCACGCCAGCGTGTGCTTCATCCAGCTCTTGTCGTCGCGATTGGGGAAATCCTCGCGCGCATGCGCGCCGCGGCTTTCGCTGCGGTTCGCCGCCGAGTCCATCGTCACCACCGCCTGCACGATCAGATTGTCGAATTCCAGCGTCTCGATCAGGTCCGAATTCCAGATCAGCGAGCGGTCCGACACCGAAACGTCGGAAATGCCGCCATGCACCTTGTGGATCAGGTTCTGGCCCTCGTGCAGGACCTCGCCGGTGCGGAACACCGCGCAATTGTTCTGCATCACGAGTTGCATGCTGTCGCGCAGCTTTGCTGTCGACGTGCCGCCTGACGCGTTCCGGTAACGATCAAGCCGGCCCAGCGCCTTGTCGGCCGAGTCCGCCGGCAGATCAGGTTGTTTTGCATTCGCCGTCAGCTTCTCCGCGCAGCGCAGCGCCGCGGCGCGGCCGAACACCACGAGGTCGATCAGCGAATTGGAGCCGAGCCGGTTGGCGCCATGGACCGAAACGCAAGCCGCTTCGCCGACCGCCATCAAGCCGGGGACCACGAAATTGTCGTCGCCGTTGCTCTTGGTCAGCGCTTCTCCGTGGAAGTTGGTCGGGATTCCGCCCATGTTGTAGTGTGCGGTCGGCACGATCGGGATCGGCTCGCGCGTCACATCGACATTGGCAAAGATCCGCGCCGATTCAGAAATGCCCGGCAGCCGCTCCTGCAATATCTTCGGATCGAGGTGGTCGAGGTGAAGGAAGATGTGATCCTTCTTCTTGCCGACGCCGCGTCCTTCGCGGATCTCGATGGTCATGGCGCGGGAGACGACGTCGCGCGAGGCGAGGTCCTTGGCGGAGGGCGCATAGCGCTCCATGAAGCGCTCGCCTTCCGAATTGACGAGATAGCCGCCTTCACCGCGGGCGCCTTCGGTGACAAGGCAGCCCGCGCCGTAGATTCCGGTCGGGTGGAATTGAACGAATTCCATGTCCTGCAGCGGCAGGCCGGCGCGCAGCGCCATGGCGCTGCCGTCCCCGGTTTGGGTGTGGGCACCGGTGCAGGAATGATAGACGCGCCCGTAGCCTCCGGTGGCGAGGATCGTGGTCTGGGCACGGAAACGGTGCAGCGTGCCGTCGTCGAGCTTGAGCGCGATGACGCCGCGGCAGGTGCCCTGATCGTCCATGATCAGGTCGATCGCGAAGAATTCGATGAAGAATTCCGCCGAATGCCGCAGCGCCTGACCGTACATCGTGTGCAGCATGGCGTGCCCGGTGCGGTCGGCAGCGGCACAGGTGCGCTGCGCCTGGCCCTTGCCGAAGTCCACCGTCATGCCGCCGAACGGACGTTGATAGATCTTGCCGTCTTCGGTGCGCGAGAACGGTACGCCCCAATGCTCGAGCTCGTACACGGCTTCCGGCGCCTGCCGCACCATGTATTCGATTGAATCCTGATCGCCCAGCCAGTCCGACCCTTTGACCGTGTCGTACATGTGCCAGCGCCAGTCGTCCGGATGCATGTTGCCTAGCGAGGCCGAGATGCCGCCTTGCGCCGCCACCGTATGCGAGCGGGTCGGGAACACCTTGGTGATGCAGGCCGTGCGCAAGCCCGCTTCGCCGCAGCCGACCACCGCGCGCAGACCCGCGCCGCCGGCGCCGACGACGACGACGTCGTAGGTATGATCTTCGATCGGATAGGCTTTGCCATTTGTGGCGGGAGCCCCGTTCCCCGCGCCATTGCCGCCGACGGCCATGGGTTACACTCCGGATGAAAGTTTGAGGATGGCGTAGATCGAGGCCAGCGCCACCGCCATCGCAAAGAAATTATTGGCCATGATGGCCGCGATCTTCAGTTTTTCGCTGTGCACGTAGTCCTCGATCACCACCTGCATGCCGATCTTCATGTGCCAGGCGCTGGCGACGATGAACAACAGCAGGATGATCGCGATCGGCAGCGAGCCGAGGATCTGCGCCGCGCCGACCTGGTTACGGCCGAGCAGCATCATCACCACCACGACGACCGGCAACATCAGCAGCGTCATCGCCACGGCGGTGAGACGCTGGCGCCAGAAATCCGTGGTGCCGGAATGCGAGGCGCCGAGATTGCGGACGCGGCCGAGGGGGGTGCGCATCGATTTGGCCTGATATGAATTGGGTGGGCTCATCGGCCGCCTCCGATGGCATAGGCGATGATCCAGACCAGAACGGTGAGCGAGATACCGCCGATCAGCGCCCCCCAGGTCAGGGCTTCGCGCTCATTCGCCTTGAAACCGTAGCCGAGATCCCAGAAGAAATGCCTGATGCCGCTCAGCAGGTGATGCAGCAGCGCCCAAGTATAGGCGAATACCATGAGCCGGCCGATGAAGCTGCCGGTGAAGGCCTGGACGTGAGCGTAGGCTGTGGGTCCCGAGGCGACCGCGATTAGCCACCAGGCAAGCAGGAGCGTTCCGAAATAGAGCGCAATACCGGTGGCCCGATGGACGATGGATAACATCATCGTCAGCGTCCAGCGATAGGTCTGCATGTGGGGTGAAAGCGGTCGGTCGATCCTTGCGGTCATGGGATGCTTTGACGTTGTGCGCGCCCCGGAGGGGTCGGTCGGGGATCGCTTTGAGCTGCGCCCTATTTACGGAGTCGAAACAGCCAGCGCAACGGCGAATATGGTTGCCTCCGAATCGCAATTCAGACCTTAAGACCCTTGCAATTGCGGGGCTTGATGCCTGTTTTCGCGGCTTCGCGCTGGCATACCTGAAGCGGGATTCAGGTAAGTTGCCTGTCGGGCAGGAAATTCGTTATCAAAATTATCAAGTACGGGGATGATCGGCGAACGGACGGCTGGTCGCCCATCGATCGACAAGATAGTCCGCGAATATCCGTGTCTTTGGCGAGGTCAGCCGCGACGGCGGGAATACCAGGTGGACCGGTGTCGCGTCGCGTTCATGGGCCGCCAGGATTCGCTGCAGGCGGCCGGCCGCAATCTCGGTTGCGACCTGCCAGGACGGGACCCTGACAATTCCGGCGCCGTTTTCCGCGGCCAGGACCAGCGCATCGAGGCTGTTGATCCAGAGCCGTGGCGATACGCGGATCCTGCAGTCCTTGCCGCCATTGGCCCTGAACCGCCACTCTCCGGCGCCGGGCGCGTCCGAAAATACCAGACAGTCGTGCTTGCTCAGATCGCTGGGACTGTGTGGGACGCCGCGGCGCTGCAGATAATCCGGTGCGGCGCAGACGATCATGGTGAGATCGGCAAGCTTGCGCGCGACCAATTGCGAGTCCGGCAAATGCCCGACACGCAGCGCGACATGAATGTCCTCCTCGACCATATCGACGATGCGGTCGATCAGCATGAGGTCGACCGACAGCGCTGGATGCCGGCGCAGAAATTCGGCCAGCAATGGCGCGATCAGAAGCCGTCCGATCAATGTCGGCGCGCTCACGCGAAGCCGTCCCGCCGGCTTGCCGCGTCTGGACGACAACGACAGTTCGACTTCCTTCAACTCGCCGAGAATGGATTTCGCCCGATCGTAAAACAGCCGTCCATCGTCTGTCGGCGTGAGCCGGCGAGTGGTCCGTATCAGCAATTGCGTCCCGTATAGCTCCTCCAGCCCGGTTATCTGTCGGCTGACCGAGGTCAGCGAGCTCGGAATCGCGCGGGCGGCGGCCGAGAGGCTGCCGCTTTCCACGACCCGCACAAAGGTCGCCATCGCCGCGATCTGGTCCAATCCGTTGATCCTTCCGTTTTTCGCAAGGAACTGTGCCCAAATGGAAAAATACCCTGCACGGACGCAAGAGTCTATGATCAGGCCTTCCTCGAGTCTCATGGAAGGGAGCTTGCAATGTCATCGGTCGCTATAATCGCAAGCTGGCGCAGGTTCGCGCCGCATCGACGTCTTCCGGATTGGGACGCCGACGTTGATCCGCTCCTCTGTTTGCTGGGCTTTTCCGCGACGGGATTGCTGGAGAGCTATCTCCTGGTGTTGATGCTGGCGAGCGACCTATCCACGGCCCTGCTCGAAGTCGTGCTGGTCGGCGCGACGGCGCCTTTCGCCGCGCTGATGGGTCTTGCCGTCGGCCGCCAACCGTAGATCTCGCCCAACGCAAACAAGGCGGCTGATGCTGAACGGACTGGATGTCACCGGAATCCTCGAACTGGCATTGCTGCTTGTCGCCGTGGGCGCGCTGGCGGGATTTCTCGCCGGGCTGTTCGGGATCGGCGGTGGCGCCATCCTGGTCCCGGTCTTCTATGAATGTTTCCGCCTCGCCGGCGTGCCGCTGGAGGTACGGATGCCGCTTTGCATCGGCACCTCGCTTGCGATCATCATCCCGACCTCGATCCGTTCCTTTCGCGCCCACTACGCGCGTGGTGCAGTGGATACGGCGATCCTCAAATCGTGGCTGGCGCCGATCGTCGTCGGTGTGATCGCCGGCAGCGTCACGGCGCGCTATGCGCCGGAGCGGCTGTTCAAGATCGTGTTCGTTGGCGTGGCCTGGACGGCGGCCACGCGTCTGATCCTGGCGCGCGAGGGCTGGAAATTCGGCGAAGACTTTCCCGGTGGCCTGCTCATGAAGCTCTACGGTTTCGTCGTCGGGCTGCTCTCGACCCTGATGGGGATCGGCGGCGGGCTGTTCCTCAATCTCTTGATGACATTCTACGGTCGGCCGATCCATCAGGCGGTCGCGACCTCCTCGGCGCTGGCGGTGCTGATCTCGATCCCCGGCGCGCTCGGCTACATCTATGCCGGCTGGCCGGCAGCGGCGCATTATCCCGAGGTCGCTGCGCTGCAATGGCCGTTCGCGCTCGGTTATGTTTCGCTGATCGGCGCCGTGCTGGTGATGCCGACCAGCCTGTTCACCGCGCCGCTCGGGGTCAGGGCCGCGCATGCGATGTCAAAACGCATGCTCGAAGTCGCGTTCGGCGGCTATTTGTTCATCGTCGGCAGCCGGTTCGTTCTCAGTCTGGTGTCGGGGCAGTAGTTGCACGCGACGCCCGGCGATCTTCAGGATTTCAACTGGACCTCGCTGTGGCGCCATTTGCGCAGATCGCCCAATCGCTCGATGCGGCCGGCTTCGGCCAGCGCGATCAAACGGGCCCCGATCATCTGGTTGCTGATGGGCAGGCCGAGCTCCTTGCAGCGCGACGCGGCGTTGCCAATGACCTGTGCCATCTTGCGGCTGGACGGACGCAGCTCGGCAAGGATGATCACATCGAGATCGGCCTCGGAGACGGACGGCGGCAGCGAAACCTCCTCCCACCTCAGCAAGCTGCTGATGACCGGTACTTCACCGGGCGGCCTCAGCTCCGGATGCTCGTCGTACACCGACTTCAGAAGTTCGGAATGCAAGGCACAAAGCGTGGCTCCCAGCGGGCCAGCAAGCCGCTTTCGATCCTTAGCATCGAGATTGAAAATGATCTGATCGGCGCGACTGATCGCGCCGGCGGCATCAAGCAGGTGCCGTTGAATCTCCTCCGCCTGATCGCGGGTCATGATCCCTTGCTCCAGTGGTCCACCGCACCTAGTGCTTCTGATAGATATCCTTGTAGGTCTCGCGCAGCACGTTCTTCTGCACCTTGCCCATGGTGTTGCGCGGCAAGTCGGCGACGATGAAGACGCGTTTCGGCATCTTGAACTTGGCCAGCCGGCCGTCGAGGGCCTTGAGCACGGATGTTTCGCTGACTTCGGCGTCGGGATGGCGCACCACGACCGCGGTGACGCCCTCGCCGAAATCGTCATGCGGCACGCCGATCACGGCGGATTCCACCACGCCCGGCATGGCGTCGATCTCGGCCTCGATTTCCTTCGGGTAGACGTTGAAGCCGCCGGAAATCACCAGATCCTTGCCGCGGCCGAGAATGTGCACATAGCCCTTGTCGTCGATCTTGCCGAGGTCGCCGGTGATGAAGAATCCATCGTCGCGGAACTCGGATCGGGTCTTTTCCGGCATTCGCCAGTAGCCCTTGAACACGTTCGGTCCCTTAACCTCGATCATGCCGATGGTGTCGCGCGCGAGCACCTCTGCGGTTTCCGGATCGGTGACGCGAACGGAAACGCCGGGGAGCGGAAAGCCGACCGCGCCGGGAACGCGCTCGCCGTCATAGGGATTGGAAGTGTTCATGTTGGTTTCGGTCATGCCGTAGCGCTCGAGCACGGCGTGTCCGGTGCGCGCGGCCCATTCGCGATGGGTGTCGGCGAGCAGGGGCGCCGAGCCGGAGACGAACAGCCGCATGTGGCTGGTCGTCTCCGGCGTCAGGTTCGGACTTTGCAGCAGCCGCGTATAGAAGGTCGGCACGCCCATCAGGACGGTCGCCCGCGCCATCAATTTGATGATCAGCTCGGGGTCCAGTTTCGGCAGGAAGATCATGGAGGCGCGCGCGAACAGCGTAACGTTGCTCGCCACGAACAGCCCGTGGGTATGATAGATCGGCAGCGCGTGGATCAGCACATCGTCCTTGGTAAAGCGCCAGTAATCGACCAGGCTGAGCGAGTTCGACGCGAGATTGTCGTGGCTCAGCATCGCGCCCTTGGAGCGCCCCGTGGTGCCCGAGGTGTAAAGGATCGCGGCGAGATCATCGTTGCCGCGCGGGACGGTTGCGAAATCCGGACCCGCCCTGTCGGCGGCCTCGGTCAGCGAGCCCTTGCCGTCGGCGCCGATGGTCTCGACCTTCGCGTTGACCTTGGCTGCGATGGCGCCGATGCCGCCGGCCTTCGCGGGATCGCAGACGACCAGGGTCGGCTCGGCGTCGGTGATGAAGTATTCGAGCTCGTTCAGCGTGTAGGCGGTGTTGAGCGGCAAATAGATCGCCCCGGCGCGCACGGTGGCGAGGTAGAGCACGAGGCCCGACACCGATTTCTCGGTCTGGGCGGCGACGCGGTCGCCGGGCTTGACCCCGCGTGCCACCAGCACGTTCGCCATCTGGCCGGCGCGGGCGATCAGTGCGGCATAGCTGATATGTTGGCCGTCGTGGGTTTCGATCGCGAGCCGGTTCGCGTCATCGAGACGGTCGAACAGGCGGGAAAACAGGTTGGCGTTGGCAGCTTTGTTCATGCAACATTCCATTTGGGCTGCGGCAGATCAGCCGCGCCAGGCTCAACCTGGCGGAATTGCAGGCTGCATTAGCAAAAACGCCCTTCACAAAGCAACGGAGACAGTTTGCATGACAAATGGCGGGAAACGCGTGGCCTGGGTAACCGGCGGGGGCAGCGGGATCGGCGAAGCCGGCGCCGAGGCGCTGGCTGCGGACGGCTGGACGGTGGTGGTGTCGGGCCGGCGCAAGGATGCGCTCGATGCCGTGGTGGCGAAGATCACGACCCGCGGCGGCCAGGCCGAGGCTGCACCACTCGACGTCAGCAAGGCCGCCGACGTCAACGCGGTCGCCGAGGCGATCCTGAAACGACACGGCCGCATCGACCTGCTGGTCAATTCCGCCGGGATCAATGTGCCAAAGCGTAGCTGGGCCGATCTGGAGCTGGAGGGCTGGGACGAACTGGTCGATATCAATCTCAACGGCGTGCTCTATTGCATGCGCGCGGTGCTGCCGGCGATGCGGAGCCAAGAGGACGGCAGCATCATCAATATCTGCTCCTGGGCGGGCCGCCACGTCTCGAAGATGCCGGGCCCGGCCTACACTACCACCAAGCATGCCGTGCTGGCGCTGACCCATTCGTTCAACATGGACGAATGCGTCAACGGGCTGCGCGCCTGCTGCCTCTCGCCCGGCGAGGTCGCAACCCCGATCCTGAAGCTGCGTCCCGTCGTTCCATCGGAGGCCGAGCAGGCGACGATGCTGCAGCCCGAAGATCTCGGCCGCACCATCGCCTTCGTCGCCAGCCTGCCGCCCCGCGTCTGTGTCAATGAAATCCTGATCAGCCCGACCTGGAACAGGGGGTTCATCCAGACTCCTGCGAACAGGGATTGATGCCGCACACTCGCCATCGTCGTTTGCGAATGAGGTGCGTGACGAAGCCAAGCGAGACTTGATCGCACCTGCCGATTCGCACGCGTTCGCGGAAGGCGGCTTTGCCGCTCGCTGCGTCAGAACGCCTCAGCACGCACGAGTGCGGTGAAAGTTTCAGGCATCACAAAGATTTATATTCCGAAACCGCTTCCGAGCCCTTCCGTAATTCGATGCAACGACGACGCTGCCTGAGCAGGCCAACGAGCGGTGTCGTTGTTGCCCTTTTATCTCCGGCAGAGACCTGCCGGTTCCTCAATCATCGGGAGACTTTCAATGTCCAAGCGTATTGCTCTGTTGTCCGCCGTTGCCTTCAGCACGCTGGCCCTCACGGCCACCATCATTGCTCCGGTGCGCGCCGAGGAAAAGACCGTGATGGTCGGCGGCGCCGCGATGTTTCCCTCGAAGAACATCATCCAGAACGCCGTGAATTCGAAGGACCACACCACGCTTGTTGCCGCCGTGAAGGCCGCCGGCCTGGTGCAGACCCTGGAAGGCAAAGGTCCGTTCACGGTGTTTGCGCCGACCAATGCCGCGTTCGGCAAGCTCCCCGCCGGGACCGTCGACAGCCTCGTGAAGCCCGAGAACAAGGCGACGCTGACCAAGATTCTCACCTATCACGTGGTTGCAGGCAAGCTCGATGCCGCCGCCCTGACCGACGGCAAGAAGCTGAAGACGGTCGAAGGCGAGGACCTGATGGTCAAGCGCGACGGTAACCATGTCATGATCATCGACGCCAAGGGCGATAGCTCGATGGTGACCATCTCCAACGTCAACCAGTCGAACGGCGTC
>Ga0307509_10011929_pt1 | contig 10444 bp, 8 predicted proteins | sample 10_EM_MG_FD_202245 | JGI IMG/M metagenome (GOLD analysis project Ga0307509, IMG submission 202245) | Populus trichocarpa ectomycorrhiza microbial communities from riparian zone in the Pacific Northwest, United States - 10_EM | ecosystem: Host-associated > Plants > Roots > Unclassified | place...
GAGAAACCTTAAGTTATAAAGAATTATTCGACACACCAGGCCGAGGCCCTCGCCAAGAACCCCGCTAGTGGAAAGTGCTAGAACAACATGGACCACGGGTTTCAGTCGTCTCATGAGCTGGACTTTCCAATCTCCTTTTCGAAAGTGTTCGAATGCCTGAGCTTGCTCTTGGAATACAGCAAGGACATCATCGGCAGACTTGCAATTAACCAGCCTGGTGCTGAGAGGGTGTTCAATGATGTCTTTCCCCGTCTGCTTCTTGTACTCGATAAGGGCAGCACTAAAGACTGATTGGAGGGGGGAGGGAGGTGTTGTTGTGGACATAGTCGATGGCAACAAGGGAACAAAGGGTAGTCGGTTCGCAACAAGGGGGACAGTCGGCGGGGGTAGTGGCGCATTGGCGTGAGGGCTTTTATCGAGACGTGAACATCATACTGCACTGCCTGGTCCTCAAGTACAGCAACTGCCTGGGGAATTGAAGTAAATCGAGCTATCCTGTATATGGTACCTAGACGTGACCGCTAGACGCGCGCATCTACAACAACCATTAGTGCTGATGTCAGGTTAGTGACATAAAGATACCAACCAGAGATACCACAGTACTGTACCTTACAAGGGACGATTGTCAGCCGAGTCAGGTGTATACAGTACGACATCTGATCGCACAGCTCCTCCTGGTCATGGGTCCCCCCGAGTCCAACCTATATGGTTCAATTTGAAATTCGCCAGATAGTTGTGAGGGAGTGTTATTATTAACTTAGATGCAGACAGAGATGGAGTCGAGTCGTCGATTTGCTCACTGAGATCACGTGATTGTGTTCCCTCCCTGGGTCATCTGGTACTTGATACTCGAGCACTTCTGCGCAAGCGGAGTAAACGAATTCTTATGACGGTACTGTGTCACAAGTCATACAGTAGCTTTGCGTATCGCGCGAGTCTGGCATTTGGTCTTGGGTCTTGGCATTTACTGGTCAGCGGGCCTTTAAAGCGGACCTTGTGCGGAGTGTGAAGCAGTGGCTGGTTGTACTCGCGAGCTGAGCCTGAGAGTCGTAGTGCTGTGCTTCAAACTCGTCAAAGGACAATGAAGGGACTGAGACAATTGCTCTCAGACTCCCTGGAAGTATTTTTGCGTCTCTCAGCTTGCAGCACAGCATCCTGTCACACACAAACGGTCATCGAAGAATTATCCCATCTCCAGTCGTTCGATCATCTCCCAGATCAACGTGCCCCAGCAGGCGACGACGAAGCCCTTTCCTCACTCACGATGTCCCCACCACCTTGCATGAACACACCTCCGTCTTACCTCCAATCGTCCTTCGACCTCACGTTGAGAGAATATTCAAAAGAGACTGGGATTGATTTGATCAGACATTCATTTGCTGTTAGTCTTGACAACATCGAGGACGTTGCCACGATTATCGCTGCGCTGCGAGAGCGAAGTCGAGTATCAAGCGATCCACAAGCGGACGATCACATAGCCCAGCTGATGAACCAGCTCAGGTCGATAACCCATATCGTGTCTTTGCTTTCACCTATCGAGGCATTGAGCGACAATATCGATCTGGTAGGTCTCAGGGAGCATGGTTCGCATATTTTGAATACGGGTCTTCTGACGCTCACTTCGTAGCGGTTCTCACCTGGAAAAGCGATCCTTACCAGCATCGGCGTCCTCCTTGCAGTCTGTGGCCTTCGTCTTTCCGAGAGAATCCTAATGACGCCCCAATCTCCTTAGGTAGCCAACGAATGCGACGCTGATTATGACGCTATTGTCGACCTCTTTGGCTGCGTTGAGGGTTCCCTGAACCTTCTTAGAATCTCAACAGAGATTCCTTCCCATCTAATTGTGATACAGAAGGCCATGAAGATATTATTTCGACTCATCCTCGTTCTTGCTTTTGCCACTAGGCAAGTACAACTAAATCGATTGCGTGAGTTGTCCTCGATGATGTCACCCCCGGCTCATCCCTCTCTAGAGAAAATTAAGGAGAAATTGCTGAAAGAAGAAGATATTGAACGCGCTCTGCGGAGATTAAGCAGACTCACGCAAGAGGAGACCCAAATGGCCGTGGTCCAGAACATGGAGGTCGTATACGGTCTTGTTAGCAATATCAGGGTGGTTATGGATGGTGCGTCAAGCTCCTCGAGCCGGTCCACCTACCCTCTGTTGAAGCGTTACCCGTTCAGGCGGAAGGGTATCTATACATGAGATCTTGCCTGCTCTCGGTATGCTCGACTTTATTCAACGTTATAGATACCCTAATTAGCGTACTAGCTACCTTGCACCAAATAGTTCGTAGCGTGGGTAAATTGGAACGTCCGTGAATTATCTTATTGTACTTAATATGGAGACTGATCATCACTTACAGGTGACCAGTTACTGGGACACTTTCGGCGATGGCTCTCTCCTCCGGACCCGTCCATAAATCACAATTCCGCACGTAGGGTTATCCAAAGAGGGACTACAACTTGGTTCATTGAAGATAATCGTTACAAGGAATGGAAAGCAACCGGCTCTCTGCTATGGATTCATGGCAAATGTGCGACTTTATGCACTTGATCGCGTCGCTGCGACTGATTCTCTTTCTTTAATTAGTGGGTTCAGGAAAGACCATTCTTTGGTATGGGTATTTTCCGGAAGTCTCATAATAGACTCTGATTACGCCACTAGCTCCTCGATTATTGATGACATCCAAGCCGCTGTCGAAGCCAATTTAGCTTCTATTGCCTATTTCTATTGCGACTTTCGAGATCGTAAAAAGCAGAGTATCGACGGTTTTCTAGCCTCCCTTCTTATCCAGCTCTGTACCCAGTCCGATCCCTGTCGCGACATCCTGTTCAGGTTGTTCTCGGTTCATGCCCGTGGCTCAAGAATGCCAAGTTTTGGGGAAATGGAGCGATGTCTGATGGACATGCTCAAACACCTAGTTCGAGAACCAACGTATATTGTTGTGGATGCTTTAGATGAATGTCCTGGCAGGCCTGGCTTTCCATCTTCCCGTGCTACACTCCTAGGACTTTTTCGGGAACTCGTCAACTTCCGCATTCCAAATCTTCACATCTGCATTCTTAGCGATCTAGAGCCTGAGATCGAATTTGTTCTGTATCCTCTAGCATCTCGCCGTGTTTGCTTTCACGAGGAAAGCGGGCATTCGCAGGACATCATCCACTACATTCGTACGATGCTTCGCACGCACCCTAAGATGAAGGGGTGGAAAGCAGATGATAAACAAGTTGTCGTCAACACGTTGTTCCGAAAAGCTGAGGGGGTGTATGTCGTTCTTGAATGTCATTACGAGTACTCGCTCATACAGTTGTCTAGGTTTCATTGGGTCATCCGCCAGATGGATATACTGCCTAGGTCGCTCCCAGCAACAGTCATCCGCGTTGTTGAAGAGCTTCCTGACACCCTGGACAAAACCTACGGGCGCATCTTATTTCGTCTTCCGGAGGAAAACTGGGAACACACGTATCACGTCTTCCACACGCTCATGGTGGCAACCCGCCCACTCACCATGGAAGAACTTTGCTTGGTTCTTGCAATTGATTTTATCGCAGAGGTGACCCCAAAGTATGAGGAGATTTGGCGCTCCGATGATCCAGAAGGCAATCTAGTAACCGTATGCTCCACATTTCTTTCCTTTGTCAACGTCGATGGATCCCGAATCGCACAATTCGCGCACTATTCCGTGAAGGAATTCTTGACATCTGAACGTATTTCCAAGTTCGGAACGAAGGTCGCTCGGTACCGCATGCTGGAGGAGCCTGCCCACACGACCGTCGCTCAAATGTGCCTGGCTGTCTTACTTCATCTAGACGAACGTATCGACCGGAATGCTGTCGAGGAGATCCCCATGATTTATTATGCTGCTGAGAATTGGGTTCACCATGCCCGGTTCGGTGATGTGGTGACTGGGATTAGGCCGGCCCTGGATCTTTTCTTTGACCCCGCCAATCCACATCTTGCTGGTTGGGTCTGGTTACATGATATCGATAATTTCTGGGGGGAGTCCAAAGTCACCTCGAACCCACGACGACTCGACACAGCACCCTTATACTACGCTGCTCAATGTGGTTTCTACGACATGACCGATTACCTCCTCGCTATGTACCCACCCCAGCTAAATACACTGGGCAGTCGATACGGCACACCGTTGATGGCCGCCCTGGAAAACGAACACCTCGAGATTGCGTGGCTGTTACTGAACTGTCGCGCGGATACAAGTATTAGCGAGGGCTTCTATGGCCCCCCCTTGATATTATCATCGAAAAAGGGATATCTCGAAGTTGTTCGTTTTCTTCTGGAAAATGGAGAAGACGTGAACGTGTGGGATAGCTACGTCGGGACCCCTCTCCATGTGGCATCTGGCGTTGGACACCTCGACACCGTGCGGCTGTTACTTAAATTCAAGGCTGATGTGAACGTCCAAGGGGGTTGTTATGGGGCTCCATTACAGGCGGTGACCACCCCGGGTCTCCTCGGGACTGCGCAGTTACTCCGTGAGCGCTCCGTTGACATGAACGTACAAGGCGGGTATCATGGAACTCCGTTGCATGCGGCGTCTGCTGCGGGGCACTTGGAAATCGTGCGTGTTTTGCTTGAGCATCATGCGGATGTGGACGCCCGGGCGATCAACCAAGAGACCCCTCTGCACGTCGCATCACGCATGGGACATGTCGGGGTGATTCGGTTACTACTCGAATACGGCGCGGATGCAATTATGGATGATTGTCCTTCGGGCACTCTGGAGAAGGCGGCGTTGGAGAATGGTCACCTGGACGTTGAACGAGTATTGACAGAGCAAGGCGTGGAGGATTCGGCTTCTTCATACGGACATTTGGAATGAACACCAACTGTTGTCATGAATGATTTGTTTGTATGACTAAAGTTTTTATATTTACCGCTTTGGCGTTTTTGCTACGTGTCCACTGATCTGGAGTCGACCTGGGGGATGTCACGGGGGACCAAGATTGACTCTTAACGCGTGACGCTGTATCTACTACGAAGACCTCAGTCAGATACCTCGTTTGGACGTGCGAACCTTGTGAAAGGACAAGAGTGAGGCGAAGAGAAACAAACAAGACTCGCACCCGTTACGAATCAGGGAACTCAACTATTCTTCATTTGATGTTAGGCCCGGGACTAACGACCATTCAACAACGGCACGAACTGAATGTATCGGTGCGTCTGCCATCACGCCCCGCCGTCACAAAGCAGCACAGAAGACGAGGGTGATGGCACCATAACCAGGAAATCTACGTAGTGCCTCTTCCTGCACAGGTGACAGACAAGCTCGAATCATGGCATGACCATGCCCGCGCACTGCGGTGGCACCTTGCGTGCAACGCTGGATGACTAAACGGCATGCGATGCAAACCACTCGCGATGAACATAACCGTGACTGTAATGGGTATATTGGTTGCAATTCCTCACGATAGGAATCCAGGCGTTAAGTAGTTATTTCATTTCCGGCCGACGATGTCATTGAAAGATGTTGAATATTGAACTGTCAAAACACGAGAATCCTCTATCAATCGCTGAATTACGTGCCACTCATTCACGGCCATGCCTCCATAACAAGTCACAGGCGTATGATTACATCGAAACAAAAAGAGTATCAGAAGCTTCGGCAGATATAACAAGAAAATTATCCGTGCAGAGTGTGCTGTCACAAAACATGGACAGAACATTAGCGAACATTACCGTATCCCTTAGAACGGGTAAAGGAGAGACATGTTCGAAATGTAGTCCTTAGGCATACTGCGGGCGGTATCATCCTCAATGACCACAGGGAAAAGTATATCGTTTTGGAAGATGGCTGCCTTTGGCTTATCGGGGTTCCACTGAGGCCACGGAACCCCGAGACCTTCCTTCCCGTTAGGGTCCAGCTTATTGGCAAACCGGATAATATAATCCTTCAGTTCACCCCCGTCCCCGAACGAGTTGAGGAGGTCTGTCCCATGGGCCTGTGCAATTAAATGTCAGCTGTTTCCAGTGCATCGATTGGTTGGAGGTGGTCCCACCGATCCGATAAAAGGTATTTCCTTGAAACGCTTGGAAACTAGGCAAAGTATATTAACATGATGGCATGGGCCGCGTTGTTGAAGACATACCGAAACCCCAGGCATTCTGTTTGCTCGCCCTGTGTTTCAGGAAGAACCGGCGCGGAGCCTGGAATACCCAATCACCCTGAAGGGCAGCAATGCGCTTGTATTGTGGGCCTAGCAGTAAACGAGAGGTTCAGGTTCGGCTCCCTCCACCCTCATGGGAAGAGACCATACTGAGTGCGTTCTTGAGTCCAGTGTTGAAGGGGCTACCAGCCCTCTGATCATCTGGATATTGCGTGAGGAGGCCGTTAACTTGGCTTTCCGTTGCCCCGGGCACCAAATACGTCTTCAACCAGTTCTTCACTTGATCGGTGGTACTGTAAGGGAAATGAAGCAGAGCCTAGACCAACCCCGCGGTTGTTTACTCACGAAATGTTTAGCATGGTAACGGTAAATAAGGTGGCCTCGTCATCACAGTTACCTGAAGCGCAGATGAATACCGTGCAAAATTGAAACGTAGCTAAACACACCTGTGATAAAGGGTACATTTGCTACGTGGCCGCGTAGAACTGAATGCATAGGATTCTCGGTCAAGAAGTCACCGTCGACTCGGGGCCACCAGGGTAGCGCAATTCCCTGCGAGGCGATCGTGAACTAGCTCATGTGGTGACAGTGTAAGGTACGCGCTTACCCGGTACGTGACCATGCCCGTTGTCTCGTCCGTTGCTCGCTTGTAAGTCTCGTAGGGAACTTTGCGGAGGCACTCGAGGGTGTCGCGTGCGCCCTTGCAACCCGTCTTTTCCACCATCATGTCATAGTACACTTGACCTTTCGAGATGTCCCCGAATGGGGCAGGGCTACCAGACTGCATGACGGCAGCACGGAATAGCCCCTCTTGATTACCGTTGTTGAGCACCATGTGTAGAGCCACCGATACGGCGCCTGCGCTTTCTCCCCAACTGCGCTACGGGTAAGTTACCGGTATTTAGAGTGATAAAATCCCTCACATCGTCACTTTGGTAGGGTCACCGCCAAATTCTTTGACGTATGTCTGCACCCACTTCAAGGCGAGGCGTTCTGTAGGCGCATGGGTGGATATAACCCGAGTTAAGATACAAGAAACTCACGATCTTGAATACCCAGATTTCCAGCCTTCGCATCTTTGATTTCCTTTCCAGCCAAGAATCCAAAAGCTGCGAAAAAGGCAGTTAAGGGCTGACTGTACCTAGGAGACATTACTTCACGTACTAGAGAGTCTAGTAGAGTCGGTATTAGAGGGGTTCCTTTTCAAATGGATAAAAATTCTCACCGGTAATTCATACTAACATAGACAACCGGCTGATCGAGATCAAGAGACCGAGGGACCACGTTTCCGCCGTCGTACAAGAACCTGGTAAAACAGTATTCAGAGAGTATTATAGGAGAGGGAGACAGGTTACATACGTAGATGATGAACCGATTGTATAGCCACCACCGAATATATACTAAAATTTCGGTTTTCTTGAACGCCGTGCCAACTTGTGGAACGAAGGGACTTACTACAAGAACCGGGAGTTTGGAATTAGGGGTGGCAAATGAAGGCTTCACGACATTTATGCTCAGGCCTGAGAGGACTGTTTAGCTTGACGATGTGGAGGGGACAATATATCCCTTACAGTCCTCGGCTGCAGGTGTGAGACCATCAAGAAATTTATTCAAAACAGTGTTGATATCTTTCGTCAACGTCTTGCCCAGCCCCTCCGGCAAATTGATGGCTTGCTGCGGGCATGATTTGCCATACTCTTGAGCATAATGGGTGCCAGCATAAGGCTTAGTGGGCTCCGGCCGGCGTAAACGCCGATCGCCTGTCCTATGTACACAACTGTCTCAAAACGACGTTAGAGAGTAAAGTGGGACCGATGCTCACGGAGGAAGGGCAAAGGGAATTCCCAGAAATTTGTCGATTTTGCCCTTTCGAACACCAACGAAGAGACCATCGTCGAGATGGACTTCTGGATCGCTTTCGGCCTCTGTTGTCAATGTTGTTCGTGTGTCGGCGCAGGTAGAGTCCGAGCCGATGCCAAATTCGGAGTCCTGTATAGTGAAAGGCTTCATTGGCGAGGCGAGAGCGGGCAAAGCCCGCAAGGCCAATAAGGCCAGGAGAGCGTGTTCTACTAGCATTGACAGAGATTGCCTTAAGACGAGATGAATCTCTTTGGAGGCTCTCGGCGCAAGAGGGTTATATATGCGCTCGTTGACACAAGCACGGAGTCTCCAAATGTGGGAAAAGCCCCAAAGCAGCGGGCTGCATGGGCTTACAGATAATTCGGCTCATGTTATGTACCAGAAGTTGCGTTTCTGCTAAAAAATGAATGCTTGATGAATAGTAAAATCGCGTTCCGTGACGGTTCAGACCCGGCACTCAGGATTCCGAACCTTTGCATGAATAGAACATAAGCAACTGTCAACTATCCGACGCTCAAGGCGCTGACGGCACCACGGTAGCACACTGGTATGGACCTGAGGCGTTTTTCGGCAAGTTTGATTGGAGGCAACTAGATATTGCATTCTTAGAGCCGAACGCTGGTTCACGAGCCATTCTTGATCAGAAATTAGGTCTCTGTGATTGAGAAGATCACAGAGGATTATAACCCAGAACCCATAACTTCGGAGCAATATTACACCCAGTTGCATAGAACGGTCCAAGTAGATGTCCTTCTGACTTGGCAAGCAGGAAGCCAGAGTGACAGGCGACAGGGAGGCGTGAAACAAGCGTGGGAAATAATTTTCACCCAGCCAGCCGTCATGCTAAAGTCCGTCCCGTGACTTTTCCCTCCACAAAACAAACATTTTTCCGAGTACGTAACTCCAAGTTGCAGTAAAGTAAAAAGCATAATATCTGATCGAGATATGCCCGTAATCGCGGGAGTCACGGTGGCGAAATACTCGTTGGAGGCTTGGAGCTCCTAATTCCTAATCTCGCCTCCAGGAATTTTTCAAGCTCCGAGCTGCGCGCACTATAGTCCCCAGAGGAAGCAAGCTCGGCCCTAACAACAAGGGGTGCATCAATACAGTAAGTTAACTTACCTGCAATCAATTGGGCGTCATAATTAAGGTTGTCGCGAGCGTTCAAGTTGAAAGTGCTGCGCTTAATATGGCCACTGGCACAACAACTCTCGAGTTGTCGGTATAAAATAATAGAGGAGAATCTCTACGACATGATGCATGCGGCCACGTCGCTGCGGTACTCATATAAAGCTCCACTGGTGGCCGGTAATGATGTTGTACGGAACATGGGGACCCTCGTCTAGCCTAGTCATGCCTGGCCGAGAGTCCAACACGGTTTCCTCGAGGGACTACGATAGCCGCGCAATACGGTGACACCCCACGGCGAGCTTCCATGGTACAGACTATACCTTGAACAAGTTGTGGGCGTTTCCACTGCTTTCTGCGTCATCTTGTTAAGATTTCACAGGTTATGCCATTTGTACCACCGGCACTGAAAGCTTGATTCCTTTCTGGCATCACTCTTCCATCATTGACACAATGCCTGACCGAAAAAGGCGCAACTTCAATGGCCAGCTACATCGGGGCGACAGCTCAGGTACCGCCATGGTCTCTATACAGTATTCACCAAGTAGTGACTGGCACTACGCAACCATTCACATCATCTTGACAGGGACAGCTGGACGGGGCTTGGTCGGCAATCCTCCTAGATGGGGGCCCGCAATCGGCAGTCTATCAACCTATCGAGCCTGTACAAGCTTTACTGGGTAAATTCGTTGCCCTCGAGTAATACCATTAAGAAAGTGACAGACGCCTAGTACCATGCACCCAGTTCATTGATGAATGCTCAGGGACCGATTTTGCGACTTTTGTCAGGGTCGTGCCCCACTCATTGGTAGTCTCGCGAGCGGCACCTCAACCAACTACCAGTGGAAAATTTATATCTGATGAACTATATGGTTGAATTTTTTTTTGTTCTCAGATTCGGCTGCTATACACGCTATTCGGTTCTCTTCGTTCCTGGCGCAAACAACCACGCCGAACTCCCCCCCGAGTTGCTTCAGTGCTACACCATTAATTTGGGCCGTTCCTCCAGGTTGTGTGCTCCCTGACCTTACTTCACATGCACGTAGGAAGGTTCCACCATGACCGTGATGCTTAACCGACTCATATTGGGACTCGGACATTCCAGCAGGGCCGTCAGGCGGACCACGGTGGTCATAGCAATCATTCGCTCTGGAATCGTGTTGTTGATTCCTCTTAGGACTTGCACTTTGCGTGCAAGCTCCCGCAGCAACGTAGTTCAACACTACTCTTCCATCCAATGTGGTCAACAGCCTAGTGTAAGTTTTGCCTCAAATCGACCACAAATCGCTCCCATGTGACCGTGCGCTGTTGAGGTTATCGTCTAGTT
>Ga0307509_10011930_pt1 | contig 10443 bp, 9 predicted proteins | sample 10_EM_MG_FD_202245 | JGI IMG/M metagenome (GOLD analysis project Ga0307509, IMG submission 202245) | Populus trichocarpa ectomycorrhiza microbial communities from riparian zone in the Pacific Northwest, United States - 10_EM | ecosystem: Host-associated > Plants > Roots > Unclassified | place...
TGCCGCAATAGCGTGACCATGCTCACGAGAGAGGGTGCAAGGCTTGACCCCAATCCAAATTATGATAGGGGCGGTGGGCTCTCCGATGTATCCGATCCTAGCAACATCTGTGCTTGTCCACTGTACCTCGTCGCGCTGCAAAATATCATGTATCTGAAAGGCAAGTCCCTCTTCCCACACTCGCTTCAGTTTGTGATTGCCAACTGTCCTAAGCTCCTTGGGTCGAAGGTAGGCTTCAGGACCAGTAGGCTGCTCCCATGCATTGTTTCCTGTGCGGGCCACAAGTAGTGGCTTGGAATATAACCCATAGTAGTAGTGCTTGGCCTCGATATCGGAAATTGGGAGGCGGCGAGAAGCTGGAGTGCTATTAAAAGAGGCCATTTGCGTGACTTGCGAGGGAAGTGGAATCGTGGTTGTCTTTCCTTTGACAGAGTTGGGGTGTGGTGTAGAAACGAAGGAGTAGTGGTCTTTGGTAGAGTTATATCAAAGGCACAGAGGGAGGGAGAAGTGGTGGTGGTGGTTGGATGAGAGGATATGTCCGAGGTACGCTGGAGATGGGAAGCAGTGGAACTAATAAGGAGGCGGATGTCTGAGAAAGAGTCAATGTGCGAAGATGTAGGGCTCTCAGGCAGGGTTAGTTCATCTGTAGGGAAGTCACTAGCGGCGATGGTAGAGATTGTATTCAACGTGACGACATGCCCAGCCCTACTCTTCTCCTAGAAGAGGGAAATGCGGTTGTGGGTTAGAACGGCAGACTAAGCATTTTATGGTAAGCTGGGTTTCCTTCCCTATTTCCTTTACCACACAACACCTTCGCCTCTCTCAGAACTGCTTGTTACCGATGGAGGACTATTTAAACCATGAATTCTATCTCAGGGTTCCGAATAGTCCGACCGGTCAAGTCTTGGAGGCACGACCAGACTTCTCAGTCCAGGTTGATGTCAATGACTGGACCTGACTAACTCAGGTGGTCAGGTCTGGTCTGGACTGGTCTCAGACCAGTCTTTATAAAAGATTGCATAGTCATGTAATATCACTTACTTTGCGGTCTGAAAAAAAATTGATACTCGTGAATCTATTTTCACTGCCCCGAATCTAAGCCAAGCACTACCATCACTCCGACTCTCCGGAGATTCCACTGTATAATCGATAGTAAGAATGAGTTTATTTAAGAAACATTTTATTTGAGCGTAATATATTGTGATAACAGTAGCAAAATGCAAAACGGGATGCTAATTCTGTCAAAGGGCCATCCATATCCTATTGCTTGGCGGGCCTGGTCGGACCAATCCTGACTAGGTCTGGTCTGCTAATCCTGACCATCCCGTCGGTCCAATTTCCACCATTAGACTAGACTTGACTTCCGACCAGACTAGCTGGTCCAGTCCAGTCTCGCTCGGACCATTCGGAACCCTGTTCTATCTGGTGGCGGGGCTTTCCTCTCTCTCATGTAGCCGTGATGTGACACACCTCATTAGGTCGATCTCATAAACTTTCAAAACGGTCAAATATATGGCACGGAGTAGCAGCTCGGACAGATAGCGCGCAGATAGCGCGCAACCTGTCCTCTTCGTTCTTTCCTGCTAATCTAGTCATAGGGACGGAAGTATATATGAAAAACAAAACCAAGCTCTGATCCTTCTATCGATCACCACACATATCCCCCTTCTTTCCTGCTTGTTCGAAAACAGAAAGAAAAGGAAGAAAAATTAGCGTAATCACTGAATAAAAGAAATGCATCACAAAGACTCCCGCTCTCTTGCATCTTTGATCCATTGCCCTACTCTTGTTCTTCCTTTAGCTTCATTTGCCATTATGGGTTCCTTAACAGTCAATGCTCGTTCCCATCCGTCAATGGAAACATACCTCCTGTGCTTGCGTACTCGGGTGTAACAAAAGAAACTATAGCATGCCGAGCAGAATTAATTGATTTCCAACACTCTACTACGGATCAAACACTGCCTCCTCTACCCTCTAAAAACTTCCCATAACCCGGATGCGTCTGAGCAACCCATCCCCTTCCCGCTCCTTTGGCTCCGGCTCCACTCTTTTTAACGACGCTATATCTGGCTAGGTATACCACCACACAAACACCTTCTCCTCATGATGCAGCGCAAGACCCCCCCCCCGAGCGCAAACCCCCGTGACATCCCCTCTCGCTTCCCCTACCCGCTACTCGGCGTTCAAGCACCCCGCTCTGCACTCGGCTCCCGTCACCAAACATCCGCTCCTCCACCCTTGTTCATGCCCTGTCCACAGCTGCGCTCTGAAACTGCCTAGAAAGGCCTCGGCTACGAAAGGCTGCGGCGTGGGGAACCTCCGCCTCCGCACAGCTCTATATTGTGCTCAGGATATGCTCCTGCCCGAATCAGGACGTGGGCAGCTTCGCGTAGAGTTATCTGAAGAGGAGGTTCGTCTTTACGGCGAGCCCCCTTCCCACCTACAGTAAGACTCTCGCCCAGCTGGAGGCTATGAATATCATTTGGAAGTAGGTCCTGCATACATTACATTGCTCAATCGCAATCTGGGATGGAGGAAATTGGAGAGGGGTGGATTCCCAAGCACATCCTGGAATGATCCCATTCTTAGAAGCGGAGGAGGAAGGCTGGCTGGGCGGACTGCGGAAGTTGTGCTTTTTAGGCTCACGGGATTTCCCCGCACTAGTGATGCTGTATGGGTGAGATGCGGGGCTGGGTTTTACGGGTGGCCATGCTAAGGCCTCGGAAGCCGTTGAATACAGCTCGGCATACTCACATTGTTTTCGTTGTTATAGCAAAAGGTTTCGGAGATGCGCTTTTGAATCGATGCATTCAGGTAAAGAAACACCAAAGAGTCATATGGGCTGCACTGAAGCTATGGATAATGGGAGTCTTTGCGAACTATGCCTTTCCTTTTGTTATCACGGGAGTGGGCCAGGAAAGGGGGACACGGAAGGAGGCAGAATGATATATCAAGTGGTCAATGGAAGGGCGTTGGGAGAGTTCATTGTTTTATATGCGCTCCTGGTTTTACCTTTGAGTCGTTAGTGATGAGACAAGAATAAGCAAACTTCTTCACAATTCGCGGGGTAGAACGATCGGAGTAGTATTTTTTATCGTACTGTGTCTAAAAGGGGAGACACCCCGATTGGGAGGGCTAGCGAGGTGATTTGCCGCTAAGAGTTTTATAAATCACTTTTTTAATCTCTACTAGATTTTTTGTTAGGAGGGAAGATAACTGCGATTGTGAACTTCGTTCTAAAATTCGCTTCCTCTAAGTTAGATATTAGGTACTTTCGCCATATACTTACACCCAATGCCGCGTGCTTGGTCTTAAATACTAGTTTTTTTGGCCACTACTAGTCTAGGCACCTTACCTAGGGTACATTTTGTGTTCAAAATGGGAATGCCAAAGGCACAATCTATTCTATGTGGATAATACTGCGCAAGTGAGAGGGGGATTGTGTGGCACGCTAAGTGAGGAAGAATGTGTAGTATGAGAGCAGATTGGTAGGAGTTCTGGTTCTTATTCTTCTAAGCGAGGGGGGCAGTAGCAACTATATTTATACAAACGTCCGCGCCCATATATGCGATAGAAATATACGGAAAACAATGTAAGAAACATAGGTCCAAACATGTTTGACCCGGAAAACCTGCCAAATAAATCCCAAGTAATGTGCGTGAATCCATGAGGTTGTGAGGAGATTATTAGAAATATCATGACCACAAGTGGTGCACAAGAGAAACATAAACAACCGTAAATCCTGAATACCCAATAGGAAACCACATGTTAAATCCCCAGATATAACCCTGAAATAAACGATAAAACACCATAATATAGTTCTTAGCTGTAGTAATGTACGCGGTAGACAGGCGTAGCTGAAACACAAACTAAGTAAAGAAATACACAGTAGTGTTATGAAATATAGTAGGAAATATACAGAAAGTTTCAACACTTTCCCACATTATCTACAGCCCAATAAACCAACCATCCGTTCATGCACGGGTTTCGCTAAGATTTTGGTGCAGATATCAGCCCGATTGTTAACTGATTCAACCTTAAGGAGAAAGAACAAGTTGCCTTCTAGAGCTTCGCATGTGATGAAGAAATCTACTGCGATATGCTTCGTTCGAACGTTGATCTGAGGGTTGACTGCTAAGAAATTTGCACCGGCATTATCGGTGTGCATAGCGATAGGAACATGAAGGCGAAGGTCTGCGAGCCCTTTGAGGAGCCATCAGATATGGTCAGTACACTAAGACATAGCAACAAATTCTGCTTTGGTAGTTGATTTGGCAACGGAGGCTTGTTTCTTCGAGAGCTAGGAGATACAACAGTTATTGAATAGAACAATATAACCGGAGGTAGATCTTCTGGTGTCGAGGCAGCCAGCAAAGTCAGCATTAACATTGACATCAATAGCGTTTGTTGTTGTGTTCGGGTAAAATAGGCCAAGGTTTCACGTTCTGTAACTGGTACAAGCTACCAGTTTAGGTATGGATTTGTTTTATGTATTGTTTCAGGATACTAGTTCACGAGACTTGTATTCCTTGTTAGTTTGTATTATGTTTTGTTTTATGATACGAGTTCAGGAGACTTGTAAGCCTTGTTATTTGTTACTTGTATTGTTTCAGGATATGAACTCAGGAATTCGTAAGCCTTGTTTATTGTTTGATTGTTTATGGGTTATGTATCATTTGATGCCTTAGGATTTGGATATGATTGATGCGAGATGGATTATCGCAAGTGTATTTAAAGACCTGTATCTCTCTGGACTTAGAGAGATGAGACTTCGACAGACAGAGTTTTCAATATACTTGGTAGAACAGTTATCTTCTATTCAGTTCGATTCGAGAATCTTTGAGCTTCGCATAGGCCTTAACCACTTGGCCTTCTCTTAGTCGTTTCAATAAAAGTAATAGAGCATATTCAATTACTTGTTGGCGTCTCCGGTACTTGATCTCCTTTATACCACCGCTTTGGTTAGAGTCAATACCGATATTCCTTTGCAAGACCGCTACCCCACGGGAAGCGGTTACACGGTCCGTTAACATATCTAAAGACATGTTTAGCAGTCTTAATATGTTCTTTGATACGGCAAGAGGAAAATGGTGTGAGAAATGAAATTGTATACGCGAGATCGGGTCTTGTGCCAGTGACAAGGTACATTAGGAAGCCCATCATTGATTGGTATAGTGTAACTTGATCTTTTGGTTGTTCTGTAGTCCCTTTCGTAAGTGTAATACCTTTTGGTAAGGGGATGGATACAGTATTCGAGTTTTCCATTCCAAATCGAGAGAGGATAGTACCGATGTAAAGTTCCTGGGTGAGAGCGATACCGTCTGATGAATATGTAATATGTAGGCCGAGTAGAAATGAGGCTTCCCCAAGGTCCCAAATCTCAAATGCCGTTTTTAGGTCTTTGATGAGAGTGGTCAGGTGGGAGGTACCGGCCGAATATATTGCAATGCCGTCTATGTAAAGCGAAATGTAGCAGTCAAACCTATTGTGGATAAACATGCAGGGGTCTTGATATGATGCGGTGAAATCTTTGGAGGTCAAGAATTTGGCGCAGAGAGCATACCATTTGTGCCCAGATTGCTTAAGTCCATATATACGCATCGGTTAAGTTTCCTTACTTTGTCTCAGTCACTGAATTCTGGTGGCGGTCACATGTCAACTTCTTCTTTCAATTTACTGTAAAGGAAAGCGAATTTAACGTCAAATTGACATGGTTGCCATTTGCTTCTGGCGCATATCACAAGGAGTAGTGGGAGTGATTTATAATGAATGGGAGGGGCAAAGGTGTCTTTGAAGTTGAACGCGGGGGCTTGAGAAAATCCCTGTGCAAGGGCTCTTGCTCGAAATCTTTCCAAAGTACCGTCAGCATTCCTTTTGACTTTGAATACCCACTTACTACTGACAATGTTCTGTCCTATTGCTTTATTGACAACGTCAAAGGTTTTATTGTTCTTTAGTGCATTGATCTTATCGTTCATGGCCGAGGTCCATTGACCCTTAAGCGAGCTATTTAGAGCTTGGCGATAGGTGGTGGGGTCCTCGTCAGGAAAAAAGCTAGCCGAAAGTCGAACTCGATGACTGAGTTCCTTTATATAGCTTGTTTGCGGTTTTGTTGAGATACTTGCGGAACGCCTTGAAGGTCCAGATATTTCCACTTAAGGTACAACAGGCGCATGTTGCTTTTGTTGCTGTTGGACCTGCGCTAGAGATGTCGGTGGAGTGGCTGGTCATTCAGGTATTTCCTGAAAAAATCCTCGGTTAATGAGAATTCCTTAGAGGGCTCCTTGGAAGAGAATTGCTTCAATGTTGCTTGTATTATTTGTCCGCTCCGGTCCTGGTCATCAGCCTTTTCAATGGTACCTGTAGCTATTGGATGGGATAGAGGGTAGACAGTAGCATAGGATTCCTCAGCAAGCAGGGGTTCCATGGTTATTTCAAGCGGTGTTATCGTTTTGGTTGTCCAATGGATTTGTTGAGTTTCTGTTACCTTATGCTGTGAAGGGATATGGATCCTGTATATCTTATCGGAAAAGGTATAAGCAATACGATATCCTTCGATCGCGAAGGGCATCAGTTTCGTTCTAGGTAATCTTTTCTCCTCTAGTAGGTAAACGAAGCATTTGGTCCCATAAGGGCGAAGATGGTTGATTGACGGTTTCTAGTTGTAGAGAGATTCATAGGACGTCGATTTTCCTATGGATCAGTTAGGGATTCTATTCTGAAGGTAGACGGTGGTTGAGACAGCTTCAGCCAACAATGCCAGGGGCAAGCCGGTCAACATAGAGCGAGCGGTGGTCAGGATGGTTCAATTGTATCGTTCGGCAACACCATTTGATTCATATGAGGATGTGGGGGAGTGGTCATGTATTATGTCTTGTTCGTCTAACAGTGTTAACATGGCAGCATTGATGTATTCTCCTCAATTATCAGTTCTGAAATGTTTGATGGTAGTGTTATCTTGTGTGTGGCGAGCATAAATGTAGCTGGTAAATACTTTAACGGTATCGGATATAGCATGAATGAGATAAATCCAAGTATATCTAGTATAGTCATCTATGAATGTAACATAGTAGTTAGATTTGCCGAAGGAGGTCTTTAAAAACTTTCCGCTAAGGTCGGAGTAAATTAATTCGAATAGAGTATCACACCGTGTCTCAGGTGTGGATGTAGGTTTCTGCTTAGTGCTTTTGGATGTAATGCAAGTCTCGCATTGCCAGTCTGTCGGAACTTTGGGGAGGTTGGTAGTGTCAGAGTAGTTGTTGCTTTGGAGATAGTCAGGCGAAGGATGTCCAAGGGCCTCATGCTATTGTTGGTAAGTAAGTTTCTTAGCTGACTCTCTCTCGTCTGGTACAACATAATCGTGTCCGTCAAGCTTTCGCCAAATAACCTCTGTTTTTTTTCCCTAAATACATACATATCCCTTCCGGAACAAATCAAAGAAAATTCTTTCCCCAAAAAAACAATAGAGCCTCAGGACAACCAACTGCAAGAACCAAAACTAGGAACCCAAAGAAGATGTTGAAGGTAGACAGAAGCAACATGACCAAGAGATGTTTTAGCCAAGATCATAACTGTTTCACGGCCGCATGACACTATGATAGAGTCATCGCCTAATCTAACGGTGCCTTTCACGGTCTCCAAGTTTATAAAAAGGTCTAAGTTTTTTGTCATGTATGAGCTTGTGCCTGTCTCTATAACCCAGCGGGGATAGGGTAGGGTCTTGGTAGTGGCGCGGATGGAGGATAATGTACTGACCAGTTCAGGAGTCTGTTCCTGTCTGATCTTAGCCGTATTCACTGTCTTCTTGTCTTTATTCTTCTAGTTGGCGGCCTTGAGCTTTGCACACTCATTCCAGGTATGGCGATCGCAGTGAGCAGTTAGGAAGTGCTTTTTGCTGTAGGAACATTCCTTGTTGGTAGCCAGGGGTCCCTTTCAGAATGGTTCTCTTCTAGTATCCTTTCCATTTCCTTTAATATCAGCGCTTTTATACGCTTTGTTATCCGCAGAGCTAATGGCGGCAGGAGTTTTCAGATCCAGCAATTTATTGTAGACATGATCATAGGTAAGGTCCTCTTTGGTTTAGAGGTTATCAACAATTTTATTCATCGATTCGGGAAGAGAACGGAGGAGGATCGCTGCTTTAGACTCAGGAGACTCGAAGTCTGATTGCAAAACAAACGGTAAGCTGTATCGGTAGGTGGAGGAGGCAGTGGAGCAATGAAGGTGTAGACAATTCCAAAGGCTATCTTACTTATTGATATGGTAGGAAAGAAGATCCAACGTATCGTACTTGTTATCGAAAACAGAATTGAGTTGATCAAAGAAAGAAAAGGTATTTTCTCTAGCGAATTTATCCTCAAGAGCGGTCCATATTTTAGAAGGGGTTTTATGGGTTGCGAGGAGGATGAGCCATTGAGACTCTACCGTTTGGATGAAGTATGTCGCTGCATACTGGTAGTGATGAATGAAGTTGTCGGGGACGTCTCCTTCGAACGTATCCATCGCTTCTTCACCTAAAACAATATCCCAAGAGTTAAAAGGTTCGAGAACATATTGAGAGATGTCTCTCCAAGAACTGTAGTTTTCTGTCCCAACGAGCTTTGGGATAGAGCTCAGTTTGTAGTTGGGAGGAACAGAGTTGTTAGAACTTTGAATGTGTCTGTTGAGAGCTGGAGTAGATGTTGTAAGCTCTGGTGGCGGTGGAGGGGGAGGCGATGGTTGTCTTGCTGGTCGTTTGGATGCAGAGCGGGTAGAGCGAGCAGTGGTATCAGCAGGAGGATAAGAGGCGACGGTAATTGTTTCTTCGGTTTCGGAGGAGGACCCTCCATCAAGTTGTCTACTTGGGCCTGAATCAGTCATTTGTTAGTGTAAAGATTTATCGAAAAAATGATAGAAATTTCTGTCAGCACTTCCAGTACAAGGTCCAACTTTCAGTATCTGTAAAGTGCCTTAATAAAGATGTTACTCTGTTCAGTAACAAGCTTTACTTGTCGCTCCCGTTTGATTGACAGAAAAGGGGTTCACAGAATGTCAGTTGAGTTAGGTACTAGTGTAGTTGTTGAGGAAAGAAAGGGAAGAGGAGGCAACGGTTGCAATGGAGGGAACCTAAGCAAGATACTTAGTAAGTACTCCGAGGAGGATGCCACGAAATGCCCATTTGCACAACAAAAGATACAGGGTAGAAGTAGAGGTAGTGTAACGGGGGCACCCTATAGAGAGGGGAACTCTAAGGTTGCGACCGCACCAAACACTCAAAGTAGAAGATAAAGATGAGGTAAAAAAATTCAGAAGAATCAACGGTAAAACTTAATATAGTTAAGCTCGAAGCTTCACTCAATTTAGTTCTCTCGAGGAAAAGTTGGTTGTCGAAGTAGAAAGCCAAACGCTTAAACTTAGGTAGATATCAGATTCAAGCCTTTGACATTCACCACTACTTCCGACCTTTGTGCGAGTACCCTGTCCTGCTCAGGGTTCGTCCGAGGTCTACCCTCCATCAGGATTTATCCTGCCGGAAATGTCGGACCAACTCGGGTACGCTTAACTCCGTCAATAGGAGATGAGTTTCTGCAATGCATCTCCAATATAACGGCCGGTGGAAAAACTCTTCCTATCGAAGTCATACCAGTGGCTAACTGTTATGACAACAACCGGAATCAATACCTAGGTGGTGGACTCACTGGCCCAGTTGCAGTTTCGTCTATACAAGCTATGCAGTCCATCATTTAATCTACGCGACTATTTAATGTTATAAATTGACATGCAAGCTCCCCCGGTGAGATGTAGCCGATGGTTGGCTAAGTGGGCGCTACCCATAGTCAGCCTCTCGGGACATACTCTACCGTGATAAGACTCATACCTCTAGAGTCCAATAACAACCGATAGTAATGCTACAAATCAAGGAGAGAAGGTCCGGGCTGGTTACTGAGGTATTTGTCTCGAAAGCACCCTGGCATTCTGAGACTACCTGAGCACCACTAGGAAGACCACCCTACATCCCCTAGGCTAGAATAGACTCCTAGATGCCCGAGAGACCCTATATGAGCGACCTCCATTTTGGCGGTTACCCATACTCCCCTTATATATCCTGCGAACGACATTCAGTCCGACGGACGGCGACGACGTATACGGTGTTACGGCAGCTGCTCCAATGACCTGTTTTAACTAGCAAACGAGCAACTACACAGCCGTCTGCCTAGGACGCGCCATCCCAACGCTAGGGCCAGAGGGGGGTGTTAGCAAAACCCGCCCAAGTTCAATAGCATGTTCGGGTTACTCTTACATAGGCGTGGGGCCTCCCCGTGCAGATGCGTATGCGCTCAAGAACATCTAAGAGCCCATAGAATGTGAGGCAATCGACCTCTAAGTTCTAGGATGACTTTGCCGGTGAAGGTAGGGTAACTTGGACACCTCAGTAGGGTAACTGGGGTCCATGGGCATAATGAC
>Ga0307509_10011931_pt1 | contig 10443 bp, 9 predicted proteins | sample 10_EM_MG_FD_202245 | JGI IMG/M metagenome (GOLD analysis project Ga0307509, IMG submission 202245) | Populus trichocarpa ectomycorrhiza microbial communities from riparian zone in the Pacific Northwest, United States - 10_EM | ecosystem: Host-associated > Plants > Roots > Unclassified | place...
CATGCTCTCATTGGTGATCGACAGCTCGAGGATCATGTGGATCCATTGGATGAAGAGATCGCCGTCCTGCTCGGGGATCCCGAGCATGTGGGCGATGGTCCGCACCGGAACATATTTGGTGTAGCGCGCGGCCGCGTCGCACCGGCCGTCCGCAATGAACTCATCGATCAGCTCGTTGCAGATCGCGCGGACCCGCGGTTCCAGCTTCGTCATGGCGTCCGGCGTGAACGGAGGCAACAGCAGCTGCTTGGCCGGCTTGTGATAGGGCGGATCCGAGGTGATCGGCGGGGCGGCGTTCCTGGTGACTTCCGGCCGCTCATCGCGGACGATGACTCGGCGCGAGGAGAAGTGCTCGGTGTCGTGCGCGATCTTCCGGACCGCCTCATAGGTGGTCGGCATGTAGCAGCCGAGAAAGCGGTCGGTGTGCACGACCGGGCTCGCGGCCCGCATCTGCTCCCAGATCGGGAAGGGATTTTCGGTCCAGCTTGGATCGGTGTGATCGAAATCGCGGATCCAGTCGGCGACGGGCGGGTGCTCGGGCATCGGGCTGGTGTCGGACATCGGGCAATCCTTCGAGTCATGAAGATGGAATGCAGCATTGCCGCCTGGGCGGCATCGGCCCCGCGCAAACGCGGGCTATCCCTCGGTCACTTCGATCGCAATTTCCGGGCAATTGGCCTTGGCCAGATAGGCCTTGTCCTCGAGGCCCGCCGGCACCGTGCCGTCGCCGGCCTCATGCGCGTTGCCGTATTCGTCGAGATCGAACAGCTCGGGCGCCAGCGCCTTGCAGCGGGCGTGCCCCTGGCATTTGTCCGAGTCGACGCGAATCTTCAGTTGTCCCGACATGGCAGGCATTTCCTTGTGTCCCTGCGCAGCACGGCTGCTGGGAATGGCGTTTCCGGCTTGCCTGAACGGCGGCCGCTATCCGGGCACCGAAATTATAGGCTATTACATTCGCGGCGTCGTTATGCTGTCAAGCGCAAAGTTATGGGCGGACAGTGCAGCAACATCCGCGAAAGCGTCATACTGCGAAACTTTCCAGCCGTAGATTGGCGATTGGAGAGATACCAGTTTTGAGCTGAAACTGTTTTCAGGCGAAGAGCACTTGCCAAGCTGCTGGGGGGTCTATGTGGAGCCGCGTTGCACTGCATCCATGGTGTCGGCGATCGGCGCTGCTCGCGTGCCAGCCGGTTTCGGCGATCCGATCTTGGCCGTGCGCGCAGTCCGATGCTCCATCGCAGCGTCGATCTCGGCGCCCAATAGGATCACCATCGCTGAAATCCAGAGCCACGTCATGAAGCCAATGACGGCGCCTAGCGAACCGTAGGTCTCGTTGAAGTTGCCGAAGTTGGCTGCGTACCAGGAGAACAGCGCCGATACGCCCAGCCAAAGCAGGGCGGCGATCGCGCTGCCCCATGTGATCCATCGCCACCGCGGCGCCTCGCGGTTCGGACCATAGCGGTAGATGACGGCAAGAGCGAACGTGAGTATCAGGTACATCGCCGGCCATCTTCCGACGCGCAGAAGGAGATCACCCGCGTCGGAAAGCCCGACAAAGTTGAGCATCACGGGAACAACGACGATGGCTCCTAAGGCCGCCAGTACGAAGACAACTCCGCCGACCGTGAAGCAGAGCGACATCGCGTTCAGTTCGACGAAGCCACGCTTCTCCTCTTCGTCGTAGGCGATGTTGAGCGTATCGAACAGCGACTTCATCGCCGCGTTGGCGCTCCAGAGTGAGGCGCCTAGCCCGATCAGAAAAGTCAGTCCGAGCGTTTGCGATCCGTTCGAGGCCACCCGCGTAAGCTGCTCGCGTGCGACATCGATGGCGCCGCCTGGTAGAAATCCACCGAGCTGATCCAATTGCCTCGCTATCGTCGATGGATCGGAGAACAGACCATACACGGCAACCAAAGCTGCGATAGCCGGAAAGATGGCCAACAAGGTGTAATAGGTCATGCCCGCGGCGAGCGCCATGATCCGGTGCTTCGATATATTCGCGAAAACGAGCAGCAGGATGTCCTTCCAGCCCCGCACCGGGACTACGGAAGGACTTGTCGCGCGGTGGGCGCGGCCTCTTTCGTCGGCCGCTTCAGTTCCGCGAATGTGGGAACGGATTGGCGGCGAGGTAACCGGAGGCTCCTCGCGTCTCGGGACAAGATACCTCGAAGCGAGCGCAACACCTAGAATGATTACGAGCGACGCGATGGTCCATCCGTCGGAAGGCGGGCCACTGGCCAAATCCTGGCTCCTGTCGGGCATTGCTCCTTCGGCTCCTCCTCATCGACTGGGTAGAGGGAGAACTGACGTGGGCAGGAGAACGTTCCCGCAGCACCGTGGGAGTCGGCGTCGCCGGCGAACCACGGTGCGGGGAGTGCCTTCCATGGCCATCGCGGCAACCCCTCCGGGCCGTTCGCGCGCTCGCGCGTCCGACCGGGGCCACCAAAGTCTACCGCGTGGCGGTTCACGAGGTGCTCGGCATTCGCGCGCGGCAAAGGCCGGGTCCGCGATGTGGGGTCACCAGCGGACTCGAACCTGCAATCCGCGGAATAGAAATCCCACCACCCAATCTAGTTGAGCTCTTGGGCCGTCCGGGCGACCGGTACGGGGTGCGTGTCCGATTCGCTATTGCTGCTTTTGTTGCCACTGCATGAATTTTTGCAGCAGCATCTTGGAGTCATCGGACGTTACTTGAGCCGCTCCAGCCGATGGATCCTCTTTTGATTTTTCAAACTGGACGAATTTTTGCAGCAGCGCCTGAGAGTCGTCGGACGCCTTGGCCGCTCCAGCCGATGTCGGATCGCTTCCTTGCGACTTTGGAATCATCATGAAAAAAATGACGCCGATGATCGCGACAACGCCAATCGCAGCGGCCAAGCGACTTGCAACGCTGAACCGGGCGCGGGGTTGTTCGGGTTGACGAACGAACTCGGGGTCCAGCGGATGCGGCCTGGATTTGGCGACGGCATCCGTGAGCATCTCATCAAAACCAGACCGGGAGGAAGTGGGGCGCACGGGCTTTGTCTGCGGGCTCGCTCTGCTGCGCACCGACCGCGGCGCGAAGTTCAGAGGATCGTTGGGGGCGTTCGGTTTGGGAAAGTCCCCGGAGTCGATGAAACTCATTTACGTTACTCCTCACAACAATTTCGGATCATTGCACCGGAACGTTTGCCCGTCCGAGCCCCGGGGTCCCGGGGCAGGAAAGTTGACAGCCTAGTTGCGGCCGCATGCGGTTGCGACTCCTAAGTCGTGTTCCGGCTCAGGAATTGGACAGCTGTTGCGAGATCGACACGGAAAGTGCTGCAAAAGGATCCAAACCCGAACCAAGCGCATGTTGCGCGAGGACACGGTTACCGGGGAAATCGCTGACTCGGGACGAATCGGCACGTTGGGCGGATTGGCGAAGCGTAGTCCGCCCGCGAGAGCGAACAAAAGGCCGGTTACGCCTTCGGCGAACTAACCTGCCCGACGTGCTCTTTGGCTCTATGAGATTCGACAACGAGAAGTTGTTCCGACGCCAAAGGGACAAGGGGCGGCGCTACACGTTCTTGGCGTGGGTTGATGATCTGCGTGAATGTCGAAATCAGATGCTCGACGATGCTGTCGGAAATTGTTGACGCGCCGGGTATCGGATTTCGCGCGACCGGCTCTACTATGCGGATACCAACAATGAGAATCCGTTTGCAACTTTTGATGGACGCGCTTGCTGGATTCGCGGTTATTGGTTTGCGAGCTTCTCACGCCCGATTTGACGGAGCGACCTAAGTGCCTGATTTTGTTAATGTGACGTTCTCTGCTATTGTTTGACGGACCAATAGGCTAGTACAGCAAATGTTCGTTGGACGGGTGGTCTCGGAAGCCGACATTGGTAGTCCGCAACGGCAGGCTTTCCTGCGCATGTTGGCAGTAAAGGACCTCTGCCGAACGCGGAATTCTCGTGCGTTTTGGATTTGATAGTCGCCATGATGACTCGCGGAACAACTGGTGCGAATGTCAAAGCCGCGGCGCCGGCCCGCAAGCCAGTGAACACCTATCACCACGGGGATCTCCGTGACGCGCTGATTCAGGCCGCGTTTCAGGAAGCGGAGCTTGGCGGCCCGGAGGCCGTCAACATCAGCGCGCTGGCAAAGAAGCTTGGCGTATCGCAGCCCGCGCCTTACCGGCATTTCGCCGATCGCGACGCGTTGCTCGCGACCATCACGGCGGAGGCATTCCGGCAATTCAGCGCAACCTTGCGCGAGTCGATCGGCAAGCCGTCGGAGCGTTCCAGGCTCTCGTGTCTGGCGCACGCGGCGCTTCAGTTCGGCCAGCGCCGCAACGGGATCTACCGACTGATGTTTGCCTCGCGCAGCATGGCCAATGCGCCCGAGGGCAGCGAGCTTCGTCTTGCGGCCAAAGAAACCTTCGACCTCGTCCTGGAGGCCTTGGGGCCTCCCACCAGGGAACATCTGCGCGAGCGTCACGCGCTGTCGATCTGGACCGCCGTGCACGGCGCGGTGATGCTGGCGGAGCAGGGGCTGCTGACGGGGAGCGCGGCGCATGTCGGCGTCGAAGACCTGGTTGAGGACCTCGTCAAGCAGACCGAACTGGCGCTGTCGCTCGCCATCAAGGCGGCCGACGGCACCTGATTCGTCGGTTACCTCGCTGCCCTCGGATCGATCGGCGTGGTGCCGCGCAAGCCCAGGATGTCCTCGAGCACGCGTGAGCCCGCCAGCAGCTGCGCCTCGCCGCGCGGCGGTGCGACGACCTGCAGGCCGACCGGCAGGCCCGAGGCGGTAAAGCCGCACGGCATCGACAAGGCCGGGCAGCACACCAGCGTGATCGCATAGACGATGCCGAGCCACTCGACGTAATTGTCGAACGTCTTGCCGGCGCATTCGGCGACATAGCGGTTCTCGACGGGAAACGGCGGGACGATGGTCGCCGGTGTCAGCAACAGGTCGTAGTGCTGGAAAAACACGATGGTCCGCGCCGTCATGGCCACGCGCTGGGCTTCGGCCTTCGCAATCTCGGTGACGCTGAGCTTGAGGCCTTCTTCGATATTCCAGATCACCTCGGGCTTCAGCAGGTCGCGCTTCTGGCGCAGCAGCTGCTCCTTGCTGATGGCGAAATCGAACGCCCGCAGCACGTGGAAGCATTCATGCGCTTCGCCGAGATCGGGATGCGCCTCCTCGACGATGGCGCCGGCCTCGGCAAAGCGCGCCGCGGCCTTGCGCGTGATCGCCGCCACTTCCGGATCGACCGGCGTGATGCCGAGGTCGGGCGAGTAGGCGATCCGCTTCGGCGTGTTGCCGGTGCGGGCAGATGCCAGGAACGAGGTCGGCAGTGCGGGCAGGGACAATGGATCGGCCGGATACTCGCCGCTCATGGCATCAAGCAGCAAGGCAAGGTCCGCCACGTTGCGGGCCATCGGCCCCTGCACGCTGAGATTGCGATCGATCTTGAATTTGGGAGAATGCGCGACGCGGCCGATGCTCGGCCGCATCCCGACAATGCCGCAGAAGCTCGCCGGGTTGCGCAAGGAGCCGCCCATGTCGGAGCCGTGTGCGAGCCAGGCCATGCCGGTCGCAAGCGCCACGGCGGCGCCGCCGGAGGATCCCGCCGCCGAGCGCGACGTGTCCCAGGGATTGAGCGTTGCGCCGAATACCTCGTTGAAAGTATTGGCGCCGGCGCCGAATTCCGGCGTGTTCGACTTCGCGTAGACGATCGCGCCATTGTCTTCGAGATGCTCGACCAGGAGATCGGAGCGCGCCGGAACGTTGTCCTTGTAGATCGGCGAGCCCAGCGTAGTCTTGACGCCCGCCACGTCGGTGAGATCCTTGATCGGTACCGGTAGCCCCGCCAGCAGGCCGCGCTCGGCCAAGGGCCGCTGCATCAGTGCCCTGGCGTGATCGCGGGCGCGGTCGAAGCAGAGCGTCGGCAGCGCGTTGACCGCGCCATCGACCTCGCCGACGCGCTGCTCCAGCGCATCGAGGAGTTCGAGCGGGCTGACGTCGCCCGACCTGAGTTTGTCGACGACCGCGCATGCCGTCGCCCGCACCAGCTCCTGATCAGCCACGTCCGCGTCTCCCATAGTGGTCCCACTGCGTTCGTTGCTGTAAGACATTTTCCGGCAAAGGAAAACGCAGTGGGCACGGAGATTTGAGCATGGCTGGTCCGTTCGACGCGATCGATTGGCAGAAGCTCGTCCGGGACGATCTCGATCTTGGGCTGAACAACGGCAAGGCAGTTGCGGGCAGCGCCGACATCGTCGCCGGCTGGGATCGCCGCTCCGCCCCCTTGCGGGCGCGTTATCCCGGTCATCTCGATCTCCGCTACGGGCCGCGCGAGCGCAACCGCATCGATGTTTTGAGGGCTGCGGATCGCGCACCGACACTTCTTTTCATCCATGGCGGCTACTGGCAGATGCGCGCCAAGGAGAATTTCACCGTCGTCGCCGAGGGCCCGCTGGCGCACGGTATCAACGTGGCGCTGATCGGCTATACGCTGGCGCCGGAGGCCACGCTCGATGAGATCGTGGCCGAGATCCACACAGGGATCGATTATCTTGCAGCCCAACTACTCGGTCTCGGCGGCGACGGCGGGGGGATCGTTGTGTCCGGATGGTCCGCGGGCGGGCATCTCGCGGCGATGGCGCTGTCGCATCCCGGGGTCAGAGCCGGGATGGCGATCAGCGGCATCTATGATCTCGAGCCGGTCAGGCACAGTTATCTCAACGACAAGCTCGGGCTCGATGCGGCGATGTCGCGCCGCAATTCGCCGATGGCGCAGGAGGGCGGTCCGATGAAGCCGCTGGCGCTCGTGGTCGGCGAAGCCGAACTGCCTCTGTTGCGCAAGCAGACAGCGGATTTCGCCGCTCACCGCGTCCGTCACGGATTGCCCGTCGCCTACGAGGAAATTCCGGGCGCGGATCATTTCAGCACCATGGACGAGCTGATCGCGCCGCAGGGACGGATCACGATGCTGATTAGGCAGCTGTGCGAGCGGACGGCGGGTTAGTTCGATCGTCATTCCGGGGCGATGCGAAGCATCGAACCCAGAATCTCGAGATTCCCCGATGCGCAATTGCGCATCTGGGGTCTGGTGCTTCTCACCATCCCGGAATGACTGAGCGCGCTCAACGATGCGATAGCGAACGACCTACCCCCAGCCCGCGCTGATCCCGCCGTCCACCGTGAAGATCACGCCCGAGGTATAGCCGGAGCGGTCGGAGGCGAGGAAGGCCATGAGGTCGCCGATCTCGCGCGCATGTGCTGGCCGGCCCAGCGGCATGCCTTGCTGCAATTCCCTGTAGCGGTTCTCGTCGCCGAGCTGGTGCCTGGCGCGGGTCTTCAGCAGCGTGACATGGCGGTCGGTGCCGACCGGTCCCGGATTGATGCCGACCACGCGGATGTTGTCGGCGAGGCTCCTTCCCCCAAGCGCGCGGGTGAAGGCCATCAGCGCGGCGTTGCCGGCGCTGCCGCAGATGTAATTGGCGTCGAATTTCTCACCGGCGGCGCCGATGTCGTTGACGATCACGCCGCCGCCGCGCACCTTCATCTGGGCGTAGACCGCCCGCGTCAGGTTGATATAGCCGAACACCTTGAGGTCCCAGGCGTGCCGCCAGGTGGTCTCGTCGATCTTGTCGATCGCACCTCCCGGAATATCGCCGGCATTGTTGACGAGAATGTCGATGTCGGCGGCCTCTCTCGCAAGGCGGGCGATGTCCTCGCTCTTGCGCAGATCAACGATGCAGGCGGTCGCATCGATCTGGTGCGCCGCGCGCAACCGGTTGGCGAGCGCGGTCAGCTGGTCGCCGCTGCGGGCGGCGAGGAGCAGATGGCAGCCTTCCTCGGCAAACGCCTCGGCGGCGGCCGCACCGATGCCCTTGGAGGCGCCGGTGATCAGAACGCGCTTGCCGCGCAGGTGCAGGTCCATGGGATGTCTCGCTCCGCGTGAGGGGCTGGATCGGATGCAAATTGTTAGGGTGCCAGGCAGGCGACGGTCAACATTGCACTGCAGCGTTGCGTTGGATTGGGGTTTGGTTCATTGCATCGCCGTCCTATAGCGGAGCCCCCGGCCAAATCGATGCAAGGAACCTCTCGATGAGCAATGGAAAGAAACAGTATCGGATCGCGGTGATCCCCGGCGACGGGATCGGCAAGGAAGTCATGCCGGAGGGGCTGCGCGTCATCGAGCAGGCCGCGAAGAAGCACGGCGTCGCCGTGCAGTTCGACCATTTCGATTTTGCCTCCTACGACTATTACGAGAAGCACGGCCAGATGATGCCGGACGACTGGAAGGCGCAGATCGGCAAGCACGACGCGATCTATTTCGGCGCGGTCGGCTGGCCCGCGAAGATCCCCGATCACGTCTCGTTGTGGGGCTCGCTGATCAAGTTCCGCCGCGAGTTCGACCAATACGTCAATCTGCGGCCGGTGCGGCTGATGCCCGGAGTGCCGTCGCCGCTCGCCGGCCGCAAGCCCGGCGACATCGATTTCTGGGTCGTGCGCGAAAACACCGAGGGCGAATATTCCTCCGTAGGCGGGCGCATGTTCCCCGACACCGACCGCGAGTTCGTCACGCAGCAGACGGTGATGACCCGCATCGGCGTCGATCGTATTCTGAAATTCGCGTTCGATCTGGCGCAGTCGCGACCGAAGAAGCACCTGACGTCGGCGACCAAATCCAACGGCATCTCCATCACCATGCCCTATTGGGACGAGCGCGTGGAAGCAATGGCGAAAAAGTATCCCGGTGTGAAGTGGGACAAGTATCACATCGACATTCTCACCGCGAATTTCGTGCTGCATCCGGACTGGTTCGACGTCGTGGTCGGCTCCAACCTGTTCGGGGATATTCTCTCGGACCTCGGGCCAGCCTGCACCGGCACCATCGGCATCGCGCCGTCGGGCAACATCAATCCGGAAGGCGATTTCCCCTCCGTGTTCGAGCCGGTGCATGGTTCCGCGCCCGATATCGCAGGGCAGGGCATCGCCAACCCGATCGGCATGATCTGGTCGGGCGCGATGATGCTGGAGCATCTCGGCGAGAAGCAGGCGGCGAGCGCCATCGTCGGTGCGATCGAGCGCACGCTCGGCGAACGCACCCTGCGCACCCGCGATCTCGGCGGCAATGCCGACACCACGGCGTGCGGCAAGGCGGTCGCGGATATGGTGGAGTAGGGGATATCGTCGCTCCGGCGAAGGCCGGGGCCCAAAACCACAAATATTTGTTGTTATATCGGCTGGGGCTCCAGCCTCGCGAGATAACGTTGACTAGTGGTTATGGGTCCCGGCTCAAGGCCGGGACGACGTGGATGCATTCTACGCGTTCCTTACGATCCTCCGGCAATGCTCCCATGCCGCGTGAATCAGATTTTCGCTGGCTTCCGGCGTGCGGAAGGCCGAATGCGCCGACAGCGTCACGTTGGGCAGCGCCGTCAGCGGATGATCCCCGGGCAGTGGCTCGATGTTGAAGACGTCGAGCCCGGCATGCCGGATATGGCCGGATTTCAAGGCTTCGATCATCGCTGTTTCGTCAACCACGGCGCCGCGCGCGGTGTTGACCAGGATCACGCCCGGCCGCATCTGCGCGATGCGCTGGCGCGATAGAAAGCCGCGGGTCTCGTCATTGAGCAGCAGATGCAGCGACACGACGTGGCTGTCGGCGAGCAGCCGCTCCAGCGGCACGAACTCCACGCCCGGATAGGTCTTCTGGGTCCGGTTCCAGGCGATCACGCGCATGTCGCTGCCGGCCGCGATGCGCGCGACCTCGGCGGCGATGCCGCCGAAGCCGATCAGCCCGAGCGTCTTGCCGGTGAGCTGCATGCCGTCCTCGCGCAGCCAGTTGCCTCGGCGCATCTCGCGGTCCATCTGCGCGATGCCGCGCGCCGACGCCCACATCAGGGCGATGGCGCATTCGGCGACCGCGGTGTCGCCATAGCCCTTGATCAGGTGCACGGTTATGCCGAGCGTGGCCAGTTCCTCCGGGTGCATGTAGCTGCGCGCGCCGGTGCCGAGGAACACCACATGCTTGAGGCCCTTGCACTGCCTGGCGATCTCGGTCGGCAATGCGGTGTGGTCGACGATCGCGATCTCGGCGCCGTCGAGGATGGCCGGATACTGCTGCGGCGTGATGTCGGGATCGCGGTTGATCCGCACCCTGGGATCGCCGGGCTTTTCCAGCCGCTCGAAGATCACGGCCAGCGATTCATTGGCGTCGACGAACACTCCGCGCACGGCAGTCTCCTTGGATCAGGTCGTCAGGACGAGACGCCGGCAAGCGACAGCACCGTATGCAACAGCACGTTGGCGCCGGCGGCGCAGTCTGTCTGCGTGGCGTCCTCCAGCTCGTTGTGGCTGATGCCGTCCTTGCAGGGCACGAACACCATGGCCGCGGGCATGATGGTGTTGAGATTGCAGGCATCATGGCCGGCGCCGGAGGTGATGCGGCGATGCGAGT
>Ga0307509_10011932_pt1 | contig 10442 bp, 4 predicted proteins | sample 10_EM_MG_FD_202245 | JGI IMG/M metagenome (GOLD analysis project Ga0307509, IMG submission 202245) | Populus trichocarpa ectomycorrhiza microbial communities from riparian zone in the Pacific Northwest, United States - 10_EM | ecosystem: Host-associated > Plants > Roots > Unclassified | place...
CCCCTTTATTTACTGGGTTCCCCAAGAGAAGCAGAACGGGTCACTCTTCTGTCACAACCTCCCACCAACCACTTCTTTACCTTTTTTCCACTGTATGCCTAAAATCCTGACCTCCGAGGCTCCACCAACTTCTCAAGCCTACATTATAACAAACACTTGTGATAGACATCAATGTTAGAAACCAATTCTGGGAGTCCTTGCACGATAAATGATTTGCTAGGACGCTTTGAGATGGCTAGAACCACGGAACCCAACAACATGGAACATTAGGAGAAGAGGGAGCTAGACTTGCCCAAAAACCCATTAGATGATGTATAAACTTACTTACATTAAGAGGTAGGGTAAAGGTAAGGTAGTTATGTACAAGGTTCAGGATGGTTTGGTTCAGAAAAAAAGCAAGGGTATCGCTAGACATTGCGGCTATATATAAATTATGTATAACTGGACACCATACAATACTAGCTCCATAAAAGGTCCAAAATTGGATTATATCATTCTTGCATCTATTTTTTATAGCAGCAAACTTGACATCTTGAATAGTAGTAGACTGGCACCCATCTCATTCTTACCAACTGAAATAGCCATTGCACTCTCTAGCTGCCTGAACCCAAAACCTGACATAAGAACGACAGCACATAATTTTCTGTTAATATCCACATTCTAAAAATAGTTAAACGCAAGGGAAAGGGCTCTCATGGTATCTGAACAGGATTTACTGCTAAGGAATGCAAGGACAGTAATGTAAAAACTTGCTTTACACAACTAGAAAATTACCTTAACCCGAGGAAGCCAAATCTAACAACTCAAAGGACTAGATGCTGAAGGAAGTGGCAGATGTTTGGCTTCTTTAGCATCCTCACCCTCCACGCCCGATGGATTTTCATTGACTCTTGAATTTAAAGTGCCTGGTTTAATCCTCTGTACCTCCTCTCTGGTGTAAATAACAATCTTCCTAACCATGCCGACGAATTCCCTGTTTCACACACGATGTCACCAGTTATACAAGACCACAGCAGGAAGAAACCCAGACAAATGCCTATATCTGAGTCAAAAGACAACAGACAATAAAATTATCAAACAAAATTTAAAGAGTCCTTACTGCCAGGGATCATCTCCAACAAGCATCATATCATCCTCGTCATCAGTATACACAATCAACCAATTCTTTTGGGGAGCCAGTAATTCACCATTAAATTCAAACAACCGGTCCAATTCAGCAATCAACTCATCATAGTTATTGAACCTCGTAAGATCAACGGATCTACCAAGTGCAATCCCCTGCTTGTGAACCTGAAGTAACAAAAGATGCAATTAGCTTATGAATTTTTTCTAACAGGCATATACCAAACATCTTATGTAACCAAAGAAAGATGTTTGGTGAGCAAATAGGCAAGAACCTTTGTACAACTCCTGGTTGAGCTGTTTTGTGCTTTTCCATGACTGTCCCTCATACGCATGTGGCCAACCTGGAGTGGTTTCTCATTTTCATTTTCATCGGCCAACTTTGAACCCCTGGAGTGTTCTGACTTCTGATCTGATTCAGATGTGAGTTGGTGACTCGCAGGTTGGGTGTGACCCATCGGTTCGTTCACCATGTTTGTTTGTCCTGCTTGCTCTGGTGTGGCGGGTTTACTAATTTTCAGGGGAATACCAAATAGCTTGCAGTTTCCATCCAAAGATTTTCCGGTACTATGTTCTTGCACCAGTTTGGGTTTTGGTATTAGCTCTCTTGTATGAGCATGATTATCAAAATGAGATGGCGGGGGAGGCATCATACAGTTTCCATGAGATTGCTCGACTCTCAGACCGTGAAGCATGGGATACTCACTGAATGCACTGTATCTGATATTTTCCCTTGATTGATATGTTACATCGCTGCTGCCTTGTATTGGAACCCTAGAGTTTGACTCTGACAACTTTAGAGAGAGGCCTGGGGACATTATGGACCATGGGCTGGCAAGCAAATTGAACTGCCCTTGATCTGACAAGTGTTTCTTCATTGGATTAGCGCCCCCAGCAGTTTGGTCAACAAACGGAGCACCAAACCCATGGGATGAATCAGCATTTGCCCCGAAGCCAGATAGCAAATCTGTGTAGGTCGGTTCCTGTCTGGCAGAGGATATCCACCACTCTGATCCAAATCTTCTTGAAGATGATAACACATCAATCTTCTCATCGTCTGCTGAGGGTGGCCACAAAACAGACTTTTCAGCAACATCAGACTCGTTGCCCTCTTCGAAATTGCCTCTCAAGGTCGAGAACTCTTGACCTCGCAGGACCCTTGAAAATCCACTTGCTGATGAAGGGTCTGCAGTTACTTTGGATGAACCTGCACATTAATAGTCAAGAGACTTAAATATCATTTTAACTACTTAAATTATCTACAGACATCATCAATTAACGACAGAACCAACCTTCTCTGGTAAGAACAGAGGAGTCGGGAGATGAGGGCACCATGTTTGCTCGGGGCCTTTTTGGCCTGGGCATTGGAAGAGGATTTAGTGCAGGAGGTGCAAGAGCAGGCTCTATTTTCCATGGTGAAACTCTATCTGGTCGAGGTATTGTAGAAGTTTCATCCCATCTCACCTGGTAGGAACATAAAACACTGTTTAGCACTCTAAATGAAAGTGCTACCTGCCATCATATATACTACAATACTACCTTAAGGCACCTCCATTTAGAATCCTTCCACCTACTGGGATCAGCATCTTCAATTCCGACAATAGTGCCAGTAAATCTACAACAGAAAATCATGAACCACCAAAATGTTACGTTTTCCATGGACACAAACATCCAATAATCCTACAAAGCTTAAATCACAGACAAGAAATTGCCAGGGTACATCAAACTTCCAAATAACAGGTAGCTTTCAGCACAAAACCTGAAAGCAAGCAGCAGTCATACCTTTGCTCAGGAGCTTCTTCTCCTTCAAATCTCATTTTAAACCTCATCCCTATGGAATAATTACTCTTGACAGACTCCATGTATTGATCAAATGGGACAATGAACTCAGCAGGACTTGTCCTGTAGCAAGACAATTAGAATAATTAAGGTTACCAACTGAAGGCAAGAAATTAATCGCTCGATTGTACATTTTAATATTTAGATATGATAGATGTATTCCCCTTATTTTTGTTTACCAGAATAAGTTACAAAAACAAGACCATTCCACTTCAAGGAACCAGGCCATGCTAATCAACAATCAAATCCCATGATGAACAAAAATCAAAATCAAGGAAAATCAAAACATGTACAAATTTGCATATCAAAAACTCATAAATAAATTACTCTACCAGTTCATTTGTTCTCGACACAAGTTAGTAATAAACCACTCACCTTGGCTTGTAATAAACAGTGAACATTGTCCCTGTTGAAACAGCATGCCATGCGGTAGCAAGAACACCAAGATGCATGCTGTGGCTGGATATGACCGATGATGGAACATTACTCTGCTGTCTCATTGCACGTCTAACACCAACTCGAAGTTCTCCATTCTCACCTCTATAAAATGCAAAATACACATTTTATTCCACTCAAACAGTCAAAATTAAATTAGAACATCAAATCTAATGGGTATAACAAGGAAAGCAGACCTTAGAAATATAAAGGCATCACCAGCAACAAGCCTTTTAGAGCTAACAAACACACTCCATCCACTCTGAAGCAAGTGCCTCCGTGGTTGACCTGGCATTAAAATCATTTTGTGTATCAAGCAACTGGTGGCTTAAATGCTATAACAACAATCCATGCCTTGAAAGTTGAAACTAAATGCATTAAAGCTTTATGGCAGCAAGTTGACATCATCATCGCAACAATGGAGATATTATACTAAAAGGGGTCTCGATACATTCACAAATAGGTGGGAAAGGTTTGAATATGTTCCCACCACAGGTGTATTAGAGGAAATAACAGGGTCATTGAGTATAAGATGATTACCCCGAAAAATGTGCCTGAATCGCCATTCACTTCCATGCAAATCCTTGGCAACCAATTCCTGTGTTGGAGGCTGCCTTGACATATCCTGTAATTCAGCAAGTATTAAACATCCACACTTACAACTTAAGTCCTAATTCAACAAGAAGGCCCACAGGTAAACCCCAGGTAGAAGCTGTAAAAACCCACCAATGGTGGAAGACATTCATCTGCATGTCGTCTAAGAACTGAAAAACCGCCATGAGTACTGGTATCCGAAGCAGTCAGGGTTTTACAAAATGAATGTACATGAAATCGCGGTGGTGGAGGTGGAGGAGGCTCCTTCTCCGATGCATTCTCATCTTGCTGACATTAAAGAATCCATGGAAAAAAAATCAGAATTTCTATTCCAATCCCGAACGCTACATAATCACAAATCAACAGCGAATACTTACGTTGTGCAAAGGAAGTAGAGTCACTTGTGCAAACACCTCATCAGTATCCGGTTCAGCCTGTGATAATTCACAAATTAATCGCATAAGCAAACCACCAGACACGCAAAACCCTAAAAAACCCAACACGAACTAATAAGCAGATTTCGCATACCTTCAATTGAACATTAACCACACGACACAAGATCTTCGGTGGAAGATCGTACAACGGCATCTGCTGGTCTGCTACCTGATTCGTCGATGCCTCCACCTACACCCATTTCACAACCCAATCACACCAAAAATCCAACAACAAAACCTTCAAAAGTCCAGAAAACAAACTAAACCCGCAAAAATGATTGCTGAATTATAGCTAAAAAATCTCAAAGAAAAAGGCAAAAAAGATACAGCTAGAACAAAACAAAACCAAACCTGCTCTAGATGTCCTTGAGGGAAATAAAACACATGATCTCCTTCGCGAGGTACAGTCACTAGAGGACCAGCGCAAGCATGCCATAGCTCATTATACAACGCAGTCTCAGCATCTACAACAGCACAAAACAAACTCAAAATCCAAAAGAGAAATCCACAAAAAAAATCACTTCAAACATCCACTGAAGCGTGAATTGTACCTCTAGCTGAGCTTGGATGGGTGGAATGACCTTTTTGCCCTTCCATAGCTTCACTGTAACCAGAAGAGAAGCTCTCTCCTCCTCCTTTAATGTTTCCACTGTTAGCTTTTGCTGAAATCTCTGAGGAAGCCATAAAATTATCACAATCTTTCCTTCTCTTACTTTAGATCTCTTCTTAAAACAGAATAATTAACTTAATTTCACAAATAATCCAACTCTAATCAACCATTTCTCCACTTTCTCTCTCTAAAACACAATTAATCTTCACAGTTACATACGCCAACACCATAAAACTACTACTCTCTCATTTCTCCATAAAATTTCCTCGTTTAAGCTTCAATTTCGCTCTTCACTTCTCTCTATCTCTGCAATTCTAGCTCTCTCTCTCTATGTTTCTCTCTCTCTCTTCTTTGTGTGCGTTTTCTTTTTTGTGTGTTGTTTGTGGAGGAAGAGAGACTTTAACCATCTCTGGTCAAAACAGAGTTGCAATCATTTCAACTGCAGTCAAATGTTAACCAGTCTTATTACCGGCATTAGCCGGTCACCTGTATTTTCTTATTATTTTTCTTAACATTCAGTATATACTACTTGTCTCTATCAAAAGAATGCCAACGCTTTGGGAATGCATTTGCAAATACTTTCATTTTTAAAGGAATTATTTTATATGGGTTGATATGCTGATAAATAATAGACTTAGAGTGTTTTTATTTATTTTATTTGTAATATTTTGGGAGGTTTGTATATTTTCGTTATTGTTTGAATTTTAGTTTAGAAACTATTATCTAAAAATATAAAATTTATTTTACTAAATAAAGTAAAATAAAATCTAAAACCCTTCATTTTATAGATTTTAAGATTATTTAGTATTGTAATAATTTTTATTTTTTATATGATTATTAAAAAAAACTATTTGGCTAATCAAATAACTTCTTCTTTTTACACTATAGTAATGTTTGATATTGTGATAGTGGTTATTTTTTAAATTATTTTTTACTTGAAAATATATTAAAATAATATTTTTTTAAAAAAAATTAAAATTTATTTTTAATATCAGTACATCAAAACGATTTAAAAACACATACAAAAAAAATAATTTAAAGTAAAAAAATAAATAGGAGATATCTCATACATAATTATCCTTCAAATCTTTATTTTTAAAAGCTAAAATAACTTATTTTTTATTTATAAAAACCTATGTTTTTATTTTTATTAATGTAAAAAATTTTACAGCAATTTTAATGAAAAATATATTTTTTAAAAAAACATTAAAAGAAAAAAACGTTGTTGTTTCCAAGCGTGGACACGAGGAGATTCGAAAGGTTGTCTTGTTTATTACCGGATAAGAGATGGTAATAATTTTAATACAAAAAAAAAAAAGGCGGTTGTTTATTATTTGCTTGGAGCTAACGGAGTTGACTTGACGTTAAGCCGTGTCAATATATGATAGGTGCTTCCCAGCTAACGGCGTTTGTTATAATGGAAAAGCTGTTCAGATTTTATGGGGAAGTGGTTTTGCCGTGCTATTAACAGGCAGGTTTGGATGGAAGTGAAATGGGAGGGGTGTGTAGTTTAACTTCAATGGCGCACGTTAGCAATGTCTCTATCTATTGAACTGTCTTCTTTAATCTTACTGCATTTTCTCTAGCTGTTTCGCCAGGTGCTGTCGTGCGCCATGGGTTGTAGGGTACCGCAATTATGAAGAGCCATGGTCACCCATACTATCTCGTACGATTATTTCCTCGTGAGAAATCTGATTTTATCGTGGTAAACATAACTAGAGATTCGATCTCTTACTTTATTGATGACAAGGACTTTATACGATAATGTTTGTTTTCATGAAATTGAGGTGGCTACTTTTGCTATTTTTGGTAATGTTTACAGTCATCTTTACATATTTTGAGCTAAGATAAAGCTATAAAGCCAGGCTTTATTCGATTTCTTGCTCCATTTCCTAAAAGATCAAAGGCAAAACCTACAGCTGGTGCCTGGTGATCAGCACTAACCTATGATCAAGACAAAAACATTGTTTTCCACTAACAAAAAAATTGTTTCTTGAGGTACAGAGAAGGCTATGAAACCAAGAAAAAAAATGGTTTCGAAATTTTATTTTGCGTGATGGAGAAATGAAGGCAAAATTTGAATTTTTATATGGGCCATGCTCACCATGCCAGACATGTCCCATTTCAAATAGACATTTATATAATCTAATACATGCTTTGCATCGCCAATTAGCCCTATAGTAAACATTTGATCATTGCTTTTTTTAAAAAAAATTGAGTAGCAAATGGTGCGTCCATGTTGTCTTTGCAGAAACTAATGACCATTTAATTTGCTTTTTATAGTAATTATGTGCAAATTAGGAGGTATGAGATATTTGTGGAGACCTAGAAAGTTATTTGAGAGTGGAGACCTAATTTCTTCCTTCACTTAGGGCCTTCCATTTTTAAAGACAAACAAGGAAAATTTATCTTGAAAATGAATAATAACTTGAAAAGTTTACATTTATTTTATAGTTTTGTTTTAAATAACCACTTCTGGATTGTGTAACATTCTTGTTACACGTCATAAGATAATTATATGGAGAGAAATTTAGGCACGGATATTTTCTTGTTAATTTATTGAACTTAAAATTAATTTAAATATATATTTGATAATGTAATATAAGATGTTTTTTAAAAATATTTTTAATTGAAAATATATCAGTATAATATTTTTTTATTTTTAAAATTACCACGGCAAAATCATAGAAAAAACACTAAAAACATCTATTTAATATTTTAAAAAAAAAGAAAAATAATTTGAAAAACAAAAACTACCCTAATCTCAAACATGCACTAAAATCTCATGTTATGCTTTTTTATATATATATCTATTTATACACAAATACATATAGGTGTATAAGAGACAAGCTTACAAGTAACATTATAGCAAGTTTATATATGATGACAAATTCTGTTGTTCCAAATAAATCTCAATTAGATATATTTTACTTTTATATTTATATCAAATGCCTCGTCCTAGTGAATGAAAAATAAATTTCACGCAATAAAAGACACCTTTTGCTATATTAAACGAGTCTCCATCAAGTAGGTACTTGGGAGGAATACATTTGATAGAAATATTTGTTTTTTTATATTCTTCCAGGTCATCAAAACATTATTTGAGAAATTAAAATACATTTTTCTTGAAATATAAAAAAGTACATACTTGATTTATTTTAAATGCAAAGGCGTTGCCAAATTACCTCATAAGTAAGGCAGTGACTATCAAGGAGTTAAATAAACATCATTTAAAAAAAAACAATTCAAGTTTTTAATGTATTTAGTATCAATACTTTTGACTTTTTTTTTTGGAAAAGTTTAATGGATGAAAAAAAGAATATTTTAATATTCTAGTTTTTTTTATAGATATGTAGAAATGATATTTCTCCTATAAAAATATATTTTGACTATTCCATTGGAGCTACAAAACAACACATGGAAGAAAAGTAAAAGAAATAGTTTTTTTTTTCTCATACATTGAAGATGCTCCAAGCATAAAAGAAATTTTGAATGATTCATATACATATATACGACCTTACTATATATATATATATATAATTGTGCTAGAATATTCAAAAAATTCATAACCACAAGCGTGTAAAAGACAATCTCACCGACGTCGTTACGTGATGTTTATATCATAAACGACAAATTTTGTAGCCCCAGAAGAATCTTGATTAAATGTACTTTAATTTAAATTAAAACCAGATACCTCATCAATTTTATAATTAGTATTAATAAACAATGAAAATCGTATTATAGACAGCAAATCTCGTTGCATAAAAAAAAATCTTCAATAAAAAGTTTTTTTTTTACAAGAATCATTCTAGTTAATTTTGTAATGCCAAAACAGCCTCTCTAACGCACAAAAAGGTTTCATGTAATAAATTATGATTTTTTTACACCAAAACGAGTTATGAGAAATTTTATTTTATTAAAACGAAACTTAAATGAAAAAGAAAAACTTTATTATTATTATTATTATTTTTTGGACAATGAAGGTTTTTTAGTTGAAGGAGATGCCCTTGTTAAGGGTATGACCTGGATAGAGATATGTTTTTTTTTTTAATTTTTTAATTATTTTGATATGCTAATATAAAAAATAAATATTAAAAAAATACTATTTTAATATAAAACAACCATAATTACATTTACAAATATTCAATATAACAAAAAAAAAGAAGCTAGATATTCTAGACAAGTTGAAGTTTTTATCTGACCAATTAATTTAATGGATAATATTTTTTAATTAAAAATATATTTAAATAATATATTTTAAGATTTTTGATATTAATATATTAAAATAACTTATTAATAATTTTTTAAAAAAATAATTAAAAAAAAAAAGGCAGGTACAACAACAAAACGAGTCAGGTATAAATGAGTTCCTTTGACAACACACCATTACATTAGAGACGAGAAGAGCAAAAACGGGTGCCGAGAAAATGAAGGGCAAGTTCACGTGATGGTCCAAGCAGGCAGCAGGGGGGGAAGAGCAGGTGATGGAAGTCAGTGGGCCCCACATGTATTGTCTATTAGCAGTTGTGTATGGTCTAAAGCAACAAAGGGATGAATCTTTGTCCTGAAAAGTTTTTATATCTCCAAAAGAAAAATCTTTTTAACATTCTCTCATTCTATTTTATTTACCCTATCCTCTGCCACCACTGTTGCTCTAGCCCTATCGCACACGCACACGTTCTGCAAGGTCATTGGTGCTTTATTCCTCGCCCTTTGTCTCGTCCAAGGAGAAACTTTGCTACGTTAATGTCACCCGGTTTTCGTAAAAATATTAAATTAATATTTTTTCAAGTATTTTAATATATTAATATAAAAAAATATTTTTTTATTGGTTGAGATATCGACTCCCCTCATTACGAACAGAGACCATACATGATCCCCCATGTCATTTTTCGGGTAGCACAGATATAAAGAAATAAACATTGAATTCATGAATTCTATTTTATTAAAATTATTATACACACCAGCCATTAATTTATATATTTTCCAGTCAATATGTCAAATTATCAATTATTATATTGACTAATATATTAGGATAATTCAGCAATAAGGGCATTTTGGAAATTTAAAACACATGTTTTAATTTTAGACGGAATGTTTTTGAAGCTCTGACATGTAGCTTGGATGGAGGGGAAAGAGATACTATATGAATTAATTATGCAAGGTTTCGTTTTATTTTTTTATTTTTACAACACACGCCTCGAGACCAAAAAACAATAGAATATAAATATTTCGAATTCTCGTCTTCTTGTTTACAAGAGGGGAAAACTAAAATAAATTAAAGTAATAGATACCAAAAATCGTTTTATAACTTAACCAAGAGCATGGCAAGGGTAATAGAATGGGAGTGTCAACTATTTTTTTCAATAAATAAAATTAATATTGTTTTGATATTTTTTAAAAATTAA
>Ga0307509_10011933_pt1 | contig 10442 bp, 12 predicted proteins | sample 10_EM_MG_FD_202245 | JGI IMG/M metagenome (GOLD analysis project Ga0307509, IMG submission 202245) | Populus trichocarpa ectomycorrhiza microbial communities from riparian zone in the Pacific Northwest, United States - 10_EM | ecosystem: Host-associated > Plants > Roots > Unclassified | place...
ATCAGTGCTGACATTCGTGCGCGCGCCTCCATAAAGGTTGGCTTGGTTGTCCACCTATGGAAATTTTGGGGGAGTATAAGACAGCGAAGAGAGTTGTAACATGCGATGATCACCCAGGGTAACCAGGAACCCGCATAGTCATAAGCCTGATAGAGATGTCAGTATCTGGGTGAGTGAAACAACTCGACGCCTCATACCATCAAATTCCAGTAGGTCAGAGCGGAATCTATTTGTTGGACGGGCAAGCTAGCATATACCTCGGGTCCAGCAGGGACGGCCGCCTTTGGGGTAGAAACCTTGATTAGGCGGAGACCCGGCGATGGTGTACAAGAAAACTTACAGTAAGCTGATAAGGGACAGCGTCCCCGTTTCTCTTTGCCAGCGCATCGAATGCAGAGCGTAGTTCCGTTAAAAGGTTCGCAAGGCCGTGACCTTGGGCAGTGCCGCTAGGATATTCAAAGTCGATGTCACTACGAAGGTGGCAAAGTTCAACCTGCGACAGCTCCGATCATCACAAGAGCAAGCAACATACATTCCATCAAATCCATAGTCTTTGATAAGTTGGATAGCGCTAGCGACAAACGTTGCGCGTAGACTCGGGTTGGTGATAAAAGATAAGTGTCCGTCTTGAGAGTACGTCCAGCCACCGACTGACAAGAGAACCTTGAGGTTTCTGAAACCAGAAGCTCGGGGATTAGACTGCTCGGTAAGAATGATCACATTTACCTGTGGGCCAATTTAAGGAGGTACAGCTGAGGCAAGCGTCAAGCACCTATTAAAAGAACCAAGGGGGGGAGAAACTGCACCTGTTTCAAGCAACCATAAAGGTTGTTGCCCTGTTCCCCCAGAGAATCACCAGAAAAGTGTTTCTAGAAACCTTCAGAATTAGTAAATCGGGTCCCAGAAAAAGCCTACCTGTTCGTCTGCATAGGAATCTGTGAGAAAAATGGAACCACTATTTGGATTTACATCTGCAAATGCATATATGATATGCGTGAGATAGGAAGGGATGATATTGGTAGGTTCTTCGAGATAGCTGGGTCAGATCTCCTTCCTGGTAAATAGAAACCCGAATGGACCGCATACGGAAATTAGCGCCGTAAATGCCCCTTCAATTGGTCGATGACGGGAATGTAGAAACCTAGGACAGCACATTACGTACCGATTGCTGAAATAGGCCGCCTGTACTTTGCCAAAGGCACGCTCCTGAGCGACATGCGACATTGTATTGGCATTTGTCCTAGACTTGTTCGGGGATTGAGTGTAAGCGGGTGGCGTATCTTTGGCTTGGGTCACCCGGGCAGAGATTCCAAGGGCCAGCGAGACCAACAGGACGACAAAGGCGCGAATAAGGTGCGAGCTCTGTTTCATGGGTAAGAAACGTACGCAGGGGAAAGCACGGTATCACTGCGTGTCTTGCATCGCGGCTCTTATCTGAAGTACGGATACGAGCCATGTGCCCTTCCCGCTGTCAGCAAGACCAGAAAGACTAAGATATATCCCTTGAATCTGCTGGACACGAGGGTAAACACCCCATCGCGTTCTTGGTGTCCCGTGTGCATCTCTGAATGAGAAGGCATCGTGTGGGCGTTGGCAGCATGTCATCCCTCCCGTAGTCCTCAGGAACCTCGATATGGTCGGAAGGGTATCCACGTGGACATGGGATACCAAGGTACGAGATAGCCATTATTTGGACGAAATGAAGCAGCATATGGACTACGTGATGGACAGTAAATCGCATGCGGAAGTGCTTCGCGCTATCAAGGTGAACCAAGGATGAATCTATTGACGAATGATGAGGACGTAGAACGTAGGTCCAGATGTGAATACCTCTTCGAGTTCTACCCCTCTGACTCGGAAAAAAATTCTCGCCACTTGGACTTCGTTTATTGTTTAAAATGGAGACGAAAGCGCGTGCGAGGGCTGTTCACTGTTATGATGTTGTCCGGTCCGACGCCGGAGGGGTGACTCGCGTGACCCCAAGACACGAGGGATATGACAGATGAAGATGTTCTTTTGTGGTTGTTATCTGACAGTGGAGCATATGGGGGCGATGCGAAGAGTTTCATGCACGTCGAATCGATCGACCAGGAAAATAGATATTGAGCGAGGAGTCAGGAATCATATCCGTTGGGAAGGACAACGGCATATGATAGTCGCGGAGGGAAGCACGGCCACCGTTAGGTCAGTACCTACTTGCAGAAGTCAGATCCAACAAACACCGAGCTGTCGTTGTGGTTGTGGTCGAGTCGTCAGCAGAGCCGAGGGTGCATGTGCCTGTTACTCATGATAACTAGCCTTGGTGACGTGATGTAATCCCTGGTAGTATATCGGATTAGTACACGCGCCTGTCATTTCAACTGGCCGCGCGAGAGCGGGGTTCGACTCCCCGCCAGGGAGTATCATTTTTTCGTCCTCTTCCTGCCGGAACTTGATGACATTTTCAGGAAAGTGGGGCCAGTCACATGGTGAGCGAAATGCCCGATTCTCCTTATAGACATATAGCCTGGGTCGTTGACCCAAGATGATGCATGCATACGAATCACCTTGGCGTATCGTGCGTGCCTTATTTGTAAACTGGGAACGTCAATAGGAGTACCCGTGACCCATTGCGGCACCCTGTTTCTCATCTAGCTTCGATTGATCTCCAGTGCATTCGGTAATGTCCTCGGGGTGTGTGTGTCATACTATGTGGGCTTTCTCAGAGAGGGTATTCTTTTTGATGTATGGACGTCTCTTCGGTTCTATCTACTCTCAGAAGAGAGAGGAGGAGATATCATGGAAGGAAGGGTCCAGAGCGGGCGGGTACGTCGCGCTGTTGTTCGGCAGCATGTATATAGTATTCCAAGCGTTTGGCACTTCCTTGCGTGTGGCACCAGTGAGTTCCACCTGACCCCACTATATATACCTTCTCTCGTCGCTTTCCCCGGTCGTCTGCTTTCTTCTCACTATCAAACAATGCCTTCGAACCAAGTCACCAACAACGACAACGCCGTGTACACCACCTCTAACGGTGCACCCGTTGCTCAGCCCTATGCTGCGGAGAAACTCGGCAACCACGGGCCACTTCTCCTCCAAGGTCCGTACCGTTTGCCCTGAGTCCCTGACTAAACCGATTAGGCCCCCAGCTCACGCCATCGCCATCCGTAGATTTCCACCACATAGACCTACTCGCTCACTTCGATCGTGAACGTATCCCAGAGCGTGTCGTCGGTGTTATAGTACTTTGAGCCCATCGCTGTGCCATTCATGTCTCGAGTTACCTAGGTCCATGCTAAGGGTGCTGGCGCGCATGGCTATTTTGAGGTGACGCACGACATTACCGACCTCACCTGTGCCTCTCTTTTCAAGAAAGTCGGAAATAAGGCCCGCACCACCATTCGTTTCTCCACCGTTGGTGGCGAATCGGGCTCTCCGGACACTGCCCGCGATCCTCGTGGGTTCGCCATCAAGATTCGCACCGACGAAGGCAATCTCGACTGGGTCTTCAACAATACTCCCGTCTTCTTCCTTCGCGATCCCGCCAAGTTCCCTCACTTTATCCATACCCAGAAGCGCGATCCTCAAACGCATCTGAAGGACCCAGACATGTTCTGGGTGAGTTCAAGTTGGGCCTTGTTACGATCTGGTCTCGCCACCAGTCTTCAACAAAGCCGCATATATGCCACCGACGAGTGCTTATTTGGCATTTCTTCAGGATTATCTTTCTCAGAACCCCGAGAGTATTCACCAGCTTATGATACTCTTCTCTGACCGTGGCACCCCTGACGGTTATCACAACATGCACGGTTATTCTGGCCATACCTTCAAGTTTGTGTGTGAAAATGGAGAGTGGGTCTATGTCCAGATCCATGTTCGCGCTGATGGCGGATTTAAGGTGATTTTAAGCCAGTTCGAGCTCGGGACTCAAATTGAATCACCTGATCTTCCTCGCATAGACCCTTGACAATGCGACCTCGGTTAAGCTTGCAGGCGAGAATCCAGACTACGGTATTCAAGGGCTATTTGAGGCCATTGAGAATAAGAAATATCCATCATGGACCGTCTATGTGGTAAGCATTCAGAATGATGCCTAATGTTTGTTCCAGTCCGTAACACAGATACCTACCTGTCCTAGCAAACGATGACCCCTCAACAGGCGGAGGCTTTCCGTTACAACGTCCTCGACTTGACCAAAGTATGGCCCCATAAGGAATACCCTCTCCGCCCTGTCGGCAAGATTGTGTTGGATGAGAACCCGCAGAATTACTTTGCGGAGATTGAACAGGCAGCATTTTCTCCTTCCCACGTTGTGCCTGGAATTGAGCCGAGTACGGACCCAGTCCTGCAAAGTCGCCTCTTCTCCTACCCAGACACCCACCGCCACCGTCTCGGCGTCAATTATCAGCAGCTCCCAGTCAACTCTCCTATCGTACCCATCGCAAACTTCCAACGTGACGGACCTGGGACATTTGTCAGCCAAGGCAATCGTCCCAACTATCAGAGTACCATCTCATCCCTATCCTACCGTACCAAGCCATACGTGAAGACAGAGCATAAGCACGAGGTGTGGGCTGGCAATGCCCGTGCCCATCTTTATGAGATCAGCGAACGTGAGCCGCCTCGTCATTGATACCCGCTCATCGGTCTTATCTGATTTTGTCCATTCCCATCATAGTTGACTTTGAGCAGCCTCGTATTCTGTACACCAAAGTCATGAGCGACACGGACCGTGAACACCTCATCCAGAATATTGCGGGAAATATACGCAACGTAAGGTCAGCAGAGATTAAAGCACGCCAGCGTAGGTTCCTCTCGTTATTTCATCAGAACCTTTCATATCTGATGACGTTGCAGTCGCAGTGTTCGCTGCCGTAGACCAAGGCCTCGCAGACGCCATCGCCAAGGCCGTGGGCGCGCCACCTGTCAAGCCGCTCGCTGTTGCACCCGCAAGTTCAGTGATTCCCCTGAAGACTAACCTTGGCCAACAGACGGTTGCAATTGCGTGAAGTTGAACAACCGGTCTCTTCTGGAACGTTTTATGACCCTTTTTTTGTGAACGTGACATCTTAGGAAATCAGTGTCGAGTTGCCATAGCTGTTGTAGTTGTTGTGTAGGATTATTCTGGCACTCGTGTGGGGGGAATAAACCAATGTACCTTGGAGTACCTCGACCTTCTGCACAAGCACACTAGCCTTATGCGAATGATTCCCTGGCAAGCGGTAACAAGATTATCTCGGGGAATTGTGATTACGGCGATATGTAAGGGATAATATGACTGCTTTGAGATATTGTATGCTCTGTGAACCGTTGGGATCGGGGTTTTCTTAGGGGCAGAAATCAAGAAACGGGTCCAGGACTACGTGCGGTACTTTACTTGAATTCGATGCCCAGTACGGTCGGCGATGACGAGATGAAATTCATATGCAGGAATTGCGAAGGCTCACAGGAATCAGGCTCGATCATCCGGGGTGACTGGTGACCAGTGAACGCGCGAGAAAGTGATCCTGTGTAAAGCGCCAGAATGACCACCCACTGTCTATAAATGAATCATTGGAATTGAGTAGCAGCCGGGACCTCTGGAAGATTGAACAAGTACTTACTGACTAAGGAGCAGTCATCCTCACTATCATCCTGTTGTCAGTCTCGGGGTCACTCAAACGGGATGCTGGACCGTACGCGTTTACGTTTACCCTTTAGTACTTTAGTACTAATACAGTAGTTGAATAAACGCGAGTTACGCGGGGCTTTCCGACGACGCGGTCACCAAGTCCGACGTGGGCCAGCACCAGGAGTCCAGAACGGCGTACCAGTAGCACACAGTGGGTCGTGGGTCAGTCAGACCATGAGTCAATTTGAAGCTTGCCAACGAAATTGCTGAGTAGCGGAGAAGAAGTACCGTGACGTACGTCGGCTCAAACTCTCCCGGGCCCATTCCTTCGCCAATCTTTTCAAAGCCGATGTATACTGTAGCTGCTGCCATCCTGATAATACTTTCCTTCGCTACCGCAAGACTAAATAGAGTCTTCCAGCTCGTGTATGCGTTGCCGTTGTGGTATTGGCGTTGTGCGCCGATTGGGTTGCACCTGCGAGTAGCGTTGAACGGGAAAAAATAACGTCGCGTCGGTTAGACAGAATTACAGCCGCGTGATGCGGAACTGTGGCGTTTCACCTCAAGTGGGGATTCAATGACTCGGATCGCGTTATATCGCACGGAAAACCATCCGCCATCATTGAAATTTTATTCCGATACCTAGAGGATCCAAGAAATAGAAGACATCGGATGTCTGTAACACGAACTCAAGCATCCACCACATTGGCATCCGCTCCACGTAAATCATTTGGGGTGTTTCTCAGGGTCGAAAATCCAGAAACGCGTCCCATATAATGCAAGGGCCATCCTTTACAATAAGAACAAGGCGGTCAGCGATGAACAAACAAGTTTTGTATAAAGGCTTCGCGCTGTTACCTTGGAAATAGGCTGGACTGGTTTGACGAAGTCATCGAGGTCCACATTTCCCTCGTACGCGATCTCAGCAAGCGTAGGAACAGGCGCGATCCCCAAAAATCCTGGCTCGTATGCGGGCCAATTGGGTGCCGGCGCGTTCACCGGAGACTTGATGAAGTTGGCGAAAGCAGCCTGGAGACTCTGGGACAGCTCTGTTTCTGCGGCAGTCGCCGTGGATCGGTTGAATGTTCCGAAGAGAAGAGGCACTGTTTCATGGTAGAAACGTGGAGAATGTAGTGAGGACCGTCACAAAAATGCGAGAGCACCAAGCCGAATGACGGGATATGGACGACTTACACTCAGAGCCATGATAAGCGCCAAGACAGGGATATTCCGATGGCTCCAAGTCAGCGAATACTGCCCCTAGGTGAATAAAGATATCAATGTCTAGTCTCAACGGAGACAGCCAGTGAGTGGCAGTAAAAACATGCCGTATGTGTACCGGTACACGCTTTTGATCCCACTCGAGACAAATGCGTCGCCCCACAGCTTTGCTGGGCTTTTTTATTGCTGATTTTTACTTATTTTCAACTTAGATCGACGGAAGAACGCACCAACGGAATGCAACGTCACGCGCCCCAGCAGCTATCACTTGTGAATCGTTCAAGCCTGGGTATAGCGCCCGTACAAGATCTGGGGATATGAGTCCTTCATATGGGCCGAACTCTTCTGAGATAGTTGCCGAAAGATTGTTAGGTAGCCCTAGAGCGATGAGTGCGCCATCATCCTCCATACTCCCAAGGAGGATGGGCACCTGGGCAAACTGGCCCTGACGGATGCGCTGCAGCGGGTCATCGAAGAGCGTCACACTATGAATGACATGAGTACATCCTCGCTGGAAGGATAGAATACAGACTTGTCAGCCCCCGGAGAAAACGGGATACCGTTGGGCCCGCTCGTATAATTGCGTATGGTAGTAGCGGGGATATCGCGCAAGCAGTTTAGCCTCTGCAGGCCTGGCGGCTGCCCACATCCCATGGCAGTTGCGAACTCGTCGAAGATCGTAAAGTTGAGTACGGGAAACGTAGAAACTTGCACGCCGGACAACATGATGCCTGCTCGGAATGGTGCTGCCAATGTTGAGTTTCGGCGGGTGATGGCAAATGAGACGGAGACGGACCCCGCAGAGTGGCCCTGTCAACGTAAATCTCGGTTTTGTATGGTCGGCATGCATCTCTCGTGAAAAAGCACGCACCATAAGTGTTACCTTGCTCTTGTCTCCTCCAAATTTGGCGATGTTGTCTTGCACCCAGGCGAGCGCGAGCTCCTGATCAAGGAGACCGAGATTATTACCCGAGGCAGGAAGATCTTTTGCTGTCGGGAAGCCAAACACATTGGTACGGTAATTGAAGGAGACAAATACGACATCTTGGTTTTTCGCGAAGGATGTACCATCATACAGCGGAATTGATGCCGTGCCAAGTTGAAACCCTCTATACGATACGACAATGTTAGCGTTGATCAGTCCGAGTACGTGTCAAATATTCCCACCCGCCATAGAACCAGACAACGACAGGTTTCAAAGGCCCTGATATAGGTGCTGGGGCCCAAACATTTCTACGGGGGCTATCAGCTAATCACTGAGACAAAAGTCGTAAGTTGGCTCACAGAAAGAGACAGTCCTCGCTTTCTGGTGGTAGGTTGAGTTCCTGAGAATTGGCCTGGACGGGGTACTGTGTAATGCACGATGGCCCAAGGGAAGTCGCGTTCTGAATGTCAGAAGAAATAAACGCAACCGGGGGCTCCCAGCGTAGATTGTCAACTGGCGGACGTGCAAAGCGCTAAATACGGCCTCCCTGTTATGGCACTCCAAGGACAATACTGCAGATATCTTACGATCCCTTTGAAATTTACAACTAATCCAGTGCGTTACTACTTCGGTGAAGGAAATGCCAAGAGTAACAGGTAACACATACCCCCGTCAGCTTCGGTTCCCAATAGTCGGCCGGAGGTGGTATAGGCATTTATGGTCTTAGACAGCACCTGTGCGATGAGAACGAATAGAATGACTATGACCCTCATCACGGGACGTAGGATGGGGACAAAGTGACTGCCTACCAATGCGAGTATTGGGCAGGCTGCTTTTATAAGCTCCTTGCACGAGGCTGCGGGTCCGAGTGATGAGCGGTGCCTTAAGGAGTTCATCAAATCAGCTGGATCAGAATCAACGGGCGGTAGGCCGTACCCAATATCGGCCTGATTAGATCCGCCGTGTGGCACGTCACTCAACTGGTAGCACATTCCGACATATAATTTTTGCTTCACTAGGCAGACTGAGTCGAAGAGGATGCACGAGCAATACAACTGAGTCAATGTGGTTCACCCATGGCACGACCGCAAAGAATATGTGACGTTGATCGCCATATAGTCAGAAAAGGGTCTGAATGGGAAACCTTGTGGGTTTCTGCAGCCCTCTGAGGAACATCCACGAGCGCTGTATTGTACTTGTTGCGCAGTAGGCGGTGAGCGCACGTGTAATAGAGATGATTTAATCTGCCAGTGATGCCATTCTAGCCACATCGGGGACAAGAAAGTACGACTAGCCTGTTGGGTCGGGTGAAACCATGACTCGGAGGGGAGTTACAAAAGCCTCGACTCTTAATGCGTTTGATGACGTAATTAGTAAGAAGCCACTAAATAAATAATTATAACATCCACAAAGAACATTGCACTGGCAAACGCCACAGTGAAAATACTATCCTCACTACTTTCCTGCTGTATATCTCACTTCTAAAAATAATATGGGAGTATCTTATGATTATCCAGCTGGCCAATTATGCTTAATCACCTAGACCATGGTCGCAGTGGGTCGCAGTGTGTCCTTTTATTACTGTTGCATTAATTGCACACACCACGACCTTTCCTGACTTCACCGCTCACCAGAGAAGCACTCATCATAAATCCCTATTATCCTTCCCTCAATCTCTCCGAAGTCAATGATGAGCCACAAGCATCCCGACGACCGATTATGCTGTGGTCAGACTAGATGGAGTCTTCGGGTCCTTGCATTCATCGTTATTATGTCGCACTTCCGGGCAGTGTTGACTGACAAAAAAATTAGCACATTTAGAGACATAACCACGGCCGCGTGTGGAGTAGAATTGAAGTGTATCGCTTCAAGTGGGGCTTCCGTGATCGCAGTCTATCAAAGGAAAGGAACTCATTGGACACTGGCATGTTTGTAAAATTTGTAAAATTATTCTGGTACATGACGGTCCAAGAAATACAACTGATTTGACGCCACTGTACGAATTTGAACATCCAACATTCCGCAGCATTTGATGGCTTCTCAGGGGCGGAAATCGAGAAGCGCATCCCATATGATGCATGGTCCATCCTTTTTTAAGAACCAGACGTCCAACGATGAAAAAGTGGGTTTTGGGTAAAAATTTCACATGCTTACCTTGGAAATGGGTTGAACAGGTTTGACAAAGTCACCAAAGCCCACATTCCCAGCGTATGCGATTTCCGCAAGCGTAGGGATATTCGCAATCCCCAAGAACCCTGGCTCGTATGCAGGCCAATTGGGCGCCGGAGACGCGTTCAATGGATCTTTGACGAAATTAGCGAAAGCAGTCTGGAGGCCCTGGGACAACTCGGCTTCTGCGGCAGTCGCCGTAGATCGGTTGAATGTTCCGAAAAGAAGGGGCACTATTTTTCGAAAAGATGGAGAGTTTGTGGTAAGAACCCGTCACAAAGATTCCAGAGCACCGAGCCAAATGACAGGGTCCGTGATATGGTCGACTTACACTCCGAGCCATGCCAAGCCCCGAGATTTGGAAACAGCTGCAAATCGGCGAATACTGCACCTGAATGAATAAGCGTATCAACGCCTTCATTCACAGAAGCGGAATACACTGATGCGAACATACCGTATGTATATCGGTACACGCTTTTGACCCCACTCGTGGCAAACGCATCGCTCCACAGCTTTACTGGGCTTTTCAATGCAATT
>Ga0307509_10011935_pt1 | contig 10441 bp, 13 predicted proteins | sample 10_EM_MG_FD_202245 | JGI IMG/M metagenome (GOLD analysis project Ga0307509, IMG submission 202245) | Populus trichocarpa ectomycorrhiza microbial communities from riparian zone in the Pacific Northwest, United States - 10_EM | ecosystem: Host-associated > Plants > Roots > Unclassified | place...
CCGCCTCGGTTGACCTTGTCGCGAGATAAATAGGGTTTCGCTGCCTTTCCCGGAGGCGCACAATAAGCGTTGCGACTGTGGGAAAACTGAGCGCCGCGCCGTCGACCTTGAAGCTTGAATGATCGCATCTTCTCGATTTCTGTTCTCTTAACCCATTCGTTCTGAATTCCCCACGAGTCGCCATCAACGTTTGAGGTGTGTGCCAGACACCTTTTTTCTGCTTGCGGCTTGGTTGGTTGGTATGGGAGGCTTTAGGCCATGAGATACGCGCCGGCGTGGTCAAAGGCACCCCTCGCTCTCGGAACCACCAATCTCTCCACTCCGTGAGACTGGCGTCCACCTATCTTGCACTTGCTGTGCGGATGTAGGGCACGGCAAAACTCGTCGCCTTCATAGTGTCTGGCCACAAGTTTGCCCCAGGCTCTAATGAGCGGGGTGGAGCGTATTATCTAGTATGAGAGGCTAATTGCTTTAATTGTTTCCATAGCGGCTACCCCCCACGGCTGATTATTTCGCGCTGAGGAACACAACGAACCCCAACCTTTGAGGTCATATATAAGTCATCCTTCACGTCCCAGACCTCCCGCAACCACCACCACCCGCCTCAGAACCAACAAGGATGCTCGCCTTTCCTCAAGAGATTGTAGATATGGTAATCGACCAACTCGCCGATCCTCTGCAGCCATTCGAAGAATACACGAGTATCTCATGGTACTCAACGGTGTCACGACAGTGGCTCGAACGTACGCAGAAATACCACTTCGAATCTGTCCTCCTCAGAGGTCGGTCCGGTCTGGATAAGTGGCGTGCAGCCATTGAACCCGATCCTGATGGGGTATCGCGCCATGTCCGCAGGTTGACGTGGATTCGCATCAACACGCTGGAGGGTCTCGATAGTCATATTCGTGCATTCGTCTGCGTCGAAGCGCTCGCGTTCGAAGGATGCAACCTTCTCCTTTCGCCTTCCGTCGTTGAGTCTCTTGCGCCAATGGGATCAAGCTTGGTCAAATTGACGATCGGCTACGCGTCGACCACGTACAGCATCGTCACTTCCCTCCTTGCTGTCCTTCCCCGCCTCCGCCATTTACAAGCCCGTTTTCTAGAGTTTCCCGGCGATCGGGACACGATAGGGCCTCCTCCTAAGATCCCATTCTTTGAGGACGCCGACTCCTTGGACCTCTTGATAGAAGAGGATGACGACGGATCGCTCGACTGGATTCCTGCCTCCGCTCGCTTCCGTGATTTGCGGATTGACGTGGCGTCTATCCTCAATAAGTCGGGACGCGTAAAGCAATGGATTGCTTCCTCCGCCAGGACCCTCAGATTCCCGAGCATTACACAAAACCCATGGAGTGCGTATCTCGACCTCGTTGGCTCGACATCATTTCCAATCACTCCCTGACTGGGTGATTCCCTCTCAGGTTCTCCTTTCTCCCCACTAGACCTCTCGGGGTGCACCGAGCTGGAGTCCCTACAACTCACGATTTGGCTCACTCAACCCGGGGTACTCGCCAAGATCGTTATCCCCTCCCTCTACACCTTCCCACCTCCAAAAATAGTTCTGGTCCCGACGGGGTCATTCCTCGTCAGTGCCGGCTTCCGGTCTGTGGAGGCAATGGGGGGACATCTCTGCCGGGCAGCCAAAGAGTTCAAGGCTACCCACTCCGGGAGAAAGATGGAGGTGGAGATTTCCATGGGGGATTGGGGTTGCGGCACCAAACCCACATTTGTGGAGTGGTGTAAGTCCGCGGAGGTTATGCTCAAGTTGATGGAAGATGCTGATGTGGTGGTTACAAACAATCTGACTAGGTAAATGTTAGGGTTCGTTAGGGTTCGAGTTCCCGGCGAGGCAGCCCCAGTACAGCCTGGCTGGTTTGTGCTCTGTTTCCTGTTGCTTTGCTTAATCTGTTCACGATAGAGCAAGCTTTGGCGATGGAAGTTGCAGTCTATCTTCGCCTTCACTCCTATTCTTGTTCGCTCTCTTACCAACTTGTGCGCTTGGTATTGACCTTGAAGATATTCGACGAAAGCCTGGGCTGTGGAGAGTCCGTTGCAGATCAGATCACACGGCAGGTGCAGCGGCCCGCCGTGAGATTTATTATTATTTCCGGGGACGTTCAATAAGCATTGCGACCACGCGATCGCGACCACAATGGTCCTTTTCAATAACGAATGCTTCGCACAACAGGTTTCGTTTCGACAGGCCGTTTCTTGCACGATACGGTGGCCCAACCTGTCGTTTATCTATATTAGGGTCCGGCGTCGCGGCGTTGGCTGGTTCGTACATTACTCTCAAACCAACACCACGGTTCTCCCACTCACCTTCCGGGCGGTAGGGCGGTCGACGACCACAGTTCGCGTCAGGGATGTGTTATCGGTCACGAGAGTGGTCTGCTGACACATGCCCAACACCTGGTCGGGCCTTTTGATCTTTTTCCCCTGTCATGTCTCAATCTCGACGATCCTGCCAGGACCTCCTTTGTCCCTTCGCACGATGTCCTGCTGGGGGTGGGAACCTTGACCCAGACAACCCCGGTGGGACTTCACTTGGCGGCCTGTCGCTCGCACGTAACCTCCCCTCTCCGAAGGAGTCAGCCCGTCATTCATTGGTCCACTCAAGTTATCGTTTTTTTCTCTCACGGCACGGTTTCCGGAATGAATTGAAATGTGGAGGACCCCGCGTCCCTCTCATATTCCAGCGTGAAGACTGGATTATAATTCATCACAGAACGGAACTCCGCTCTTTCTAACTTTTACATACCATCCAGGGGCGGGCCAAGACATCGCAGGCCCGTCGCCAGGTGTCGAGGCGACGTCGAGTTACCCCTGGCTCTGATCTGGAATTCCTATCAACCAATTAATGACCCGGTTTCCAGAACCACGCGCCGGTTTTTCGCTCCATTCAGCCCCCAGTGGAACGTCCTTAGAAACTGACGTACTTATTCGACATGCCCTTCGTCTGGATGACGCACGCTCCCCGACAATGGACCCTGAGGTCCGTTCTGAAACCGCCGATTCTGTTGAAATTCTACCCCGGATCCCATTCCACTCGTCTGGATTATGCACGGGAAAAGCCTCGGTCTGGAACGTTACATGACGTCGGTAACAAAAAAAATCAGAAATTTCATTGATCTTCGCCCTGTGCTCTAGATTGACATTTATGCATTTCTACTTTACAGATGTCGATGGGTTTGGGCGAGGAGCCAATCTTTGGTAGTAAGACGCGGAGAGCCCTTCGTGGCGCAGCTCCTTAGCCTTAGAGAGGGGAAACGTGAACATGGCTTACACGGCTGTAGATGGAACAGATGGGAGTGGATCTTACTCTTAATTCCCGCGCTGTCGCCGCAAGTTCGGTGTCATTACTGGTCCTAGTTGCATTCGACGGTGACCCATATGGTTAATCTTGCTTTTGACTCACCCACTCGGGGGGTATTGTTCTGCGGCAGTGCGCGGCGGCTGTCATTGCGTCTCATGGGCGGAACAAGGATCTACCAAAGAGGCAAAATCGAGCTTTGGTGAAACGTGATTCGCAGGGAAGTCCCAAGGATAGTGGTTGGAGGTGGGAGACAGTCCGCGACTACACCTGTGGGGTGGTCACGATCGCCTTCGTAGAACTGCCTGGTCTCGTTGGGGTTTGATTTGGGAAGGGGCGATTAGTATGTTTCAGCTGCGGCCTGGACTTGAATCCAGTACTACTCACATATGGGTGGAATCCCTCACGGAGGACATAATGGCAGCATATCCCGAATCCTCGACCTACTCCGCCGCCGAACCTGAGAGACCCTCACAAGCTTCCCGTCCAACAACCAAAACTCTTGCCGGCAGTTGGAATTCCTTCGAGCGCGCCCCCTTCCTTGCAATCACCGCCGGAAGACCAGATGTGAAAATCAGGAAGGACACCTTGTGACCTCGTCGCAGAAGATGAAATGACCCTATGACAGTGAGCGAGTTGGATTGACTGGTCGATTTCCTTGTCGCTTGAAAAGATCGACAGAAGGGGAAGGTCAACGGGTCGCGATCGGCACGTGTGTGAGAACAGGATCCGCCGGCACCCGCCACCTCCTAACAAACGACGTGATCGTGCTACTGCCAGGGGAGGACCGTCAGCCTAGCACGAATATCGAATTGAAGCAAACGTCCAGTATGGTCTTAAGACACCCTCCCCGCATCTGCTGTCCCCCAAGGTTGCCTACCCATTCGCGACCGCCCGCCTAACTCGTCCGGCACAATGTTGCTTCGTACAACCCTGCTTTGTCTCTTTTCTGCCGGTCTCGTCGTCTCTCAATCCCCCCTGCCGGAGGTCATCGCAGATTATGACCCCTTCGCGGCCTTGGAACCCATGAACACCGGGGTGGACGACAAAAATTCGACGGACTTGAACGTCCGCGAAATCCGTGGCCTCTTGGGGGTCAGGCATAATGAGTGCTCTGCCGGTTTCGGGGAGTGCGCCAACAAACCTGGAAAGTTAGTACGCCAGTTTGCCTCCACTTCACTCGCCGCATTTCACACGCGCGTTTTTGGCCGCGGTCATCTGTTTTCCGTTTCACGAGATGGGTGCGTTTGATGGGACGGTGCTCAATATTGGTATCCTTTCACGCAGGTGCTGCCCAGTAGGCGGTGATTGCTGCAAATCAGGCGGTGAATCCTCCCCCCATTCACTTGGCTCTACACACCCTGACCTTTATATGTTACCGATAGGTTGCTGTGCGCCCCATAGCCACTGCTACTCAACCGGGTGTTGCAAAAACTCTCATACCGGTTGCGAAGGAAACTCTTGTTGTGCACCTGATGAGAGCTGCTGCAGTGGTGGAGGATGCTGTAAGCAGGGGTACGTATCAAAACCTTCCCGCCCTTGAACGGTTCCCTGATTCCGTTGGGTGTAGGTACTCCTGCACCGTGGTCAATGGCAAACGTGGGTGCTGCCCGAATGGTAAAAAATGCAATGGCGATCCTCCTATATGCACCAATCCCAATTACGTTCTTTGCCCTGGAGAGAACTTCTGCTGCCGTGGGTTCACCCTCCTCGCAATGAACTGGCTTATCTTACTCAACGTCTTTCACCTCCAGCGGGGGGATACCAATGCTACCGAGGTCCTAACAACATCCCTGCATGCCGCCTCCCATCTTGCCCAACCCCAAATAATCCTTTCAAGATCACGACCGTCACGCTTCCTCCCTCGAGGGTCACACTCCCTCCTTCGTTGGTTACAATCCCTCCATCGCCGATTGCGCTCCCTCCTTCACTTGCCAGATTCCCTGGTTCCTCCATCACGCTCCCTCCTTCGTTCTACGTATTCCCTCCTTCAGTTATTACAGTCCCTCCTTCAGTAACCCTCATCACCCTCCCTCCATCGACGGCCTCATTCCCTCCTTCGTTGGTCACAATCCCACCTTCGGAATTCACATTCCCTGCCTCGGTGTTTACAATCCCGCCTAAAGTGACTACGTTGCCGCCTGCGATTGTTACGATCTCTCCTCCCCCGGTCACACTCACGGTTTCCTGTTAGGATGGGGGAACCCAACACGACTCTGAAGTCCAACCAGACCCCAAAGCTTTTGTTTTTGTGTGTACTCTGTCGGACGCGTTCCCTCATGTTTCTCGATATGCCATCCCGATCGTCTTTTTCCTTTTCAAAGATTAAACCGAACTCTCACTTTCCAATTCCCTTGGTTTATTTTGATTTAACCGACGAAACCAGCAGAATGGACTCTGCTACCTTTGTTTGTAAAATTTTAGAACCTGAATGCCAACGTTGTCGTCTCGTTGGACTTGAGATTTGGCACTTGTGGAAAACGTTCATGTCTACTTTTCGTTTGGGGAAGGCAGTGCGCTGCAAGACTTCCGTCCACAAAACAACTCTTGTGGCTTCATATCACAGGAGCTGGTATGGACTCGTCCCTGTAGACGGGTCCCCCAATTAGTTGAGCGCGCGGTGTGATTCTATTGATCTCGGGGCCCACTGCATACGAAAGTGAGCTTCGATCCCCGCCCGCTCATGATAACCGTCTAAATTTTGGTGTGGCGCTTTACTCGATACGGTATCGGCGTCCATGCGACTCACGCCTGGTGCGTGTTTGTGCCTACCACAGTTTCGATCGTGGGAAATTTCGGAACGCAACGGTCTCCCCCGACGATTACTAGACCCTTGCCATTGTAGGGTCACGGCCCTTGGTCGGCTACCGGCTAAGGGTGGACACGGCCTGGCTAAACTGACCTGATCAGGAACGCGGATCAGGGTGGAGGAGAGGCGAGGGGCCTTTCTTTTGCAGTCCCCCGCGACATGGCATTCCGCTTCTGCCTTAGGCGTCCATCCCGCCTATTCTGCATACCACCTATTGTATGCGCGGATTCCTCTCACTGCGCCAGCCAACGACTCTCCTTTTGCCGGGGGCGGACAAATGCAAACGACGCCTTGGGAACCGGTTTTCGTTGCCGAATACCTCACCTCATTCACGAGCGGAAGCCAGCCGAACTCGCCGTGGTATCTAACCGTGGGCCTGGCACAGCAGCGAGTGATTTCCCCAGGGCCCTGTACACGGTCGCTAGTAAACACGGTGGAGCGGGCTGCCCACGAAAGGCTTATTGTTTTGACGGTTCTCAAGGCAGCCCGATCACCCGGCTGATTATTTCATGCGGACGGACACAGCGAGTCTCGACCATTGACAACATGTATAAGTGACCCTTCGTGCCCCAAACCCCCCGCCGCTACCACCACCACCACCACCGCCCATCTCACCATCACCAATCATGCGCACCATTCCCCAAGAGATCGTGGACATGGTGATCGACCAGCTCGCCGATCAGTGCGAACTCCAATCCGAAAAAATCATGATACTCGAAGCGCAGTCCCCTCCTCAAGAGCCTACGGATATGGCAACCGGCCAGCTCGTTGATCATGAACCGCAGTACCGCAGCATCTCGTACTTCTCCACGGTATCGAGGCACTGGCTCGCGCGGACACAGAAGTACCACTTCGAGTCCGTCTGGTTCATGGAAGAAGACTACCCGGAGAGGTGGCGCGCAAACATTGAACCGAATCCCTCCGGCGTATCACGCTATGTCCGCGAGTTGAGGTGGATTGACTTCGATGACTTCGATATGCAAGTGAAGGATTTCGATGCCCATCTTCGTGCTTTCACCCGCATCGAAGTGCTCGTGTTCGACGGAGGCGACATCCTCCTCGAACGTTCCGCCGTGGAGGCTTTCGCGCCGATGGGATCAAGTTTGGTCAGATTGGAGGTCGATGCGACGTCCACCACTCTCAAGATCTTCGCTTCCCTCCTTGCTGCCCTTCCTCGCCTCCGCCATTTACGTGCCCACCGTTTGGGCATCTATCAGGATGACGATGACAAGGCATTGTTTCCTCCCAGGATCCCATTCTTCGAGAATGCCAACTCCTTGGACCTCTTGCTGGACGAAGATAGTGCAGGACCGCTCGATTGGATCCCTCCCTCGGTCCGGTTCCACGATTTGCGGATCGACACGTTGTGTATCATCGACGAACGTGGGCGCGTGGAGGGATGGATCGCGTCTTCCGCCAGCAACCTCAAATATTTTAGCATCAGTGAACACGTCAAGGGTACGTGTTTTAACCTCTGGACCGACGTCATCTCCAATCACTCCCTAACTATGCAATTTTCTTCTAGGCCCCCCTTTTCTCCCACTGGACCTCTCGGGATGCACTGGGCTAGAGACTCTGCGACTGGGAATTATGTCCTTACAACCTGGGGCACTCGCCGGCACCGTCATTCCCTCCCTCCACTCTCTCCTGCCTCCGAGAATTGTTCTGGACCTTGGAGAAATAGATTCGGTTATGGAGGTCGACTTTCAGGCTTGGGATTCAATCGGGATGGATCTCTGTCTGCTGGCCGAACGGTTCAAGACCATCCACGCCGGGAGAAAGATGGAGGTGAAGTTTACCGTTTGCGATGGGTATGGCCGGTTCATACCCGTGATTGTGGAGTTGTTTAGGACCATGGAGACTATGGTCAAGTTGAGAGAAGGTGCCAGCGTAGTGATTGAGGAGTAGGATGTTTTGGTAGATGTTTGGTCTGTACCCGCATGCGCGGTAGCTTCGGTGCAGTTTGGGTGGGATATTTACTCGCGCGGTCGTAGAAAACAGAAAGTTTAATCCATCCCCGCCTGTATGCAGCCGGGTGGGATCAAACCTACACCATTGACGTTACTGGCTTGACTCCTTCTCCTGCTCACATCCTGAAGATGTCCGATGAAAGCCTGAGCTGGGGAGGACCCGTAGGACACCAGATCGCGTGACCAAATCGATGAAGTGATGATCCCTTGGCACGAACCCAATCACCCCATCCGGGTACGCTGATGAACGTTGCGACACCAACAGTGACCCTCCACACTGTGTTAACACTTCTTGCCTAATACTGGGCACGGCCGAGGTGTATAAATAGAGGGACGACAAAATTCCATCGCTCCATCGATTCGATTGAACCCATAAGTAACCACCGGCCGCATTGCATGCTCATCCCCGTGTCAAACCACACTATACTCGATTTCCAATCTAATGAACGACAACGTGACTCTCCATTCGACCTTAACGGTTGTGAGCGGAGGAATAAAAAACGTACCCGCCATGGTCGACGTCAAAAACGGACACAAGCCCCTTCTCCTTGAACTTGGGTAAAACCTCGGTCAAACCATGCTCCTCAGTCCCGTCGGTAATCCTCAAAAATCGCAGTTCCGCTTCAAGGGTATGACGGTAACCCGTCGCGCGTAGCCGATCCGCTAGCCCGCACAACTCTTCGTCAATCCAAGTCCACCTCCCCGTTCCTTCTGGGGATGAGGTCCCTTGGAAAGTGTACCTCACTCGGAAGATGATCTTCCGGAGCCCGGGAGAGGCGATGGAAGAGAGGAATATTCTGTGGGAGTCCATTGGCTGAGTCACCACCAGCTCCAATTCTTGGAGTTGTCGAAAGCCGTGGATCGTCGGGGTTGGTCCGGCTTAAACGTGGGTGGGTGGGGGTGCGGTTTGGTAAGTTGGTAAGCGCTGCTCACATCCAATTTCGGTGATCAGCCCCAGGAATTTGACGGTCGCTGGACTTATTTGAAGGGCACTTTCCAGAAACCTCAGGCTGTGGGCGCAGGGTCCGATTTCAAGCTCCTCGCACTCCAGATCCAACTTGGTGAATCGATCGAAGAACTCCAAACGATCGCCTCGAAAGCCGCGAACGAGCACTTTCCCCCTATAGGGCCGAGACAATGTCGGGACCGGTCCCTCTTCAGGTTCTGGCACGAACGAATGCACTCGGAGGGTTGTGATATTGGGAAAATAGTCGACCAGAGCCACGAACGTGCCGAATGAGGCGGCGATCCTCCTGAGAGAGAGACACGTGAGGGTTTCGCGGAACGCCGAGAAACAAACACGGAACTGGTTTGCGCCGATGTGTTCGACCCGGATATTGGACAAGGTAAGGATATGGGTATTGCGTAGAAGGGGGACGCATCCTCCGGGGACCTGTGCGAGGTCTCGCATTGGACACTCAGTCCCGGTATTACGGCAATGAGTCCTTGATACAGATTGGACGACACCGTTCACCCATCGCTGGTGGTTGTTCTCGTCGATCGAGACAGATGAGAAGAGTCGTCTTTGGCTGGGGCCCGCCCACCAAGTGGCTACCAAAGCGCACGCGATTAGGGTTTGCCGTCCCTCCGTATACGTGGGTATGTGTTCCAAGATCTTATCCAAAACTTCCGGAGGGAGGGTCACAGACGCGTTTGGAGCTGGTGAATCTGATCCTTGGGACGACCTTTCATCAGATTTAGAATGAATAAAGAATAGGAAGACGGTGACAAACCCATTATCGTGGTCGCAGTGTGTATGCTGTAGGCTGGGATCCGACCTCAGGTTCAGAGGAGAGGGTGATATCGTCTCTCGATGGGTTCAAGGAGGGGGACAGGTACCCGCCTCGATCGAAGTCGATCACGTGCACCACCAAATACTAGTTGATCTGTGCCTTCGGAATTGGTGGAAGGGAAGCGAGCGGGCTTTTTTGAGCCGAACTTTTCTTTGGCAGGTGGAGGGGGGAGGGTGTGGTGTTCCAAACATTCTCATTAAGATGTCAGAAACCATACCATGCGGTACCGCAATAATTTTCGTCCATCATATGGTAGAATTACGCTGGCAGGGCAGACCGTTTGTTCTTCCCGCTTCGTCCAGAAAGACTCAATCCTACGGCAACCACCACTTATGATAGTACGAACTTTAACGACAGAAGTTACGGTTTATCTCCGCCCCGTGAGTAGGATCAAATCCGCCCTCGTTATCTTCGCCTTGATTTGCTTCATTCCTCGTTCGTCTGCCTCGATCAGTTCGTACAGTAGTTAATCGTTCGTCTGAACACCATCACTCCTCTGAACGATCGCGGTTTGTACCTTCCACACTCTGCCCCTTGCTACGAATTTAATACCACC
>Ga0307509_10011937_pt1 | contig 10438 bp, 6 predicted proteins | sample 10_EM_MG_FD_202245 | JGI IMG/M metagenome (GOLD analysis project Ga0307509, IMG submission 202245) | Populus trichocarpa ectomycorrhiza microbial communities from riparian zone in the Pacific Northwest, United States - 10_EM | ecosystem: Host-associated > Plants > Roots > Unclassified | place...
GGGCGGGAGAGTCATAGATCCGACGCAGTCAGAACGCAATAGCGGAGGACCCGACGCAGTAGGAACGGAAGAGTCGTAGATCAGGGGGAGTCAGGAGGTAATAGAGGAGCACCAGACGCAGTCAGGGCGCACAGGACGTAGGGGTCCGTGTCCGGATGGCGTCAGGACGGATGGCGCTAAGTGACGCAAAGTCAGGACGCGACGTCAATCCGACGTTACGTCCTGATTCGCGATTAGCATTCCGACGTCCCGGGCGTCAGACGCACGGGGCGCACAGGACCCAAGGTATTATTTTTGCTGATGTTATATATATATTGAGAAATATTCTATGAGAAAAAGTTATAGTTAGTGGGAAATTTTGTGAAAATACAGTCACTTTACTCAAAAAGGGCTTTAATATTTAGGTTTACCTTATTTGAACCTATCTTATTGTGTGTTTTTTGTTCATATACAGAAAGCCTGAAATATGGAGAAAGGATTGCCAAACACAATTATTTCTGAAAAATGTCATTTTTAAAAAATAGCATATATGCCATTTTCAAGAAAAATGCCATTTTTGTATATGATGGTGTGCCAAACAGGGCCTAAGTTATTGAAAATATTTTAGAGAATTTCATTATTGTGAGACTGGAACCTTAAACTTACTCAATAGAACATACAACATGTTCAAGAGACGGGCTTCTAACTCCTTTCACAGACAGTTCTCAGGGTTGCTCTAATTATAGTTTCTCAACTTACTTCACAGAAAGTCTTTCAAATTGCTTGACAGAAAGGTCTCCAACTTGCACTATAGAAAGTCTTTCCACTTGCTTCTCAGAAAGATGTCAAACTTGTTTTACTTGAGGCTTTTGAACTCTATGTGCAAAAAGCCAGTCATTGAATTTCACAATTCATATCATAAGATAAGACTAGTTGTACTAGTTCAAGTTCTTTAATTCTAAACTACTAGTACTGGCAGGTGAGTGAGTAATTACCAAGTAGATGAAGGATAATAAAAAATCATATATTACTACACCCTGAAAGCAGATATCTGAAGGTGCATTTGAAAATAAAATTGCACATATAATTCTTCTAGCACTACTGCACTCAGGCTGGCATACTTTATATTCATATTAGGTGAATTTTTGATAAATGCTTAATGTGTTCGTTGGTATAAATACTACCTACATTATATTTAGTCAGATCTCTCAAAAGGTTAATGATTTTAGAAATCTAGTTGCACCAGATAACTCAATTTATTTTATATTTGATAGTGGGACACTAACCTCGACATTAATAAGTATAAAGGGTACATAAAGTCTCATTTGCAGTACTCATACTACAAGCTACTAAGTATCGGAAAGCTATTTCTGAGAGATAGATCATTTTCAACTTATAGAATCAACAAGGATTTTGAGGTAGATTCTAGAAGAAGATAGGCTACTGATAGAGAGAAGTAAGGTTTGGATTCTAATATGTTAAGTGTACTACCTAGCCATATAGTAAGTGGTTTTCTTTTATTGTATATTGGACTTCAGACATGAATCCTGTGTACGAAGTGAGTTTCCAAGCATCAGAAAGCACTGACAGAATCAGGTTTTATTAGACTTGGATGATGATTCTAAGAGCTTTATTAGAGGCTGCAGTAGGGAGTAGTATTATTTTTGTTGACCGGTTGTTATTGGAAGAGGTTTTCTATTTTTTAAGTAGGGGTGTTGTTGTAGGTCATCTATTTGTATATTATTTCTGAGGTTATTTTGTAGGTTTATTATTTGATTTTGACTAGGCAGAGGAGAGGGTTTAAGAGGAAGTCTGTTGTCAAGTTAACTTGTGACTTGAACTGCAAACTAGACTCATATTATATTTTTAAGTACTATGAAGTATATATTTTGTAAGATGTTGAATAAAGACTATATAAATAGAATTAAGAATTAGGCTTATAGCATGTATTTCCAACAGTAAAGGAATTTGATCTCCTACAGATATGTTGTTTGTATTTGTCTAATATTCCACTATCTTATTTAAAAATATATATATTAGTAGGTTTTTTATCAATAAATAAATTGGATATATAAGAAATTGTAATTGGGGCTTAGTCAGAGATTTTAGTTCAAGGTACATGATGGACAATAGTGTTGCTAAGCGATGACAGTCACATAGTGTAAGGGTTTAGAGATAAAAATCTCAAAGTTTAAGGGTCAAGGCTGATGGCATAACACCAGATCAGGGGCAGAGTTCGTAGGTTCTTAGCGTAGTTCTTGGTTCTCAGAATAAATAATGTGATATTCTGATATACATGTGAAGTGAAAGAAATTCCAGGTAGTGTAAAGAAGTAAGAAAATAGAAGGTTTTTTTAATTTTTTTAATTTTTATATCATGTATTTGTTGCTAGGCACAAGATGTCATATGGAGCACAAGTTATGATATAATAAAAACAAAAGGTTAATTAAATTTTCAAAACAAACAAACAAACAAAGGAAATCTCCAGTACTGACTTATCTTCAATGAAGGGTCTGCCAGTGTACCAGGCCCTGGGCCACATGCAGGTACGAAGTTTGCCAACCAGTAAATAACAATCAAAGAAACCCTGAGGGCACAAGCCCTCATCTCTCAATAATGTGGAAAGCTGAACAACTAACATTTATAAAAATTAATGTAACAAAAAGCAAGACTACTATGAGATAAAGTACCCAAATGAAACCCTAGCTGCCAGTGAGCGGATGGATGCCACTCACCATACTTATGAGAAGGGTTTTGAAAACATGCACTGGAGGAAGGCCCTGCTAGTAAACCTGATGGAATATATAGGGCCCTTAGGAGGGCCACAGAGGACAAGAGGGGGGTGAGGAACTACTGAAGTGACCGCTTGAAGGTTGCAGGGTCTTTCAGGCATCTTGGCGGGGCAGGATAGGATCGTATGCTGGGGGGTCACAGGGGCTTTAATGTATACACACAGGTGGGTAGCGAGTCAGGATTTGCCCAGGAGGGGTGAGCTTTGAGGTAGCTCTAGCCAGACCTTATGTGATGGATGCAGCCAGCATCGAACTTACCCAGGCCCATGAAGGGGGGGGGACCGTGAGGGGAGATAAGCGTAGCATTTGGGGGCAGAGGCCTAAGCATTTCACTTCTTGAGAAGGAGGGGATGGCAGTTGGCCTTTCACTTGTTGTAGAATAGGGCTGGTAGGGGGGCCAGCACTATGTATATAGAAGGAGATGCTAGTAGGTGAGAGGGATAGCAGATATGAAATTCTACTTGGCGGTTGGGATAGTTGAAACCTCTCTTGACCACGGGATATCCTAAGTTCGCGGTAGAGTGGCCTACCTTGTGAAACGGGTAGCTGCTCTGCCGAGAGGATGCCCACCTAGTTAAGTGAATTTCTTGACGGGTAGGATAAAACATAACTTATGTCTATACTTAAAAAGAGCATGAATGATACCCTCGGGTCCACATGGGGATCTCCATCATGACTTTCTAGTATTCACATATCATACACACAACATCGCACAACAGCAATTCGACCATTTACACTTCATTACCCTAGCTAAATATATATCCTTTCCATCTCTCATAACCTACCTGCCCAAGCATGAACACTCCCAACAAGCTAATCTCCCCCCAATCCACCTCTAATTTAATTACGGCCCTTAAGTCTTCCAAACCCCCTCTGCCCTCTCAACTCCCTCTTCGCCGCGCGGTCCATGACAGCACCCTGCTCCTCGGGCGTCTTCTTCCCGTCCACAAACTTCATTAACAAACCCATCGTGGTAGCGGACAATATGCTCATGCACAGGATCCCAATCATGACCAGGTTCGACTTGCGGAACTGGTGTGGGCCTTTCTTGTAGTCCGATTCCCAGCCGGTGTAGAGTGCGTAGGTCTTGGAGCTTGTTAGTATGGTGGATGGAGGAAAGAGAGGGGGGGGGGGGGGGAGGGACAGTTGTTACGGATCCAAGGTTTCCCAGGCCAGAGACTAGCGCTGAGGCAGCGGCTACGCCGACTTCACCGTGGCGGCGTTGGAAGATTTCGCTGGGCTTTTGTTAGTTTGTGTGGAAGATGTGAATGTGACAAGGGGGCTACTTTGTCCAGGTCATGCAGATTGGTACTGTAGGGCCTAGTCCGAATCCCACCATCAAGAGACCTACATATCTCGGCCACGGATTGTCCGGGCCACCGGCATATGTCGTCACCAGTAATCCAGAGATCTGGATGCACACGGGGATACTAAAGAACAGAGCGCGGTAATGATTGAAGCGGTCGCTGATCGGCGTGACCAGCAGAATGGCGATAAGGTCGCAAACCCAAATCGGGGAGAACAGCAGCGACAGCTCAACACTGGTCAACTTGGGATTGGTGGCCCGAATGATCAGCGTTCCGAAATTCTGCACGCCAATCCCGACACCGACGACTCCAAAGTACATGAGTGTCAGCGGGTACAATCTCCAGTCCCTCAATATCTTGACGACGTCGTTTACACCCCACGGTTTGCTGTGGTACACCCTCGTCAGGTCTTCGTAGTGAATCCTCGCATCCTCGCCTTTGAGTGCCGGCTGTGAGGCCGGGATAAAGCGCCTCCAACCAGTTGGCTGGACGTGGGTTCCTGGGGCCTTTGGCCTGTCCGGTAGCCACCAGAGGATGACAATTCCGTCGACGACGGCTACAAGACCGTAGAGCAGGAACATCCATTCGTAGCCTGTTAAGCCACCTAATCCGTCCATTTTTTGGAATCCGGCGCTCACGAGACCGACGACCGCAGCGGAGACCTGGGCTGCGGTGAAATATTGCCCAATGCGCTTTCCCGTGCGTGAGGGCGGGTAGAATAGGGTCAAGTAGTAGGCCATTCCGGGCCACATACCCGCGATCACAATTCCCAAGAGAACACGGAGGAGACTATCATTTTCAAACATTATTAACCCTCCTCCTAATGATTTCGGTGGAAATATGATGGTAACCTACTAGAAGTTCCACTTAGCGCTTAGGGCTGCGTGACAACTGCCCACGATTCCCACACCAAGGACAATTCTCGACATCCAGACATGCGGGCTTAGCCTTGTCATTATCAGGTTTGCCGGTAGATCGAAGAGGACGTAGCAAACATAGAAGAGTGCAAGACCCGTACTGATCTCGTGAGGGGATAAATTCAGGCGAGCAGATAAGGAATGATTTTCCTTGGAATTCATCGTTAGTGAGAGGCCGACATTGGACCTTATTGCTGCGCATAAAAAGTACAGGGTCCAGAACGCTGATGAAGAGTCAGTCTTGTCTCCTTTCGCACTATATGAATTTGAGGTTACCGGGCACTATGCGAAGATCGAGCTTTCTATCAAAGATGTTAGTTCAGTACTTAGAGAGAGGTTTCTACCACCGAGTATCGCAGAGATCTCACCTATAGATTCTCTCAATTTTCGCATCAAGCACTGCATCTTCGCCCCCCTCTCTATCATCCATTAGGCCTGGCTCACTTCCAGAAACCTGTGACTCCTGGACTCCCTTTCCAAGTTCTTTCCCTTCGTCTGGGAGGCTCATTGGAGCCACTCTCGCTGACGACATTTTTTTTTTACCCTTGGGATTTCGAAGGTTGCTGCCCTATTGTATTTCCGTCAGTGACCTTCCCAAAACAGATTAAGAAGAACTCCCATGTCTTCATTCTTACCTAGCCCCGTAATTGAGTCTGCCGACTTTTCCTCGCTACGGAATGCCCATCGGTGGGCGAAAGAGGTCCATTTAAAGTGCCCACCTTGTCACACAAGAGCTTCCCCAAAAGCTCACGACTGGGCTGGCAATTTCAAAGGCCAGGGTGTTTATCATTATCCTGGAATAAAATAATAATCTGCATCTCTGTGTGTAAATACAATCCCACCTTTAAAATCCCTAGTGTCACTTTTCGCCACCCCCACTGTGGGTCGATTGTGATGGTGGGTGGATCGGGGTCCTCAGGCGGGGGGTAGAAGAGGGGCAAGCCGAGACTCCCCTCCCCCGGCGGGGCCGGTATTCATGGAAAATAGATGCTGAAAAGAGCGGGTTTTGCAAGGATTCTTGCTCCAACGTCTTTTGGGCAATCTCGGTCTTATTATTATCTAGCCCAACTAGATCTTTCATGCAGAACGCCTCATGGAATGTGGTTAGACCTCTTACGAGCAGCTGTATCGCGCTCAAGTACCGCGGATCCAGGTTTAGACATCGTATCCCGTGAGCCAACAAGAAGAACCCTTCTCGATGGTAAGTAGATAGACCCACATATCGGTATCACCTACAATATCACAAAGTTGAAGTTCCCCCATCGAACGCACACACAAATCCCACTACAAGCTAGCAGCAATGTTAGCGGGGTAATCATACAGAACGATCCTGTGACCATTTCTTGTCCCTCGACAGCTTTTTTATCTCCTCAGGTACCGTACAGTGCCACTGCCGGTAGATGTACTTGCCTTAGAGATGGATACCGGTACAAGTGCTCTTCCCTTTGATCGTAGAATCCTCATACTAAAGCCCGGTAGCACCGTAGCTCGCATTCATCCGGAGCAGTAGTACCCAAGGGCACGAAAGCGCTGCGATATTCGAGTAGCTCATCTAGGGTACCATGCTGAGTGGCCAATCCACCACCGAACCCATAAGCCCCGATCTGAAAGGAAGATTTTTCCCTTTCCTCCCCTCACCCCTGCAATTGTTTAGTAACCTCCCCCCGCGCTGGTCTTCAGTTCTGGTAGCGAAGCTCGGTTAGTTTTACTGATTGGAATGCTACCGTGCTTCCCCAATACCGGTACTCGTACCTATCGGTTCTGCCGTGAAAAAAAAAGAGAGATTTAGAGATCCCTGCTCCACGTTGTCATATACCACTTAGAGCTTCCCGTGAGGTTCACGAGGCCAATAGCCGCCAGCCTTGGATGCCAACCTTTTTTTTCACGGCTATCAGGTCAATTGATTGGTCGCAGAGGAGACGATGGGGGGGAAGAACAAAACTCTGCTCAGAGTAATCGAGACTTTGATTGGTAATCCTTGCAAATTTACCAAGAGGCAATCTTTTTTTCCCCTCAAAGTGGTCCCCGGGAGCCGCAAGCCTAGGCTGCTGGGACTGCAGAGGGCACAACACTGTGCCACGGCTGGCGTGGAACATCACTTTTCTCACATGGCCTAAAATGGGATCCCGCTTTACCTTTTCTCAATCCCAACGAGGATTTGTTGAGTAGATAAAGATGGTTAGTATTATAAGTTTGATGTTAAACACCGCACTAAAGTGGCGGCCCCTCTGGGCACTAGTTTTCCCGGAGCCCCGGACCGGCTCGTTCCTTCGTAAATCGAGGTGAATAGGAGGCAAAAGTGTCCGGGTTCAGGTACCAATAGTAGAAGTGTCTTTCTTGGCTTTCTAGGAGGGATAGCAGGCACATTAAACACACAGCAATCCCCTTCTAGATGCCAAACTATGGTACATAGGCATCTCTTGAATGCAACTCGTCTTGGGCTCGATGGCGAACCGAACAGTTTACCACCTATACACCTCAGACGAAACTCGATGAACTTCAAAATCTCACTCTCTCTGAAGTTGAAACCACTAGCGAGAACTATCTGCCGATCCAAGTACCTCCCGGTGGCTTTTATCTAGCTCTTGACTGTCATCTCAAGCGCCTTTTCGTTTTACTCTCTGACCCATATTCCCTCCTTTACGGTCCCGAGGTCGGAAAAAGAGTTCAAAACCAGTTCCAGGAAAACATAGCCGACTAGGCAAGCATCAATCCCCCTTCTGTTCCGAATAGCAGACGGCACAAAGAGTATGAGCAATGGCTGCTTGAAAACCCTGATCTCTGCTTCCGTCCGGAATCGCGCTGCGGGGTATTTCATTGGGGCTTGTGGACGGAAAGAGGTCACGAATCGCGGGGGCCTGTGATCAGCTCGGACAAGCGAGTGCTGGTCCGTGACGGTGATACCCCTAGCTGTGAGTATCTGACTCATTAGAGGGGGTATGGCGCTTGTGCTGTAAAGGCCTCTTTCCTTATTATGATACCGATATCTTATCTCTAGGCCCACAATAGCTAGACCCTTACAAGCATAACTCTGCGTCCCCAACTCGTAAAAACTCCTTGAAATCAACGATCATATTATAAGTTAGAATTACCATCAGCCCACGATAGATATAGTCCTCAAGGTCAACAGAATCGCGAAAAAGGAGCTAATGAGATCCAACAAACTTCCGCTTCAGTGGATCGATGTTGTACAAGACTATACCAAGAGAACGCTAATCCTTCTCATTTCACCTCATGTGACAGCTCGCATTTCTACTTTTACCCATGGTTGTCGAAGCGTTTTTAAAAAGAACTGCTATTGCATATCATCCAGATTCAAGGAAAAAATGGGCCAAATGCTGGCGATATGCAATATCAGTCCTTTTTAAAACCCCTCCGACAAGTGCGAGCACACCTTTTGGCATCCTTGATCTTGTCCGGTAATGGTCTTTCATTCCAATGGATTTCCTTTAGTCTTGAGTTTATTTCTAGGAGATCATTTTGTCGACTTTATAACACTTTCTACCTTCTCTCTTTACCTCTGGATTTCTTTTAGTGCTTCTAACGATGGCTCAAGCAATATTCAGGACGTATGTTGTCTAGACCTGAGATGTCCCTGCTGGGGCTACTGGGGAAATCTTTACCCTTAAGGTTGAAATTTCTAACATTCTTGTCACCGGTATCGACGTGCGCCACACCGTAAGTGGCTTATGATGTGATAATGGAGGCCTCTGTGATAGCACCCTCCCACATGCTCCTAAGCTTGCTAAGTAAAGATGGAGTTTTTTGTCAGCGTGCCCTCTCAGACACCTGAGCCTGATGTAATTGAGCCCGTAGTTGAGTTGGGGAATAGCTAATTTTTGGCGTACCGAATCTAAATATTACAGGGCTAGCGGAGATGGTGGACTTTGGGGTTTTTATGGGGCGCGAACAGTGAGTGTTGAGCATGTATACCGGTACTCCCTTTCATAGCTCTTATCAACAAGAAGGCCCCTCTCGGCACTTTACTGGAGCGGTCTTCCACAGCGCTTCTTTGTAGGGTTGTTGGGGCCCCGATGTGGTGTTGCCAGTTACCCCAAGTCACCCCGCTGCTGACGGCTAAAAACTGGAAATATCAGAGGAGGGAGGTGACTGAAAATAAAAGCATGGAAAGGCTTCTCACTAGCAATAAATTATACACTATCATGCCTCACTATTTTATTCAGGGCCACAATACCAACAACACAGATCATGCATTCTCACGAGACCCATAGTTCCCGCACATAGCTCATCATTCGTGGCCCATTGTGCCGTGCAGTGCGGTCCTGTACTGGTACAGCGCTTCCTCAGAAACCCCACCAAAATAGAACCGGAACGGTACTCGAGATCGAATGACGTCTGTGGGCGCGACTGGTATTACGTAGACTACCGCCAAAATTCAGCTCTGCCTGAACCCCGGTACTATGCAATGGTGTGGCCGTGCTCGCAAACGCCGTTCAAGTACTGCTATGGAAAAACAAGCATGAGAAATTCCGGTTCACTGTGCCAATACCTTCACCATTACTACTCACACCATTGAGGGACCCGCCAATCTCCTGCAGCGGAACCATTTATGCAGAACAACTTGTAAATCCAGTCTCGGTACTGGGGAATCATACACGAGCGCAACCCAAATACCCAACATCCCAAACCGCAAGTCTTCCCCAAATCTTACCAAACTGGTCCCAACAACCGCAAGAACTCGAATAATCGCCGACCATGTGCTGCGGTAGTAGGACGCCGGGATCAGCTCCCCTAGTAAGGTCTAGCCCTTCCTCCTTCTTTTTTCCTTTTTTCCTTTTCCGTTTGCCTTGAAGGGTATCATAAGCTTTTCTTCTAAAAGCCACCCTACCCGGCCGGCGCATAGTCCGTTATTCAAGCCCCTCACAGCGGCCATAATTATGTTTCACTGAGCGAAGAACTAGCTGCAATTGAATAACCTCCGATCCCAAAATATTATCACTTTTCCATTTGTGCCTAGTAGTCTCTCACATTATTCGAAGTATTATATAATACCGGTGACTTAGAAGAGGAGCTCCTCAGCGAGGTATCAATCTGTGCTGGTAGTGTGTCAAGGACCTACGTTTCGATTGCAAATCTGATCGCCCATCAGGATAATTTGTTGAGGACGCGAAACTCATCAAATCGATGGTCGATCGGATTTTATTACAGGATACCGGTAGCATGGGAATAAGAGAACTCGTGTACTCGGGGGTGTCCATAAAAATCGGAAAGATCAAATCCTTGTCATGCAAGGTTGGCGAGCAGAAAGCAACAAAACTTGGAAAACTGCCCTGGGGATCAGCAGTCTAAGAACCTGTAGTATGTTGAAATGAAAAGAGCATGTATGGGGACAGAATCCTATGAAATAAATTTAATAGAATAAATCTATCCAAATGATACCAATGACAGAACCTTTCAATCTTGGAGCAAACAATATCCTCAG
>Ga0307509_10011938_pt1 | contig 10438 bp, 11 predicted proteins | sample 10_EM_MG_FD_202245 | JGI IMG/M metagenome (GOLD analysis project Ga0307509, IMG submission 202245) | Populus trichocarpa ectomycorrhiza microbial communities from riparian zone in the Pacific Northwest, United States - 10_EM | ecosystem: Host-associated > Plants > Roots > Unclassified | place...
TTTTCGACGCCGCGGGGTGTGCGGTGTCGAAAACCGGCCTCTCCTCATCAGCCTAAAAGGGGCGATCGCCCGCGGAGCGAAGCGGAGCCAGCCAGCTCAGGACTACCACCTAAGAGCGAAGCCACCTCAGCACGCGTCAACACTCTCGTGGATCCCGGCGAACAGGTCGGACTCGGGGATGGGGCTGTCGACCAGCGAGCGGGCCAACTCGAAATCCTCCGTAGGCCACACCTTCTGCTGGAGCTCCAGCGGAATCCGGAACCAGAACCCGTCCGGGTCGACCTGGGTCGCGTGCGCCCGCAGCGCGTCGTCGCGGACGTGGAAGTACTCCCCGCAATCGACCCGCGTGGTGATCTTGTCACCCCGGTCGTCGCGGTCTGACCACTTCTCCAGCCACTCCGTGTACGGCGACTCCATGCCCGCGGCCAGCATGCCCTCGTGCAACGCGAGCATCCGCGCCCTGGTCCAGCCGGAGTTGTAGTACAGCTTCAGCGGCTGCCACGGCTCGCCGAGCTCGGGATATTTCTCCGGGTCGCCGGCCGCGTCGAAGGCCACGACCGACACCTTGTGACACATGATGTGGTCGGGGTGCGGGTAGCCGCCGTTCTCGTCGTACGTGGTCATGACGTGCGGCCGGAACTCGCGGATCAGCTTGATCAGCGGTTTCGCCGCCTCCGCCGGGTCTTGCAGGCCGAAGCAGCCCTCGGGCAGCGGCGGCAGCGGGTCGCCCTCGGGCAGGCCCGAGTCGACGAAGCCGAGCCACGCCTGGTCGACGCCGAGGATCTCGCGCGCCTTGGTCATCTCGGCGCGGCGGATGTTGGCGATGTCGGCGAGCACCTCGGGCCGGTCCATCTGCGGGTTGAGCACGCTGCCGCGCTCGCCGCCGGTACACGTGGCGACCAGCACCTTCGCACCCTCGGCGACGTATTTCGCCATGGTCGCGGCGCCCTTGCTCGACTCGTCGTCGGGGTGGGCGTGCACCGCCATGAGGCGCAGCTGCTCGGTCACCGAAGGACTCCTCTGGTTCAACCGCAAACGGGGTCGGGTGCGAAGATGGACCCTGCCATTCTTGCGGATACCCCCGACAAGAAACGCACGAGAGGTCGTCAGGTGAGCGAGACGCACACCACAAACCCGGTGTTCCCGCCGGGTCGTTACGGGCACCGGCGCGAGGGCCGGCGCCGCCCGGTGGTGCCCATCGTCATCCTGGCGGTCGTGCTCGCGGCGTCGGTGCTGCTGTCGGTGAAGCTCTACCAGCGGTACGGGCAGACCGACTACCAGGCGCAGATCGTCGGCTGGCAGCCGTCCGACACCACCATGACGATCAAGTTCACCGTCAAGGTGCCGGCCGGGCGGTCGGCCGAGTGCGTGCTCCGCGCCCGGGACTACGGCGGTAACGAGGTCGGCAGGCGCACGGTCGTCGTGAAACCCGCCGACGCGAGCGCGACCTCGATCGAGGCCGACGAGCCGGTGACCACCACGAGGCGTGGTTCCGTGGGTGACGTGATCGGTTGTCAACCAGCCGATTGACCCCCTCCCGTCCGGGTTTGAAATAGTGCAAGATCGAGCAATCCGGCCGCTGCGCGTACCGCTGGTAAGCTTGGTGATTCGCTCCGTTCAGCATGCAATGGTGTTGCTGAGCGTTCCCCGTCCCAGCAAGGAGATCGACCGTGTCCAGTTCAGAGGCGCCCAAGACCTGGCTTTCTCAGGACGCTTACGACCGGCTGCAGGCCGAGCTCGACGACCTGATCGCCGCGCGGCCCACGGTCGCCGCGGAGATCAACGCGCGTCGCGAGGAGGGCGATTTACGGGAGAACGGCGGCTATCACGCCGCCCGGGAGGAGCAGGGCAAGCAGGAAGGTCGTATTCAGTATCTGAAGGAGTTCCTGCGTAACGCCGAGGTGGGCGAGGCCTCGACGGCCGATTCGGTGCAGCCGGGCTCGGTCGTGACGATCTACTTCGACGACGACAAGACCGACACCGAGACGTTCCTGCTCGGGTCCCGCGAGATCGCGTCGACCACCGACCTCACCGTGTACAGCCCGGAGTCGGCGCTCGGCAAGGCGATCCTCGGCGTCGGCACCGGTCAGACCGTCACCTACACGGCCCCCAGCGGCGCCGACATCAAGGTCACCGTCGTCGAGTTCGGCCCCTTCGAGGGCTGACCGCGGCCGGAACCCGCGAAGCGGAGCCAGCCAGCTCAGCTCAGGGGGTGGCGTCGGCCAGTAACGCCACCCGATACCCGGTCGCCCGCAGTGCGCTGATCAGCGCCGCCGAGTGATCCGGCCCGCGCGTCTCGACCGACAGCGCCACCTCCACCTCGCCGAAGCCCAGCCGCGGGCTCTGCCGCGAGTGCGCCACGTCCACCACGTTCGCCCGCTGCTCGGCGATCTCCCCGAGCAGCCGGGCCAGCTCCCCCGGCCGGTCGTCGCAGCGGACCGCCAGCCGCAGGAACCGGCCGGCCGAGGTGAGCCCGTGCTCGATCACCCGGAGCAGCAGCATCGGGTCGATGTTGCCGCCGGACAGGATCGCCACCGCCGGGCCGCCCGGCGCCGGCACGCAGGCGCCGGTCAGCAGCGCCGCCACCGCCGCTCCGCCGGCCGGCTCGACCACCATCTTGTGCCGCTCGAGCAGCACCAGCAGCGCGGCCGACAGGTCCTCGTCGGTCACCGTCACCACCTCGTCGACCAGCTTGCTGACGTGCGCGAACGTCAGATCGCCGGGCCGCAGCACGGCGATGCCGTCGGCGATCGTGGCGGCCCGGGCGAGCTTGCGCGGCGCGCCGGCGGCGAGCGAGGGCGGGAACGATGCGGCGCCCTCGGCCTGCACGCCCACCACCCGTACGTCGGGGCGAAGTGCCTTGACCGCAACCGATAGACCGGAGATCAGCCCGCCGCCGCCGACCGCCGTGACGATCGTGGCCGCGGTCGGCACCTGCTCGAGGATCTCCAGGCCGACCGTGCCCTGCCCGGCGATGATGTCGGGGTGGTCGAACGGGTGGATGAACACCGCGCCGGTCTCGGCCGCGAAGTGCTTCGCCGCGTCGAGCGCGTCGTCGACGCTGGTCCCCGCGTACTCGATCGCCGCGCCATATCCCCTGGTCGCGGTCACCTTCGGCAGCGGCGCGCCCTCGGGCATGAAGACCGTGGCGCGGATACCGAGCAGTTCGGCCGCGAGGGCTACGCCCTGCGCATGATTTCCGGCGCTGGCGGCCACGACGCCGCGCTTGCGCTCATCGTCGGAAAGACGAGCAATCCGGGTGTACGCCCCGCGCACCTTGTACGAGCCGGCCCGCTGCTGGTTTTCGCACTTCAGCCAGGTCGGCACCCCGGTGACCTCGGACAACGGCCGCGACTGGAGCACCGGGGTGGTCTCGACGACCCCGGTCAGCAGTTCGCGCGCCGCCTCCACATCGCTCAGGGACAACAGATCCAGGGGTACACCACTCATGCGTCAAATCGTGCCACTTGATCACCCGAAGGCGTGACGCTGCCAGGGGTTGGCCACTTCCAGCTGCCCGGCGAGCGAGAGAAGCAGCAGCTCGGAGTCGGGCTGCCCGACGATCTGCACGGCCAGCGGCAGCCCGTCCGGGCGCAACCCGACCGGGACCACGATCGCCGGCAGCCCGGCCACGTTCCAGGGCGCGGCGTACGGCGCGTACCGCATGTTCACCGCCATGTTGTGCCGCCACGACGCCTGCGAGTATTGCTCGGCCAGCGGCGGCGCGGCGGCCAGCGCCGGGGTGAGCAGCACATCCACGTTCCGGTCGGCGAAGAACTTGATCGACGCCGCCCGCCAGGCGTCCCGGTGCTCCTGCTTGACCAGGCCGGTCCGCGACGTCCACTTGCCGAGCCGGATGTGCTGCCGGGTGCGCTGCTGGAGCTTGCTGACGTCCAGACCCTGCGACTCGCGGTAGGCGGCGGCGAACCAGGTGGCCAGCACCCGCAGGCCGAGCACGGTCGGATAGCGCGGCTCGGCCTTGACCATGTCGTGGCCGGCCCGGGTCAGCAGCTTCGCGGCCGTCGCCACCGCGCCGCGGTTCGGCTCGTCCAGGCGTGCGCCCACCACCGGCGACCTGGTCGACACGCCGATCCGCAGCTTGCCCGGCTCGACCAGCTTCACCGGATCGCGGCCGGCCAGCACCGAGAAGCCCAGCACCGCGTCGGCCACCGTGGTGGTGAGCACGCCGTTCTCGGCGAAGCCGAACCAGTCGTTGGTGCCCAGTTCGGACGGGATCACGCCGCGGCCCGGCTTCAGGCCGACCAGCCCGCAGCAGGCCGCCGGGATGCGGATCGAGCCGAGACCGTCGTTGCCCTGGGCGATCGGCACCAGACCGGCCGCCACCGCTGCCGCCGATCCGCCGGAGGAGCCGCCCGGCGTACGGTCGCGGTCCCAGGGGTTCCGGGTTGGCGCGTCCTCGTCGTCGGTGACCCCCCATAGCCCCATCTCGGGCATCCGGGTCACCCCGACCACGATCGCGCCCGCCCCGCGCAGCCGGCGGACCACCTCGTGGTCCTGTTCGGCGACCGGCTTGCGGGCCGCGGCCGAGCCGTCCCAGGTCGGCAGGCCGGCCACGGCGGTGTTCTCCTTCACCGCGACCGGCACGCCCGCGAGCGGCAGGTTGGCCAGGTCCTCCTGGTCGTCGACCTTCTCCGCCTCGGTGATCGCCTCGCCGCCGCGGATCACCCGGAACGCGTCCAGCGACGGATCGGAGATCGCGATCTGCTCGAGCGTGTCGGCGACGACCTGGGTGGCCGACACGTCACCGCGCCGTACCGCCCGGGAGATCTGCTTCGCGGTGGCGCCCACCCAGCTAGTGCCGTCCGACATCCCAAGCTCCGTCTAGGTATCCGTTGGTAAAGGTCAGCCGAGTGCCTGCTCGAGGTCGGCGAGCAGATCGTCAACGCTTTCGATGCCGACAGACAGTCGCACGAGATCGGCGGGGACTTCAAGCGGTGAGCCCGCAGCCGACAGGTGTGTCATCTGTGCCGGGTGCTCGATCAGCGATTCGACTCCGCCCAGCGACTCGCCCAGCACGAACAGTTTCGTCCGGTTGCAGATCTCGATCGCCGCCTCGGGACCGCCGGCCGCCCGGAACGAGACCATGCCGCCGAACCGGCGCATCTGCTTGGCCGCCGTCTCGTGCCCCGGGTGCGACTCCAGCCCCGGATAGAGGACGCTCGCCACGGCGGTGTGCTCGCCCAGATATCCGACGATTCGCTCGGCGTTGTCGCAATGCCGATCCATGCGTACGCCGAGGGTCTTGATGCCGCGCAGCGTGAGCCACGCGTCGAAAGGCCCGTTGACCGCACCCATCGCGTTCTGGTGAAACGCCAGCGTGTCGCCCAGGTCGTCGGTCGCGGTCACCAGCGCGCCGCCCACGACGTCGGAATGTCCACCCAGGTACTTCGTGGTCGAGTGGACGACGACGTCGGCGCCCAGCGCGATCGGCTGCTGCAGGTACGGCGAGGCGAACGTGTTGTCGACAACCAGCATCGCGTCGTACTCGTGGGCGAACGCGCCCAGCGCGGCGATGTCGGCCAGATTGAGCAGCGGGTTCGTCGGCGTCTCCACCCAGATCAGCCGGGTGTGCCCGGGCCGGAACGCGGCCCGCACCTCGTCCAGGTCGTCGAGCGGGACGGCCGTCCAGTCCAGACCCCAGTTCTCCAGGACCTTCGAGAACAGGCGATAGGTGCCCCCGTACGCGTCACCCGGGATGACCACGTGATCACCCGGGCGGCAGACGGCCCGCAGCAGCGTGTCCTCGGCCGCGAGCCCGCTCGCGAAGGCCAGGCCGCGGCGGCCGCCCTCGATCGCCGCGAGGCACTCCTGCAGCGCGTCCCGGGTCGGGTTGCTGGACCGGGAGTATTCGTACCCGAGCCGGGGCGCGCCCACGGCGTCCTGGGCGTAGGTGCTGGTCTGGTAGATCGGCGGCACCACCGCGCCGGTCCGCGGGTCCGGGTCCTGCCCGGCGTGGATGGCAAGGGTGTCGAAGCCGTAGCTGTTAGCCGTCATGCTCCGCAAGGCTAGTCTCGCGATGTGGCGGACTGCGTGTTCTGTGCGATCGTGGCGGGGTCGATACCTGCCTTCAAGGTGGTCGACGTCGCCGAGGGCGTTGGATTTCTGGATACCCGGCCCGTCTTCAAGGGGCATGTGCTGGTGGTGCCGCGGCAGCACGTGGTGACGCTGCCCGATTTGCCAGCTTCCGACTTACCCGGATATTTCGGACTCGTACAGCGGATCGCGGCGGCCGTGCCGGCGGCGCTCGGGTCGCAAGGCACCTTTGTCGCGATAAATAACGTTGTTTCGCAATCAGTGGCGCACTTGCACACACATGTGGTGCCGCGGACGAAAGGGGACGGTCTGAAGGGCTTCTTCTGGCCGCGAACCCGGTACGCGAGCGACGACGAGGCCACCGACTACGCCGCGAAAATCGCCTCCGAACTTGGGTAAGGGCGACCTTACCCCCGGCGTTGCAGAGACCGGATGAAGGGAGTGACCGTGTTCCTGCGGTACAAGAAGCTCGAGCTGCCCACCCCCGACCAGGCCCTGCCCGGCCGCCCGCTGGAGATGCCGGTCGCCGACACGCATGTCGTCCTCGGCAACCCGATGAGGGGTCCGTGGCCGGAGGGGCTCGAGGTCGCGGTCTTCGGAATGGGCTGTTTCTGGGGCGCGGAGCGCATCTTCTGGCGCCTCCCAGGCGTGTACTCGACCGCCGTCGGTTACGCCGGCGGGTTCACCAAGAACCCGACGTACGAGGAGGCCTGCTCCGGCTCGACCGGGCACGCCGAGGTGGTCCAGGTCGTCTACGACCCCAAGAAGATCGCGTACGAGGACCTGCTGAAGGCCTTCTGGGAGAACCACGACCCGACCCAGGGCATGCGCCAGGGCAACGACGTCGGCACCCAGTACCGATCGGCGATCTACACGACCACCGACGAGCAGCTGCGCATCGCCAGCGCGTCCCGCGAGGCGTTCCAGCCGGTCGTCACGAAGGCCCGCCACGGCGAGATCACCACCGAGATCAAGCCCCTGACCCAGTTCTTCTACGCGGAGAACTACCACCAGCAGTATTTGGCTCCAGGTAAGAACCCTGACGGCTACTGCAACCACGGGCCCTACAGGGCTCAATTACTGTGCCCCTTCGGAGCGCACCGAGAACGCGTCCTGACAACGACGAACGCCCCGACCAGCCAGGGTCGGGGCGTTCCGTGTCTTCGCTGCTAGGCGGCCTTACGAGTGACGGACACACGTGCCGCCGAGATCTGCGCAGGCTCGGTTGCGAGCTTGAAGATTGCGGCGACTCGTTCAAGAACCTCGGAGTCCTCAATGGTCGGGGGTAGCCCCTGCTCTGCCCTCGATCGTGCCACCATCGCCCGAACTTGATCTATGTTGGCGGGGCCTCGTGCAGCCGCGGCCGGACGACCTTGGTCGACAAGTGCCAGCCGGACCGGCCTCGCCTCCTTGCTGAAACACGAGGGCATCGTGTCGGTAATCGGTACGGGCTCGGTGCTGGTGGTCGGGTCGGTGCTGCCTACGGCCCTGAGTGGCACGGTGACGGCCTCCCGGTGCTGCGGTGCGGTGCTGGCGAGGGTACGGGGCTCGATGTCGCTGCGGCCCTCTGCGCGGCCCGCTGAGAGCCACGCTGAGCCAAGATCTCTGACGTCCTGGGGTGTTCCTATACGTTCGGACCGGATCATGCCGGATCCTCCGTGTTTCAGCCGATCTCCCATGATCAGTCGTCCCCTTCGCTGTCACTCGCACTGTCACTGCCGTTTCCGCAGTTCAGAGCCGGTTGAGTGACAGCAGTGACAGGAGTGACAGCGGTGACACCCGGCACCCGGTACCGCCCGCCCGGCTCGGCGGCAAGCTGGCCATCGGCGAGCATCCGCGAGCACGTCTGCCGCACGGTGTCCGCCTTGAGCCCGACGCTCTCAGCGATGACCTTCGGTGTTGAGCCGGGCGCGCCGCGCAGGTAGCGCAGGATCGCCGCGCGGGTGTCGCTGACCTTGTGATCCTCGGCCGGCCCGTCGAGCATCAGCCACGCCCCGCGCTCGGGGCTGAACGCGAGCGGGTACTCGGCTTCGTCCACGTCGCGGCCGGTCACGTGCAGCACGCCGTCACCCTGGTTGCGTGCCCGCTTGAGTACGAGCGTGGCGTCGGCCGCGCCCGCAAGGCCGTTGGTGCCGGACACCTCGGTCAGGAAGTCGTCCGAGCCGAGCTTGCGCACGTGGTGAACAGCGACGATGGCCACGCCGTAGTCGTCGGCGACCTTCTTCGCCCGGCCGACCGCGGCGTAGTCGGCATCGTAGGCGGACGCGCCCGGCGCGGAGTTGCCGCGCAGCTTGGCGAACACGTCGATGATGACCAGCCGTGCCCGCGGGTGCCGGTCGAGCCACGCGGCGATGGCCTGATCCCCGCCCTGCGGCAGGGGCGGGCACTGGGTGGCGAGGGTGAGACCGACGGGTGCCGGCCGGTCGCCGAGCACCTTGCGCAGGCGGTTCTGTAGCCGCCGGGCGGTGTCTTCCAACGCGAGGTAGAGCACCGGTCCGGCCTCCACGGCGATGCTGCCGAGCGCGCGGTCGCCGCGGGCGACATCCACGCCGAGCCCGAGGGACATCCACGACTTGCCGACCTTGGGCGGTCCGCAGAGCAGGGTGAACCCTTCGGCGATCACGCCGGGTACGGCCCACTTGGGCGGGGCGAACTCCATCGCCATGATGTCCGCGGCGGTCCACGAGGTGCGCAGCCGGGCGGGCTTGTCGACGGCGGACAGCACGGCCGCGGCGTCGTCCGGTCCGGCGATGCGCAGCGCGGGCCGCTCAGCCGGGGTCGGGGCGGTCATCACGCCACCTGCCGCGGGCGACGGGCACCCGCGGCGAGCCCGGACCGGATCGTCGTCTCGATCTCGCGCGAGCCGAGCCCGAGCCGGGCCGCGGCGTCGGTCAGCACGGTGGTCACAGTGTCCTCGGCGACCGCCCGGCCGGCGACGAGTTGCCCGAGGGTCTGCGCGGCCATGAACAGCGCCCGGTTCCGTCCGCCCTCGGCCGCCTCGCCGAGCTTGGTCAGGGTGCCGTCGATCGCGGCCCGCACGTACGCGCCTCGCCGATCAGCGGGCAGCTCGACAACGACCGGCGGCCCCTCCGGGCGTAGCGGCGCGGGCTGTAGCCGCTCGGCCAGCCAACCGGGCAGCGCGCCCGTGCGGGTGCCCTGCCGGACGGTGTAGGGCCGCCCGGCGACCGTCGAGCCCGCGGCGACCACGTAGCCGCCGTGCGCGCGGGTGTCGATCAGCCAGCCCAACAGGCCGGCGGTGTTGCGCAGTTCCGGGCCGTCCGGGTGATCGAAGTAGAGGTGGAGTCCGCCGCGGCCGGTCGTCACGGCGTACGTGTCGTCCGGGATCGGCTGGCCGAGGTCGCGGCACAGGTCGGTGAACACGCCCCACCCGTGTAGGTACCCCTCGGAGCCGGCGGACGCGGTCTGACCAGTCTTGCGGGCGTCGAAGTCGAGCACGACCAGCCCGGACGGGCCGCACGCCAGGCCGATGCCGTACGGCCCGGCGGTCCAGCACCGGCGGATCCGGTCGGGGTCGGTCGTGGCGCGCTGCTCCCACCGGTCGATCGCCGGGCGTTTGTCGTCGGGCCGTAGCGGGAAGACGTGCCAGCCGCGGGCCGCGGCCAACAGTGCGGCGGTCAGCAATTCGTTGCTGTGCATGGGAATCCGCTCCGTTGCGTCGGGTGTGGATGGTGCTCTCAGGAGGGTTTCGGCGCAGGCCTTGTGGCAGGGCTGGTCGTGTTCGTCGCGGCAGATCGCCGGGCGGGTGCAGATCCGGCAGGGCAACGCCGGGCCGACGCTGTGATCGCGCCAGTCGAGCCAGCCCGCGGCGGCGGTCATCGCCGGTCGTGGCAGGGCAGGCACTCGCCGAGCGAGCGCGGGATGTAGTAGGGCCGGACCCGATGGCAGGACCGGCAGGTGCGCCGGGCGAGCAGCGCGCGACGCAGCGCGCGCAGTTGTGCGGGTGTCGCCGGTCGCTTGGGCCGGGCGAGGTCGAGCCGGTACAGGTACGCAGTCCGGGTGCCGCCAACACCGGCCCACAACACTTGCGCGGCGATCGGCTGACGGCCGGGGCACAGCCCGGCGGCCCGTAGTTGCCGCCGGGTGGCGTAGCCGGCGGGTGCGCCGCGCCACCGGTAGGTAGGCAGCCCGTACCGGGTGCCGTCGGGGTCGTGGAACGCGGCCCGGATCCGGCCCATCAGGCGGCCCTCCCGGCATCCATCTCGGCCCGGGCCGGGATCGACGCGTCGCGTCTGCCGGCGAACACGACGGGTGCGGTACTCATGCCGGCCGCCGATCGAGAGCCGGCCGCGCCGCGCCGGGCGTGATCGCGGTGCCGTCGCGGACGACGCCGCGGCGGATCGCGAGGTGATCGAGCAGGCGGGGT
>Ga0307509_10011939_pt1 | contig 10437 bp, 10 predicted proteins | sample 10_EM_MG_FD_202245 | JGI IMG/M metagenome (GOLD analysis project Ga0307509, IMG submission 202245) | Populus trichocarpa ectomycorrhiza microbial communities from riparian zone in the Pacific Northwest, United States - 10_EM | ecosystem: Host-associated > Plants > Roots > Unclassified | place...
TGGTGTTGGCCGCATCGGCCGCGATCGCATGGACCACGGTGTGCAGCTCGGCGTTGCTGGTGACCTCGTCGTGGCCGGGCTCGAAGGCCGGCGTCTTGTAGGCGACCGCCGGGTCGGGGAAGCGCGCCGCCAGTGCCTCGCTCTCGGGCGCCGGCCCCTGCGCGAAGCTCGGGGCGCAGGCGGCCAGCAGCAACGCGAGTGGCCAGCGCCAAGGTCGTCTCATGCGGGAACTCGTGCGAGCGCTCATGCGGCCATTTTGCAGCAGCGCCTCGCGGCGGCCACGCCGCATTTCGCGCCACGCGGCGCCATTTCGTCGCAGCGCGATGGCGACCGCGGCCGGCAGCCGCGACAGTTCGCCCATCGGCGCAGGGAGCGCCTCGCCAACAAGGAGAAACACCATGATGTTCACCAGCATTCTTCAACACACCCCCGTCTGGGTCTGGGGCCTGCTCACCGTGCTGATCGCGCTCGGCCTGGGTCAGACGCGCGACCGCGAAGTCACGCTGATGCGCGTCACGATCCTGCCGCTGGTGTTGATCGCGCTGTCGATGAGCGGCGTGCTCAGCGCCTTCGGTCATGCCCCGATCCCGCTCGGCGGCTGGGCCTCGGGCGTCGGCGCGGCGCTGGCCTTCGGCCGGCATTTCGTTGCGGTGCGCGGCGCGCGCTGGTCGGCCGAGGCGGGTCGCCTGCACGTGCCGGGCAGCTGGTTGCCGCTGGTGCTGATGGTCGGCCTGTTCTGCATCAAGTACGTTGCCGGCGCGAGCCTGGCCATGCACCCGGCGCTCGCGACCGATGCCACGTTCGCCGGCCTGTGCAGCCTGGCCTACGGCAGCTTCAGCGGCCTCTTTCTGGCGCGTGCGCTGTCGCTGCGGCGCCTCGCGACCCGCGGCACGGGCCTGATGAGCGCGGCCTGAGACAGAATCCACGCCATGGCCTCCATCCTTGACTCGCCCACCCCGATCGTCGTGGCCCAGCGCCGCGCGCGCTTCGCGGTGCGTGGCCTGCGCACGCTGGTCGCCTGCGTCGTGATCGCCGCGCTGCTGACCGGCGTGATGCGTCATTCGTCGTTCTGGATCAACCTGGTGCAGTCGGTCTGCATCGGCGTCTGCTGCTGGCTGGCTATCGATCTCGGCCGCATGCCGCTGGCCCGCTGGCAACACCGCAAGGCGCCGCCCGACACCACCGAGGCGCAGAGCCAATGGCCCGGCTGGCCGCTGATGCTGGTCGCGATCGTGGTCGGCACGATCGTCGGCTTCAGCGTCGGCAACGAGCTGGCGCGCTGGATCACCGGCTCTACGTCGCCGGGCTTCTACCGCGGCGACTGGCGCCAGGCGATCGCGCTGCTGATTGGCTCGCTGGTGCCGGGCCTGGTGATCACCTACTACTTCTATTCGCGCGAAACGATCGCCGGCAAGGAGGCGGCGATGCAGACCGCGCAGCGCCAGGCCGCCGAGCACCAGCTCAAGCTGCTCGAGTCGCAGCTCGAGCCGCACATGCTGTTCAACACGCTGGCGAACCTGCGCGTGCTGATCGGCATGGACCCGCCGCGCGCGCAGCTGATGCTGGACCAGCTGATCGCCTTCTTGCGCGCCACCCTGAGCGCATCGCGCACCTCGCAGCACCCGCTGTCGGCCGAGTTCGCGCGGCTCGCCGACTACCTCGCGCTGATGAAGGTGCGCATGGGCGAGCGGCTGCAAGCGCAGTTCGAGCTGCCCACCGAGCTCGCGGCCACACCGGTGCCGGCGCTGCTGCTGCAGCCGCTGGTCGAGAACTGCATCAAGCACGGGCTGGAGCCGAACGTCGCAGGTGGCCGCATCACGGTCAGCGCCGCGCGCGACGGCAACGAACTGGTGCTGCGCGTGCGCGACACCGGCGCGGGCTTGTCGGACGCCCACAGCGACGGCACGCGCTTCGGGCTCGTGCAGGTGCGCGAGCGGCTCGCCACGCTGTACGGCGAGCGCGCCTCGCTGAGCTTGCAGAACGCGCTCGATGCCGACGGCGGCACGCTCGCGACGATCCGCCTGCCGCTGCCCGAGATCACCCCATGAACCCGCCATGAACGCCACCGCCCTGATCGCCGAAGACGAACCGCTGCTCGCCGCCAACCTGCAAGCCGAACTCGCGCGCGCCTGGCCCGAGCTGCGCATCGTCGCGAACGTCGGCCACGGTGCGGCCGCGGTCGAGCAGGCGCTGGCGTTGCGGCCCGATCTGGTGTTCCTCGACATCCGCATGCCCGGCATGACCGGCCTCGAGGCCGCGCAGGCCCTGGCCGAAGACTGGCCGGACGACTCGAACGCGGCGCTGCCGCTGATCGTGTTCGTGACCGCCTACGACCAGTACGCGCTGCAGGCCTTCGAACACGCCGCGGTGGACTACGTGCTCAAGCCGGTGCAGCCCGAGAGGCTCGCGCAGACCTGCGCGCGCGCGCAGGCCGCGCTGAAGGCGCGCCGCGAGCCTGCGAACGCGGGCGCGCCCGCCGCCATCGAAGCCACACTGTCGCAGCTGCGCAGCCTGCTGGTCGCGCCCGGCCTCGCTTCACCGGCACCGGCGCTGCTCACGGTGATCCAGGCCAGCGTCGGCGCGGCGATCCACATGGTGCCGGTCGCCGAGGTGCTGTATTTCGAGGCAGCCGACAAATACGTGCGCGTCATCACCGCCGAGCGCGAATACCTGATCCGCACCTCGCTGCGCGAGCTGCTGCCGCAGCTCGACGCGCAGCGTTTCTGGCAGGTCCACCGCGGCACCGTCGTGCGCGCCGACGCGATTGCGACCGCGCTGCGCGACGAGTCGGGCAAGGTGCATCTGACGCTGCGCGGCAGCAAGGACAAGCTGGTCGCGAGCCGGCTCTATGCGCACTTGTTCAAGGCGATGTGAGCCGCCGCATTTGGCGCCGCGGCGTCACCGTTTCGTCAGCGTGATCCGCGTTCCGTCGCAGCGGCCGTCGCAGCCGGACCGATCGCTCGCATCATTCACCCATGCCTGCCGCGTCCGGCAGATCGAAGGAGCAGATGATGAGCCGACACAACCGAACCCTCGACGACAGCCTCGAAGCCCGCGCCCACCGCCGCGTGCGCCGCAAGATGGGCTTCTTCATTCACGCCTTCGTGTTCGTCGTGGTGAACATCGGGCTGTATGCCGTCAACGCGGTGACCGGCGAGCCGCGCTGGGCGCACTTCCCGCTGCTCGGCTGGGGCCTCGGGCTCGCGATCCACGGCATCGTGACCTTCGTCTCATTGCAAGGCGAAGGCATTCGCCGCGGCATGGTGGCGCGCGAGATCGAACACCTTCGTCAGGGCGACAACCGATAAATCAGAGGCGGTGCAGCTGGCCGCCCTCGAACTTGACGCGGTCGCCGATGCGCAGATCGTCGATGCGCTGGAAGTCGTAGTCGCGCACGCTGCCATTGTCGAAGCGCACCTGCACGCGATAGAGCTCGTCCTCGCGGCGCTGGCGCCCTTCGATCGCATTGCCGACGACCGCACCGCCGACCACGCCGGCACCGGTGGCCAGCGCGCGGCCGGTGCCGCCCCCGAACCGGTTGCCGACCACGCCGCCGATCACCGCGCCCAGCACCGCGCCCGCGCCACTGGGTCGTTGAGAGATCTGGACGTAGCCGATGTTCTCGACACGGCCGTATTCGGCATACACCGGCGCCGGGCGAACCACCGGCGCAGGTTGTTGATAAACGACGCGCTCTTGGCGAACCGCGCAAGCCGAGAGCACCGCGAGCGCGACGATGCCCACCAGAGTGGAGACAGAGCGCAGGGACATGATCAAACTCCTTCAACAACAATGGCGACGCGCCCGGATGGCGCGCGCTCTCGATATCGATTCTGTGGCGATGGATTTGTTCCGGCCATCGGATCGACGGCCGTGCCCACGTAGGTAGGCACCGACAGCAGCAACGTGCTCAGTCGTGGCGCCAGCCGCGGCCTTCCCAGCGGCCGTGGTCATGATGATCGCGGTATTCCTCACGGTAGTGCTCGTGATGCCAGGCTGGGTAGTAGCGCGGGTACATCACCGGCACCGAGCGCACATAGACGGGCGGACGTTGGTAGTACACAGGTTGGGGGGCATAGACCGGCTGGCGCTGGTAGTACACCGGCTCCGGCGCGTAGACGGGTGCGGGCGCATAGACCGGCACCGGCTCAGAGACAACCACCGCAGGCACCGGCAGGTTGATGCCGACGGACCACGACACATGAGCGGCATGCGCCGGAACGCTGGCGAGCGCGGCAGCGCCGGCAAGCAGCGCGACAACGATGGACTTGTTCATTCGGGCTCTCCTTCATCAGGCCACAGACAGGGCCTGCGTGATCCTGAAACGCGCCGCCCCCCTGCCCGCGTTGACCGCGGCCGCATGCGCGCAAGTAAAGAGAAGTTGCTGAGGTGCGTCGATAGAATCGCCCGATGACCTCCGCCACCGATTCCGCCCCCAAGCCCAGCAGCAACTTCCTGCGCCAGATCATCGAGCGCGACCTGGCGGACGGCACCTACGCGCAGCGCCGCTTCGCCGGCACGCCGGGCGACGCGGCGCATCACGCGTCGGGCCAAGCCGACCCGGCGAAGATCCGCACGCGCTTCCCGCCCGAGCCGAACGGCTACCTGCACATCGGCCACGCCAAAAGCATCACGCTGAACTTCGGCCTCGCCGCCGAATACGCCGGCGTGTGCCACATGCGCTTCGACGATACCAACCCCGAGAAGGAGGAGCAGGAGTACGTCGACAGCATCCTCGATGCGGTCAAGTGGCTGGGCTTCGACTGGCATGCGAACGGCACCGAGCATCTCTACTACGCGAGCAACTATTTCGACTTCATGTACCGCGCCGCCGAGGCGCTGATCAACGCCGGCCTCGCGTATGTCGACGAGCAGACCGCCGACGAGATGCGCCACAACCGCGGCGACTTCGGCCATGCCGGCACCGACAGCCCGTTCCGCACGCGCACACCGGCCGAGAACCTCGCACGCTTTCGCGCGATGCGCGACGGCCAGCTCGCCGATGGCGCCGCAGTGCTGCGCGCCAAGCTCGACATGGCGAGCCCGAACATCAACCTGCGCGACCCGGCGCTCTACCGCATCAAGCGCGCCGAGCACCACAACACCGGCAACACCTGGTGCATCTACCCGATGTACACCTACGCGCACCCGATCGAGGACGCGCTCGAAGACATCACCCACAGCATCTGCACGCTCGAGTTCGAAGACCAGCGCCCGTGGTACGACTGGCTGCTCGACACGCTGTGCACGCTCGGCCTGCTGGCGCAACCGCGTCCGCACCAGTACGAGTTCGCGCGGCTCAACGTGACCTATGTGATCACCAGCAAGCGCAAGCTGCGGCAACTGGTCGACGAGCACATCGTCGACGGCTGGGACGACCCGCGCATGCCTACCATCGTCGGCCTGCGCCGGCGCGGCTACACGCCCGAGGCGATCCGCCTGATGTGCGAGCGCGCCGGCACCAGCAAGGCCGGCGGCTGGACCGACTACGCGAGCCTGGACATCGCGCTGCGCGAAGACCTCGAAGGCAAGGCGCCGCGCGCGATGGCCGTCATCGACCCGGTCAAGCTGAAGCTGACGAACTGGGCCGAGCTGTTCGGCAGCGAGGCCCATCGCGAGCCCTGCCATGCGCCGGCGAACCCGCACCGGCCCGAGCTTGCGCCGCGCGCGTTCAGCCTCGGCGATGCGGTGTGGATCGAGCGCGACGACTTCGCCGAGCAGCCGGCCAAAGGCTTCTTCCGCCTGTACCCGGGCAACAAGGTGCGGCTCAAGTACGGCTACGTGATCGAGTGCACCGGCTGCGAGAAAGATGCGGAGGGCATGGTCACCGCGGTGCTCGCCACCGTGATCCCCGACACCCGCAGCGGCACACCGGGCGCCGACGCAGTCAAGGTCAAAGGCACGATCACCTGGCTCGGCGTGCACGACGCGCTGCCGGCCGAGTTGCGGCTCTACGACCGCTTGTTCACCGAGGCCCAGCCCGATGCCGGCGGCAAGGACTTCAAGGCGAGCCTGAACCCGGCCAGCAAGAAGGTCGTCCATGGCTTCATCGAGCCGACGCTTGCGAACGCGCAGCCGGACGACAAGTTCCAGTTCGAGCGCCACGGCTATTTCGTCGCCGACCGCATCGACCACACCACGAGCAAGCCGGTCATCAACCGGATCGCGGGGCTGAAGGATTCCTGGGGCAAATAGAGAGCCTCTTGCCGGCGGGATATTCGGGCTGACGCCGCATCGCGCTCGCGAGCGCAAACTCGGCCGGCTCCTGCTAAACCCTGATTGATTTAATTATTGATGTTATTAGATTCAACGCATCAACCGCGTTGAATCATGGCCGCCGCTCCCACCATCGCCGACATCGCCCGCCTCGCTGGCGTCGGCACCGCCACGGTCGACCGGGTGCTGAACCGCCGCCCCGGCGTCAATGCCGAGACCGTGCAGCGCGTGATGCAGGTGGTCGCCGATCTGGGCGCGCCGCAGCAGCCCGGCCGGCCGCGGCGCGGTGAGAACGCGCGCTTCGCGTTCGTGCTGCCGGCCGACGATTCGCCGTTCCTGAACCTCGTCGACCGGCAGATCGCGCAGACGGCCGGCGACTTCCGCCACGCCCGCATCACCGAGATCACGCACCGCATCGACACCTCCGACCCGGCCGGCTTCGCCGCCGAGCTCGCGCAGGTCGGCGAGTGCGAAGGCATCGCACTGCTTGCGCCCGACCTGCCGCCGATCAAGCTTGCGATCAACGAGCTGGTGCGCGCCGGCGTGCATGTGGTGACGCTGTTCTCCGACGTCGCCGGCTCGATGCGCGAGACCTGCATCGGCGCCGACAACCGCGCCGCCGGCCGCACCGCCGGGCTGCTGCTGGCCCGCATGGCCAACGACGCGAGCCGCGACACGCTGCTGCTGTCGTCGCAGGCGACGCGGCTGTCGGCCGAGATCGAGCGGCGCATCGGTTTCGCGCAAGTGCTGGAGGAGCGCTTCCCGCACCTGCGCATGGTCCGCACGCCCGACCTGCCGCCCGACGACGACGGCGCCTGCGAGGCCTTGCAACGCTGCCTCGGCAACGACATCGATCCGGCACGCGTGGCCGGCATCTACAACGTCGGCTCCGGCAGCGCGGGCCTGGTCCGCGCGCTCGCCGGCGCCGGCCTCGCCGACCACGTCGCGGTGGTCGCGCACGACTTCACCGAGGAACACCGCTCGCTGCTGACGACGAACGGCTTGTCCTATGTCCTGCACCAGGACATCCATTACTGCGTGTTGACGGCCGCGCGGGTGCTGCGCGCGCTGTGCGAGAACGTTCGCGGCGCACTCAACGTGGTGCAGCCGCGCGTGGAGATCCTGACGGCCGAGAACCTGCATTAGTTGAGGCAGGCCAACGTCCAACGGATGTGTGTGCCCTTGACTTGAACCGTAGGAGACAACCGAGATGAAAGCGATCTTGATGAAAACGCTGCCCGCCCTCGCGGCGATCGCAGCGGCCGGCGTTCTGGGCTTGGGCAGCACCGCTGCGCAAGCGCAGGGCAAGACGATCACGCTGTGCTGGGCCGCCTGGGACCCGGCGAACGCGCTCGTCGAACTCAGCAAGGACTTCTCCGCGAAGTCCGGCGTCAACATGAAGTTCGAGTTCGTGCCCTGGCCGAACTTCGCCGACCGCATGCTCAACGAGCTGAACTCGAAGGGCAAGCTGTGCGACCTGATCATCGGCGACAGCCAGTGGATCGGCGGCGCGGCCGAGAGCGGCCACTACGTGAAGCTGAATGACTTCTTCGCCAAAGAAGGCATCAAGATGAGCGACTTCATGCCGGCCACCGTGCTCGGCTACTCGGAGTGGCCGAAGGGCACACCGAACTACTGGGCGCTGCCGGCGATGGGCGACGCGCTCGGCTGGACCTACCGCAAGGACTGGTTCGCGAAGCCCGAGCTGCAGGCCGAGTTCAAGAAGAAGCACAACCGCGATCTCGCTGCGCCCAAGACCTGGACCGAGTTCAAGGAAGTGGCCGAGTTTTTCTCGGGCCGCATGATCGACGGCAAGAAGGTCTACGGCACCTACCTCTTCACCGAGCGCGGCTCCGAAGGCATCACGATGGGTGTCAGCAACGTGCTGTACCCGATGGGCTTCAAGTACCAGGACCCGAAGAAGGCCTACGCGATGGACGGCTTCGTCAACAGCCCGGACGCGATCAAGGGCCTGGAGTTCTACAAGTCGCTCTACAAATGCTGCACGCCGCCCGGCCTGACCAACTCGTACATGGGCGAAGGGCTGGACGCGTTCAAGTCCGGCCAGGTCGCGATGATGATGAACTGGTTCGCGTTCTTCCCCGGCCTCTACAAAGACCCGAACGTCGGCGGCGACAAGATCGGCTTCTTCGTCAACCCGAGCGACAAGACCAAGGGCTCGCAACTCGGCGGCCAGGGCATCTCGGTGGTCGCGTACTCGCCGAACCGCAACGAGGCGCTGGCCTACATCAAGTGGTTCGCGACACCCGATGTGCAGAAGAAGTGGTGGGCGCTCGGCGGCTACTCCTGCCACAAGGCCGTGCTGCAGGACCCGGGCTTCACGAAGAGCGCGCCGTTCGCATCCGAGTTCCTGACCGCGATGGACCAGGTCGTCGACTTCTGGGCCGACCCGAGCTACGCGCAGCTGCTGCTGGCCGAGCAGAAGCGCGTGCATGACTTCGTCGTCGCCGACAAGGGCACCGCGAAGGAAGCGCTCGACGGCCTGCTGGCCGATTGGAAGAAGGTCTTCAAGGAAGACGGAAAAATGAAGTGAGAGAGCGGGCCGGCCTCTGCCGAGGCCGGCCCTTCAAGGGCTCAGTCATGAATCTGCCTTCCACCTTGGTTGCACGCGCAGCGCGGGTGACTCCGCAACCGCTCGCGCGCCGCATGCGCGGCCTGTCGGACCGCGCGATCGCGTGGCTCTTCATCGCGCCGACGATGCTGCTGCTGCTCGCGATCAACATCTTCCCGCTGATCTGGACGGTGCGGCTGTCGTTCACCAACTTCCGCGCGAACCGGCCGAACGCCGAGGTAATCAGCGTCGGCATCGACCACTACGTCGCGATCCTGACCGACCCCGACATCTGGGGCCCGATGCAGGCCACCGCGCACTTCCTGTTCTGGACCATCACGCTGCAGACGCTGATCGGTTTCGGCATGGCCTGGCTGATCGACCGCAAGTTCCGCGGCCACGGCTTCTGGACCACGCTGATCCTGATCCCGATGATGTTGTCGCCGGCGGTGGTCGGCAACTTCTGGGCCTTCATCTACCAGCCGCAGATCGGCCTGTTCAACTACGTGGTGTCGTTCTTCACCGGCATCCCGCCGTCGTCGTTCGAGATGCTCGGCTCGGTCAGACTCGCCCCCTGGGCCATCATCATCGTCGACACCTGGATGTGGACGCCCTACGTGATGCTGATCTGCCTGGCCGGGCTGCGCAGCATCCCCGACTACATCTACGAGGCCGCCGAGGTAGACCGCGCGTCGCCGTGGCGCCAGTTCTGGAGCATCACGCTGCCGATGGTGCTGCCCTTCATCATGCTGGCGATCCTCTTCCGCGGCATCGAGAACTTCAAGATGTTCGACCTCGTGAACCTGCTGACCAACGGCGGGCCGGGCTCGACGACCGAGGTCGTCTCGATCACGCTGAAGCGCGAGGCCTTCGAGAAGTGGCGCACCGGCTATTCGTCGGCGCTCGCGATCATCCTGTTCGTCGCGGTGTTCGGGCTCGCGAACATCTATGTCAAGGCGCTCAACGCCGTGAAGAACCGGTGACCGCGATGAGTCGTCAAGGCCTGAGCACAGCGCATTCGGTGGTCGAACCGACCGCGACCTCGAAGCGCATCGCGATGGTCATCGTCGTGCTCTACGCGCTGATCACGCTGGTGCCGCTGGCCTGGATTCTGCTCACCAGCATCAAGAGCCCGCCGGACTCGATCAGCTACCCGCCGAAGATCGTGTTCGAGCCGTCGACCGAAGGCTATTGCAACCTGTTCACGACGCGCTCGCGCCAGACCGAGGAGTACATCAAGAGCCTGCCGCCGACCGACAACGCCTGCGAGCGCAACGCGCGCCGCAACAGCATGGTGGTGGTCAGCCGCTCGAACTACATCCCACGCTTCGTCAACTCGCTGATCATCGCGTTCGGCTCGACCGCGCTGTCGGTCGGCCTCGGCGTGATGGCGGCCTACGCGTTCAGCCGCTTCAAGGTGCCGGGCAAGGACGACCTGATGTTCTTCATCCTGTCGACGCGCATGATGCCGCCGATCGCGGTCGCGATCCCGATCTACCTGATGTACCGCGAGCTCGGGCTGTCGGACACCAAGCTCGGCATGATCCTGCTGTACAGCGCCGTCAACGTCTCGCTCGCGGTGTGGCTGCTGAAGGGCTTCATCGACGAGATCCCGCGCGAGTACGAGGAGGCGGCGATGGTCGACGGCT
>Ga0307509_10011940_pt1 | contig 10437 bp, 7 predicted proteins | sample 10_EM_MG_FD_202245 | JGI IMG/M metagenome (GOLD analysis project Ga0307509, IMG submission 202245) | Populus trichocarpa ectomycorrhiza microbial communities from riparian zone in the Pacific Northwest, United States - 10_EM | ecosystem: Host-associated > Plants > Roots > Unclassified | place...
CAGTGCTGCAGAGGCTAGACCGACTGAACAACGTCGCCAAGGTCTCAGTCTTTCCAATGGCACCTCTTTACCGACTTCGTTGCATCGCCTAGAGTTAAGTGTCCAACAGCCGAGGTTGTGCTCACCTTGTCATCTCTGCTTGAGGCATCCGATCATGGGGGCGGTGGTGAGAGGCAATCCCATCCTCGTTTTTGACCAAAAATCTGTCTCATGCATACCGCAGGGTAGGATTTAGTATTGCGAATCGAGGCAGTTTAGGACGTATCCTCCGGCGGACCCGAGCATGTCGGACGGCGCACCGTAGTCGGCATTGACACCTTCAATCACTACCTGAGACACTTGAACGTCAGTTGAACGCATAGACACTCACTCATATCATAATTATAAGGAGGAATGGCAAATAGAGAAATCTGAGGAAACGACAGATGATGAGACGTGGCAGACGGGACGTGCAGACTGTAGACTGATAAAACCCAAGTTAGGGTTACGTGCATCACGTGGTAAGACCAACATTTGAAAAGAAAAAAAAAAGAGCGTTATTTCTGCGCTCGCGTGTCAGAGGTCAGGAAAGCCGTCCTTATCGAAGTGAACGGTACAGATGAAATCTCTAGCTGTGTTACTGCAAGTGTTCATCCATACAGGACGGTACGAATAAGGTTTCAAGATTGAGACAACTGTCGGGCATCGGAGCAAGAGCGCGTGGATCACACGGAGAAGCTCAAGTGCGAGTCGCGAGCCAGGCCAGATCCCTGCGAGCTCGGTCTTCTACTGCACTTCGCGGTGCAACCATGCGCTCGAGCTGAGGAAACCTATCTAGTACTATGGGTCTGAAGGTGAAACTGTCTTCCAGTCGGTGCGTGTCGACCCTACCATTCTCATATGATTGTCGTCCTTGACCCTCGCATCTCGGTCCTCTAAGTGCATTGAGACGACACCATCTATCTCGTCGCGCATGACTCCACATCCATCTTGGGTAGTTCAGACGTTGAAAGCGGGCCATATTCGAGGCCACACAATCGCGGTCTTCATCATACCCCATCCTCAACACCTTCAGAATCATATGCACCATCACCCTGACAAACTCTCTCCCCGCCCCCCTCCGCCCTTGACGATCTTAGAATTTCCTGGTTCGGAGAAAAGGGAATAAGATGAGAACCGACGCTGAAAAAACGTTGGTGAGCCGCCCGTGATGTCTAAGCAACTTCAAATTTGATACACACTCAATCCCTGGCTCGCTAAATCACCTCAGCCGGCTGCCCGCCTCATCGACGTTCTCGCATAGCATGGGATTGTTGTACTCTGTCATTCGGTGACATCTCGCCTCGCGGTTAGGGGATGGACGAAGTCCCGTGGGCCAGCTGCCCATTAGGGCTTGCCCGCATCGATCCTGCAATGTTTCATTCGACGTTGAACGTTGAACGTCCGCTCGTATGACTCCTTTGGCGGATTTCGATAATCTACGCATCCTTCCGGCCGAAGACATATTCTATGGATTTCAATTTAAGCCCTTCACGAATCCCTCGTGTTCGATGTTGTCAAGCCATGTAGGGCGAGGTACGCCAGTGCGTCCTTTATTTATTTATTTTTGTTTCCTTCGTCTCACTTCTCTTTCGTCTTCAAGTAGGCGAAGGTGGGTAACAGTCGCTGCGGTCGGGCTCACATGCAAAGCATACCTCAAGTCAGGTCTCTGTTCCATCTTCGTCCGCGGTGCTGGGAGCGGCGTGCCTTACCTCCTCGACGCGTTGAACAGCCCAGAGAGAAAGCACGGGCAGGGCACTATCACGGGTAAGAATCAACGTCCTATTTCCTACCACGAGAGCCATGGCTGAGGTTGTTCAAGTTCCTTACATGCGGCTTTTCAAGTCGGTAACCAGCTCTTGACGTGCGCCATACATCGCCGCTGTCTTGCACGCGGCCAGGGCCCAGCGCCCGACGTGTATATTGCCTATATGTGGCTGTCGATATGACTGTTTTAAACTTGATGATCCCCTTACATGGGGAATATTCCCGGCACGGACGTACCTGTGTTCACACGTGATGCGCTGGACGCTCGGCGCATCAGACATCATCATGTTCACGAACCCGTAAGGCGGCAGGCCCTCCTCGTCCCTCCTTCCTCCCTGTTGAACCATCGCTATTCATGATTTCATGATACTGTACCCTCGACAGCTTCCCTCCGACCCAAAAACATTTGTATTGTCTTTTCGTCCTTTTTTTGGGAAAGGACAAGTCATCGAGACGTTTCGCGGCGGGTGCATATACCAACCCGCCGTCAACCCCACGATAGAAAAGTTATGCGCCGGCGCATGGGTGCGTGTCCTGTTTTGCCCAGTCGTTTCGTTCGTTTGCGCCTGCTCATCGTCCCATAGATTTACCTTTTTGGAGAGGGGCCAATCCGCAGACAGCATCGCGCGATACAGCGCTTCAAGTGGTGAATGTGCGCCAGTTCTTTTGTTCTATTACCTCTCAAACAACCGAACCTCACCCCCGACCTCTATATCATACTCCCCTCACACAAGTCATAAAAACGTCGTTTTGACGCGTCCTTTTCTTCGTCGCTACGATAATCGTCCCCCTTCAGCAGTCGGATCCTGATGGAGACACCCCCGCATTCCCACAATCACCCCCATTTGGATCACCGGTTCGTCCTCGTCCCCAATATTCCCGCACAACGAAGATGCTGACGAAAGAAATGACGCATGCTCACACCCCACCACAAACACCCCTCGCCGATCAACGGCCTATAGGCTTCGACAAGCTGATGCCAGAAGGCCGCCGCGCGCCATGGCGTTTCTTCCCTAGCCCCTGCGCCAGCCTGAGCGTGACGTTCGGCGCACCATTACCGGAAGCGTCGGTGCCTGTCACGCCGGGGATGGGGTCGAGCGTGCGCGGGTCACGGCGCGATGACGATGATGGAGATGGGAGGAACCAAGGAGGGTACTTTGAAAGAGAGGCGATGGCAGAAGTAGAGACGCGGATTGCGATCACGTCGTGCTGCGCGCCGTTCAGGTTCTCAGTCGGTAGGTGTCCGGGGACCTGCTCACTGGGCCACCATATCAGCATCAGCAAAGGACCCGGATATGAATGGGATTCTATGTTTTGTATACTTAATAGAAGCCATAGAAAAGGTATTTCTTTCTGAAGCGCGCATCGGGCTTCCGCGCCATTTCGGCGTCTGCGTTGTTTATCGGGCCGCGCCTTCGCACCAACTCTTGATTAGCGTCCGCCATCCTTTCCATTTCTCCTTGGTTGGGTTCAAGCCTGTCATAAACCCTTCTTATACATTTGTATCCGTCTACCTTTAGAGACTATTGGAACAAACACCCAAAGAGAGCTACGCCTATTCATAAGATATCGCGTGGCAACGTGCAGTCGAGAGGACAAAAACCCCACCTCGGTCCTCTACTGTGGTTCGTAGTGCAACATGCGCTCGCGGTTGAAGAAGCCATCTACTAATGGGCATGAAGGATAAACTGTCTTCCAAACGGTGCGCATCTTTTGTACCATCCTCGTGTGATTGTCGTCCTTGACCAACGCATCTTGTCAACTTAGGTGCGTGGAAATGACACCGTCCATCTCATCGCGCATCTCTACACGCATCTTGGGAAATTCAGCGAGCCCATACTTGGCGTTGTTCATCGCCGTCTACCCCCTCCCCTCCCTCCTAAAAAGCACATGCACCACCAACGCGTCGAGTTCGGTCCTCGCCCCCTCGGCCGTCTCAGTCATGGTATTTGTGCCCTAGGAAATGATATGTGATGATATTTGGCCATGAAAATCTGCTGGTGCGTCGCCTCTGATGTAAAGGCTACCTTAATACTGATATTCATAGCCGCCCCACCTCTCTTCGGATGGTCGTTCCATCGACGTTTCGCACAACTCGGCTTGATCTAGTCCCTTCTTCGAAAACTGATAGGTCGGACGTGAGGAGATGGCCTCAGTTCCGTAGACGAGTTGCCCATTAGGGCTTGCGCACCAACTCAACGTCACTTTCTGTTCGTCCTTGGACGCCCTCTCGTGCCGCTCCTTTGGTGTTCGAAATATATTGTACAAAGCGCCTTGCCGGCCCAAGATTTATACTCTATGGTTTTCAGTTCTATACACATCGATTCCGTCAAACTCGCCAGGCATGGGGTGGGAGACGCTGGTGCGTCTTTCACTTCCCCTTCTCCCACGTTCTCCTTTGATTAAAACTTTGATTAGAAAGGGAGGGCACTCGCTCGTATGATCATATCGGCCGTCACGCATTTTCATTCGGGTCAGGGCTTCACTTTATAATTTTCTCCTACCGCCGTCGCTTCTTCGCGCGTATACTTCATGCATGATAGGGCGATATCGCCGCGGTTGTAACAGACGTATCTGCCTTGGTATCTGCAGCGTTCGCAGGCATGGCGCTCTCTTTTGACGTCGGAAGTCCCCTCATACATATGCTGGTTATCGGGGTTCTCACAGGGTTCTCACTTCCAGACTAACACCACCTTCTGAAGGCTCGCACTTAAATCCAAGAGCGAAGGCTACAAGCAGTCTTTTGCCTCCGTCCCATCGTTGACTGAGCGTCTTCGGACCTCACTCCCGCGAAACTGTCGAAGGACACGTTCTTTCACTTGTCATCAGTCCTGATACCTGTCTACGTCACTCCGTCGTGGGGAACTTGCAGCTATGTTGGGTTTGTCGCCGCAGAAGTCCACCGTATATCTGAGGCGATCCTTGAACTTGAAAGGGTGTTTTAGTACGGCTCACTCTGCGAGAATGAGGGACTGTTCGTTAGTTCAGGATACGGATCCGCTGTGTAACGGCATTGTTCTGTCGTGAGTTCGTTTCACTTGGTCCTGAGAGTCTCGGCCTCGTGTCGCAGCGAGCGAGGCATGTCTTTCGCCCGGTTGTTTCGAAAACTTACCCTCAAGCGTAGGCACGAGTTTCGCCGAGTCACGCACTACGTCGTGCGGCGTCCTAGCCGTGGATTCAGAGTCAAGGTAACTCGAAGCCACGTCACCGACTTTGGGAGACTCAGGGCCAAGGCGTCGAGTGTATTTCGAGGAACCAGCATAGGGCAGAAACCCTGGAGCGCAGGTTCGGTGGCTTCACAGGCCTGAGGCTTCATGGTCAAGAGGCAGGTGAAAAGCTGGATTGTAGAAAAACTCAAGCTCAAGGCATAGTAAGCTCAAATTGCAATCGTCTGTTCACAGTACACGGTAGGGCCACCTGGTGAAGGCGACTGGATGCTACAATATCAACTTCTATTATATATGGGACTCCTAGAGGTGTCAACTACCGAAGAGAAAACTCCAAGAAGAATCCTTGTTGGTCACTAACATTAGTCATGGCATTTTATAGAAGCGATGTTCTTATCCTTTAACATAGACAAGATCTGCTCTAAGTATTTTCTATCGTCGTCTTCCCATCCTTTGGCTTTTACTTGTTCATGTATCTCTAATGCCTTCTCAAACATATCCTTAGCCTCTTTGAGTTGAGACTTTTTTAGATAGGTATGTCCTAACCTATTTAAGGCATTTCCTTGACTAGGGATATTCCTAGCACCCTCATATTGGTTAAAGGCATTTTTGTATGAGCTCTCTGCTTCATTAATCTTATTCTGATGTAAATATACATCTCCAAGTCCCCTATAATCATTGCCTTGATCCATGGTGGCCCTGACCATCTTATGAAGATTTAATGCTCTCTGAAATGATACTTCTGCCTCCTTTAATTTGTCCTGTCTCATATATGTGTCTCCAAGTCCTTTATAATCACAACCCTGATACAAGTGATTATTGGCTTTCTTATGAAATTGTAGAGCTCTTTGAAATTGAGCTTCTGCATTTTCTGACTTATTTTGGCTTAGATATATTTCCCCAAGTCCTAAATGAACATTTCCTTGACCTAAGTTATTATCAGAAGCCTGATAGCACTCTAAAGCCTCTTTAAATGATGCCTTAGCCTCATTTAATCTATATTGAAGTAGAAGTATCCATGCAATTCCTTCATGGTCATTTCCTTGACCTAAAACATTATTGGTAGTAATACGAAAATATAGTGCCTTCTGATATAAGTCTCTTGCCTCATTTAAATTATGTTGTGATAAGCAAATTTGACCAAGAAGGGTCAGAATAGAACCATATAGGTGATCAGTATCAACTGCAATTGATAAACATAGCTTTTCTGCTTCAAGCAGTTTTTCTCTTGAACTTTCCATCTTATCTGCATAATAATATAATTCCCCCCATACTTGAAGACACCTAATAGATAATATGACTGTTTCATTATTATTATGTATTATCTTAGTTGCCTGGTCTAGCAGTGTAGTATCAAAATCTCCAATATTTATTTGAAATTTAGTAAGTGTAATAATGGCATCAATATGTCTTGAATAATCTGTCTGGTTTGACTTTAAAGTGCTAAGTAGCACAGATTTGGTATTGTAAACTTCTAGCCTCATTTCTCTATATGTCTGAGTTGAGACCTTTTGGCTATCAGAGCAAGCCAAAGTAATATAGAAGCTTTCTAAAGCATCTCTATGCTTCAACAATAGAAAGCCCTGATTTTTACAGAAATGACAAATAAGTGAGTGTGGCTGGTATCTATCTCCTTTCAGCTCTATTAAGCTGCACTGCTGCAACACTTGAAGACATAATACCACATCTAGGTCAGGCAAAATATCCATAAACTTTGTGCAGTGTTCCATATGTATTCCATCTGGTAGCATACTTAGAACTCCAAGTAGATCTTTTGCAGAAGGGCATGCCCTTATCCTTTCACTATCAATAGATAGTTGGATAGAGTATTCAAGATCTGAGAGCTTATGCATTTGGCCTCTTTTAATAAGCTTTGTATTTCTTCTGTTCCACTCCTCCCATAATAACTTAGATGGCATCACCTGGCCAAGATGAGCTAGTAGGTTGATAGCAAGAGGGACATAATCAACCGCTTTTAGCAGTTTTTCTGTAAATGTGTCATAATGACCATTGATCTGCTTCCAAATTTTTTCAGCAGCATCATGGCTAAGGGTTTTTAGCGGTTCTAGAAAGGGCTGTGTCCACTTTGTCTCCGCTGGTCTCTCTGCACCTCGCATAGTAATAAGTACAGTGACACAGTGAAGTTCTGTGATCTTAGATAGAAGCTGTTCAACAGAGTGTTTTATATCTTCTGGTTGGTCCCAAGATGAATCAAAGTTATCAAAGCAAAGTATTGAGTCCTTTTCACTCAAAGCAGTGTCAATCTTAAACCGTAGGATGTCCGGAGTACTCTCTGACATTCCAAGCGCCTTTGCAAGTTTAATCAGGAGAGTACTCGCTGATGAAGCAGAGTCACAGGGAACAAAATATCTGGCATCGCAATAGCGCTCCCGGATGCGGGCATTGTTAAGCACTGCACGTGCAAGTGTGGTCTTCCCATATCCAGCAGGACCTAGGATAGCAATCCGAGCTGGATGAGACCCAATATCAAGTATCATGTCGATAATACGAGCAAGCTCAGCATCGCGTCCAAAAAAGGTTTGGGGAGCAGATGGAGGTGCAATGGGCCTGAGACGCATCAATACACAATGACTTGAACGCGAACAAGATGCACCTACCTGCAAACGGTAGTCTCCGATAGACCAGTATGGCCCGGTGTACTCTGTGGAACGGGTCATTGCGTTAGAGACTACATGGCATGGTGTTTGGGAAGGAACGAACCTCGCGCTCCTGGTTGATTTGGGCAAAGCGGATATCCAACGCGACATTCGCCTCCAGAGACGAGTTAAAACAAAGCAGCCAGAAATAAACCCTAGAACTAACCTGGAAAACTTGTAGTACGGTGGATAACGTGCTGTCATATTGTTTGATCCTTCGAAGTATCTCCTTGCGTTGAAGAACCCTTTTGATGCGCCTGACCTCTGCGCACTCTTTGAGCACACTCTCGACACCGTGTAGCTCACTACTCTTTTGTCAGACCACAAAAAAATGCCGCATGGTGTCACATACGTGCGAAGGGACTCCAAAATGGTCTGTAAAACGACCGGGAGATCTTCTCGTCTCAGGTTTCGGGTTTCGCATGCCTCTCCAACGTTAATGAGGATGCTTGCAATGGCAGACAGCTTTTGCATCACCGACCCCCACTCTGTCTCACACTGCTTAACCTCCTAATATACATAGGTCAACAAAATCATGCCCAAGGGAACAGGTCAAACGGGAACCCACATCTTGCATCGCGAGAGCTTGGAGTAGGAGGCCGGCGATGGCGCCGATGTAAGGGATCCTGGCAGCCACAGCACTTCCCTCCTTCAAAACGGCAAGGGATGTTGTTATAGCGTTCACAACAACACTACTTGTCCCTCCGATCGGCTCCGATGGGACAGGATTCGAGCTATTACCCGTAGCTGGAGTCAAGGAATTAGTCTATCAAGACGTGAATAGCCAATTATTAACACTCACAAACAGACTGTTGGGCCCTTGATGACACTGAAATGTGTGGATTGTTCTTGAGATGAGAAGCATTGGACTGCATGTTCGACTCAGCAGACGATGGCGAAACGAGAGGCCACGGTCAGTCACGAACTCGGGCACTACGGCCGCACCCCGCATGTGACACTGACTCAGATCGCGGGCGCCAATATTACCGGGCGCCAACCACCGTCAAGTCGCGACCGCGTTCCTTTAGTGGTTTCCCCTCCTCCTACAGTAGGCGACTCTCACCTTCGTTTCCTGTTTTATTTCTTGAAACACAGGGATGAAAGTGTCATAATCCAAAGGATCTGTGAGTGAGTGCAAGTGATCGCATGCATGATTGCGGCCTGCATCAGGAAAACATCTAATTTCCTTTTTGTGCTTTTTTTGTGCTTTTTCATACTTTTTACAGAAAAAGTAGAAAAAGTATGAAAAAGCCCAGTCCCACACTTTTTTTTGTGCTTTTTGAGTTGCTCAAAAAAGTAAATTATCTTCCAAAAGTACTGTAATGCAAAAAGTACAAAAAAGTACAAAAAAGCATGGCCAATAAATGTCAATTATGAGTGAAATAGAGTAGTTGTAAAAAAAAAAGTGAAAAAAATATTGAAAAGTATATGAAAAGTGTGGGACTGGGCTTTTCCCAAGTAGTCTGTACTTTCTCAAAATTTGCTTTTTTTACTTGAAACAAGCAATAAAAGCATGAAAAAGTACAAAAAGCAAATTGGATGTTTTCCTGATGCTGTGCAAAGGACACAAATGGGATGCTCAGTCAATGCGCAAGAGGGCACAAACTGTTGTGTATATTATTTACCTGTGCAAAGGATGCAAATGGGATGCTATGTATTGTGAGCATGGGCATTGCAGGGGAAAAGAGTAACTAAGCTTACCTTAGTCAATGCACAAGAGGGCACAAACTGAGGTAGTGCAATGGCATAACTACAGTGTATAAAAGACCACAAGAGGTTGGTAACTAGAGTGGAATACAAGAGGAAATGAGGGTGCAGAAATGAGGGGTGCTAAGGTAATCAATAGAAAGAGGGTATGCTATATGTGCTATTGCAGGCACAGTGTAAACTACTGTCCATTCAAGTGCCAATGATCATATGTATTCTGTCTATGTAGCATTAGGGTTTGAGGAAAATTCTTGCAACACAGTGTGGGGCTTGTGACTGAGATCTGGGCTAGTGTGAGATTGTGCCCCCATACAAGTGTTGTGCATTATTACAGGGCCCCCATATGAGCCTTGTATGTTATTACAAGTTGATTACAAGCTTACATTATACAGTACTTGCTGCTCAGATGTAGGCTCATTTGTGACTCATACTGAATTGTAATCTATATCTCAGGTCATTCAAGAATCATGCCTTGCTGTGAATACCAATGCCTGATTGTTTTTGCCTCATAAGGCATCATTGAGCTCACATTACACCTGTCAGGTTATGTGTGGCGGCTCCTAGCCAGCCGCGGATTGTGCTTGAAGGTGCACAACACCTGCGTGCGCTCTAGCACTGTCTGGCTTCTGCGTGTATCCTGGTGAGGCGATAGGGCCTCCTGCGGTAGTCAGGCCGGTGCCCCGAGCTACCAGTCCTTGAGTCGGTTGGGTGCGAGGAGTCGTGTGTCTTCGGGTTGCGCGCGAGTACGATACGAGCGGCACGTGTACATGTCAGTATACCAGTACTGGGGCTAATGCCCTTAGTGTGACGACCTGAGTGTCTGTCTTGTAACGCGAGTTCTACAAGTTGTCCTCTACCCTTGATGGAGGTAGAGATGCTAAGATAGATGGTTCACAAGTTGAGCGGGAAGACGCAGGCAAGGGAGTTTGGGGTAATGATGATAGGATTGCAAGACTCAAGTCAAGCTTAAGGCTTGACTGTCTAGAAGTACAGGTCTTATATACTACCTGGTACTAGTCAGTATGAGTCGTCGTATGCCCTAGTCATAGTACAGTAAGCGATCAGTCATTCGTACAGTAAGCAGCCGAGGGAGTCAGTAAGAGTCGTACAGCACTCAGTCA